>Ga0302324_100000983_pt1 | contig 70846 bp, 66 predicted proteins | sample Palsa_T0_1_FD_201949 | JGI IMG/M metagenome (GOLD analysis project Ga0302324, IMG submission 201949) | Peat permafrost microbial communities from Stordalen Mire near Abisko, Sweden - Palsa_T0_1 | ecosystem: Environmental > Terrestrial > Soil > Palsa > Peat permafrost | place: Sweden: Abisko...
CACCCAGAAATCCTCTTGCCGCTCCCTCTGCTTACGGGTGCCCATGGCCATGCGCGCATTCTACGAACGATCCCTGTGGATCACACAATCTTTTTCGTCAAGGAATCGAGACTTGCACCACAGGCTGCTAGCTAAAGGCTGGTGCAAACCCAAGGCTCAACCCCTTGATTGACGCGGGTGGCTGACGCGGCGGCGTGGCACTCGAGAACCTGTCAAATCCCCAACTGATCATGGGACGATCCGTGTTGCTTTTCGTCGGCGACCCATGGAGCTCCGCCGAGAGCTGAGATCTGTAGCCACGGGTCGCATTCTCGATCCGAGCTTAGCCCGCGCAAGCTGGCCCAACATGACATGCAACTGTTCTGGGCCAATCACGAGTAGCCCCAGCAGAAGCAGGAATAGTACTTCCGCACCAAACCTATGACTTACTCCCTTGTTGCCCCTCACCGCTGCCAGCGGTATTTGTTGTGTTGACGGACTTCTCTTCATCAGCCCTCATGGCGGACTTGAAGCCTCGAATACTTTCTCCGATTCCTTTACCCAGTTCTGGAAGCTTCTTGGGTCCGAATATAAGTAGAGCAAGCCCGAAAATAATCAGCAGATGCATCGGTTGAAACAGTCCTTCAAACATGAGAGCTCCTTGGGTTCAGATCAATACCGTTCGGAAATCGTTAAAAAATACGGACGCCGTTCCATGAAACCGTACGGCGTCCGCCAGGAGAGAAATCACCGCAAAAGCGGACAGTGTAAGCCCACATTATGAGCGGACCGCGGCATCGGCCGCGACAGCCATAGTGTTTACTAGGTTGAGGAACTGTGGGCTTTGGCCGATGAAGAGACCATCGGCGGTGAAGCTTTGGATCGTAGCCACGGCGCCTCCAACTTTATCGGTCAGCGGACGAATCATCGAGACATGAGGGAGGTTGCCCTTGAATTGAAAAGGGACGGGGAAGATCAGGCTGGGCTGAATCTTCGGCCTTCCTGAGCTGAAAAAGTTGGGAAATGTCAGGCCGGATATGGCGTCCGTAAATGGCGCCACTGGGGGTTGCACTCCGTTACCCGAAAAATCAACCCATTCCAGAAAGTGAGCGATCTCGTCTCCGCCAATGCCCAGGGTGATCTCGAGCACTTCCGGGTCCGTCACCTTTTGACTCATGGCTGCGTAAAGACTGGAGCCGCCTTGCTCAATGTATCCGAAGTGAAAGCCCGCAACATTCGCGATCGCCTGAATATGATCGTTACCGGGAAAGTTGGGGTTGGAGGCGCCATTGAAATCGGCATCGGTTCTGGGAATGGCGGTAACATTTTGGAGAGTGATCGCCTGGGGAAACGTGGCGCCGAGGTCGGGATTGGTAACGCTGCGGTAGCGAACGTACCAACTGGTGTCGACATTGAGCTGCATCAGGTTCGTGAGGCGCAGCTTACCCGACGACCCAGAAGCTGTGCTTCCCGGCAACGTTTCAAACTGGGTAAAGTCGACCGGCTCGGCTCCTCTGGACTCGAGGTAGGCATTGAGAAAGGTAGCGTGGCTTACTTCGTCCAGCGTGTTGCTGGTGATATATTGCGGGCCATCGGGATCGAGGTTCGATAAGGCCACCTGATAGGGGTTCAACGTTTGGTTCGGGTCGACCTCAATGGGTGGATTCTTGCCGATACCACCCAATTCCGCATACTGTGTCCAAAGGTCCGCCTCGATCAGCTCTGCCGCCGCCAGAAATTGGAGGATGGCAACATCGCCTGCTCCGAGAGGACCGCCTTTGCTCGCCTGTGCACGGGCCAAAGTTCCATTCGTTAACAAACCGGCGCCTACGACTGCCGCGCCTCCTGCCAGAAGGCCGCCTCTCATAAAAGAACGGCGGTCAACTGAACGCTTGATAGATGGGAGAAGTTCTTTGTCTTTCATGGTTAAATCCGATTCCTTTTGCTTGTGAGTTTTGTTCATGCGGTACTGGTACTGTGGCTTTAGACTCAGCGGCCGAACGACGAGATGCGGAAAGGATGTCAACTCTTTGTCAACTGGATGTCATTTAATCGCCAACCTCTTTTGTGAAGACCTGGTAACAACGTCACATTACATTCGGAAAGGACCTGGCATCTATTAAATCTCGTCTGGCGCTCCGGCATTACCGAAAGGGCGCAATGTACCACGCGCAGTACGTTCCCACACCGCTGAGCAGAACAATCATCCAAAGCACTAACTCCGCGCGCATCCATGACTTCCAATTTTTAAACCGCAGCCACTGTGGAGGAACATTTGTGCCGGCCACGACGACAATATAGAGTCCCAGAAGCTCAGCCGCTATTCCCAGAGCGGCGTGTATCATGGCCACCTCGTAATACCACCTATGAAAACTCTTGGACAGCGCTGGCTTCACTTGTTGCTGGAATGACGGCCACATCACCAATCCAATCGGCAGCAAATTCAACAGAAGCACCGTCGTCTGGCAGATACCGTGAGCCCTGTAGCGTTTGCATTTCGCGAGCAAAGTCCCAGCCAGCAGGGCTATTCCCATGATGAGCTGCACGACGAGGTTGAGATCGGCCTGGAAGGTGGCGCCCGTGCCGAGAAAGCCCTTCACTGGAAAGAAAGACAACACCGCTTACCACCTTCTTCACGTACAAATTCACGATTCTCAATAGCCAGCAAACTCTTCCGTCCGAATATCGTCTTCGTCTACGCCCGCCTCACTGAGTGTTCGGCGCGTTGCCGCAACCATCGTCGGTGGTCCAGCTACGTAATAGATGGGGCCTCGCAAGATGCCGACGTGTGCGACAAGCATTTCTAAGCCGATACGCCCAGTCTTCCCCTTCCAACCGTTGTTATTGACCGCGCGCGTGAGGGTCGGAACAAAGCGGAATCTCGGATTGTCGCGCTCTAACGCCCAGATAGCATCGATGAACGCGGCGTCCTTTAGGTAGCGGTTAGCGTAGAACAGAACGATAGAATGACCAAGCTTTTCCTCTGTCGCGTAATAGAGCATGCTGAGGAAAGGCGCGATCCCGATCCCTCCGGCGAGGAAAACAGCCGGCCTGTCTATGTTTTTATGCAGGTTAAAAGAGCCCATTGGCCCTTCGATCCTCACCCGGTTACCGATCGGCAAGGTGGATATGGCCTGCTTAAAAACCGAGTCTCGCATGCGCGTCGTGACGACCAGCTCTTCGTCGGAGGGAGAGCTGGCGATGGAAAAGGTATGAGTCAGCCCGTTTGTCGTCCCAGGCTGAGAGCCCGAGAAAGTCAGGTCAATATATTGCCCGGCCTTGAATACAAAATTGCTTGGCTTTTCGAACTGAAAAGCCATCGTGCCTTCGGCTACTTCTGTTCGGCCTAACAGCGTGCTTTGGTAGTCAATCATCGTGATCATCCTTTTGTTCGCTGACCCTAGTCTCGACATTGATAACCAGCGTAGCCGCCTTTTATTCCTGGAATTGTCAGAAATTAGAGAGAATGCACACTCAAGCGCTCCACTGACGGAATCTTTCCGAAACGACGGTGCATCTCGAAATCCGATAATTGCACTCGTGAGGTTTTATTCCCCAAAGTGTCTCCTGAGCCTTGGTTGTCAAATGTGTTTCATTTGGTTCTTCGCCGCTGTTGTTGCGGATGCATCTGGTGAGATGGCAAGACTAATCGAGCATCTCTGCGAAATCGACGGATCCAGAGACCCGGCACAAAGGCCAAGAATCCGGCCGATCCGCCTGTCAGTAGGGAACAGCTTTGTTCGCGGAGATTCCGTTTTACTGAAGTGGTCGTTCAGGCGTTCGCGAAGCTGCAATCGAACTCGCCATAGCCGAGCCTTCACTGCGGCGTGACTCAAGTTCAGCACCTCTGCTGTCTGAGCCGTTGAAAGACCTTCAATATCTCGCAGCACGAAGACCGTCCGCAAGATGGGCCGCAGCTCTTCTAGGGCTGTGACTAGGATGTTGCGTAGTTCCGACGCCCAATATAGTTGTTCAGGGTTGGGAGCCCAATCCGCGATCTCCATTGGAAGCATCTCTCCGTCGACCTGAAAATCCTCATCCGGGGACACCTCTCTTATGGCGCGCTGCTTCCGCAGCTTCAAAAGCGACTGGTTCAGAGTGATGCGAATCAGCCAGGTTGAGAATTGGGACTCCTCTCGGAATTGGCCCAAGTTTTGGAAGGCCTTAAAAAAAGCCTCCTGAACCGCGTCTTGGGCATCTTCCATGTTATGCGTGACGCTTCGAGCGATTCGGAGAAGTTTGCGATCGTACCTCCTTACGAGGTGCTCGAAAGCGCCAACCTCCCCATTTTTGCTGGCATGGACAAGGGTGAGGTCATCGCTCACCACCACGCTCACGTCGAGTTGTACCGAGTCTCCCGTCATATGGTGGTTGTTTCCAGAATCCACGTGAACTCCAAAAAGCACAGGCGCTTACGCTAATCGTTATCGAGATTCGTTTTCCCTGGAAAGAATTCCCACTGACAGTTGCGGCATCGTGCGGCGCAACTTCAGGTCCAGAACAATTGTCGTCTGGTTACCCGCAGCTGGAGTGCATAGAGAGCCGCTGTAGTCTTCTCCCACAGAGGCAGGCATGTGGCAGTTATCATGGCGAGTCGCCGCGATTAGTGTTCCAGTACATTGAGCTCCGCTGTAGTCCTCTCCGACTGTAGACGGCGCGTGACAGTCCTGATTCTGCACAACAGATGGCCAGTTAGTGTCTTTTATTGCGCCTGAGAGTTCGGGAAAATCCTCATCGCCGATGCGGGCTGATCCCACAATTGTCTGCGCTCCTTTATCCTGAAGCGTCGCTGGAGTCACTGGAGTCAAAGGGCCCGATAAGACCCCAGCGCTTAAAGTCGGGAATAGAAACCTGATTTCGCGAGTGTCGGAGTGAATGACAGGAGCACCATACACTGGCCCGGCATAGGCTTCGTTTGGCGCCGCTGTGACGGTGCGTTCTACGCGAGTCAATGTAAGGTCGCCGATGACTACCAGTTCGCCCTTCCCTGTCTGCACGATGCGCTTGGAGTTGAACGTCAGCAAGGTCTGATCGGTCGCATCAGGAACGTAGCCCGTCGACAGGTCACCCGCAGAACTAAGTGCGGCCCCCCAGTCTTCATCCGCAGGATAGATACTGAGATCGAAGGCCGAGTTGTTCGGGTCGTTTGTGTCCAGCTTCACTTGTCCGGTCACGCGAGCGACCCCTGTGTTCACTGAATCTGGATTTGCTTTGGAGCCCTGAAATAATCTGGCATTGGAGGTAACAGAGTCGAGAGTCCAGGTATCGCCAGCAAGCGCTAGAGAACTGATAAAGCAAGCTGCAAAGACCAGTGTTATAGCTCGATATTTCATGTTGTATTCCTTCCGTTTCTCGTTTGATACGATCTGAAGTATTGCGAGATGCCCTTCTTGCGATTGTCGACGTTAGCGGGCATTCGCACTCTGTTAGTGTTAACAGCATCGAACGCGATTTATTCCAGAACTAGATGCGTTCATTGCTAACGTTGCATCCTTGGGTCGGTGAAGTGAAAAGGCCGTCCCGGTGATTGGGACGGCCTTTCGGTTCGAGATTCTTCTTGTTACCAGACCGGCCGAGCGCGGCCGAGCTCCAGCCGCCTAAACTCACAAGTCCGTATGAATCTCAACAATTGTCGTCACGATGGTCCTCGCCTCCAATCTGAGGATCGTTAAAGTGCCTGCGAGACTCACTGCACGACGACCTTGCCAGTCATTTTTGGGTGTACCGAGCAGTAATAGGAATACGTTCCCGCCTTGGTAAAGGTGTAAGAGAACGTTTCGTCCGTATCCATTACCTTGGATTTGAACACGCCGTCTGTGCTCACCGCCGTATGGGGGATGTCATCACTGTTTGTCCAGGTAACTGTCGTTCCGACAGGTACCGTGATCGTCTGCGGCCCAAAAACGAAATTATCGATTTTCACCGCCGCGTTTGCCGCTGAGGGCTGGTCCTTCGCCGTGACAGTCTGCGATGCTGCTAACAGCAGCAGCATCGCAATCATTACCGGCATCGCCAAACTCGCCAACTGTACATTTGTCCTCGTCATTGTTTTTGTTTCCTCTCTAGATTTGATTTTCTTGCTGTATCTTCACTCGTTTGGACCAGATCCTTAGGGGCTTACCCGAGGAGCGAGTCAACTGCGCCCAGGCCGCCATTTCCTGAAGCCGAAGAGCCCGAAGCTCCGAGGGGCGAATCAACGACTGCCAGGCTGTGACCACTCACCAGATAGTTCACATCGGTAATACCCAACACCCGCTGCAACTGATCGGCTGGCACCTTCATAGGTCCGGCCGAGGGAGCGGTTCCTGGCGCGGGTTGAGGGAAAGCGGTCGACATCGCGGTGTGGAACGAAACCTTCCCTTCGACCTTCTGCATAATCTGGTGAATATGTCCGTTTAAAACGGTCACGGAACCGAAGCGCTTAACGTAAGACAAGGCTTGTTCACTGTCGTCGGTTCCCCAACCCCAATCGGGATAGATGGTCCACAGTGGAATATGGGCAAAGAGCACGATCGGAGTGCTGTGAGAGCGGCCCTTGAGATCGTCCTCCAGCCACTCCAGCTGTTCGTGACCGAGCGACCCCATGCCTCCAGCCTTCAAATTGGCGACATTCACCAGGCCAACGAAATGCACACCCTTGTGATCGAAGCTGTACCACCCAGTGCCCTTGGTACCTTTCCCAAAGCGCTGGAGATATTCATCGCCGTTGTCGGTAAGCATGTCATGCTCACCGGGCACAAAGTAGATTTGCTTCGCGGATGCTCCCTTTAAAACCTGGTCGAGTGTATCGAATTCACTGGGCTTCGAGAGCTGGCTCAGATCGCCGGTGTGAATGATGAAATCCGGCGTGTGGGACATGGCGTTAATCTTGTTGATTGCCGTCTGCAGGGTAGCGGTGACGTCCGGATTGGCCGGCTTGTTAAAACCGATGTGACTGTCGCTGATCTGCACAAAGCTGAAGTCTCCGCCTTTGGCCGCATCTTTGGCGTAGCCTTTGGCGAATGCCCGAGAAATCGGGAGGCCGCCGCTCATGGTCCAGACCAGGCCGGTCCCCGCCCATGCCATGCACTTGAGGAACCCGCGACGATCAACGCCATCGTTGTTGAAGTCTTGCAACTGCTGATCGATAAGGTCTTGCTTTTTGGTCGGCATTCGCCCTCCGCTGTGGTTTGTAGCTTTCTGCAGTGATAACTGACGCGAGCCGCTTTTATTCCCAAAAAGTCGAAGGGGACGTAGGAGGAGTAAAATTTGCGATGAAGGACACATTTCACCGGCCCACGTGCCCAGTGGCCTCCACGCTGCTTCCTCGCCCTTTGCTGTTTCTACGGTTGATCCGTCTGGATCAACAGACCTGAAACCGTCTGGTCAGTCGGGACGACATCGACCTCATATCCTTCCGAGGAGAAAAGCCGCCGCAAAATCTTCCGCAAAGCATCATCGTCCTCGATGATCAGAATCCGATCCATAGCGGCCGGTCGCAGTTCGCATCTTGAAGCATTCAAGGTTGATGCTAAGGTAGCGGTTGCCATGAGCTTTTCCTCTTTTCCACAGGATCTCTGCGTGATTCACACCTCATGGATCAGGGCGCTGCTTCATCGCTTCAATGATGGATCTCTTCGCTAAGGACTTTCTCGCGCAGTGCCTTCCGGGCCCTGGCCAGGCGTGACATAACGGTTCCTATCGGGATCGACAATACTTCCGCGATCTCCTGGTATGGCATTTCCTCCACTTCACAGAGAAGGAGAGTCTCCCGGTATTGCACTGGCAGGTCGTCGATGGCGCGCTGCACCAGTTTGGAATTAGAGCGATTCATTAGAATCGTCTCGGGAGTTTCCGTATCAACTGCCAGTTCCGGTCCGTCCTCCTCCGAGTTCAGCGCAACGGTCATGCGCCGTTCGAGTTTTGAGCGCGAACTTAGAAAGGTGTTCCTCAGAATTCGAAATATCCATGCCCGGAAATTTGTGCCAGACTGAAACGATGCGAAGCTGCGTAAAGCCTTGAGATAGGTTTCTTGCACGAGATCCTCGGCATCGTTCGAGTTGTGCACCAGCCAGCGCGCGAAGTTGTAAAGGGAATTGAACAGGGGCATGGCCAGTTCTTCGAACCCTGCCAACGGTTGATCGTCCTGGAAGGATGAAGCCCCGAATCGGACCACCCCTTGTGAGCCAAGTCCAATGCGACTCATTTGCCTTCTCCCGAATCCGCTCGAACCCCGGTGGCCGCCCACTCTGACGCACCGCTCGTCGAGCGTCAATTGACTGAGGACTTTTTCCACATATCCTAGTCATTGCCGGTTAAATAATTGCTGGCTCATGAGTTAGCTCCGGATATATCCCGAGTCGATCGGTCTTTCGCGAGGTGCTAAACTTCCGGCGAAGCGCAAATGCTCTATGGAACCTCTAAGGTCCACTTCCGTCCTGCGATTCGGAACCTACGAGGTTTCTCTCCAGTCGGGCGAAGTGCGCAAAGCGGGTTTGCGAATCAGAGTGCAACAGCAGCCGATGAAGCTGCTGGAGATATTGCTGGAACGTCCGGGAGAAGTCATCACCCGGGAGGAATTGCGCAGTCGAGTCTGGCCAAGCGAAAGTTTCGGCGATTTCGACCAAGCTCTCAACATCGCTATCGGAAAGCTTCGGAGTGCGTTAGGGGACTCGGCTGAGAATCCGCGATTTATCGAGACTCTTCCAAAACGCGGCTATCGCTTTCTTGCGGACGTGTCGGTTGTCGATGCAGGTCCCCACCCAAGAAGACCAGGAACCGCGGAAGGAAATTTGCCCGTTCCGGGGCGTAATGGTCCAGAGCGTGAAACAGAGTCAGGTCATCTTGTCCAAACCCCCGTGCCGCCCGTTCCGCCGGTCGCGTCCAAACGCCCGTTGTCGACGACGGGGCGGGTTATGGTCGCCTTGGCGCTTGCCCTTGTTCTCAGTTTGCCGATTCTCGCCGTCTGGCTATTTCGTTCACGGGCTCCTGCTCCCACGGGCATCCGATCCCTGGCGGTGCTGCCGCTGGACAACCTTTCTGGCGATGCTTCCCAGAATTACTTCGCCGACGGCATGACCGACGAGTTGATCACTGACCTGGCGCAGATCAGCGCTTTACGGGTGATCTCCCGCACCTCCGTAATGGTATACAAAGGAGCGCGCAAGCCTCTGCCGCTGATCGCTCGTGAGCTGAACGTGGACGCGGTGGTAGAAGGCACCGTGCTCCGTGCCGGCGACCAGGTTCGCATCACGGCGCAGTTGATCGAAGCCTCTACGGACAAGCACTTGTGGTCTCAGAGCTATGAAGGCGATTTGCGCGATACGTTAACCCTCCAGAGAAAAGTGGCGAGTGCCATAGCAGATCAAATTCGGATCAATTTGACGCCGCGAGAACAAGCTGCGCTGAAAAGCCTAAAGGTTGTCAATCCAGAAGCTTACGAGTCCTATCTCAAAGGGCGCTACTTCTGGAATAAACGAACGGCGGATGGCTTGAGGGGTGGCCTGGCTTATTTTAACCAAGCAATCGAAGAGGACCCGAAATATGCCCCAGCCTATTCCGGCTTAGCCGACACGTATGCTTTGTTGGGAGACTGGCAGTATGCAGTGATGACCCCGAAGGAGGCGTTCCCCAAAGCGAAAGCGGCCGCGATCAAAGCTTTGGAACTCGACAGCGCCCTCGGTGAAGCTCACAACTCTCTTGCCTTCGTCTTGGATGGGTTCGATTGGGATTTGGAGTCTGGCGGGAAGGAATTCCGGCGGGCCATTGAACTGAACCCAGGCTACGCAACCGCTCACCATTGGTATGCCTGGCACTTGAGCCTATTGGGTCGGTATGACGAAGCGATTGCGGAAATGAAAAAGGCGGAAAACCTGGACCCGCTATCCCTCATCATCAACGCCGACATGGCGGAGCTCCTTGTCCTTGCGCACTCTTATGACGAATCTATCCGACAGAGCCGCAAGACGATCGAAATGGATCCTAATTTTGCTCTTGCACATCATCAACTCGGCCAGGCGTACCTTCAAAAGCACATGTACGATGAAGCGGTCGCAGAAATGCAAACGGCGGTCCGGCTTTCTGGGGGTAGTCCGACATCCGTAGCTAATCTGGCTCGCGCCTATGTCGCATCCGGCAAGAGGAGCGAAGCGGTAAAGCTGCTCAGCGATCTGAAGAAGCGCTCAATTCCCGGTTATTCGAATGCTGCGGAGATTGCCATGATCTACGCATCTCTCGGAGATGCGGATCAAGCCATGAATTGGCTCGACAAAGGCTACGAAGAACGATTTAACCCCGGCGTCCTGTTGCGGCCGGGCTTCGATCCTCTTCGCTCCGACTCGCGCTTCCAAAACCTTCTGCGACGCATTGGACTATCCGGGTGAATGTGTATTCCCGTCGGCACCAGAAAATAGCAAAATTCAAGAAAGCCTTTTGACATTTGGCTAGTGTGTGATTTTATGAGTTTCTGATTCCCCGTATCATTCCTCCAAAATTTGCAATCCTCATTTGCCAATTAATTGTTCGGGAGCTGCAGAACGGCATTGAGCGCGCAGTCGTCTTATCGGTGGATCCGACCCTGCAACTGGACCGTAAGTGTAAGAGCACACACATGGTTGACACATTGAATCCGCGGCTAGCGTGACCTCGCCACTTGGCAGCGAGCGCTGGTGGCGCGAAGGGACTACGGACTCAAGCATTCACCAACCGATAATATGGATAAAAGGACGTTGACCATGGTTGCAGTCAGCGTCCTCGCGGCGGATTACGAATAGGCTCGGAGCTGGTTCGCGACGAGCGCTATCCGCACTGCGGGTCCGCCGACCCAAACAATGGGTCAATTCGCCAGATACCGCGACACTGCCAGATCCCCGTCGAGATCTCCGATGACAACGATATTTCCGCCTGTCTGGATCAACAGGCCTGTGACTGTCTGATCAGTGGTCACCGAGCAGCAGATACCAAAAGAGTCGACGCTGCCAAAGCTGGTATCCTGAGTGCCGTTGCTATAGAGGCGCACCAAGCCGCCGGCAAAGTCGCTAATCAGGCCGCCTACTACGATTTGCCCATCCGCCTGAAGAGCGACGGCCTCAGCCACTGATCCAGTCACTGGGGGGTTGAACGATTCGACTTTGGCGCTGAAGGTTTTATCCAGTTTCCCTGTTTCGAGGAAACGCCCCACGCCGATTCGCGTGCCGCCTGTGCAGTCCGAGTTAAACGAGCAACCAGTCGTGGCTGCAATATAGTCGCCGTTCGGCTGGAAAATGGTAGGGGACGGGAACATAGGGTTTCCGTCTGGGAGAATAATACCGGAAGGCCCGCCGCCCTGTGACGACGAAAGGGAGGCCACTACTGTTCCTGGCGTCACCGTGGTTTGCAGCACTCCCGTGGAGCTGAACTCCATCTCTACGCCAGTCTTTGCATCTAGGTTCTGTCCCACTCCCAGGTAGTCGCCGTTAGAGAGCAGCGCCAGCGTATCAAACCCCAACACCTTCGGCTTCACGAGCGAGATCCCGCCAGTGCCAAAGGTCGTGTCGAGGCTGCCGTCGGAGTTGTACCGCACCAGCGCCAAATGCTTGCCCCCGCCATTCGCAAGGCCACCCATCACAATTTGGCCGTTAGGCTGTAGCAGAAGCGCACTCGGAGTCCCTGACTTGGTACCGACGAGGGTGGTCACGAGGCCGCCAGCGCCAAAGGTAGCGTCCAGCACGCCCTTCGAACTATAGCGCGCCAGGCCAAACTCAGTTAGACCTTTACTGTTCGTCGCCGTCCCTCCCACCAGAATCTCACCATTGGTCTGCGCCGCAAATACGGCCGGGTCGAAGGTGATGCCAGGAAATGTGGTGACGGTGATCCCGTTCGTTCCAAAAGTGGTGTCTGGCACGCCGGCCGAGGTGTACGCTGCCAAGCCGATGCCAGTGCCCACGTCGTTGACGAAGTCGACCTGAGCGACCGCCAAAATGTCGCCGTTGGACTGCTCGATGGCACCCACGCCCGCGACGCCATCGGCGAAGCTGGTGGTAACGATTCCACCGGTGCCGAAGGTTGGATCCAGGGTGCCAGCCTGGGCGTGTGCGAAGTTGACGCCAAACACCAGGCCAATTGCCAATAGTCCGGTGAGCGTATGAAATGTAGCTTTCTTCATTGCTTTTCCTTTTGATTTTGATTTGTTTCACAGCAGACGATTCTGATGTCTGTCAGCGTTGATAACTCACAAGTAAGGCTCTTATTCCCGCTTGTTTCCCTAAAACAGTTCGCTGTGTCAGATGTCTAGCCATTCTGCGCTTGACGCTGAAAACAGAAGCAGTTACCGTGTTTTCATTGTCTTCGGTAACCACCACTGAAACTGCAATGGAGTCCCGAAGGGACGGCCGAGTTTTCGAGCACCCGGTATCCTCGCAACTGATACTCTCAAAATAAGACATCGATATCCCGGAGACCGCACCTCATTGCCGCCCATCGTCAACGCACAGGAAATTACAAAAGCCTTCGGGGCGAATCCGCTCTTCCAGAATGTTTCGTTCACCATTTCTGATGGAGATCGGATCGGTCTGATTGGTCCGAACGGCTCGGGCAAATCCACCCTGCTGAGGATTCTGGCGGGCGAGGTCACTCCCGACAGCGGGGAAGTATCGTTTCGCAAGCGGACCCGCCGTGCCTCGGTCGAGCAGGACTCGCGTTTCAAATCCGAGGCCACGGTGCGCTCGGTGGTCGAAAGCGCCCTCGATCTCTGCGGCGTCACCGGCCCCGAGCGCGGCGCCCGCTTTGCCGAGACGCTAGGCCGCGCCGGATTTCAAGACCTTGAAGCGCGAGCGACCGAGTTGTCCGGTGGCTGGCAGAAGCGTCTCGCCATTGTCGAAGCGCTTGTGCAGGATCCCGACATCCTGCTTCTTGACGAACCCACCAACCATCTCGATCTTCCCGGAATCACCTGGCTCGAAGAGTTGCTGGAAAGCGCAGCATTCGCCAGCGTGATTGTGAGCCATGACCGCTATTTCCTCGAGAATGTCACCACCGACATGGTCGAGCTCAATCGGATTTATCCTGACGGTTCCCTCCGCGTCCACGGCAGCTACAGCGCTTTTCTCGAGAAAAAGGAAGAATTCCTGCACGCGCAGGCCAAGCGCCACGAGGCGCTCGAGAATTTAGTCCACGGAGAGATCGAATGGCTCCGCCGCGGAGCGAAAGCCCGGACGCGCAAGTCGAAAGCGCGCATCAGCAAGGCCGGCGAGCTCATGGGAGAGCTCGCCGACCTGAATACCAGAACCCGCAGCGCCACGGCGCAAATCGACTTTTCGTCGACCGACCGCAAAACGAAAAGACTGATCGAGTTAGAGCAGGTCACCTACACGATGGGAACTCGCCCATTGTTCAATGACCTCAACTTCATCCTGACCGCCGGCATGCGAGTTGGCCTGGTAGGCCCGAACGGCAGCGGCAAGACGACCCTGCTTCGCTTGCTGCAAGGGGAGCTCGCTCCAACCGCTGGAGAAATCCGCCGCGCCGACTGGCTGCGCATCGTCTACTTCGACCAGACCCGCACTCTGGATCCTGATCTGACTCTGCGCCGCGCGCTCGCGCCCGATGGCGATTCGGTCGTCTATCGCGATCGCGTGATTCACGTAGCCGGATGGGCGGCGAGATTCCTGTTTACCGGCGAGCAACTAAGCCAGCCCGTAGGCCGCCTTTCCGGAGGCGAACGCGCCCGCGTCCTCATCGCCCAGCTCATGCTACAGCCCGCCGACATTCTCCTGCTCGACGAGCCCACCAACGACCTCGACATTCCAACGCTCGAAATCCTGGAAGAGAGCCTGATCGATTTTCCGGGCTCGCTCGTGCTGGTGACCCATGACCGCTACCTGCTTGACCGCGTTTCCGGCATCGTGCTCGGACTCAACGGCAACGGCGAAGCCGAGACCTTCGCCGACTACGCGCAGTGGGAGCAATGGCAGGCGGCGCCGAAGTCAGAAGGCACAAAGCAGGCAGCGCCGCAGACGCCAATGGATTCGAGGTCGGCATCGTCAACCAAAAAGAAACTGTCCTACCTTGAAGCGCGAGAATACTCGACCATCGAGCAGCGAGTAGAAGAAGCGGAAGAGTTGGTGAGAGCCAAACGTGCGGAACTGGAAGATCCAGCCAACTCGACCGATGCCCCGCGTCTGGTGAGCGCGCAGGCTGCGCTGGACGCGGCTCAGCTGGCGCTCGATACGCTCTACGCTCGCTGGACCGAGCTCGAGAAGAAGAATAGCTGAGCGTTTCTCGTCAAAATTCCGCCCACCATTCGTCAAGCGGTGGAAGCACGGCATGGGAAACCGGAACCGAATCGTTCAGTACTCCCCGTAATGACCCTTCACCGAGTCGAGGAGCTTCTGTGAGTCGTAGCCGATGCCGTCCTTGAACACGATCTCCACGTTTTCAATATCCGAGATCTGCTTCGAGGGGTCTCCCTTGATTACCATCAAATCGGCGTTCTTTCCGGCTGCGATCGAGCCGATATGATCTTGCTTCCCCATGTAAATAGCCCCGTTCATGCTGGCGATCCTGATCGCCTCGACCGCAGAAAATCCGGCCTCGGCCAGCAACTCAATTTCGCGCTGATCCCCGAACCCCGGCAGAACGTCCCCGTTGCCGGTTGGATCCGGACCCGCGATGAGCAGGCCGCCCGCAGCGACAAACGCCCGCTCCAGTTCCATATCCCGTTTGAACAGCAGCGCTCCATCCGTTTCCCGTGCCGGCAGCGACGCCGGGCGCTGCCGCAGGTAGAAAAACGCCTGGCGTGCTTCGGGAGTCATCGCGTCGAGCGCTTTCTGGCGGATCGGCGGACGTCCTCCACCGGCGTCTCCTTCAAACACCGGCAACGTCGAAGTTATGGCCACGTGATGCTTGACCAGCGTGTCGATCAGGTCTTTGGCTTCGGCGCTTCCTGGTTCCATGTGCTCAAGAGTGTAGTTCCCGTAACTCTCGCTGCATTGGTCGGGCTTCTTTCCCGGATCGAGTTCGGTGTTCACAAAGAATCCGTGTTCGAGATCGTCGATGCCGAGCTCCGCCGCTTCCGGGTAAGTGACCGAACACAAGTGGCCCGTGACTTTGAGCCCGCGCTTGTGGGCCGCGTCAATGGCGGCTTTGAGTTCGGCACGCGTGATGTTCATGTACGCCTTGAACGACGTCACGCCGCGATCGGCCGAGTACTCCACGGTTTGCCGCGCGTCCTCGGCGCCGGTCAGGTGCGGCATCTGAATGAAGTAGCTCTCGGACCCCTCCAGATACGGGCCGGTAACGTCAATGTGCGGACCGGGAAGTTTGCCTGCGTCAATGTCCCGCTTCAGATTCAGGTCGGCATAGGTTTCCACGCTTCCAGTGGTGCGCATGGTGGTGACGCCCCCGGCAAGATACAAACGGGGCGCCGAGAAGGTCATCTCCGGCACCAGCACCGGCTGGTCATAGCGCCACTGGCTGTTCAGGTTCGGGCGCGCGATATAAAAGAGATGATTGTGCATGCCGACGATGCCCGGCAGCACCGTGTATCCGCGGAGATCAAGGGGCGTCGTGCCCGCGGCGGTTGCGACGTCGGCGCCCGGTTGGATCGCCACGATCTTCCCGCCCTCGATGATCACATTCTGATCTTCAGTCGCCGCCGCGCCCGTACCGTCAATCACGCGCACATGCGTCAGGATGACTTTGGGGGCGTTCACCCGGACGAACTCTTTTACGCGGCTAGAAAGTTCGGGTGTTTCGGCCGGGGCCGGCAGTAAGAATAGAAACAGCATGAGAGCGGACGCAATCCCGTTGTCGCATGTGGGGCCTCCTGAGCGTCCCCGAAATGGCTCTTCATGGAAGAGCCGTCAGGTCTTATGCCTTCACAAAATCAATAAACCCGTGCTGCACATCGGTCCGCACCAGTTTCGCTCGCAGCTCATCTCCGACGTGTAGCCCCTGCGCTCCCTGTGCCAGGAGCCCTTCCATGTGGGGCTGCAAGACGCGCACAAATGTTCCCTTCGAAGTTGTTCCGGTGACCATGGCATTGAAGGTTTCGCCGATCCGCTGACTCATGGCCATCGCCGCTAACCGCTTCGACATTTCCCGCTCCACTTTGCGCGCCGCGTTGCTCTTCTCGGTACAGTTCGAAGCGATGGCCGCAAGATCGTTATCGGAATAGGGCTCGGGTTTTCCGTCGAGCGATGTCTTGATCAATCTTTGAGTCACGACATCGGGAAAGCGCCGGTTGGGCGCGGTCGAATGCGTGTAATCCTGCACCGCAAGTCCGAAGTGTCCTTCGGGAGAATCGCCCGGACGCTCCAGAACATATTCTCCCGGTCCGACCAATTTGATGACGGCAAGCGAGAGGTCGGCAAAATGGTCGGGATCGGCGGTTTTTCGCTGGATTAGAAAATTATTGAGCGCCTTCGAATCGGGGGCGGCGGGCAGTTTCTCCCCCTGTGCTGCCGCCAGGCGGACGATGCCGTCCCAATGCTCGGGCGTTCTTACGATGCGGCGCAACGAGGAAACCTTCTCGAGCAGCCGCGCCACTACGCCGTTGGCGGCGATCATGAAATCTTCGATCAAATCGGTGGCGCGGTTCTTAACGACTCTGGCGACACCGGTAACCTGCTGGTTGAGTAGCAGCGGAATGACCTCGTTGGTCTCGAGGTTGAGCGCGCCGTGCTCGAAGCGCAGATTCCTGAGAGCTTGCGCAACCTGATCCTGCAATTTGAGTTGGTCCTGCAAGTCCGGAGACGCGGCCACTCTTGAGGGAGCCGGCGCCGTGCCTTCGAGCCATGCACCGACTGCGTTGTAGGTGAGTTGTGCTTTGTTACGCACGATGGCCCGATAGACATCGCCCGCACTCAACGCGCCGCTCGGATGAACCACAAATTCAGTGACCACGGCTGGCCGATCCACGTCGGGCAGCAGGGAAGATGCGCCGGTCGAGAGTTCGTTCGGCAACATCGGGAAGATGGTTACGCCCGTATAGACAGACGTAGTTTCCCGTTCGGCGTGTCGGTCGATGGGAGAATCCTTTCCGACAAAGGAGTCCACGTCGGCGATCCCAATCATCACTTTGACGTCGCCACTCGGCAGGCGTTCGACGACTTCGATCTGGTCCAGATCCTTCGAGGTATCGTTGTCGATCGACGACCAGAGGAGACCGCGCAGGTCCCGAACTTTGTCGGAAGGCGCAAGTTGCGGCGGATGCGCGCGGATCTCCGACAATTGCGTTCGAACTTCGGGCGGAAAATCGGGCTCAAAGCCCGCGGCCTGCATGACCTGCCGCGCGATTGCCTGAAGATCGATGGACGTAGGCCGAGGATGGTTCATCACGCTCCGCAATCGGTGAGATCAGTCGGAAAAGGCTAACACGAATTCTCAACTGGTGGCGGAGATCGATCGCCCTCCAGTGACCTCCGTGCTTCCTGGTAAAGCTCTGCCATTAGGTAGTGAAAAGGGCGTGTTATTCTTATAACAGCAGCTGCGTCTCCTCCGATTGGATCGATTCCCGCAGTTCCTGAACATCATGATTTCAGTCAGCAATGTGTCCATGCGCTACGGCGCCAAAATTCTGTTCGACGAAGTTTCCACCGGCTTTGTTCCGGGGAAGCGCTATGGCCTTACCGGCCCCAACGGCGCCGGTAAATCCACGTTCATGAAGCTTTTAACCGGCGAACTTGAACCCCAGAAGGGAACCGTCGTCCGTCCCCGGAAGCTAGGGGTTCTCAGCCAGGATCAATTCGCCTTTGATAAATATCGCGTGATTGACGCGGTCATCATGGGCAACCGGCGCTTATGGAGCGCGCTCGAGGAGCGCGAAATCATCTATGCAAAGCAGGAGATGACCGACGCGGACGGCATGAAACTCGGTGAACTCGAAGGCATCGTCGGCGAGGAAGATGGCTACACCGCCGAAACCGACGCCGCGATTTTGCTCCAGGGTCTCGATATTCCCGACCCGATGCACGAGCGAAAAATGTCGGAGTTGCCGGGCGGCCAAAAGATGCGCGTTTTGCTGGCGCAGGCTCTGTTCGGACATCCGCAGGCGCTGCTGCTCGACGAACCTACCAACCACCTCGATCTCGACTCCATCCACTGGCTGAAGAATTTTCTCAATCTATATGAGGGCGTGCTGATCGTGATCTCGCACGACCGTCATTTCCTCAACGGCATTTGCACCCACATCGCCGACATCGATTACGAGACCATCATCACTTACACCGGCACTTATGACGACATGGTGGTCGCAAAAACGCAGATTCGATCGCAGATCGAATCGCAAAACGCGCAACGCGAAAAGAAAATTTCGCAACTCAACGAATTTATCGCCCGCTTCGCCGCCGGAACCCGCTCCAGCCAGGTGCAGTCGCGGCGCAAGGAAGTCGAGCGCCTGCAGGTCACCGAACTGGCAAGGTCCAACATCCAGCGTCCCTACCTGAAGTTCGAGCAGAAGCGGCCCTCCGGGAAACACATTCTCGAAATCGAAGGCCTCACCAAATCGTACGGAGATGCCAAAGTGATTTCTGAGTTTACCGCGAGCGTACTCCGCGGAGAGAAAATCGCGCTGATGGGCCGCAACGGCTCCGGCAAAACTACTTTAGTAAACGCACTGCTCGCGAACTCGCCCACGGTTTCCGAGTCAGAACTTCGCAAAACCAGCGGCTACGACGGCCCCTTCGTCGACGGCGGAAAAGTTGTCTGGGGTCACGAAGCCGCCGTCGGATATTTCGCGCAGGATCACAAGGCGCTCATCGAACCCGGCATCAAGGTCCTGGAGTGGCTGCATCAGTGGGATCCCGCCGCATCCACCGAAGAAATTCGCGGCATCCTCGGCCAGATGCTTTTCCCGCGCGACGACGCCGAGAAGCGTACCGACGTTCTCTCCGGCGGAGAAGCTGCGCGTCTGCTGTTCTGCAAGCTGATGCTGCAGAAGCCGAACCTGCTCGTGCTCGACGAGCCGACCAACCATCTCGACCTCGAATCGATCAACGCCCTGAACATTTCGTTGCAGCGCTACCCGGGCACGGTATTGCTGGTTACGCACGACGAAGATCTGATCGACGAAGTCGCGACCAGAATCTGGCACTTCGAGGGTAACCACGAAATCACTGATTTCAAAGGTGTTTATGGCGAGTACCAGGCGGTCCTCGCTTAACCGGCTGGGGTAGTCGACGGGGAGGAACTTGCTTCTCGCCTCTACCACGGAATCTCAACTTCCGGTTCAGGTCGGTCCGCACGAATCGGCCGACGTCAGACTTTTCTACGCCTTTTTCGTGCCGGTTCGTTTGCGCGATTTCGGAGCATTGCCGACGATGTCCGCAAGGCTGGTGCTCTCCAGGATCTTGGCTGCGGCGTCGCGCACCTCCAAGAACACACCATAGAGCGCGCGATGGTCGGGATCGGAAACGATCAGGCTGCGGAGTTGCTCAGCATCTCCAAAGGGAGCGAGTGGCCCATCAACCAGACGAATGATCTCGCTGAGCATGATCTCCGTTGGCGCACGCCGCAGTCGGTAGCCGCCCTTCGCGCCTCGAACGCTTTCCACAATGCGCGCGTTTTTGAGTTCCAGCAGAATCAACTCCAGGAATTTTTCCGGAAGGTCGCTATCCATGGCGATGTCCCGGATCTTGACGGTTCCAGTTCCGTACCGGCGGCCCAGGGTCATTGTCGCCTGCAGTGCGTAAAGCCCTTTTTGCGAAATCTTCAATCCTTTATCCTTTCCAGCTGCGTCTGCCCTACTCGGCGCCTGCGCCGAAAGGTGCCCTCTTGCACCGTACTCTAGTGGCCCCGCAGACGCTTTGCAACCGATCTTATTGAGTAAGTGCGCATACCTTCTAAAGGCGGAAATTGCAGGTGAGACAGCGAGCCTATTTCCACTGAATCACCCCGGCTTCCGCGCACGCTTCGAGGTAATCGGCGACCAGAGTCAATGCCAAGGGCCCATATTCGGCCGACACCGCGTCGCGTATCTCGCCCATGGTGCGTTTGCCGTTTACGAAGTTGACGATCTCGTAAGCATAAAGCTCGGACTGGTCACGCACGTTCAGCAGTTGAGTCGCTTCGCGATTGATCAGTTTGATTTTGCCATAGCGCTCCTTGCCCAAGCGTGCCTGGAGAACATCGTCATTCTGATACGTCAGGGGACCGAATTCTCCAACCCGGACGGGCACGCGTTTCGCACCTCTGTCGCCAGCCCAGGGCGCACTGGGCAGCCCTTTTGCACCCTGGCGCTTCGCCTGAGCGTCTAGCCAGCGTTGCATACCTGCCGCTTGATCCGCAAGAGCTTTCGCTCCGTCCGCTTCCGCTCCTGAAAGTCCGCCGGTGAATTCGACGACCGAACTCAGCATGGTCGTTTCCCGTTGCAGTGTTTGGTTTACCAAGTTGCGCGCTTCATACCAGGCGGCGCCCGGGTCGAGTTCAGGGTCATCCACTAACTGCTGTGCCGCTCCGAAGGCCTGAGCGAGTCGTACCTCGGCCCGGGAAGTGAGGAAGGGAAGCAACGTGGGCAGTTGCTGCGCAGTCATACTCGCGTAAGCGTATCCTGACGCGGCCCCCAGGAGCGAGACGCGCCGCAGCTTCGTCGCATCGATCTGATCGAGACTGTCATGATCGGTGTGGATGTATAAATCTGGCCAGTCGCGCAGATAAAGTGACGGAACCGCGATCGTGGAGGAGTCGTAGTCATCATGATCGCTGCCGCTCGAATAGGGCGTCACGTCGGCGAAGAGCTCGTTGCGGGTGCCCAATCCGCCGGCCCGGGTTTCCACAATCGCCGTGTCCGCCGGCATCTCGCCTGCTGCATAGCCGCTGGCAGCGGTGCGAATCGCGTCGAGAAACACGGCACCCACGTCCGTCACAAAACTCGGCAGCGACCAGGGCGTGCCGGTGACGTGGAAAACCGCCTTGTTCTTGAACGGGTCGCCGCCGACCATATCCATATGGACATTGGCGCGCAACCGCTGCCTGACCTCTGGATGGCTGGCGAGAAAAGCCATCGTCCCCTCGACCTCCGGTCCCCAGATGAAACGCAGGGTGCGTTTCGGTCGCGGCAATTGGCCGGAATCGATCAAACGCTCTAGCATGCGCCCGGATTCGAGAATGGTGACGCAGCCGCTTCCATTATCGTTCGCTCCCGGACGTTCGTGATCCAGATGACAGCTGTAGACGATTTCTCCCGCAGCCGAGTCCGTGCCGGCAATGGTGGCGGTCACGACCGTCCAGTGTCCAGGGCCGACGGTGGCTTTCACATGGGCATTCAGAATGACCGATCCGTCGCTCGACAGACGCGCACGCAGCGCCTCAGCGGTTTGGCGTGAAACCATGAAGGCGAAGCCCGAGGGCTGACGTGCATTGAGGTGCCCCCACCGGACGACGGTTGTGTCCAGGCCCGACCAAGCGGTGGTCTGGTTGGGCATGTCGCTGACAATACCCGCCGCACCGTGTTCGGCGATCGCCAATTCCTGCACCCGTGCCAGAACGCCGTCGGCCAGCACAATCTTTCCGCGCACGTCCTTGCCCGAGTACTCGGCCTCGCTCGTGCCCTTGCCGACGTCCACCAATTCGGTTTCCACGTCGGCGCTGTGACTATAGTCCGCGAGGCGAATGGGATCCGTTTTCCAATCTCCAAGAAGAGTATGTTGCGGACGGACTTCCCACAGCCGAGCCTCTTCAACCGTCCATGCCAGGTACGAGCGCATCAGCCCGTAGGTCTTCCTGCCATCAATCGCAAATTGCTCGCTATGAGCGTCGGCCAGTCCGTATTCGCGCGCCCGTTGCAAAACGAATTGCGCCGCCTGGTCAAACTCCGGAGTCGCCGGAACCCGATGCAAGCCCGTAAGGTAGCGAAGATTCTCGTAAGGAGCGGCGCCGTTTGACTCCTCTCGCAGCGTGGTCCACTGGCGGACATCTAGAAATGGCTGCTGACCCAAAGCAAAAAGGGTGACGAACGGGATAAACAAGCAAATTAGACGAAGATTGCGCATCCGTTAACGAGGATAGCACCAGATTTTCGCTGGCGCAGGGTTGACCCGCCGCCTGCATCGCCTGGTCTTGAATGCCGGGTTCAGTCGCTGACTCCGGCGCGCCCGTGGAGTCGAGGAGCAGACTGACGGGCCGCGGCGAGTCGACCGCTGCCTGCAAAACAGTTTTTCTACGTCGTCGCCATCCTCATCGCAGGCTCTCCAACCTCGTCGTGCGATTCGCCTTCGAGACAAACGCGATGCCACAACTCAAGATTCAGCAGCCGCCAGATGCGGTCGTAGTGGTCGCGATGCTTTGCGCGATGCTCGTCAAACAGGGTCTCGATCGCTGCGCGCCGAAAGTATCCGCGATTCAGGCTGCGCGGCTCGAGCAGCATCTCGCGAATCGTTTCCAGACGCGATCCGGCCAGCCACCCGCTCCAGGGCGTCGGAAATCCCAACTTTGGCCGGTACAGAATCGAATGTGGCAGCAGATCTTCCACTGCCTTTTTCAGGATCCGTTTGCCGGCCAAACCCTTGATCTGCACTTCGCGCGGAATTCGGGTCGCAAATTCAACCAGCACGTGATCGAGAAACGGCACCCGGCTTTCGATCGATGCGGCCATGCTCATGTTGTCCTGCTTCATCAGCAGTTCGACCAAGTAGGTCTTGATGTCGGTGTAGAGCAGCCGCTGCAGCAATTCGCCCGGTTGTGGACCCGCGGACGAGCGCTCCCAGTAATCGAGCACATTCTTATAGGCCGCGCCGGGTGCGGCTTCGCTCGCGAACTCGCTCGACAGTAATCCGCCCTGCTCCGCTTCGCCAAAGGCGGAAAAGAAATTGTCGAAGTAAAAAGAAGCCCAGGAATTTCCATCCTTACCGAGAAACGTATGCTCCAGTTTCCTTCGCAAGGTCGCTCCCAGCAGGGGAGAGCTTTGAACCGCGTTGCGCACTCCGCGTCGCAGAAAGCTCGGAACGATGCTACGGTACGCCCGATCCATCGCCGCGTTCTTCAGAGTGAAGGCATAACGCGTGTAACCCGCCAGGGTTTCATCCGCGCCCTCGCCGGTCAGCACCACCGTAACTCGTTCGCGGGCGAGCCGGGCGACAAAATAAAGCGAAATGCTCGAGGGCCACACCATCGGCTCATCTTCGTGCCAGATCAAATGGGGCAGCGATCCGAAAAACTCGTGTTCGCTGACCAGCACTTCATGATGGCGCGAGTGAATATGATCCGAAACCGTTCGCGCAAAGGGCAGTTCGCTGTAACTCTGCTCGGCGTAGCCGACGGAAAAAGTTTCGACCGGTTCGCGCCGCAGTTTCGTCATGAGTGCAGCCACCGCGCTCGAATCGACGCCGCCGCTCAAGAACACGCCGAGCGGCACGTCACTCATCAAGTGGCTCTGGACCGCGCCCTCGAGTAACTCGCGATAACCTTGGACGTAGTAACGTTCATCGCGCGATTCATGGGGCTTCGATACGTCCAAATCCCAATATTGGCCGATGTTCGCTTTGCCGTCCGGGCCAATCGTCATGGTGTGCCCGGGCAGCAGCTTGAGAATCCCGTTATAAAAGCTTTCCTCACCCGACAGATATCCAAACGCCAAATACTCCGGCAGCGCCGCCCGATTGAACTCCGGACGAATCCCGCCATGGGCCAGCACCGCCTTGATTTCCGATCCGAACAGCAGGCGCTCGGGCGTCAATTTGTAGTACAGCGGCTTGATACCCAAACGGTCGCGCGCCACGAAGAGCGTTTTCGTCTTGCGATTCCAGATGGCAAAGGCGAACATCCCGCGCAAGTGCTGCACGCAGTCCGCGCCGTACTCTTCGTAAAGATGGATCACAGTCTCGGTATCGCTGTGCGTGCGGTAGCGGTGCCCGCGTACGATCAGTTGCTCGCGCAAGGGAAGATGGTTGTAGATCTCGCCATTGAACACGATCCACAGCGTGCCCTCTTCGTTCGAAATCGGCTGATGCCCACCCGCCACATCGACAATGCTGAGCCGCCGCATGCCGATGCCCACTGCGCCGTCGGTGTAAAAGCCGTCGTCGTCCGGCCCGCGATGCGTGATGACACGGCACATTTCGCGAAGCGCTGCGGCGTTCGCTCGCGCGTCGCGTCCGAATTCAAAAATCCCAGCAATCCCGCACATTCAGTGTTTCTCCGCGTAGGACGAGGCCGAAACATGGTCCGGCTCGAGCGATAAGCAACCCGAACCGTCTGTCAGTTGGTTGAACAAGGCCGTAGTCGAGGACTCGGCCGGTGCTGCGTTCCTCACCCCATCCTGCTTGCGCCATTCGAAAAATGCAGACGCCTTTGCCGTCGAAAGCAGGGGCTGTCCCTGCCACGCCACTTGCGTCCCTCCGATCAAGATCAGATGCGCGAGTTTGTCTTTCTCGAGGCGGCGATAAAGCACGCGAGCGTCCGAAGACCATGGACCGAAGCTCCACGCCTCCTCGCCGAGTGCAAAAAAGAATCCGTGGCTCTGGTCGTGATCGTCGAGTTCGTAAACCTGAACGGCCGCCTGCGCGGTGCTGCCCAGTCTTGAGTCGCCCTCTCTCGCCCCAGAGCGTGGCACGAGTGCGGTGGCCGTCTCAGCCGGCAGCAACACTCGCGCATGGCAGCGCACAACCGACGCTGGCTGCAACACGCCATAAGCGGGCGACACCAGCGTCCGGCTGACTTCCGTTGCAGCTTGCCAGGCCGTGTTTTCCGGAACGATCAGGCTAAGCGTCGATTCCCCATCTGTGCTGGATGCCCTAGGATCAGCGTCCTCTCTCGATATGTTCACCTGTCCCGCGCCCACGGCTCGAACTTCGAGGTCGGGCGCGAAGTGCCAGCGTATCTCCAACTCGTGCTCCGTTCGACCGAGGGCCACATCGCGTACCAGCCAAACACTGCCAGCGATCTTCAGCACATGCCGCCGATGCAGAACCAGATCCGCCAGCCGCGCATACCCATCATGACTGCCTACGAAGTACGTGAAACTGTTGCCAACCAGCCAGTTTTCCGCTTGCGTCGTCGGAAGGTGAGTCCATGAAAAAGGTTCGTCGGCAATCGCCTGATTTGCTCCATCCACACGCATCGTGTTGTGCGCGCCCGTCCCGCGAAATGTGTTGCGATCGGCCGGGTCCTTTGCAATGTAAACGCCGCTCCCGGCATCCACCAGCCAGCGTCGTCCATCCATCGTGAGCCGCAAGCTAAGCGCGTCCGCATGTCCGTGTCCCGATCGGCCAACCCCCTGCGGACCGGCATCCACGACCATCGCCTGCGCATACGGCTCGGAATCCGCCAGCACGTAAATGCCACCGTCAGGAAAGGCGACCGAACGGGCGGGCGAAATTGGTCTCGAGCGCGTGAGGATGTCGACGGCCTGATCGCCGAACAACCAGATCGCTTCCTCGGTCAGCCGCGCCGCGGAAAAACCCCGGGGGGGCGTTTCCGTGGAGTACATCACCGCGCCGAGCGCCAACGGATCGGTCATCTGCTCGGTCCGATTGCGCCGCGGATTGAATACGCGTCCCCCATCGTCATCGCCAAAGCCTTCCGCCGGTCCCGCCTGTGCCAGTGCCGCCACTACATCGAGCATGCGTCGGAGTACCGCGTCATACGCGGGAGGAATCTTTTTGTCGTTTCGGGCGGCCAGAAGCCGCGCATAGAGAAAGAAGTCGAGCGCATACACGTGGTAGTAGAGCGACTGCTCGAAATAAACGCCATCGGGACGTACCTGGCGCCCGGCCTCCTGCAGAACAATCCTCCAACCGGATTCTTTCCATCGCGCCGCCGCCGGTATTTGCGGATACAAAGTGCCCAGAAAAAACAGCGCCACCGCTTCTCCCAGCAGGTGCGTGTTCGGAGAGAAATAGGTCGACAGATAGCGCTCGATGTACCGCCCATGGAAAGCGAGCGCCGGCAATATTTCCGAGCGAAACTCCGCGCAGTCGGGCGCGCCCGCCAGCAGTTGCTCCACCCATATCCACGACAAACTGCGGAAGGCAACTTCGAGACTGCTTCCCCAGTTGATTCCCATCGGATACGGATTCGCCCCGATCCAGCTGCGCCATTCGGCCATCAGTTCGCGGGTGTACTTCTGGTCCCCGCTCAGCAGTCGAGCCTTGGCGAGCGTCACCAGGTGCTGGTGACGGTTCAATTCCCACGTCACTTTGTGGTCGCCCACCACTCGGAAATCGAGAAAAGGAATTTTGAACCACGGGTCAAGCGGCGCACGCTGGCCATGGACCGGATCGAGATGCCAGTCAATGTCTTTATCTTTATCTCTGTCTTTGCCGTAATTAAGATTTTCGTAGCCGAGCAAGCGAAAACGACGCCCGCAAATCTCCTCGGCCTCCCGCAAAATCTCGGTCGCTTCGTCTGCCAGATGCGCGCGCAACAGTTCCACGCGCGCCAAACTCTCATTGCCGGAAAAGAAGAACCTTCCCGACCGCCTCGCCAAATCCTGTTTCAGCCGAATCGCTCCAAGGCGCAACCCCACCCGGTGCATCAACAGGTCGCCGTGCTTGTGGAACTCCTGCTCCAGGCGCACCCGCGCCTCTTCCCAATCCATGCGGGACAAGCGCGCCAACTTGCCTTGCCATCCGGAAGCCACAATTTCCTTATCTTACATGCTGAAACAGGTCGCTCAAGACAGCCGATTACTCTCGTACCTTCGCTCATCCCCGAACGGTGAAGCGCACTCCGCCCGGCGCGGTAGGATTGAGGTTGGAGGCAATTTGCCCGGTGCAGTCGATCCGGTCGAAGCGGTTGTTCACCTTCGCCGAACGCCGGACTCGACTCGAACTGCCATTCGGGAGTATTCTGTAACATATTGAAAATAAGCATGTTGGTATGTGCGGTGCGGTCGTTCGTGAATCGAACAGACGGCTCGTTGCCGCTTCTGAAGGGGCGGGTGGTGCGTTTAGTCCCCGGATCCTTGATCGATAGGAGAAATCCGCTTGGGCTTGTCTGTTAGCGTCTTTGGGTTGGGATACGTCGGATCGGTCTCGGCCGCTTGCTTTGCCTCGATGGGCCACAAGGTCATGGGCGTCGACGTGAGCCGCGCCAAGGTTGAGATGATGGACTCGGGTCGTACCCCGATCATCGAAGCCCGCATGAGTGAGTTGGTCGCCGAGGCGCACCGCGCCGGCCTCCTGTCGGCGACCATCGACGCCACTACGGCCGTTTTGAATTCCGAAGTCTCGTTCGTCTGCGTGGGAACGCCCAGCCTAAAAAATGGCAAACTCGATCTCAGCCACATCGAGCACGTGGCCCGCGAAATCGGAGCCGCCATCGGTCAGAAAAAGTCGCCGCACGTTTTTGTTCTGCGCAGCACGGTGCTCCCCGGAACCACCGAGACGGTCGTGCTCCCCATTCTCGAAAAGGAAAGCGGCAAGCGCTGCGGCGAGGATTTCATCGTTTGCTACAACCCTGAATTCATGCGCGAGGGCAGCGCGGTCGCCGACTTCCTCAATCCGCCCTACACGATTCTCGGAGCCAGTGACACTCACCACCTCGCCCGACTGCGCGCACTTTATCAGGACACGCCCGGCACCCTCTACGAGACCACGATTTCGGTCGCTGAAATGGTCAAGTATTTCTCCAACTGCTATCACGCGCTGAAAGTCGGCTTCGCCAACGAAATGGGAACCATGTGCAAGCATCTCGGGGTCGATGCGCACGCGGTCACCAAAATCTTCACCTCCGACACCAAGCTGAACATCTCTCCCGCCTATCTTTCTCCAGGCTTCGCCTTCGGCGGTTCCTGCCTTCCGAAGGATCTGCGCGCCATTACCTACAAAGCCAAAGAACTCGATCTCAAGCTTCCCTTGCTCGAATCGCTCATGCCCAGCAATGCCGAGCACGTCGACCGCGCCGTCGAAATGGTGATGAGTACCGGCAAAAAGAAAATTGCGCAGCTTGGCCTGAGCTTCAAAGCCGGCACCGACGATCTGCGCGAGAGCCCCCAGGTGCAATTGATCAAGCGCCTCATGGGCGAGGGCCTCGAAGTCAAAGTCTGGGACGAGGACGTTTCGCTAGGCCGCCTGGCCGGTGCCAATCGCCAGTACATCGAAGAAGTCATCCCCCACATTGGATCGGTGCTCTCCGCTGATCTCGAAAGCGTGCTGAGCACGGCCGAAGTCGTGATTCTCGGCAACAAGTCGGCAAGCAAGGATCGGTTGGCCACGCGCCTGCGGCCCGAACAGATCGTGATCGACCTGATCCACCTGGATCAGACCAGGCGCCCGGAAGGCGTCAACACCTATGAAGGGATTTGCTGGTAGAGATTCCCGTAGAGACGCGGCTCGCCCGGTCTCCGCCCGCAGCGAGACCAGGCGAGCCCCATTTCCGCAGATGAGAGCGAACGGGTTCGAACAAGGATGAAATTCTTTCCCATCGACGTCAAAACCGCCGACTGGAAGCGGCTCGACGGTTTCGCCGACCGCACCGTCTTCCAGACGCGCGAGTGGCTGCAATTCATTGCCGAGTCGCAGAACGCCGTTCCGGTTCTCGCCGAGCTGCGCGAAAAAAACGACGTCCTCGGATATTTCACCGGCCTCACCTTCTCCAAGTTCGGCATGAAGGTTCTAGGCAGCTCTTTTCCCGGCTGGACGACTCCCTTCATCGGTTTCAATCTCAGTCCCGGAGTCCCCCGTCGAGCCGCGCTCGAAGCCCTCGAAATCTTTGCCTGGGACGATCTCAAGTGCCTGCATCTGGAAGTCTCCGATCCAAACTTTACTTTCGCAGACGGCGAGACGGCGGGATTCAAAACCGAATCCTACGCGTCCTATCGCAGCGACCTGACGCGCTCGGAAGAGGATTTATTCAACGGCATGGAAAGCGCCTGTCGCCGCTGCATTCGCAAGGCGGACAAAAGCGGCCTCAGAATCGAGGAGTCCCACGATCTCGCCTTTGCCGACGAATATTACGAGCAGCTGCGAGACGTCTTCGCCAAACAGTCCCTCGTCCCCACCTATTCCGTGGAACGAGTCCGCTCGCTAGTTCGCAACGTCGAGCCCGGCGGCAACATCCTGCTGCTTCGCGTGCGCGATCCGGAAGGGAAGTGCATCGCCACCGGTATCTATCCGGGCTTCAACCAGATCGCCGAGTTCTGGGGTAACGCCAGCTTCCGTTCCCATCAGAGCCTGCGACCGAACGAAGCGTCCCACTGGTACGCCATGCGCTACTGGAAAAAGCGCGGCGTTTCAATTTTCGACTGGGGCGGCGAAGGCGCGTACAAAGAAAAATATGGATGCACGCCGCATCGCGTGCCCTGGTTCACCAAGTCTCGTTATCAAATTGTAGGCAAGTTGCGCAATGAGGCTCGCAACATGTTTGCGCGCAAGCAAAAGTTTCTCGGGTGGCTGCAAGGCAACCGTTCCGCGGCTGAACGCAGCCCGGCCGAAGAATGAGGGAAGACCAAGGGCAGGGCAAAGAATCTAGTAGCAAGCTGAAGTCTCGGGCTTCGGATCCGGGCACCGCTTTAGCGATGCCGTAAAATGCGAATCAAAAGCCCCTTTTCGGGGTTGGGGGAAGCGCCAATGGCACTACTTGTTCGCCGGGCATTCCGGCATCTGTCGCGGGTTCACGACGTGCTGTTTCGCCGCACGCTCATCGAGCGCGAAATCACCATTTTCGACGACGACCTTTTTCTCACTTCCTATCCGCGTTCCGGAAACACCTGGACACGGTTCTTGGTCGGCAACTTCGCGAATCCAAACGAGCCCCTCACTTTCCTCAACGTCGAACGCCTCGTGCCCGATATGTACAAGACCGCCGACTGGGTCCTGCGCCGCCGCCCCCGCCCGCGCGTTCTCAAAAGCCACGAGTGCTTCGATGCCCGCTACCGCCGCGTCATCTATATCATCCGCGACCCGCGCGACGTCGCCATTTCCAATTATCACTGGGAGATGAAGCTCCGTTCCATCCCCGAAGGCTATCCGGTCGAAGAATTCGTTCCCCGCTGGATGGATGGCATCTTCTGGCGGCGCATCGGTTCCTGGTCCGACCACGTCAACAGCTGGTTGGCCACGCGTCAGGGACACGATAACTTCCTCCTGATGCGCTACGAAGATCTGCAGGCGGATCAGCAGCGTGAACTGGCGCGCGTAGCACGGTTTATGGGCCTCGATCCCGACCCGCAACGCATTAACCAAGCCATCGAAAGAAGTTCCGCAGCCAACATGCGCAAAATGGAAGAGACCCAGGGCAAGAAATGGGTCGCCACCTTCCACACCCGTTCCGATAAGCCTTTCGTCCGCAAAGCGTCAACCGGCGGATGGCGAACGATCCTTCCAGAAAAAACCGTCAACCACATGGAAGCCCAGTGGGGCCCGCTGATGAAACAACTCGGCTACAAGCTTTCGACCGAAAGCGAAAAAGAACCCACAGAAGTCACGCACGCAACCCAGTGAAACAGGCCAGCGAGGGTCCGTGCTCGGCCTGCCTCGCGCTTTCTTCGGTTGAGCATGAGCGCCTGCATCGCCGTTACTTTGCGATGCTTTCGATCAGCGCGCGGGCTCCATTCCACGCAATCTGCACGCCGATCGACAAAAGAATAAAGGCAACCACGCGAATGATTCCCTGGACGGTTTGAGGCGAGATTTTCTCGGTGATTCTCGGCGCATACCGGTAGCTGATCAACACCGTGAAACTGAGCACAACCACCGCCACCAGGATACCGAGATGCGCGAGAATATTGTTGAGAGTGTTCTTCCCCGATGCGTGCGCGCTTAACGTGACCATGACCACAATGCAACCGGGGCCCGCCGTGACCGGGAACGTCAAGGGGTAAAAAACACTTTCTTCGAGTGAATGGAAATCAACCGGGGCGACAGTTCCTTTTTCGCCAGTCAGGCTACCGCTTTTCTCGTTGAGCAGCCCCCAACCCATGGCCGCCAGAACAAAGCCGCCTGACACCTGGACCACGGGAAGGGAAATACCGAAAAAATTAAATAATCCTGCGCCCACCAGTTCCACGACCAGCAGAAACAGGGTTGTGCTGATCGCAATCTTGCGCGCGAGACGGCGGTAAACATCGGTCGGAGCAACACCGACCAGGCCCAGAAAAACCAGCGCTGAGCCGAGGGGATTGATCAACGGCAAAAGTGCGCTGAAGGCAAGCGCGAAGTATGTTAGGGCGATCAGCATTCCGGGTTTGTGGACTTTCAGCTCAGGCTCAAGAACCAGGCCGGGCGCAAACAGAATAGCAGCGCGGCGCTAAAAGTTCGCGGGGAGCCCATCGCCATCCGCGCGCGTTAGATGCATCGTCAGGCGCACTTGCTCAAAGGGAGTCAGTAATTCCGCCAACTTCTTGGAAGCGGCGAAAATAAAATTCGATGGTCCGGACAGATAACCCGCGGCCTTGAACGCCTCGCCCCAAGCCCGGTGACTCTGATTGCTGAGGATCAGGTCAAAGCCCTGACTTTCCAGGGTTCGGGTGGCCCCGCGCACCACCGAAAGCATCTCTGGCGGAGGCGCAAAACAATCGACAACCGAGCCGACGCGCAGATTGCCGTACTTCGCGTCCCTGCGGCGCTCGCCGACCACCGCCCATCCAACCATTCCACCGTTACGCTCTATGATGACGCGCGTAAGGTGCGTTTGCGCCGCCGGATACAAAATGCGCACAGCTTCGGCATCCCGCACCGCCGCAAACGAGCAAGCCTCGCGCCCATGTTCCCAAACAGAGCGCGCACCGGCGGCAATCTCAGATGCGTCGAAGCTCTCGACTTCGCGGCATTCGGCGTCGGGCGAGGGCGGCGCGACCAGAGCGCGATAGCCCTGGAACAGCTTCGAACCGGCCCATCCAGCGCCCGACAGCGCCGCGAGATCCATCAGCAGCTTCCACGACGCCCGCGAGCGCAGCATCTCCATATTTCTGAGGAATCGTGAAGCATTCAGGACGCGAAAGAAAAACGGCACCAGGCAATGCGCCCATCCCAGCCGAACCAGCATCTGCGGCAATGGGTTCTCATATCCGCCCATGCCGAGACAGTAGAGCAGCGGCGCGCGCTGCATCGCGTCGCGCAGCAGCAGCGTGCCCACAATGGCATGAGCCTTGTTGACGATGCCCTCGGACAACGGATGGTGATAGTAGCCGATCGAGCGGACCTGTCCGTCGGAAAACAAGAAGTCCTGAGTCTTGAGCGCATAACCGCCGCGCACGGCGCCGCCGTCGACGGCCACGAAACATTCGTTGTAGATGCGCGACTCGGCCGAACGCGGCAGCCAGCGCGGCTGCGCCCAGCGATAGAACACCATGTTCTCGTCCTCGCCCGCTTGCCGCAGGCGCCGATTGAACTCAGCGACGGCGGGCTCGTGTTCGGGACGGTAGGACTCTATGACGATGGCCATGAGGGAAGGGGTGAGCTTTGTTTCCGATTGTCATCCGGAACGAAGGAAAGGACCGATGCACTTGAGTGCCGCGACCGGAATGCAGAGGCCCTTCGCTTCGTTCAAAATAACAAATTGAGAATGTCAGCGCGTCGCCGACTGCAACTTCTCGACCAGCTCCGCCACGGCGCCGATGTTCTTCATCTTCTCGATGTCTTCGGGATCAAGCTGCACTCCGAACTTTTCCTCAACGGCGAGAACCAGATTCAAATGCTGCATGGAATCCCAATTCTCGATCGTCTCCGGCGAAGATTCCGCCGTGATCCTGTCCGCCGGAATGCCAAAAATGTCACTGGCGACGCTCCGCACCTGCTCAAACGTACTGGCTGTCAATTTTTTCCTCCGGGTCCCGCCTCGGTCGTCACTCTCAGCTTAATCCAATCCGGCGGCCGCAGGGTGGAACTGTTCAGGTCGAGCACCCACAGCGAGCCGGCGCCGTTCGCCTCCTGCCGCTCGAAGCCATGCTGCAGATAGAAATCTCGCGCCGGAGCGTTTTTCTTCGTCGGCAGAAACCACCCCACCAGCCGCTTGCGTCCGCGCTGGCCGGCGCTTTCGGCGAGATGGGCAAGCAGCGCCGTTTCCACGGTTCTTCCGATGACGCGGCAGCTCAGCAGGAAAGTATCCACTTCGCACTGCTCGCCTTCGTCATGCGCGATCGCGACCCCGACCAGCCCGTGATCGCCAAAGCGATCGCGCACCCGGATCGAAAATATGTGCCAGTCAGGTTTCGCAGCCAATTCCGCGATCTCGGGCTCGGTGTAGCGCCGGGTGGTCAGGTTGAACTGATTCGTTTTCTGCGTCAGTTGTGCGACCCGCGCCAGCGTCAACTCCGACACCGGTTCCAGTTCAGCCTCCTGTTCGAGGTAGCGAAAGAAATCTTCCTTCGATTGAAAATTCTGCTCGGCCCCGGCGCGTTGTTTTTGAGCCGCATACATTTCCGTGCGCTGCCGGTCCTCCGCCGACAGAGTCAGCCGCTCGAACGCCGCACAATTCCTCACGGCCGAAGCGTACTCCAGCGGATTTTTCGGCAGATCGATTACCGTAACTTCGGGAAGCGAGGCGCGAACCTGCTCTCGCTCAAAAGGATTGTCGTCGAGAAAGGCGAGCGCGTCGATGCCGACATTCAGTTCTTCGGCAATTTCACGAAGATTCTGCGCCTTGTCGGTCCAGTTAATTCGCAGCGCCGCGAAATGCTGCGCGCGTACCAGCATCCCGGGATGCTTCTCGAGCGCTTCCATGGCATCGTCGAGATTGTTCTTGCTAGAAATCGCGAGCAGGATCCCTCTGCGGGACAGATCGAGCAGAGTGCGCTGCAAGGCCTGATACGCCGCACCCGGATATTCGGGGCCAACCTTGATTCCGCTCATTCCGTCTTCCCCAATCACGCCGCCCCACAGCGTGTTGTCAAGATCGACCGCCAGAACCTTGGCGGCGCGGCCGCTGAGCGGCGCGACAAAACGCATCCACTCGCGCGCCATCGGAAGCAGGTAAGCAGCCGCAATCGGAAGCCGTGTCGTCAGCCACTTGCGCTCGTCGTGCCAATGCTCACTGCCATGGCGCGCCACCAGCGCATCATAGTCGAGCGTGTACACGCCGTGGAATCTGGCGGCGATGTGCTGCAGCTCTCGATTGATCTCGCGCACAACGCCGGACTGTCCCGCCTCGGTCTGGTCGTCCAGAACCCCAAGACCCGGCGATGACGGCCGCTCCAGGGAATGAACAATGAGTGCCGCTTGGCTATTTCTCCGGAACGCGCTGATCCACTGCTCATAGCCGCGAACCACGCGCGCGGCGGCTTGCTGGACCGCTTCCGGCGCCAGATCGGCGAAGTCGCGCCACAACTCGGGCGCTGCCTGGTCGGTGCGTATCGCCAGCACAACCGCGTTCGGCGCGAAGCGATAGAGCGAACTCTGTTGGTCGAGCATCTCCTGAACGTAGCAATTGAAATCGCCGACATGGACTTCGAGATCGATGCCGTACGCGAACGCTTCGGCTCGCAGCAGGGGCACGATGGGCTCGACCGTGAACGAGCGCAGAATCGCCAGTTTGAACTTCGGAAGCGTGAGCTGGTCGCGCAAAACATGGTCTCGCAAAGCATCGATCCGCGCGGTCACGAAACTTGCCGTGCCCGACGCGGGATCGCGCCTCCACAGCTCAGCCAGGCGCCGACCGGCAACCGCGAGAGCGCCTTCGCCGATCAGCCGGTCGACCTCGGCCCGCAGGTTGGTAGGACTGCGTGCAGCCGTAGTCGAATCGGGCGTCGGGTTGGAAGGCGAATCGGACATCGCACTAAAAAATAAAGTCAGCGTTCCAGATACTCGATCAGAAGACGGTTTTTGGTGTAAATCCAGGCGATGCGCCGGCCTCCGAATGCAACTGCGGGCATCGGTTGCCGCGTGACGATTGCTCCCATCGAACGCGAGTCGGCGAGCGCCCGTTCCAGATTGTCGACGACATAACAAACGTGGTGCAGCCCGCCTCCTTTGGCGGCGAAAGCGTGCACGGGGGACCGTTCGTCAGCCGGTTCCACCAGTTCCCAGAGCGGATCGCCCGCGCGCCGGCTCTTGAGGAACGTGACCCGAACTCCCTGGTTCGGATCATGAAAAACCCGCTCGTCCCAATCCGCCTGCAGCACGCCGGCGAAGCCCAGTACGGAATTCGTAATGGAAGCCACGACAAAGCCCAAGTGGTGAAACGCGCCTTCGGGCTGCCAGGTCAGAGAAATCGCATTCATCGTCAGACATGTTTCAGATTTGTCATCCCGTCGGAAGCGAGCGGACCTACATTGTGCCGCGAAACCGTAGCTCCCACGCTGCGCTCGGGCTGACAGATTCTTAAAGGATGTGCTTCGTGTCTCATTCCGGACTCGACTTGCCTCGCCAACTCCTAGGCGCCAGAGTTGGCATTGGACTCCCCAATGCCCATGCGCTTTTTATCCGCGATGCGGGCGAGCGGAGTATGCGATTTCAGCCAGATCTTAAAGTCGAAATACAACGGATAAAGAAAATTCATGAAACGCACTGACAACGAAGACGACGAACGCAACTCCGCCAGTGGCGTGTCGAGTGTGTATCCGGTATCGACGAGCAGATTTCCGATGCTCGCTTCCACGTCTGAAACCTGCGCAGGAGTGAACATGCGTTTCCAGCGGCCGATGGTGTTCGCCTCGGTCTCTTTGCCGTCGCCGCGAAAAGAAGAATTCGGATTGTGCACCGACCCGAGCGCCACCTGCTGAATGCGGTCATAGTTCAGATCGTGCGCAATGAACTTGCCAATGCGCACCAGCGTGTCGCGGGGATTCTGCACCAAGTCTTCGTAATGCACTTCCATGTAATCCGCGCCCAGCGCCCGGCCGTAGCGCCGTCCCTTGTCGACCATCCATCGCCAATAAATCGCGGGCACGACAAACGCGCGCGCGCGGTCCCAGGGCAGCGGGCGAATCCAGCCGATGCGGTGCAGGGAGGCGGTGACGTCACGGCCGTCGCGAATAATGTGAATGACCAGCGCGTCGGGAATCACCCGCTTGATCAAGGGAAGATAGAGCATGTGCAGCGGCGTCGATTCCGCCCAGCGCTCGACGCCTTGCTTACGGGCGATTGTTTCCATCACAATGCGCAGAAAGTCGCCGGCATTGCGGCAATCCTCCATCACACGCTCATCGAGGTCCTTGGGCTCAAGTCCGGTGCGATCAAAAAGCTTGCTGGTGTAGTACTCGTCGAGCAGTTGGCGACGGTTGCGGCGGCTGGCGAGGTTGCCGAAGCGCAGGCCGAGCAGGTTGAAGGCGTTGCTCTCCGCGTGATAGACCGCGAACCCTCCCGCGGAAAGTAAAGTGTGGTAGAGAAGCTTGGTTCCCGAGCGCCCGCACCCTAGCACAAACACCGGGGCCTTGGAACGACCGCGTAGAGCGTCCCGAGGGTCGAGAGCATCGGATGCCGAACCTGTCGGTCGATTTTCGGCGAGGGGGCTGGCGTCCGCGTTCTCGATGACTCGGACTCTGCCTGCCGGTGCTGTGGTGGCCGGATTCATGACGTCTTGCGCCTCGAACTCACGACCGCGCCGAGGCCGACACCGACACCGGCTCTTCTTCCAGTTCGAGCGCGGACAGGTTGGCGAGTCGGCCAGCGGGCGTATGCAACTTCAGCCACAGTTTGCTGCCGAGAAAGGCGGGATACATTCCGCACATCCACCACTGCCGCAAACTCCGATGTCGCTCAGCGGCGGGCAGCGATAATTCATAGCCATTTTCTTCGAGACAATCGCCAACCGTGGCTTCGATGGCGGCGACGTCCTCGTCGGCCAGACGTTGCTTCCAGCGGCCGAGCGGGTTGATTTTCTCCTTCGCGCCTTCCTCGCGAAATGAAGAGTTCGTCTCCGACAAGCGCCCGAGGCCGGCGCGCTGAATCCGATCGTAGTCCAGATCGTGATCGATAAATGCACCCAGTTTGCCGAGCGTTTGGTGCGGATTGGTGACCAGGTCTTCGTACCGGATCTCCATGTAGTCCGCAGGGAACTGGCGAACGTGGGCTCGACCTCGCTGCACCATCCACTTCCAATAGAGGGCGGTAGCCACCAGGCTGTCGGTCGCACCGCGGTCCCAGGGCAGAGGCGTGAACCCTCCCATTTTCTTGAGCGAGAGCGCAATGTCGCGCCCGTCGCGGATGATGTGCACAAACAGCGCGTTCGGGATGTCGCGCTTCACACGCTCGGCGTGCAGCACATTGTCTGGATCGTACAATGCCCAGCGCGGCACGTGCTGGCTCTTCGCTACCGCATCCATCACGACGCGGATAAAGTCTCCGCCGTTGCGACATTCATTGAGGATCGGCACCGACAACTCCTCGGCATCGAGCCCGGTACGCCGGAAACCTTTGCTGCGGAGCCAGGTTTCAAGGATCTTTTTGCGGTTCTCTCGACTCTTCATGGAGCCGAAACGCGGAATCAGAATCTTGTAAAGCGGCAGATAACCGCGGTGGGTGGCAAACCCACCTGAGGACAACAACATGTCGTAAAGCAGATTCGTCCCCGAGCGGTGACAGCCCATCACGAAGACAGGAGCATGTTTGCGATCCATTGGGCTGGGCTTGGGCACCCCAGAAATCTTATCACGCCGCTCGGGCGGAACCGTTCGAAACCATTGTCAGAGCAAGGGTTACCGAAGTCACTCGACGGCTAATTTCGGGAACGCTTTGGATCGAGAAGCTCGGCCATACTCGGGAAGGAATGGATATAATGGAGCAAAAGCAGTGGTCGACACCCTGGCGACGTCGGCACGGAATCCAGATCGAATCGCTGTGACAGCACGAAAAAATTCGCCGGTGTTTGTGATTGGCTGCCACCGGTCGGGCACCGCTCTGCTTTACGATAGCCTGCTTTCGGCCGGCGGATTTCCTCTTTATCACGCCACTCCCTACGTGCATACCGCCCTCCTTCGCCTATGTGGGGACCCGTCGATTCGCAGGAATCGCGAAAAGATGATGCAACTCTGGCTGCGGAGCAAAGCCTTCCGGCGAACGGGTCTTCGAGCGGAGGATCTGCAGTCCAAAATCCTCGAAGAGTGCAACAGTGGCGGCGACTTCCTGCGAATTACCATGGGAGAACTGGCTCGCCGTTCCGACGTCCAACGCTGGGCCGTCTACGATCCGGACAACATCATGTATATGCGCGCCATCAAGCGCGAGGTTCCCGACGCCCTGTTTGTCCACGTCGTTCGTGATGGCCGGGACGCCGCGCTGTCGATGACCAAACAACATGGAGTTCCTCCTCGGTTATGGGCTCGGGACCGGGCCATTCTCGCCTGGGCGCTGCTTTGGGAATGGACGGTGCGGAAAGGGAGACGATGCGGGCAGGAGTTTCCCGCCGACTACATCGAAGTACGCTACGAAGATCTCGTGTGCCATCCCGAGAAATCCTTGAACACGCTCGCCGAGTTTCTCGACCACGACCTCGATTATGGCCGCATTCAGCAGGCCGGCATCGGAAGAGTGGCGTCTCCTAACACGGTCTGGAAGGAGGAATCCGGTGCCGAGGCGCCCGGTCCGGTCAATCGCTGGAAAACCAAACTTTCTCCATCGGAAATTGCTGCGCTCGAGAACCTGATCGGAGATTGTCTGGAAGAATTCGCCTACCCCCTCGCGACGGAGCGCAAGAGTTTCGCTCGTCTGGATCCGACGCTTAGCATCATGCGCATGCTTTACCCCCTCTATTTCGAGACCAAGCTGTTCCTGCAGTCCAAGACTCTTGTAGGCCGGCTCGCCAAAGGGACAAGGTTGGAACTCACTGAACCTGTCTGAGCTTGGACAAGTTCAGATGGGCAGGTCCGGCGCAGAAGTTGCAAACGGCGGAGACGCCAAAGTCGTAGCCGCTTCTTGCGTGGCGGGAGATCCGAATCTCGTACTCACCCGAGTGGCCTGTTCATGCGAATCCGCTTTAGAGATGGACGCCCATGAGCAAGAGTTGATGTCAGATTTGCGGTTTGTGGTTCTGAAAAACTACAACGGCACGCCGGTCGGAATGCGGCGGTGGTGTTGCATCCGGTGAGTCGCAAGGGCAAGCGGGCGAAGGGCGGATTGGAGCTGAAGACTGACAATGATGGACGGACAAATATTGACGGCATCCCGCACCGCGCCCTGCGAGTGCAGGTGCTCGCTCCGAGCTTCCAGACTTTTGGGGAAGACGACGAGATCAATCAACCGGAGCTGGAGATTACGGTGAAGTGGTTTTGATCTATGTGTCTGTAGGGACTGCTGCCGAAGAACCGGTCGGCGAGCGGCCATCTGCGTGTTTTTGTTGTCGCTTCCGCTAAATGTGATGCGGGTTATACTTACGCGCTGAAGTTGTGGTTCGTCTCTCTGAACGAGTTCCGGTATGAGGAGGCCGCATGCGGTATTGTGGGCTGTTCGTGATCTTGGCAGGCCTGGTGATTTTCTCGATCGCACAGAATGACACGGAGGGCGTGACCAGTGAGAAAGCCAAGAAGACTTATAAGCAAGGCCTGGACTATCTGCACCAGCGCATGACCGAGGCCGCGCTCGACAGTTTCAAGAAAGCGGATAAGCAGGACGACGGCCATTGTCTGGCTTGCCAGAAAAAGATGATGAAGTACGGGCTGGAGCTTGGGGATTGGAAGACCGCAGAAACAGCCGGAGAAGAAATGGTGGCCGAAGCTCAGGGCGATAAGAATCTGGCGCGGGCGCACTATCAGCTTGGAATCGTGTTCAAGCAGGAGGGACTGGACCGGCACAAGGAGGAAGCCTTTTCGCGGGCTCACGAGGAAATGACCAGGGCGCTGGCGGCCGCCGCGAATTTTCCAGACGCGTATTTTGTCGATGGAGTGATTTTGGCGCACTTGAAGCAGGACGACGCCGCGAAGAAACAGTTTGAGCAATTTGTGAAAATGAAACCGGAAGACGATCCGGATCGGCGGCGCGCATTGCGATACATCGGCGACCCCGATTTGGCGCGTGCGAGAATGGCTCCGGCATTTGCCATAATGACCACAGACGGGCAGCGTGTTTCTCTCGACGAACTGAAGGGAAAAGCGGTGCTCATCGATTTCTGGGCTACATGGTGCGGACCTTGCCGGGAGGCGCTCCCGCACATGAAGGAGATTGCGAAGAAGTTCGAGGGCCAACCGCTGGTGATACTTAGCGTGAGTCTTGACGAAGATGAACAGAGGTGGAAGGACTTCGTGGCCAAAAATGAGATGACCTGGTCGCAATATCGCGACGGCAAATTTACGGGGCCCATCGCGACATTGTTTGCGGTGCGCGCGATTCCGCAGACGTTCACCATTGATGCGGATGGAGTGCTGCAGGATCAGCACATCGGGGATGCGTCGATTGAAGGCAAGTTAAAAAAACTGGTAGGCCGGGCGCGGGAGTTGCAAACGGCGGAGACGCTAAAGCCGTAGCAGATTCTCGCGTGGCCGGAGATCGAATCTCATCACCCGAGTGGCCTGTTTATGCGAACCCGCTTTAGAATGGACGCCTATGAGCAAGAGTGCTCTGATCGCAACCGTCGCAGTGATCGGCCTCGGGCTGGGCGTGGTCATTTTCGCAACCGCGCAGGAGGACGAGGGCCTGATGTCGGATTTGCGGTTTGTGGTTCTGAAAGACTACAACGGCAAGCCGGTTAGGAATGCGGCGGTGGTGTTGCATCCGGTAAGTCGCAAGGGCAAGCAGGCCAAAGGCGGGTTGGAGCTGAAGACGGACAACGATGGACGGACAAATATTGACGGCATCCCGTACGGTCCCCTGCGAGTGCAGGTGCTCGCTCCGGGCTTCCAGACCTTTGGGGAAGACTACGAGATCAATAAACCGGCGCTGGAGATTACGGTAAAGCTGAAACGTCCCGGGGGTCAGTACTCGTCCTACGGGAACAGCGACGATAAGAAAACGGACGACAAGACACCCGAGCAGAAACCGCAGTAGCAAGGGAACCGTGAATCGACGCCGAGGACGGAAAGGGCGGTTGGAGTGAGGTTCCATATGAAAAGAAATCTCCGGGCGGTAACGGCATTAGCGATCTTGCTTGGGCTCACGATCGTGGGCCTCGCACGGGCTCAGGATGATGATGGGCCGACCTCGAGTCTGCACTTTGTGGTAGTGCGCGACACCGACGGGAAGCCGGTGAGGAATGCCGAGGTGGTACTGCATCCGGTGAAGCGCAAGGGAAAGCAGGCGCAGGGTGAAATGGAGCTGAAGACCGATGCGGACGGCAAGGCCGGCATCGACGGGATTCCCTATGGTCCGCTCCGCGTGCAGGTCCTGGCGCCGCATTTCCAGACCTTCGGCGACGACTACGAGATCAACAAGCCCGAGATGGAGCTGACGGTGAAGCTGAAACATCCCGGCGGGCAGTACTCGATCTACGACGACAAGAAGCCGCAGTAACACGGGGGAGCGCGCAAGTCCTAGAGAGAAAAGTATTTGTAATAGGTGACAGCGGGAGCCTGGTGGCCTACAATCGCCTGCCATGGGGCTGCAGGAACTGACCGTCGAGCGTTATGAAGGAGTGGCAGGGGACCAGCGGATTCTTCTGCTGCGCGGCCCGATCACCATCGAAACCGCCCCGCAGTTCGAACGGGCCGTGCACCACGAAAACGCCGAGACGATGATTCTGGATTTATCGGATGTCCCCTACATTGATTCGGTGGGTTTGGGATCGTTGGTGGCTGTGTACGTATCTCATCAGAAAACCGGACGCTGTCTGGTGCTCACAGGGATGAAGCCGCGAGTGCGCAAGATCATGGAAATCACAAAGGTCAACGATTTCTTCGTGACCTTTGGCACCACCTGGGAAGCGGTGGAAGCGCTGGCTAACACCGGGACGGCCTGAGGAGTGCTGAAAAACTCGAGTTTCGTCTCAGGCATCTCTTCGCGTTCCGAGTCCTGTTTCGGGGCTATGCGCGGCAACCCGAGTTTTTCCGCGATCGACGAACCTAAGGCGCAATTTGAAATCCGATGGAGAGACGGGTGCCTCGCCCGTTCCGCACCGGCCGCCGGGCTTTCCTGAGTCGAAACGGCTGAATCACCAATCTAATCGGCATTGCTTAGCCCAGTCCCGCGCCGACGCCTATGAACCTTCTTTACCGCTATTCGAAACAGTACTGGAAACTTTTTGTGGTCGCTCTCTTGCTGGCCGCGACCAATCAAATCTTCTCCCTGCTTGACCCGCTGATTTTCCGTCATGTAATCGACAGCTATGCCACCCGGTATCACCAGTACACGCAAGCGCAGTTTGTGCGCGGGGCCGGCCTTTTGCTGTTGGCGGCGGTGGGGGTCGCGTTTGTGTCGCGGGTGGCCAAGAATTTCCAGGACTATTTCGTGAACGTCATCGTCCAGCGGTTGGGTGCAAGCATGTACTCGGATGGGATCCGCCATTCCCTGGACTTGCCCTACCAGGTGTTCGAGGACCAGCGCAGCGGCGAAACCCTTGGCAAATTGCAGAAAGTTCGCAGCGATGTCGAGCGCTTCATTACCGCTGCCATCAACGTGCTTTTCATTTCGATCATCGGCATCGTTTTCGTCATGATCTATGCCTTTCGCGTGCATTGGTCGATCGCTCCCGCCTTTCTGATCACGGTTCCGCTGCTCGGAGTTATCAGTTCCGTTTTGAGCAAACGGATCAAGAAAATGCAGAAGACCATTGTTGCCGAAACCACAGCCCTGGCGGGTTCAACCACCGAGTCGCTGCGCAACATTGAATTGGTCAAGAGTCTCGGCCTGGCGCAGCAGGAAGTCGAACGGCTGAACGGGATTACCGGGAAAATCCTCAACCTCGAACTGAAGAAGGTGAAATACCTGCGCAGCCTGAGTTTCATCCAGGGGACGGCGGTCAACGCGCTGCGCACCAGCATTTTATTCTTGATGCTCTATTTGATATTTCGGCAAGAGATTACGGTCGGCCAGTTTTTCGCGCTGATGATTTATTCGTTTTTCATCTTCACGCCGTTGCAGGAATTGGGAAACGTCATCAACATCTATCGCGAAACGGAAGTCTCGCTGCAGAATTTTGAGCAAATCCTCGACACGCCGCGCGACCCGAAACCGGCCGATCCGGAGCCGATTGACGAGCTCATGACGCTGCAGTTCGATCGGGTCAGCTTTCAGCATCAAAGTTCTTCGTGTCTGGCGTTGGACGAGATCGCTTTCAGCGTCGCGCGCGGGGACACGATTGCCTTTGTGGGCCCGTCGGGGGCAGGGAAGTCGACGCTGGTGAAGCTCTTGGTGGGTTTGTACGCTCCGAAAGCGGGCGAGATTCTCTACAACGGGAGTCCCTCGCATCGCGTTGATCTCGACCTGCTGCGCGAAAAGATCGGATTTGTGACCCAGGATACGCAGTTGTTCTCAGGCTCCATCCGCGAGAATCTGCTCTTCGTGAATCCCCAGGCAACGGACCTAGAATGCATGGAAGTTCTGCAGCAGGCTGCCGCGCACAGTTTGCTTTCGCGCGCCGACCGCGGATTGGACACGCTGATCGGCGAAGGCGGCGTGAAGGTTTCGGGAGGCGAGAAGCAGCGCCTTTCGATCGCTCGCGCGCTCTTGCGGCATCCCCAATTGCTAGTGTTCGATGAAGCCACCTCTTCGCTCGACTCGCTGACGGAAGAAGAAATCAGCCGCACCATTCGCGACGTGGCGACGAATCAGGAAGCGATCACGATTTTGATTGCCCATCGCCTGTCCACCGTGATGCACGCCGACCGGATCTACGTGCTCGAGCGCGGACGCATCGTCGAATTCGGACGGCACTCTGAATTGCTCGACCAAAAAGGCTTGTACTATGCCATGTGGCGGCAACAGGTTGGCGAACGCGAAGCAGTCGCGCAGGCGAAGTAATCAGGCGCGCTCAACTCAAGCCATTCCCCGCAATCGACTCGATCGCGCCTACCGTTTCCCGGGGGAGCGCGAGTTCGCGGCTGGCCAGGTCCTGCTTCATGTGCCAGGCGTCGGAGGTGCCGGTAAGTGGCAGAATCCCGATGCTGCGCGCGAAGCTGAAGACGACTTGGGCCGGCGTAACCTTGGCGCTCGCGCTCAGAGTAACGATCCGAGGATGATGCAACACCTCCTGATTCGCCGTGAGCAGCGAGAATCCCTGATACATGATCTTATGATCCTGGCAGAACAGGCGTACCGCGCGATCCCATCCGAGGCGGGCGTAGCAGCGATTCTGCACAAATGCGGGAAGTTCGGCGCCTAGGTCTGCCATCTGCTGCAGGTGGCGCAGAGAGACATTGCTCACGCCGAGAAGACGGGTGAGTCCAGCATCGCGCTGCTTGCGCATCGCCTCCCAGACTTCGGCGTCAGCATCGGTCCACTGGTGGTTGGATGAGGGGCCATGCAGCACGTAGCTGTCGACGTAGCCGGTGCCCAGATGATCCAACGAACGAGCCATCGACTCTGCGACTTGGACAGAAAGCGAAGCTGCGGGATTGTAGGGCAGACGATGATCCTGACCGGCCCGATAGGTAAATTTGGTTTGCAGAAAGAGATCGTCGCGTGTCGCCACGCCGGCCCGATACGCAGTGGCCAATCCCTCACCGACTCCCGCTTCAAAGTAATGCCGCCGTTGGTTCGCCGTGTCGATCGCGCGAAAACCCACGCGCAGCGCGAGTTCGACGAGGGCAGCGGTGCGATCCTCTTTCCAGGCGGTGCCATAGAGAAAGTCGGGAATCGGTTTCGATCGCTCTGTTGCCACTGGATTGTTCATGCAATCAAAGGCATATCACTGACACCTTGGCTGCCAAACACGCGGCGGTAGCGTTCGATTTCTGACGGCGTGCCGAGCGCCTTGGCATAGTTGTCGGAGAGCTTAACCGCGGGCCTGCCTTCGACCGTCGACACCTTGCAGATCAGGCTGATCGGGTCAAAGTCGCTTCCGCCGGCGGGATCGCAGCCGCGAAAATCATTCGTGAGCAGTGTTCCCCAACCGGCGCTGAAGCGAATACGGCGGCCGGGCGTCCACCGTTTCGGATCAAGGAAATCGGCGGCGGTGCGGAAGTCATTGGTTGCCGCGCCCCCGTTGGTACCCCTGGCAATCTCTCCGCCAAAATAAGCGTGCAGGCCGAGGATGTCATCGACGTCGAGCATGTCGGAGGCGATGATGAGCTTGTCGCGCGGGTCTCGGCCGCGCGCCTTGAGCCACGCAATGTATTCGTCGCCGGCGACGTATGGATTCTTGCTGTCGATGCGCTGGCCCGTCCAATCGGCCGTCCAGTCGGGAGCGTGGTCGAGAAATTGCGTGGTTCCAAAAGTATCGGGCAGCATGATGCGGAGCGCGCCCTCGTAAGTGGCCTGCCACAATTCAAGAACTCGGTACTGCGAGGCTCTCAGGGCTAGGTCGTCGCCGGCAAGCGCCGCTAGGACCATAGGAATCTCATGCGCGTTGGTTCCTATGGCTTCCAAATCATGCTTATGGGCGAGGAAGGCATTCGACGTTCCGATAAAGGCACCGCCCAGATTCGCCGCCATGGCGTTGACCACGTATTCCTGCCAGAGGAAACTGTGCCGGCGGCGAGTTCCGAAGTCCGCCACGGCCAGCCCGGGGACGCCGCGCAGACGCTCGATCTTGCCCCAGAGTTTTGTTTTCGCTCGAGCATAGAGAATGTCCAGACCGAACTCGCGCAGCTTTTTCAACCCGGCTCGGGTCTTCAGCTCGTCAAGGATCGAAAGCGCATAGAGCTCCCACATCGTGGTTTCGGTCCAAAGGCCCTCGAAGGAGAGAACGAACTGTCCGTCCTCGATCGACAGTTCATAGTCCGACAGCCGGAAATCGCGCTCCAGCCATTCCAGAAACGCGGGTTCAAAAATTCCGCGGCTACCGTAGAACGTGTTGCCGGCAAGCCAGACCAGTTCCGACCTGCGAAACCGGAGCCGCCGAGCGTGTTCCATCTGGTGGATCAGTTCCTCGCGCGGGAACATGTCGGCCAGGCGCGCGGAATTTGTGCGGTTGAGCAGCGAAAACGAAACCTGGGTTTTCGGATAATGCTTCCAGATGAACTGGAGCATCAGCAGTTTGTAGAAATCGGTATCGAGCAGGGATCGGGTGACCGGGTCCAGCTCCCAGTTGTGGTTATGCGCCCGCTCGGCAAAGTTGACGATCATCGTACGCTTTCTCGGGCACTGGCCCGCGTATTATCCTCTGTGACCGTTCCAAGAAAAGCAACCGCAGTTACCGGTTGGGTGCCTTTGTTGAGCCCGGGCTGACTTCAGGAAGCCAAAACACGGTACTATCAAATTTCTGCATGAGACTGCCCCGGCCCTTCAGCAACGGTTCTCCGCATTGCGCCTGGTTATTGTGTGCGATAGGGCAGGCCCATGGTTGGAGTGAACTCTCGGGTCGTACGCTGCGTGCACTGGCGGTCGGGGCTCTGCCCGCCATGCTCGTTCTGCGATCGACCCGCGAGGGGATTTACAACATCCTCTGGGCCTTGGTGTTCGGCTTCGCCACGCTCAATATTCTGAGCCTGGGAGCGCGCCGCTTCGAGCAGACTCGGGGCCTGAACTTTGGGGAGGTTCTGGCGGTGATGGTGGTGCTGGTGTCGATCGTCCTCTTGGCATGGGAGATGCTGTATCTGTTCCACGTGCTGCCGATTCATCTCACGCCGCGCTGAGCTGAATTGCGATATCATCGCGGTGTGGTGAAACGCGAATCCAATTTACGTGAATCTAATTTTGACGTGACTTGCCCCTGCTGCGGCGCGGTCATGAAAATCGACACCGCGACGCGCAGCATCATTGCCCACACCGCCCCGGTCAAGCCGAAGACCTTTAACGATATGGAAGAAGCGGCTCGCGCCATGAAAGAGCAGGACAGCCGTCGCGATTCGATTTTCCGGCAATCGGTGGAAGCCCAAAAGCACGCTTCGGAACTGCTGGAGAAAAAATTCCAGGAAGCGGTGAAGAAGGCGAAAGAAACTCCGGATACAGGAAAGCCGATCCGCGATTTCGATCTGGACTGAGACTCTCCCGCTCCGATTCACCCCCGAGCCGGCGAGCACGCCGCGGAAGACAAAAGCTTGAAGCCAAGCTAGGCAGTCGATCGCGCGAGCGGTTCGTATCAGGGCGCGCCTTCCGGCGTGCCGTAACTGCGGTCTTACAAACGCGACCTCAGGCGTTCGGGACAGGCATTGGTTTGACCACGGGCCATTCAATGACTCGATCACTTCTTCTCGGACACCGCGGGGCGCGGGCTTTCCGTCAAATTCCCGAAAATACGCTGGCATCGTTCGAATTGTGCCTGGAGCAGGGCTGCGACGGTTTTGAGTTTGACGTGCGCCGTTCGGGTGACGGCAAGGCCGTGATCTGCCACGACTCAACCGCCGGCGGAGTGAAAATTGCGGCCACGCCGTCCCGGAGCCTGCCGGTGCCCTCCTTGGAAGATGTGTTGCGGCAATTTGCCGACCGTGCATTTCTCGATATCGAATTGAAGGTCGCAGGCCTCGAGTCGCAGACGCTCTCGGAGGTGCGCAAGCATCCGCCGCAAAAAGGATACGTGGTTTCATCCTTTCTTCCCGAGGTGCTTGCCGCAATCCACGATCTTGACCAGGCGATTCCGCTGGGATTTCTTTGTGAAACGAAGGACCAGCTTCGCGCGTGGCCGCAATCGCCAGCGCAGTGGGTGATTCCGCACTCCGAGCTCGCAGACAGGAACTTGGTCGACCTCGTCCATGCGGCAGGGCACAGAATCATGGTCTGGACGGTGAATCGCGCCCGACGCATGCATGAGCTCGCAGAGTGGGGCGTGGACGCGATCATCTCGGATGAAACGCAATTGCTGGTTCGGACTCTGGCCGTGACAGCTCCGCGCTAGAATGTGTCGCTTCATGGATTCCCGAGCAGAAAGCATTCCTGAATCGACCCTTTCCGGAGGCAGTAGGGGGCGAAGCCGAACTGAAACGTCTGCCATCGACGCGTCTGCGGACGGGCGGCATTTCCCCCACGTGCCCCAAGTTGGGACCTCGACATCCCCACGCTGCTAGAGTCAGGACTCCTAACCAGTCGCCCCAGACGGATCACGACTTTCCAGATGCATCGATACGCCGCCTTGACGGTGAACGGATTTGCCCCTCCGAGAGTGCTCATTTACATTGAACAGCATGTCCACCACCGGCGAACGATTCGAGCGGGCGGTTCAGATCATGGCGCGTTTGCGGGCTCCGGGCGGATGCCCCTGGGACCGCGAACAGACCTTCGACACCATCAAGCCCTACACCCTGGAAGAAGCTTACGAAGTTCTCGAAGCGATCGACAATCGCGATTGGCCCGAACTGACCGGTGAGCTGGGAGATCTGCTGCTGCAGGTGCTGTTTTATTCCGAGATGGCGCGCGAGGCGGGCCACTTCTCGGTGGACGATGTGTTGGACCGTCTTTCGAACAAACTCGTGAGCCGACATCCACATGTCTTTGGCAACGTGAAAGCAGACACGCCTGCCGAAGTGCTGCGCAACTGGGAAGCCCTGAAGGCGCAGGAAAAAGAGAAAGAAAAGCAGCAGACGGAAGGGGGAGATAACAAGAACGCCCAGGCGGAGGTCGCTCAATCCGTGCTCGCCGGCGTGTCGTCGAAAATGCCTGCGCTGATCGAAGCCTATAAACTCAGTTCACGGGCCGCAAACGTTGGCTTTGACTGGTCTCGGATGGAAGGACTTTTTGCCAAGCTCGAAGAAGAGACCGCGGAGTTGCGAGAGGAACTGAAGGCCGCTCCGATGCTCCCATTCAGGGGCCAACCGGCGGAGACTGGCATGGCCGGCTCGGGGAAGCCGCAGCTGCTGCCGGAGTTGCGCGAGCGCGTGGAAGATGAAGTTGGAGACCTGTTGTTTGTTCTGGTGAATATTGCGCGCTATTTGTCGCTCGATCCAGAGTCGGCGCTGCGCAAGACGAATCGCAAATTCAAGCGTCGCTTTCAATGGATGGAAGAACGATTACGCGCCAGCGGTCGAACCCCCCAGCAGGCGTCGATGGACGAACTCGAAACCTTATGGCAACAAGCGAAGCAGCAGGAAAAACCGGCGCGCCCACTGGCGCATCAATCGGAGTAAGCACCAGCGGCGCGATCACCATCCGCAAGTGCGAAGCGCTCGAGGAAATGCAGGCCTGCTTTGCGTTGCAGAAAGAAGTATGGGGATTCGCGGACGCCGACCTGATTCCGGTGCGCATGTTCGTGGTGGCCTCGAAGATCGGCGGCCAGGTAATTGGGGCCTTCATCCAGAGAAACGACGGAACAGACGACGAGAACCAACTGCTCGGCTTTGCCTTTGCAGTCCCGGGAGTTCGAAACGGTTGCTGCTACCTGCATTCCCAAATGCTCGCCGTCCGCCAGCAATATCGCAACGGCGGTCTAGGTCGCCGGATGAAGCTCTATCAGCGTGAAGATGCTCTGACGCGGGGTTTCGAACTGATGGAGTGGACGTTCGATCCGCTCGAGATCAAGAACGCGTATTTGAATATCGAAAAGCTCGGTGCGATTGCGCGGCGCTACAACGTGAACCAGTACGGAATCAGCTCCTCGCCGTTGCAGGGCGGTTTGCCGAGCGACCGCCTGGTGGCGGAGTGGTGGATGAAGTCCAAACGGGTCGAAATGGTCCTGGCGGATGCTGCGCGCGCTAAATTTGAATGTCAAGCGCACATCGATGTGCCGGCTGAGATCTACCAATGGAAGACAGAGCCGGCGACGCGCGCGCGGGCGCTCGAGGTGCAGGAGGACAATCGTGGGCGGTTCCAGAAGGCATTTGCCGAAGGACTCAGCGTGCTCGGTTATGAGCGCGACACGCGAGAAAATGGACGATTCCTGCTCGGACACTGGAATGAAAGCTGGCAATATTAGTGTCTAAATCATGAAAATTAACTCGGTAACTCTGCGTGAAATTCACATGCCGCTCGTGCATTTCTTTGAAACGAGCTTTGGCCGTGTCTACAGCCGCCGCATCCTGCTGGTGAGTGTCGAATCCGACGGCGTACGCGGATGGGGCGAATGTGTCGCCGGCGAAGATCCGTATTACAGCCCCGAATGGACCGAGACCGCGTGGCCCACGATCGCTCGCTACCTTGCCCCGCTGCTGCTCGAGAGCGAGTTGGACGCCGGCCGCGACTGCGCCGATCGCTTCGCCAGAGTCCGTGGCCACCGCATGGCGAAAGCCGCCCTCGAAAACGCGGTGTGGGACGCGGAGGCGCGACAGAAACAACAGCCGCTCTGGAAATTGCTAGGGGGAACAAGGCGCGAGATCGCTTGTGGCGTATCGATCGGCATTCAAGACACGCCCGGCCAACTTCTTCAAAAGATCGAAACGGAGTTGGCGGCCGGATACCGGCGGATCAAGATCAAGGTGAAGCCAGGATGGGATCTGAACGTGCTGGAGAAGATCCGGTCGCGCTGGGCGGAGATTGTCCTCAGTGTGGATGCAAATTCCGCCTACACGCTCGACCGGGTCGAGCACCTGCGCAAATTCGATGCCTTCAACCTGCTCATGATCGAGCAGCCCTTGTGGAATGACGAGATCTATCTTCATGCGCGCCTGCAGAAAGCCATTCAGACGGCCATCTGTCTGGACGAATCGATTCTCAACGCGCGCGACGCCGATTTCGCGCTCGAGACCGGTGCCTGCCGGATCGTCAACATCAAGGTGGGCCGCGTGGGCGGTTTCAGTGAGGCCAAGAAAATACACGACGTTGCGTTACGGCACAACGTTCCGGTGTGGTGCGGCGGGATGCTGGAATCGGGAGTGGGACGAGCGCACAACATTGCGTTGTCGACGCTCGAAAATTTCCGCCTGCCGGGAGACGTTTCGGCTTCGAAGCGCTATTGGAAGGAAGACATCATCGAACCCGAAGTCGAAGTCCGTGCCGACGGGATGATCAAGGTCAGTGACGCGCCGGGAACCGGCTACCAGGTGCGCGAAGACCTGGTAAGGAAATTCACTGTGCGCGAAGAAACGTTTCGCACCGGGAAAGCCTCGTAGTGCGTCTCGACGCGTCTCCGTGCCGGATAAGCAAACTCCGTCTCGACACCACGTATTCACCGGTTGGCGATTTTGCCGGGACCGGAATTGTCGGCCATGGCGGATTCTTCCTTCTTCAATATTTCGACCGCCTGGGCGAAGGTTAGGTCAGAGGGAACTTGCCTGAAGCCGCTGAACACCTCTGTAGAGATGATGGATAGATTTTTGAAAAACATGATCTTTCCAGTGAAACTTAAAGTCATGCTCGAAGTTTCCCAAAGACCGTCGCCGGCCCCCTGCTGCTGGACCTGCTTCTGCAGAACGACGAAGCGTCCGCCGCGATCGAGGTGACCGAGAATTCCCCAACCGAAGCCGACTTCCTTCGAAAGCGTGCCATCGATGGCGGCAAAGCGGTAATCGGTCGAGTCTACCAGTACGTAGCCCTCCATGCCGGTCAGGACCTCTTCTACGCGCGACGGCGGTTGGAAATGGGGATTCGGCCTGAACTTCAACTTGACCAATGGGCCACCGGCCCGGCCAATGCCTTCTGAGCCCTGTTGGTCCCCCGCATACTCAAACAGGAAGGCGTCAGGCAGCGCGCGTATGATGCGCAGAGAGCGTTCTGCGTACTCGTGCTCCTGCTCGCGCTTCTTTTTCAGTTCTTCGGGATTCTGGATAAAACGTTCGACCCGCGCCTCCTCATCGCGGCGTTGTTCGGGAGTGAGCGGTTTGCCATTGTAGGCGACTACCAGGCCGGCGGTAGCCTCCTTGGTCTCTACATAAAGTCTCGTGGTCGACCCCTGCGGAGTGGTCTTTGTGCCCCGAAACAGGAAGTGGGCGGAGTCGTCGTTGGCCGCCTTGATTTCGTGCTGCACTGCTTTTCGCACCAGGTCCACTGGATCGTGATACGCATCGATGGTCTCTGGCTGCCCGGCAAGACCGGCTGCGGCAAGCGACAAAATCCAAGCGCCAGAGATCGCGCGAGCCGCGTTGCGGGCCACCAAAGACGAGATGGAATCGCCGATCTTCATGACGGAACCGGGCACAATTTGACCCCGTAAGACGATGGTAGCAAATCGGAGTTTGGATCGGAGCAAGGTTTCCGGTTACTACCGTAAGTTCCAGACCGAGAATGATTTCCGGCCAGAAAGTCGAGCCGCGGACGAGGAATGATTTACAATCGGTTCATCCGCGGCGAACAGAGCGCGAGGACAATGGAGGCCAAAGCATGGATGCTCCTCAAACGGGAGACGGCGCCCACATCGGCAAGTCGGTCGTCATCAAGGGAGAGTTGTCGGGCTCCGAAGACTTGTACGTGGATGGCAATGTCGAAGGCAACATTGAGCTCCGCAACAACAGCCTGACGGTCGGCCCGAACGGAAAGGTGAAGGCCAACGTCAGCGCCAAATCGGTCGTGATTCAAGGTAAGCTGGATGGAAGCGTGAACGCCTCCGAGCGCGTGGAGCTGCGAAAGTCGGCGGTCGTAACCGGCGACGTGACCACGCAGCGCATCGCCATTGAGGAGGGAGCGTTCCTCAAAGGAAAGATCGATATTCAGAAAGAGGCGGGAAAAGCAGCGCCCGCGTCTTCCTAAATCGGCGGCGGGAAAGTTCGATGTCGAACTTGATTTCGGGTGGCTCTTCCGGTCACCGCTGCTATCACCGGCTTATTTTCAAAGTCGGGGTCGCAGATTGCCGGAACACTGAGGTTCGGCGTCAGGGCATCGCTTAAGCGATGCCGTACGTTCTTTCAATTCAGATGCCCTTTCAGGGGCGGTGCACGGAGAGCGTAGTTTTCAGCAATCTGTTGAGCCGTCGAGGTGAGACTGCGACGCAGGCAGTACGATTCAGCAGCCTCTAAAGCTGGCTGCTGGCGCGACCGGCTCCACTGGGGATCGATCGTTAAGACACATGGGATCCGTTAGACATGACATCTGTTTCTGACAGCGTAATGAAATTCTTTCGGAGCTCTTCGAACCAGGCTGCCACTCCCGGGGTTCAGCGAAAGCTATCCCGCCGGTCGAGCGGCATGGGGGAGGTTTCTCGCCTGCTGAATTCGCAGGAGGGCCTGTGCGTGCTCGACATGGGTTCGACCTCCGCCAACAACATTCGCTTTTTCACCGGCCAGGGACACAAGAATTACAGCGAAGACTTGTTGCGCTCGTCGCTCGACCCGGCGCTGCGTATTCCGGACAGCGCAGGCAACTCGGTGGTGGACAGCAAGAAGTTTCTGGATGAAAACCTGGCCTACGCCAACGCTCAATTCGACGTGGTGCTGTGCTGGAATCTCCCGGATTATATGGAAGAGAACCTGGTGAAGCCAACCATCGACCGTTTGTGGTCGGTGATGAAGCCGGGCGGCATACTGCTCGCCTTCTTTCACACCCGTGACGCCGGCCCGGACTCCAGCTGTTATCGCTATCACGTGAACGGCACCGATATGCTGGAGATGCAGGAAGTGAAGTTCGCACCGCCCGGCCGTCCCGCATCCGAAAGTAAGTCCCCGCGTCTGCAACGCGTGTTCAACAACCGGCACATTGAAAACCTCTTCCGGGATTTCGCGTCGATCAAGTTTTTCCTGGCGCGCGATGCCATCCGGGAAGTGCTGGTGGTGCGCTAGTTCGTGCAAGCGTTCGTGCTCTCGATCCGCCCTGTCCCCCGCGAAACGAAGAACCCGATGCAGGCGACCGCTGCAATGCTTACAGGTTGGACATGCACGTTGGACAAGTCTTCAAGTGAGCCACGCGCGCTTTGTGAGTCCGCTGATAGGCTTCCATTTCCTCTTTCTGATGTTTCCGCTTTGCCTTCTGCGAAAGCCGCGGCTTAACTTCATTGCGGTACAAAAAAGAAGTCCAGGCCGCGTGGGCACGGGTTTCCCGATCCTTCAGTTCTTTGTACGTGGCGCATTCCGACTCTGTCATAGCGTGATTCGATGATAGTCGAAAAACCCGCTGGTCCGTTCCTGTTTTCCGCGATCTCTTGCTAAGATGGAGTGTCAGGCATCGGTTCCGCGCGACGTTTTCCCGCCAACCCCGCCAGGTCCGGAAGGAAGCAACGGTAACGGGCTCTTTCGTGTGCAGTGGAGCGCCGGTGCCTGGCTTTGTTTTTGTTAGTGTGGGGATGGGCGTCTCGCCCGTCCAGCCGGGCGGGGACCCGGCCATCCATCGGGAATTTCTCGTCGCCACCTCTTCATCATGACGAAACGTCTCTATTACGACAGTTCTGAAACGCGCGAATTCGATTCCGTGATCGAGTCTGTCACCTCGCCGTCGCCTGAGCAATCGCGTCCATCCGTAATCCTCGAAGAAACCGCGTTCTATCCCACCAGCGGCGGCCAGAGCCACGACACCGGGTGGCTCGCCCTTGACGGGACCGAGCGCCTGCGCGTGACCGAGGTTGTAGACACGGAGGACGGCAAAATCGTCCACTACCTCGAAGCCCCGCTAAAGTTGCCGGCTGCTGGCGCCACCGTCCATGGCAGCATCGATTTCGAACGCCGCCAGGACCACATACAGCAGCACTCCGGACAGCATGTTCTCTCGGCGGCTTTCATGGAGCTGTACCAGATGCCGACCGTTTCGTTCCACATGGGCAAATCTTATGACGATTGCTCGATTGATCTGGCCGTGCCGTCGCTCAGTTCTGAGCAGGTCGTCGGGGCCGAGCAGCGCGCCAACCAAATTGTGTTTGAGAATCGTCCCGTGCGGATTCGCTACGTTAGGCGCGCTGAAGCGGAGAAGCTGGGCCTGCGCAAACTGCCGCCCGCAGAACGCGACGAACTGCGTCTGATCGAAATTGCGGATTTCGATCTGACTGCGTGTGGCGGAACTCACGTCAACGCGAGCGGACAGATCGGTTCGATCCTGCTGCGAAAGACCGAGAAAGTGCGGCAGGGAATGCGTGTCGAGTTTGTCTGTGGCGTGCGGGCCGTTCACATGGCGCGGCGCGATTACAGCGCGCTCGCTGCCGCAGCCGCACAGTTCTCGACGCAGCTCTCGGATGTTCCAGATCAGATCCGCAAGAGTGTCGAAGAGAGTAAGCTGCTGCGCAAGCAAAAAGAAGATGCGCTCGAGGAACTCGCCGCGACCATGGCTCTGACTGATTTCCATGCGCAGCCGGAGACCAACGGGAGGAAGGTCATCGTGCGGGCATTTTCCGATCGTGACATCAGCTTCGCGAAATTGTTTGCGCAGAAGGTGACACGATTGGGGACGCCGGCCATTGCGCTGGTCTCGAGCACCGTCGACCCGCCCGGCCTAGTCTTCGCGCAGACCGCAGCACGGCCTTCCGCACAGTCCCCCGCCGGCACCCCCGGCTCAACCGCCGACCTGGGTGCGTTGCTCAAGCAAGTGTTATCGTCCGTCGGTGGCCGAGGCGGCGGCAGCCACGATTTCGCCCAGGGCGGAGTCCCGGCAGGCTGCAAGGTCAACCTTGAGCAGCTTTTGCGCGAGGCAGCAAGTACAATCGGAGCCTGATCCCGAGCGGCCCGTCTCTCAAGCTCGCGGAACAAGCCGGTGTTCTCCTCGATTTTGGGTGGCGAAGCGGTTCACCGCTGCGATCGCTTGGCTTGTTCTTAGAGTTGACTCCGGCCTGCGGTGAGATTGCGACGCGGCTCGGGAGGAATTGATTTTGATGCTGGAACCGCGGCTGATTCTCGTCAACCTCCTGATCAGGCTGGGCGTCGCCGCAGCCTTGTCGAGCGCCCTGGTGCGCTCCAAGGAATTCAAGAGCCTGCTCTTCCGCGAGCAGCGCACCACCCGCCACAAAATCTATCTGGCGTTGTGGATGGCGATTCCCATCGCCCTCGGCGTCTGGATACGCTTCAATGCCAAGAGTTTTTTCGCGGGCGACCTGTCGCTCGAAACTGCACTCCTGCTCGGCGTGATTGGCGGGCGCTTGTCGGGAGGCGTCGGCGGCGCGCTGCTATCGCTTCCCGCAGCCTTACACGGCGAGTGGGCAAGCATGCCGTTGAATGTCTTCGCCGGAATCACGGCCGGGTGGCTGCGCCGGTTCGCGCCCGAACAGGAAGACATCTGGTCCTTCTCGCCGTTCATCGACCTTACTCTCTATCGCATGATTCGCCGCAATCTGCCGCGGCCGCGCGTGTTCGATTGGCAGGTCGCTTTCTTCGTCACCATTATCGGCCTGCGTTTTCTACAGACCGAGATCTGGCGCTTCTGGCCAAACTCCATCTTCAGCTTGGAAAGCCCTGAGCTGTGGACCGGGGTCGCGGGCGGAACTCTGGACGGCTACCTGGTGGAGTGCGCGATCTACCTCGCCGTGGTCATGGTGGTAGGCATAGAACTAAAAATCTTCAATAGCGTCCGCATCCAGATCAAGCTGGAGGAGCAGGAAAGACTATTGCTTCAGGCCCGCATGGCGGCACTGCAAAATCAGATCAACCCCCATTTCCTGTTCAACACATTGAATTCCATCTCCTCCCTGGTGCGCTTCGATCCCGATACCGCCCGTGAAATGATCCTGAAGCTCGCGACGATTCTACGTCGCATCCTGCACAGCACGGATTCGTTCGTCGCCCTGCGCGAGGAAGTCGAGTTTATCGACAATTACCTCGACATCGAGGTCGTACGCTTCGGACGGGACAAGCTCAAGGTCGTCAAGGATCTCGATCCCGCGTCCCTCGAAGCCATGGTTCCGAGCATGTTGCTCCAACCGTTGGTCGAAAACTGCATCAAGCACGGACTTGCTCCAAAGGTCGAAGGTGGAAGCATTACGCTGCGCAGCCGTCTGATCAAGTCACGGCTGGTGATCGAAGTGGAGGATGACGGCATCGGCATGGGAGCAGCGCAATTGCTCGAACAACCGGATGGATTGGGAGGTGGCGGCATCGGTATGGCCAACGTAGCCGAGCGTCTGAAGGTGCTCTACGGCGATACTGCCAAAATGATGATCGAAAACCGTGAAAGCGGTGGCACGCTGATCAGGTTGCGGTTGCCCATCCTGCCCAATCCCGAGGAGCTCATGACGACTTCGGCGATTGCTCCAGCAGCTTTCGGTAAAAGCCTTCGTAAAGCGGAATAATCTTGCTGGAGCAGTATTTCGTTTGGGCCGCCTCCCGCGCCCTTTTTCCCATCGCGCGCAGGGCGGATTCGTCACTCAACAAACTGATGGCGTAGTTGGCCATGGTCTCCACGTCGCCAACGTCGGCCAGAAATCCGCTTACGCCATGCTCGATCACTTCGGGCACCCCTCCCGTGCGCGTGGCGATCGGGACCACCTCACAGGCCATTCCTTCCAGTGCCGCCAGTCCGAAAGACTCAAGTTCGCTTGGCATCAAAAGCACATCCGAGAGGGCAAGTTTCTCCCGGATCTGATCCTGTTTTCCAAGAAACAGCACGTGCTCGTGAATGCCCTTCTGCACCGCCAGCCATTCCGCCTGCGAGCGATCGGGCCCGTCGCCAATCAACAGCAGTTTCGAAGGAATCTTCTTCCGCACGCGGTCAAAGATTTCGATCACATCGAGGACGCGTTTCACTGGCCGGAAGTTCGAAAGATGGACCAGCAGCCGCTCGTCATTCGCGACGTACTCGCTGCGCTTCTCCAGCCACTCCGGTTTGCGCATGTAATCATCACAGTTCACGAAGTTCGGGATGACCTCAATGTGGTTCTTAATGTCGAAAATATTAAGAGTACGGTTGCGCAAATACTGCGAGACCGCCGTCACGCCGTCGCTCTGCTCAATCGAAAAACGCGTAATCGGAAGATAAGAGCGGTCGAGGCCGACGAGCGTGATATCGGTCCCGTGCAGGGTCGTGACAAAGGGTAATTTCTTTCGCGGCGGAGTTGCAGCCAGCATCTGCTTGGCCAGCATCGCGCTCACCGAGTGCGGGATGGCGTAGTGCACGTGCAGCAGGTCAAGTTCGTAGAGCTGCGACACCTCGGCCATGCGCGTGGCCAAAGCCAGGTCGTACGGGGGATATTCAAACAGCGGATAGCGGGTGACCTCGACCTCATGATAATGAATGTTAGGTTCCGGTCCGGTAAGACGAATCGGCTGCGAATAGGAGATGAAATGAATGTCGTGGCCCCGGCGAGCAAGCTCAAGCCCCAGTTCCGTAGCGACAACTCCGCTGCCACCATAAGTCGGATAACAGGTAATGCCAATCTTCATGGGCCTCCCGATGCCGGTGCAACGGTACCATCATTGGATTCGCAGAAGCAGCCGGGGATGCAGGAGACCGCGAGCTCGCCCGGGGACGGGCGTCCCGCCCGTCCAGCCGAGCGCAGCCTGGCATCGCTCGGCGCCCACGCTCCTCTCGCAACTTGACGAATCGTCAATTCACTCGTCCAAACAGAGATGCCTAGAATCCTAGCATTTCTCCTGCTCACGATCGCCGCTGCTGCCCAGCAAATGCCACCCGAAGACGCGGTCCGCATTGACGAATTCTATAGACTAGCGGCACAGATCGAAGACCAGGTCTGGCCCGATTGGAGCAAGACCCCGGCGCCACTGCTCCTGGTAACCGATACAACAGAATTCCTGACCCGCGCTCTTGTGACCCCAAAGGACTTCACGAGAGTTTCTAAAGGCATCTACGCCCGCCCAAGGCAGTTCGATGTCCATCTGCTGGCGACGTTCCCGGCTTTCGGGCCGCCGGCAGTTATGGTGGTTGGTCAGCCGCAGAACACGGAAGCCCAAAGCAGTACTCCTTGGTTGATCAAGGTCATGCACGAGCACTTTCATCAGCTCCAATGGGCCGAGGCTGGATATGTCGATGGCGTAGCTCAATTAGGCCTGAGTGGAGGCGATACCACCGGGATGTGGATGCTGAATTATCCGTTCCCGTACGACCGCCCGGAAACGGTGCAATCGTTCTCGCAGCTTCGGGATCTGCTTCTCCGCGCGCTGGCCCGGACCGACCCGGACGAGTTCAACAGAATTGCCGCCGAATACGTCCTACAACGCAAGAAAGTGTTCGCGCAGCTATCCCCCAACGACCACAGGTATTTCAGCTTCCAGCTCTGGCAGGAAGGAATTGCACGCTACACCGAGATCAAAACCGCCGAGGCGGCGGCCCGCTATCGTCCGACTGCCGATTATTCGGCGCTCCCGGACTATGAATCGTTTGCAGCATACGCCGCCCGCGCGAGGGCGGACACGGTCAACGAACTGAAGCAGGCCGATATCGGAAAAGTGAAGCGAGGCTTCGTCTACCCCTTCGGAGCAGCGGAAGGGCTGTTGCTCGACCAGCTGAATCCGGGATGGCGAAGCGAATATTTCAAACATCCTTTCTCGACCGATGCCTTGTTCGAGAATATGGGACGGGCGCCTTAACCGACGCAGTCAGGCTGCCCAGCGGAGGAAGCCCGTTTCCCGTGATTGGGTGTCGCGGCGCGAATCCGTCGTCGGCTTCTTCGAATCTATTCTCGGCCCAGCCGAACAACGATTCCGGTGCCAAGTCGCAAATTGTCCTGGCGGTTGTTGAGACCATCGGGGACTTTGGTCATGAAGTACTCTACCTGCACCGGACGAACCGAGATGCGCTTGGAAACTTTGAAATCAACGCCGCCCCCGGCCGTCATTGCAAAATTATTTTCGGGCCCCGAATATAGAATCCCATCGGTTGTGCGAATGCCACCAAACAGGGTCTGAGCGAACGGCGTGACCTTGCCATGCCGAAAATTCACTCTGGGCCCAAAAAGATAGCTAAACGCTCCTCCGACCAACGCACCGTTTGTGGTGCTGGTCGCCCCGTAACCGCCCAGATCTCCGACCACCCCGAGCCAGTGATTCGCGTTGTACTCGAGTTGGCCACCCCCGCCGTTCCCGTTGAAAGCTTCCATGTTGCGGAGGCTGGAGAGGTCGTCATTTACATTAAAGCGCGCATAATAATATCCGCCGTAGGCCTCCAGCTTGGCGATTTGCTCCTGGGGATTGGCCGGCGATGGACCGGCAAATAACCCAAGCAGGACAAGCGCAGGTGCAACATGCTTTCTTCACCTTCGCCGCACCTCCCGGGGACTTGCGAATTCCGCGACGAAAACTCTAGTCCTTGCTCGGTTTCTTCGGCGTCAGATCGCAGGCTTGTTTCACTCGCTCGAAATTAAGCCCGCCGGGAGAAAATTCCGCGATCTGCCGGCCGCTCCTCGTGGGCAGTGCGATGTTGAAAACCTGCGCGCTGAGCAGGCCCCGAACCGTGCCTTTGTCCATCGAGAGGAAGTGGCCGCGCATCCAGTTCCAACCCTTGTAATTGTGGACGTCGTCAACGCGAACTTCCACTTCCAGTTGGGGCTGTCCCCAGAAACCGGGGCGGTTTGGGGGTGGCAGTCTGACTCCTGGATTGAAGTCGGCCAGCTTGAGCTTGCCGTCACTGCAATACAGATTCACCCTGGGCTTGTAGTCCGGATCCTCTTTGAAATAGTTGTTCGACTGCAGCTCGAAGCGCACTTTCTTCGCGCCCGTCATCTTGTCGGTAGAGCCGAACTCCCACCATTGTCCACCGGCGCTCACCCCATCCGACTCGCCCTGATAAGGACTCATCCTGCCGTTCTGAGCGCTCGCCAGAGCTACTGCGCCAATCAAAAAAGATAACAGGGCGGCTCGAGCCGCCAAACTTGAACCGATTGCATTGCCCAACCAGCGTGACACTTTCAAGGTCTCCTCCTGACAATCACACCCCTACATACTATTGAACCCGGAAAGTGACAAAAAGTTGTATCCAAGGTTCCGAAGATACAAACGAAGACACACCGCGGCCCTTAATTTGCCCCCAACCCGATAATTCCCAGACAATATAATTGAGGTCGGGGTGCGCAAGGCGCGGCGATCGGTTCAAGCCGACAAGCGCGCATTCTCAATGAGGCTCTTTCGATGAATGCTTCCGAGCAAGATTGGCCCGGCTTGCCGCTGGAAGAATGGGAAGCCACCTTTCACACTCTCCACATGTGGACCCAGATCGTAGGGAAAATACGCCTCGCCCTCGCCCCGCTGGAAAATCATTTCTGGAACGTAGCGCTCTATGTCAACCCACGGGGTTTGACGACCTCGCCGATCCCCTATCGTGGAAGCATGTTCGAAATCCAGTTTGACTTTGTGAACCACCGCCTGGAGCTTCGAACCTCGAAAGCCGAGCGGGCCTTGGCCCTGGAGCCAAAATCCGTAGCCGCCTTTTATCGGGAACTGTTTGCGTTGTTGCGCGAGCTTGGCATCGAGGTCCAAATCAACCTCAAGCCGCAGGAAGTTCCCAATCCAATTCCCTTCGATCAGGATGACACTCATACTTCCTACGATCCCGAGTATGCCAACCGGTTAGGGCGCATTCTCAGGTCGACCGACATTGTGCTACGGGAGTTTCGCGCGCGATTTATCGGCAAGGCAAGTCCGGTCCACTTTTTTTGGGGCAGCTTCGATTTGTGTTGCACCCGTTTCAGCGGTCGCCGCGCTCCGCCCCGCAAGGGCATCATCACGTCGGAATCCTACTCGCATGAATGCAGCAGTGTAGGTTGGTGGCCGGGCGGTGGACCCGTAGCGGGACCGGCCTTCTACGCCTACATAGCTCCGCAACCAGCTGGCGTTGGCGAGCAAGGGCCTCGCCCCCCGGCCGCGTCGTACCATAACCAACTGCGCGAGTTCGTACTCATGTACGACGATGTGCGCCGAGCGACCTCTCCACGTGCAGAAATCCTGGAGTTCGCGCAGAGCACTTACGAAGCCGGAGCGAATCTCGCGGCCTGGGACCGCGCAGCTCTCGAACGGAGATAGCCGTCTTAAGGGGGATCGACCGAACTTCGGCGGCAACTAGAAGCGCGGAACCGGTAGGCCGCTTCGAACCATGGAATGCCCCTTGCGAAGTTTGGCAGCGTGCCGTAGGGCACGCTGCCAACATGCTGCGCGTGTGCGCTGTGTCGCCCTCCAGTGCTCGCCCGCAACAGGGGTTGAGTTCATAGACTGCGCACAACAAAAACAATCAACAGAACCACGACAATTGTTCCCAGCAAACCGTAACCGAACATAGAGCCTCCTGGTCTCAGACAGATGAGATCCGACCAACTATGCAGGAAGAGGATGAGTTCGCGCTGGTCAATTTCGCTCACTCTGATGCGGGTGGCAATGTTTTCGAGGTGGAATCGACGACCCGCTCGACAGCGGTGTTGGCTGCGGGCTAACGATTCGTGGCCTTCGGACGAGCATGAGAAAACCGAGCGCCGATGACCGAGCGCCGATGAGCGCGCGGGGTCGAGTTTAGACGTCAACTGTACGCGGCCATTTTCTTGATCTTGCCGAAGCCCAGATTCCCCTGTCTGTGCCGTCTTGTTCACTCGGGATACAGCCGTCGGTGAGCAGTTTTGAACAGACTCCGATTCTCCGCGATTGGTACGATGTGAGCAAATGAGTAGCTCAGTCGGGCCGATCCATCGTCTGATCCACGACGTGAGCGACGACTTGCATGTGGTCCGAGCGGCCAGCGAGCAGGGCTACATTGAAACCGCCTTGGAAGCCTGCCTATCGGCCAAAGAGAAGCTGCAATCAATCCGCGAGGTACTGCTCAGGCCGGAGCCGAGCACTACGGACCTCCGGCATGACTGCGGCATCTAGTATCGAACCGGACCCGAGTACGCCCTGCCTGCTTCCTAGGCCGCGGAGCACCCACTTACGGGGAAAAGTGAGCAAAACGGAACATTCCTCCAGTTTCAATTGTGCCAATGTACGTGGAGTGCAGCTGCAGGTGAACTATGCCCTCCCCGGTTCATAGCCCGTTCCAAAGCCCAGTCCTACTTTGCATCGACGATGACCCTGACGTGCTCGAATGCGAAAAGGCGTTCCTCGAAACGTTTGGGTATACCGTTCTGACCGCAGCCAGCGGCAGCAAAGGACTGGAACTGGCTTCCATCCATTCGGTTGACATCGTGATCGTGGACTACTGTATGTCCGAGATGAACGGGCTAGAGGTTGCAAGCAGAATGAAACGGCTGAAGCCGCAAGCACCGATCATCATGGTTTCTGGAGCGGGGGATGTTCCCAAGCAAGCCCTGAGGCTGGTAGACGCTTTTATAGCGAAGGATCATATGTCCAGTCAGTTGTTGCCCTTGATCGCACATTTGCATGAATGTCGATCGATCCCTGCACCTTCTTATGACGCATGACCACGAAGGACAAGAGGTTTCGGCGCAGTCGGTGGGAAGGCGAACGTTTTCGACGGTAGCAAGTTCACGCACAATTCCTGACGCCGGGAATGGTTTATTCATTGGGTGATTGATCGCAGCGCTAGCCGGTTAAGCGGATGGTGAGGTCGCAGGGGATGACGGATTCGGGACGCGGGCCGACCTCCTCCATGGAATTACCGGCGCTTTCGTGGTTCGGTGGTTGCTTGAGAACATCGGCGTTTCTCTGCAGAATATGCACTTGCGTCGGTTCTCGATCCGGAGAGCAGTCCCACTCCCTTGCGAGCCTTCGGACGCGACGCCATAATCGGTCGAAAGCTCGATCCCGACTCCATGGCGATTCGCCCGATCCCGCTCCCGGCGGGGCGTAGCGGCATAGCTCGGGCAGTTGAAATCTCCTCTCGTTGGTGAAAGAATGCCGCCACGAAAACTTCTGTCCGATTTTGCGAACGGGAACAACAGATGCTTTCACCGGGAGAGATAGCGACGATCAAGGCTGAAATTGAGAGGCTAGAAAAAGCGCGTAAAGATTGCAGGGATCGAGGCATTCAGGAACAGATTGACGTGTGGATCGAAGCGCTGAAGAAGAAGCTGGCATCCGACTGAGCAAATTGGTTTGTCCGAAGAACAATCTCACTCGGGCTTGGCGGTTGCGAACGCCGGCCATGCTGCACTGCCAGCAAACCGGCCACGTCTTGGACAGCGTCAACACGTGCTCGATTTCGCTTATCAACTTTACCGGGAGGTTTTCCTGTGCCCCAAAACAACCTGCCGTTCCTACTAGGGATCTTGAATCAATCAACCGCTTAACTGGAAACTACCTCTCAGTCAATTCCAGAATCATGTGTCGCCAAGTCGCTGCCCAGCGCCGGTGCCGGTTTGCCAAGACGTAAGCACCGGCACAGTTGATGAATGCAGCGGCTCCGCTGATCGTCGGGTGCTCGTGCCAGCAACTGCGCGAGCAGCCCGAGTTCCGGGCGATTAGGGCTTTGCCGTCCGCGGACGATCTTACTTTTTGCCCTCTTCCCGGCTCGCTGGCTGCTGTTTTTCCTGCAGCTGCTGTTGCGCCTGTTGATGTCTTTGCTGCAACTGCTGTGTCTGCCGCTGATGGCTCTGTTCCACTTGCTGCCTCTGCGTGTCATTCGCCTTCTGTTTATCCATCTTCACGTGTTCCTCGTCCTGCTTCTGCTGGAGTCGGTCACGCTCCTGTTGCTGCTTCGTAGCTTGCTTATCCTGCTGCTGCAGGTATTTCCTGTCCCGCTTCGCGTTGCCCGTACTTGGAGTGTTTCGTGCCACGGGCGGGAGGTCGCGGGGATGAATGGCCGCGCTGAGCGGAGCGGCGTTATTCTCGGAACGACCCTGAGTTCCGCCTCGACTGGCCGGAGTATCTCCTGCCTCTTTGGTCGGGGCAGCGCCACGGTCGTTAAAATCTCCCGGCCTGGGGGTTGCGGCCACGCCTGGTCTGCCCATGTTCACCGATGCGCGTTGCTGCGGGTTTGCTCGGGCCGCCTGCGCATGTTGAGTTTGAGCGGCTACTGGCGGGATGTGTCGCTCACGCGCCGCAGCCTCTTCTCCAGCGGTCGGACGCGCGTTAATTCCCCCGTTACCACCGTTGTAACTGACGTGGCTCTCGTTGTTGTAAGTCACGTGAGTGTCGTAAACATTGTGAATGTTGGTGACGTTCACGTTGGCCACGGAACGATTGTAGAAAAAGTGTCCACCGTCCCAGCGCCCGCCTTCAAAGCCCGATCCGAAATAACCAAAGCCATAATTGATCCCGCCGTAGAAGCCTACGTTCGCTCCCCAATAGCCGTCATAGAAGACAAATCCGTCGCCACCCCAACCCCAATAGGCGGGAGTCCACAGAAAACCGATTTCCGGCGCCGTCACCCATGTGCCGGGCACCCAGTAGTAATCGGTGACGTCGTAATCATAGCCCCAGTAGCCGGGTGTCCAGAGATAACCGTCGCCCGGACAAAGAGGCTGCTCGTAGACAGGCAGCGCGGGCGGGCCGATCCTGATGGCCACGCCAATTTGCGCGAACGATGATACCGACATCGAGAGCACGACGAGACCGAACAATAGCGCGGACGACAGCGTACGAATGAAACGAATATGCATTGTGATTCCTCTGGCCCATCATCCCTCGTTGCCCGGGGATGCTCTGCTGACACGGGGTGCGTGGATTCAGGGTTCGGGCACAACTTTCTCATTTCGGAGATGCGAAATCTGAGCAAAAGAGCTCACTCGTCGTCAGCTTGAGGGAAAGGTAGAAGCCTGCTCTTCGGAGGGGCGGAAGTAGGATGCCAAAGGATGAGCGCGTCATTGCAGCAGCGAAATTGGGTTCCATCTCGATGCTTCGGAGATCGCCTGGAACCACCGTGCGGCACCGCGCCAATCCTTACGCCGATCGTCACAAGAATCACTGCCACTGGCGCGGGTAACCGCACTAGCCAAATTAGGGGCGGCTCCTTAACGAGGCCGCCCCGGTATGGCTGACGATCTCCCTTACACGGCTACAAGGGAGTTATGGAAGCTCGAGGTGACAGCATCGAAGGTCTGCACCTTTGGCGTTCCGTCGATCACTTTTGCAAATGTTCTTAACACTTCCGGGTAAAAGTTAGTGTTGTACGCATCTGCACTGGCTTTGTTCTCCCACAGGCTGATCGCAATCGCGTCCTGGCTGCCAGGATTTGACAATGTGATCTCTTCCCTAAAGCCCTTCTGCTTGCGGAGTAAAGGCAGAATTTCGTTTTCGAGGGTGCGGGCATAGTCAGAAAGCATGTTCGATTTCAGATGAAAAGAGACGTTGCGTGCAAACATATCAACCTCCTAAAGGTTGTTGTCGCTAAGAGGGGAGAGCTTCAGATGGGCTGACTTAGTTTCAGAGAACCTGAAAGAGAAGAAACGAATACTCACTCGATTCAACAAGTGCATTTAAGTGGCCGTCCGCATCGCCGCGCAACTTGTTGTATCGATGGGTCAGAAAGGTCCGGCAACGTGTTCCGTTGTGTACTTTGAGGCGAACGCAAGCACAAGTGTGCAGGCTTGGGGCTGGCGGCATCTCTGGGAGTACCCTGTGCCATCGTTTCAGCCGGCTCGCGCCATACCGCTAAAGAGTCGCTGCCGGGAGGGCGCCGTGGCTCGGCGATCGTCCTTAGTGCCCTGATCAGAATTGTATGGCGCCATCGCGAATGCTTCGCCATACTTCTCGCGAAAAAGGTGTGTCCTTCTCGTCCGTTGCCAATTGGGGCGGATTCGCTTGCCCAGGCTTCGCTCGTTCCCGTGACCTGCCCGGACGCCGCGGATGGGAGGTCGTTGGGGACCTTCGCTGTGCTACAGGATGTTGGGCGGGCTTCACATTCAGCACGAAGTGAACCGTCGCCAATAAAAAGTAAGGCCCGTCAGACTTGTCCACGAGCGCATCCACGGACTTTAAAGCATCGGCGGGTAATTCGGCATGATCGGCCAGCATGACAATCGGTATCTCCGGCCGAACTTGCTTGATCTCATCGGCGATGGTTGCGCCATCGAGGAGACCCAAGTGGTACTCGAGGACAACGGCATCGACGGGCCGGGACATGAAAAGCCGCAGCCCCTCGGAACCGTTGGTGGCGGTTTCCAGCTCGTATCCGTTTTCCTTCAACAAACTAAGTTGAACGGGATCCCGATGTATACACAGTAGAGTGCTCTGGGTTGCCATTCCGATTGTATATAGGCAGGCTTCGGACAATTCTGTTCAAAACTGCTCACTCCCGATCGCTCGCTTCATGAAGCAACGGCGCGGCCGGAGATCAGCATTCGTCGACCGTTACGTCAGAAATGACCAGACGTCGTGAATCTTCGCGAGTCGCCCTCGATTCCTGCTCGATAGCTGATCAATTTTGACCAGTCCTCAAGCGCTCGTTCGTTGAATACTGTTGCATTACGATACGAAGCGAATTTCACGGTGGACCGAACCCCTGGACTGGAATCCGGGCGGCGCTCGTCTGCAAACCCGTCTCGGTCGATACTTAGACTCAAGAAAGCGAGAGAGACCAGTGGCGCTACCAAACATCGGGTTTCCGAACGGACCACTGGAAATCGTCCCCTCACTCCGCGCGGAACAGACGGTTTCGGCGGGCCGCCCACGATCGCAGACCAAGCCATCATTGCCCAGTCGAATCGCGGTGATCGGCAATTATCTTCCGCGACAATGTGGAATTGCCACGTTCACCACCGACCTGTGCGAAGCCATATCCGCAGAGTACGGAACAGCGCGATTGTTGGCCTTACCGGTGAACGACACGGAACAAGGATACGACTATCCGGCGCGGGTAAGATGGTCACTGGCCCAGGACGATGTGAAGTCGTATGAAGACGCGGCGGAATTCCTGAACTTCAACAATATCGACATGGTGTGCCTGCAGCACGAGTATGGAATCTTCGGCGGTCCAGCCGGAGGCCATATTTTGCATTTCCTGCGTGGCTTGAAGATGCCGGTGGTGACCACGCTGCACACCGTCCTGCGTGAGCCCGATCCTAACCAGCAGATGGTTATGGAAGAGATCGCCGAGCTATCGGATCGGCTGATTGTCATGAGCCAGCTCTCGTCCCAGTTCTTGCAGGAAATCTTCAAAGTGCCCGTCAACAAGATCGACATGGTTCCGCACGGTGTCCCGGACCTTCCCTTTCTCGATCCTAACTTTTACAAAGACCGCTTTGGCGTGGAGGGAAAGGCTGTGTTGCTCACCTTCGGCTTGCTTTCGCCGAACAAGGGAATCGAGAACGTGATTCAGGCGCTGCCGCAGATTTTGTCCAAACACTCGAATGTTGCTTATATTGTCGCGGGCGCGACCCACCCTCACGTTCTTCGTCGCGAGGGGGACCAGTATCGGGCCAGCTTGCAAGCTCTAGCGAAAGAAATGGGGGTCGAATCGCGCGTGCTCTTCTACGACCGCTTCGTCAGCCCGGAGGAAATGGCCGCGTTCATTGGCGCCGCCGATATTTACATCACGCCTTATCGCTATGAGGCGCAAGTGGTTTCTGGAACGCTTGCGTATGCGCTAGGCGCGGGCAAGGCGATCATCTCGACTCCCTATTGGCACGCCATCGAGTTGCTGGACGACCAACGTGGTGCGCTGGTCCCCTTCCAAAATCCCGCCGCCATCGCACAAAAGACAATCGAACTGCTGGATACTCCCGCCATCCGGCATGCGATGCGCAAACGCGCTTATCTGTTCGCGCGAGACATGGTGTGGAAGAAAATCGCGCAGGGTTACATGGAAAGTTTTGCCCGGGTACGCAGCGATCGCATGGAAAATCCCCGGGTTCAGTTCTCAGCTCGCGCTACGCCCAAAGCTCTCGATCGACTGCCTGAATTGAAGCTCAATCACCTCAACGCTCTTACGGACGACACAGGAATGCTGCAGCATGCAATCTTTACCATACCCAATCGAGCCGAGGGTCATACCAGCGACGACAACGCTCGTGCACTTATCTTCACGGTGATGCTCGAACAAGCGGGTAAAGACGGTCTGGAGAAAGCAGATTCATTTGCTTCGGATTTCTCTTCCCGGTATCTGTCGTTCCTCGAACATGCGTTCAATTCAGCGAACGGCAGATTCAGAAACTTTCTCGCCTACGATCGCCGGTGGAACGAACCGGTCGGCTCGGAAGATTGCCACGGGCGCGCGTTGTGGAGCCTCGGAACGGTTCTCGGCCGATCCGACAACCAGGGATTGAGGAGTGCGGCCGGGCGTCTGTTCGAGTTTACCCTTCCCGCGGTTCTGGAATTCAACAGCCCTCGTGCCTGGGCGTACACATTGCTCGGAATTCAGGAATATCTAAATTCCTATCCTGGAGACCGCGATGCGCAGAAAGTAAGAGCCGCACTCAGCCGGCGATTGCTCGAAATGTATGAATCGATCCGTCGGCCGGATTGGAAGTGGTTCGAGAATGTGGTTGCCTACGCCAACATGAGGCTGCCGCAAGCGCTGCTGCTAGTGGGCTCAGCCTGCTCGGACGATCGTATGGTCTCCGCCGGTCTCGAAGCGCTGGATTGGCTATCGACGACGCAGCGTTGCGAGACCAACGAGCACTTTGTACCGATCGGGTCGCAGGGCTTTTATCACCAGGGTGGGGAAAAGGCGCGCTTCGATCAACAGCCGATTGAAGCCGCTGGCGCGGTGTCTGCGTGCCTCGAAGCCTACCGGGTGACTGGTGACAGCCGTTGGCGCAGCCAAGCTTGGTCGGCTTTCAACTGGTTCCTGGGCGATAACGATCTGCAAGTTTCTCTTTATGATTCCGTTACAGGCGGCTGCCGGGACGGCTTGCATCCCGAACGCGCCAATCAGAATCAGGGAGCAGAATCGTCGTTGTCGTTCTGGATGGCAGTCCTAGAAATGCGGTCGCTGCAACAATCGGAAAGACCGGCCGAAAGGATACAAGATCCGTTATGACTGCTCCTGAAACTAGCATTGTGAACGTCGAGAGCACGCACTACCCGGCGTTGCTTCTGCGTCACCCCGGCAACCCGATCCTGACCGGCAAGGATTGGCCGTACTCCATCAACAGCGTGTTCAATGCCGGCGCAACCTTGTTGCCGGATGGAACCACTCTGCTGCTGTGCCGTGTCGAAGACCGGCGCGGACTGTCCCATCTTTGCGCCGCTCGGTCTCGAAACGGAGTAGATGGCTGGCAAATTGATCGTGAACCGACGTTGATGCCCAGCCCGAGGGAGTATCCGGAGGAAATCTGGGGCATTGAGGATCCTCGCATCACTTTCGTGCCGGAGTTGCAACAATACGTGGTCACCTACACTTCCTATTCGCGCGGTGGCCCGGGAGTGTCGCTCGCTCTGACCAAAGATTTTCGGAGCTTTGAGCGCTACGGCGTCATCATGCCGCCGGACGACAAAGACTCCTCACTCTTGCCTCGCAGGATCGACGGCAATTGGGCGTTGATTCATCGGCCGATGACGACCCTTGGAGCGCACATGTGGATTTCCTACTCTCCCGACCTGCGTTATTGGGGAAGGCACAGGCTCATGCTCGAAGCCCGCAGGGGCGCCTGGTGGGACGCAAATAAAATTGGGTTGTCACCGCCGCCGATTGAGACGTCCAGGGGATGGCTGGTGCTTTACCACGGCGTACGGCATACGCCTTCGGGCTGTCTGTATCGATTGGGCTTGGCCCTGTTCGATCTGGAAAATCCTGAAAAATGCCTGCTGCGCGGAGATTCGTGGATTTTTGGCCCGGAAGCCGACTACGAACGCCACGGCGACGTCAACGATGTCGTGTTCCCGTGCGGCTACACGATGGACGCCGATGACGACACCATCAATATCTATTACGGAGCCGCCGATTGTTCGATTGCCCTGGCTCGAGCGAGCGTGCGCGCCCTACTGACTTGGCTGGATGGCAATGGAGTTTGCGAACGCCGTCGGCGAGCGCAGGGTTCATGAAACCGCTGTTTTCGATGCTCAAGTTTGCATTCGGTTGCCATCACCGCCGACGCAGCAGTGTGTTCACGATCAAAAAACGGACGTACCAGGTCTGCCTGAAGTGTGGACGGGAATTTGAATATTCCTGGGCGCTGATGCACTCCGTACGGTCGAATGTTGCCGATAGTCCAATGTGGCGCTGAACGACACTTCATCCATTCAAGCAACGGTGAAGCGATCCGATTTCATTCCATGCAAGGATCCATCCAGTCGATCTTCAACGGGCATCGTGGTCATTACCGCGGTTCGGTGAATCCCGAATGTTACCGGGTTGTTTCATTCCGAATATCGGCCTTCGGAAGAAATGATGCGACGATCTGGCAAACGATGGGTAATTCACGAAAAGTGAGCAGTAATGCACAGATTTGCCAATCCTTCCGTGGAATCCTTGCATCCGACGCGTGGCCGTTCGATCCACGTAGCCCGCAGCAGCAAGGTAGGACCGGGCAACCGAAGGATGATCTGGCAAGGTGGTTCAAAATGCGCAAAATCCGTTTGCTATTGCTCGCTTTTCTGATG
>Ga0302324_100000985_pt1 | contig 70801 bp, 47 predicted proteins | sample Palsa_T0_1_FD_201949 | JGI IMG/M metagenome (GOLD analysis project Ga0302324, IMG submission 201949) | Peat permafrost microbial communities from Stordalen Mire near Abisko, Sweden - Palsa_T0_1 | ecosystem: Environmental > Terrestrial > Soil > Palsa > Peat permafrost | place: Sweden: Abisko...
GGGCAAATTCCCGATACGCATTGGAGGCTCCCTCTGTCTTCCCGTCTGTTTCCCTGCAGTTTCTCTGACGGCTCATCCCAAACTTACCGAATCCCGGCGCACCGCCAGTCCTGGCTCGCGCTTCATCTTCTTCGCTCGGTTGCAGCTATGACGATTCTGGCAGCCGTTGCCGTGGCCCAGAGCGGAAGCGCGAGTTCCCCGACAAACGACACGACCGGCAGCGCAAATGGTACCGACACGACATCTGTGGCTGCGAGCACTACCACCGCGGCGGCGTACCAGGGCAACTTCAATGCCACGTCGCAGTGGGTGTCGCAGTTTTCCCAGTCGGATGGTTCCATTCTCTACGTCCCGGGACAGATCGAACCCTATTTCGCCAATATTGCCGCCATCGGCATGACCAAAGATCCGAATCGGATGCCGCAAGTGGTGGCCTGGATGAAGTGGTACATGAACCACCTCAACTGGCCGGATAAGTGGGGCATCTACGGCACAACGTATAACTACACCGTCACCAACGGAGTCGAGACATCCACCGACGACTGTGACTCGACGGACTCTTACGCTTCCACTTTCCTCACTCTCACCTGGAATGCGTGGCAGAGCGGGAACGCGAACGCTCGGACCTACATCAAGACTCTCTCCTACCAGCTCGATGTGATCGGTGGAGTGCTCATCCAGACGCAGCAGAGCGATGGCCTCACCTGGGCCAAGCCTGACTATCAGATCAAGTACCTCATGGACAATTCCGAAGGCTACCGCGGATTGAGGGACCTGGCGTCGCTGTACACCAATGCCTTTGGCGATACCAGCAAGGCCGCATACTACAATGCCGCCGCAGACTCGATGCAGAACGGCGTTAAGAGCATGTGGATGAATGGCAAGTGGGCGGTCTACAAGAATTATTATGGCGACCTGATAGGCCCCAATCTGGACACCTGGTATCCCGACGCCAGTTCCCAGGTCTTTCCCGTGCTGATGGGCGTGGTGCCCTCATCCGACTCGCGTGCGCAGCAATCCTATGCGGGGCTCAATTCGGCATGGCCGGGCTGGCCGACGCTCTCGTTTAATTCCCAGGACCCATTTCCGTGGTGCCTGGTCGTCGATGGCGCGGCTGCCATGGGAGATAAAACCCGCGTCGCCACTTACATCAACACAATCCAGAGCAAGTATGTGGATCCCGACTTTCCGTGGCCGTTCTATAACGCCGAGGCTGGCTGGTTCCTGCGCGCGAACAACTACATGCTGGGTCGCGGTCTCTGATCGGGCCTGCAACCTCCGCAACCGGAGGATGAAGATGGTGTTTACGGCTCGCCGCCGGGCCATGTGGCCTTTGTCTGCATCGGAACCGGCGGCGGCCTCTCTTGTAAATGTTGATTTGCAAAAGCCTTATGTGCATTTCTCCGGTTCGCTGAAGGCAAGGTTTCTTCACTCAGTCGCAACTCGCCGGACAAGAAGAACGATGCGATATGCTGCAATGTTCCTGTTACTGACTGGTGTCTCGATGAGCCAGATTCCCGATGCTCCTTCAGTGGTTCATGATCCAACATTCGTTGCATTGTGTGCTGCTCAACTGGTTTCGACTGGACTGGATGCCTATGCCACCTCAAGGATTATGTCGTCTGGTGGTATCGAATATAACCCGCTAGATAGGCCTTTCGTATCACACGGCAATGCAGTGTTAGCCGCATCGTGGTCCGTTGAATCGACGTTGAGCATTATGGTTAGCGCTCGATTACAGCGTCGTGGCCATAAGACATTGGGTCGAGTGCTTCAGATTAGTGAAATCGCGGGTCACTCGTACGGGGCGTATTACAGTCTCGCGCATTATCGGAGAGTCCGTTGAGCAATTCGATTTCTGGTGACCTGCTTCAAGGTGCGTGATCTGCGCCGTAATGTTGGTGTGAGTAGCGACCACGCCTTTCGGTCGGCTCGCTGGGCGTGAACAATAAGGAGATCCCGGCTGGCGCTTCTGATCAAGGCGCAGACTTTACTTCTTATTCGCCTGCCCATGTCCGCTTGTCCTTCGCTGTTTTCCTCTACAAGCAGTTTATGAATGCATGGCTGTCGAATGGCCCGATTTCTAATTTCCGTCAAGCGCCGCCGATGGCCAGCCATCGTTCCAGCTAAGTGTAGAAATGTGGAGAAAGGGATGTCCGGTAGTCGCGTCGTAAGCGTGAAAAACGATGATGTCGCCATCTTTTTGCATCAAAACCGATTCCCCACCCGGCCCCAGCCAGCGACTGTTGCCAACTAACAGTCGGCTGCCTCCGCCTTCGAGCATCGACGTTCCGTTCTTATCCACGTAAGGTCCGGTCACGCTGCGCGAACGGCCGACCATGGTCTTGTAAGTGCTCCTGGTTCCACGGCAGCACAAGTCGAAGGAAACAAAAAGATAATAGTAGTCGGCATGATGAACGATAAACGGCGCCTCAATGGCCTGCCAATTAGGTGGCAAACCCCGGGGCGCAGGCGGAGGATTGTCGGGGCGCTTCCGGCTGGCCAAAGAATAAAGGCGGGTATCTTCCGTCGACAGTTTCCCCGTCTTGCGATCGAGTTTCCGCATCTTGATCCCGTTCCAGAAGCTGCCAAACGCCAGCCATGCCTGTCCTTCTACGTCTAGGATAAGGTTCGGATCAATGGCATTGAAATCATCGCTCACCTTGGATTGCAGCACCAGTCCCTGATCCACCCAATGAAACTGCGGGTTGTTCGGATCCAGAGTTTTGTTGGTCAGCAGGGCGATGCCCGAGGTGTTCTTGCCGAATGCGGAGAAGGCATAATAGAGGTGGTATTGGCCGTCGAAATAGGAAATGTCGGGCGCCCAGAGTTCTTTTGTCTCCGGACTTTCATTTTGAATCCATTGCGGAATGCCGGGCAATACATAGCCGCATCGGCTCCAGTGATGCAAATCGGGGGAGCAACGAATCGGCAGTTCGCCGTCCCGCTTCGGTTCGGTCGCGGTGGCAAACAGATACCAACTGCTGCCTTCTTTGGCGATCGAAGGATCGTGAGTTCCTTCTACATCCCCGGTAACGCTGACAACTTGAGGCAGGCCTGCCGGTGATTGTCCATGAATGTCGGTTGTGGAGAGTGTGACCGCGAGTACTGCCGCACCAAGAAACAGAACAATCATTCCCATTCTCATGCTGTATCCCTCATTAAGGAACTGCAAGGATGTTTGACAACTGACTCAAACTTTGAGTAGCGCCTCAATTAGAATTTCTTCGCGCACTTTGCGGCTTTCCTTTGCGAACTTTGCGGTTAAAGGGTTCTCGTTCGTGTCCAAGTCAAAGACTTTAACCGCTAAGCGCGAAGAAATGCCGCAAAGTACGCTAAGAAATTCAAGTTCAGCCACCACCACACTTTGATCGTGCTGAATTTAGATCCAAAAAATCAGGCTACGTTGAGCGCTCAATTATGCTTTCTCAGTTCAGCCAATTCGCTCCGGATTTTTTCCAGCCGATCCTGTTTGCGGTAGTGTTCTGCCTTGGCTGCACCGCAGGGATTCGCCTGCCGCCAATATAGTTCGTTGGCGCAGTGGATGACTTCTATCTCTTCGTGTAAGACCGCGATTCTGGCCTTCATCGCGGCTTCGAGTCCATCGCTGCATTCCTGTCTCCGCTTCGTCGGAATCATCCCTCCCAACAGCATTGAAGTTCACCAACAATGCTCACCAAGAAAGCTCACCGATAATGGCCGCCAAGAAAGCCCAGCAACAATGCGCATCCTGATCATCCTCCGTGTGACTCACCCCACGTCAACTCTCGTGCAGCGGCGCTTCGGCGGGGCCTGCTCGTCCCGCTCCGAGCCAGGGCGGTCGACTCCCTGAGCAGCAAGTTCGTCCGCATCACATATTCGGTCCCGTTCGGCATGGGTGCCTCCCGCTCCACTTCCGCAAGAAGTGCCTTGAACGCCAACTTAGCCAGTTCGGCCTGTGACATCTGCACCGTAGTCAGAGGTGGCAACGTGAACTGCGCCAGGCGCACGTCGTCAAACCCGATCAGCGACAAGTCGCGCGGAATCACAACGCCCTCCTCGTAGCTCTTCTTCATTACGCCAATGGCGGTCATGTCATTCGAGCAGAGAATTGCCGTGGGTTTAATCGGGGCGTTCAGCAGTTGCGCGACTGCTTGCATGCCTCCTTCTGTCGTGTGATTTCCCTCCACAATCAAGACCGGGTCGCCCGCGAGTCCAATTTCCTGCATCGATTGCAGAAACGCGTTCTTGCGCGCGACGGCCGATTTCAGGCTTAGCGGGCCGGCGACGAAACCGATTCGCTTGTGGCGCAGGGCTGCCAAGTGCTGGATTGCCTGGCGAATGCCATGCAAATAGTCGATGCGTATATTGCTGATCCGGGGGAGGGCCGGGCCGACATCGACGAAAACCAGCGGGACTCGGCGCAGTTTCAAATCCTCGAGCAGCAATTCCTCCATCCCGAAGGTCATCACCGCAACGCCGTCGACGCGACGTTCTATCATTCGCCGGACGGAACTCGCCATCAGCCTGGGATCGTGCACAGTGGATGTCAGCAGGATCTCGTACCCATGCTCTACGGCAATCCTCTCGAATACCGCCACGATCTCCGGGAAAAAAGGGTTGGTGATTTCGGAGACGATCAGGCCGAAGATTCTGCTCTTCCCGGAAACGAGCGCTCGTGCCTGAGTGTTCGGGTAGTATCCCAGCTCATCCACTACCTTCCATACTCGCCTCGACAGCAGGGGATCTACGGTGGGCACGCGATTGATCGCGCGCGAGGCTGTGGCGGTCGAAACCCTCGCGCGCCTCGCGATTTCCCGGAGATCCATCTTTCGACCCCTATGTTCGACCCCATCAGAAGCGAGCTGGCGAACCTTGGCAAACGTTTGCCAAATCTCCTTAGTTGTCTATGACTTTCACTCCAGCGGAACCAGTAGCACACGGTGTTTTACAGTTAGACGTCTTTTAAATACAACGACATAAAGTGATAACCGATCACACCATGCAGCCCCTTTTCGGATGACAACGGTAAGTGCTGCGTGATACACCAAGCTGTAACCCAGGGGGTCGATTCGATGGCTGTGGCATCCTCCGATTCAGTCCCGAATGTGAATCCCCCAAAAGCGCGCCCGCCTATCATCGCAGGGGTGGACAAATCGGCAGTTCTTCAGGAACTGGAAAACATCCTCGCCAGCCCGTCTTTTCGGAACAGCGGCCGCAGTAAGCAGTTTCTCTCCTATGTCATACAACATAAGCTGGAAGGGCATGATGATTCGCTGAAGGAGCGCAGCATTGGGGCGGATTTGTTCCACCGTCCGGCTGATTACGCCACCGGCGACGACCCGGTGGTTCGAGTGCAGGCTGGCGAGGTGCGGAGGCGCCTCGAACAGTATTATCACGAGTGGTCCAAGCCCTCCGAAGTGCGCATCGACCTCCCTGTAGGAACCTATGTTCCCGAATTTCACCACATTTCTGTCGAGTTGCCAGCTAAGCCGGTCCCTCCGCCTTTGCCGCTCCATGAGCCCCGTAGTAAGTGGAAAGTGATTGCCTGGACGGCGCTTGCCCTGAACCTGGCGCTAGTCGCGGTTCTGGTCGGCCCCGGCATCCAGCACAAACTGGCCCGGCCCACCCCCTTGCAGCAGTTTTGGGCCCCCGTCTTTTCCACTTCGCAACCTGTACTCGTCTACCTTCCCAGGCCGGTTTTGTATCGCCCGTCATTCGCGCTGTACGACAAGTACGCAAAGACCCATCCCGGCACTTTCCAGACGCAAGTGGAGAGGTTTGACCAACCGCTGCCTCTGGATCCCGATGAAAAGATCTCATGGAAAGACATGCTCACCTTCCCTGATATCGGTCTGGTCTCGGGCGATGTTTATGCTGCTTTTCGAATTTCCGACGCCTTAGGCCGGATCGGCAAGCCACGCCAGATCAGGATTGGCGACGAATCGTCATTCGATGAGCTTCGCAATTCCCCGGCGGTGCTGATTGGAGCGTTCAGTAACCGGTGGACGATGGAAATGACGTCCGATCTGCGTTACGTGTTTGAAGAGAGGGACGGCATCCTCTGGATCCATGACCGGACCTCTCCGGACAAGAAGTGGTTCTGCAGCCTGGGTTTACACCGGGAAGTGGTGGTGGACTTTGGAGTCGTCACCCGACTACTGGACTCCAAGACGGGCCATGCCGTGGTCAGTGTGGCAGGAATCACGGCACCGGGCACCGACGCGGCGGCGCAGTTCGTCTCCGACCCCGAATACTTGTCCGAGTGGGCGCGGACGGCGCCCCCCGGATGGGAGAAAAAAAACATGCAAGTCATTGTACAGACATCGGTTATCGATGCCGGTGCCAGCCCGCCGCACGTCGTTGCGGCTTACTTCTGGTGAAGCGGCCGTGGTGACCCGAGCCTGAAAGTAGATTTCCCACAGGTCCGCACGCGCGGGTCAGAGATACTCCCCGCACTTCCACAAACTGTCTCCGCATTTTCAGCGCTTTGGGCACAAGCGAACAGGTTTACCTGATGCGAGTGGCTCGTCTTGGGATCACAATTGAGAGGGCGCCGACACTTTTCTATCTTTCTGATCGATGGCGGCTTTGGGTCTATGTCCATACAAGTAAAGGATTTAGACTTGAAGAGTGAACGGTAACATACCGTATGCATACCGTGTGTTACTCGAAAAGAAGGAGTGGCGGGGCTTCATATGAGTCCGGGTTCGCAAAGCAAACGTTTACTCGGAGTCCCTGTCCGAACCGAGCAAGTAATGAAAAAGGCCCGCTTCCGGCTCGCCCATGTTCGCTGCAGCCATGTTGGCCGCAGCTATGTTCGCCGCAGCCCTTGCCGATCCGTCCGGACCCGCAAGTGGCTGGTGGCGCTTCAGTGTGTGTTCGCACTCTATCCCCTGCAAGGCTGCGGCGGTGGCTCCTCGACTTCGTCCCCCTCACCGCTGGCCATCACAACGACTTCTCTTGCGGGCGGCACGGTAACGGTGTCGTACTCGGCGACGCTGGCTGCGACGGGTGGGACCGGCAGCGGGTATGCATGGAGCGTGTCGGCTGGGACGCTGCCGGCAGGAATAACCCTGGCTGACAGCGGCATTCTCTCAGGCACGCCGACCGCAACAGGGACCTTCAATTTCACCGCCGAGGTTACGGATTCGTCGCAGGCTTCGGCTACCACGAGTCTCAGTCTCGTCATAGCGGCTGCCGGTCCATTGACCAGTTACGAATTCACCGGTGACACCTCGCCGGTGCACGATCCAAGTATCATTCGGCAGGGATCGACGTACTATGTCTTCTCCACTGATGCCTCTTCGAGTCAAGGCGGATTTATTCCCATTCGCTGCTCAACCGACAAGATTGCCTGGACCGCCTGCGGTTATGTCTTCAGCACCTTGCCGTCGTGGATTTCCGGGGCCGTTCCGCAGGCAACGGAAATATGGGCGCCCGACGTCTCCTATTTCAACGGCAGCTACCACGTTTATTACGCAGTTTCTTCTTTTGGATCGAATACTTCGGCAATCGGGCTGGTGACCAACAGCACGCTGGATTCTACGGATCCTAATTACAACTGGGTCGATCAGGGCCTTATTTTGCAATCTTCGTCTTCCGACGACTTCAACGCGATCGACCCCAATATTCTCATCGATGCGGGTGGATCCGTCTGGCTAACCTACGGAAGTTTCTGGACTGGGATTTACCAGCAGCAGATTGATCCGGCGACCGGGCAAATCCAATCCGGCTCAGCGACCTACCATTTGGCCGAGCGCGCATCGGATGTTCCCAACGATCCGATCGAAGGCTCTTCGCTGGTTTATGAGAACGGGTACTACTATCTCTTCGTTTCGTGGGATTACTGCTGCGCGGTGGATCCCTCGCAAAGCGATTACAAAATCGTGGTGGGCCGGGGGAGCAGCCCGAATGGACCATTTCTCGACCAGAGTGGCGTGGATATGGCGGCGGGCGGTGGAACGATCCTGTTGCAGGGAGACGCAACCTGGGCCGGGCCGGGCGGGCAAACCGCATACATCGATGCGACCGATGGCGATCTGATTGTTTTTCATGCGCTGCAGCTTTCGCAGAATGGGCTGGATTACTTGTTTGTGAGATCGCTGACCTGGACGAACGATTGGCCGGTGATCGGAACCTCGACCGTCCCCGGTTCCCAACACCGCGCGCCATTGAAGAGTGATTAGGTCTTTGTTTGCAGGCTTGTACGCAATAGCCAGCTGCGAAGGCTGACCGCTGGCAGTGGAAGGGGCGTCTGAGAAAAACGGGGTTGCTGATCAGTGATCAGTGTCCAGTGATCGGTGATCAGTGATCAGTGACGAGCTCGAAGCTGTCTAAATTCGTCCCAGAACAATGTGAGCACTCTGAGCTTCATGGAGACTCTGATGACACGAGACGTGCAAAAGTCTATTTGCAGAAATTTTGGTTCGTTCTTCTATGCTCGCGCTCTCGCCCGGAGCCGAGGTTGGGTCGTGGGAGTGACCCTATTTACTTTGCTCCTGGCCGGATTGCCTGCTTTGGCGCAATTGGACACAGGGTCGATCAGCGGCACCGTCACCGATCCTTCCGGAAGCGCGGTGAAGGATGTCGCGATTACCGCGAAGGAAGCCAGCAGCGGTACAACTTACAAAACGGTCAGCTCCGCCACGGGATATTACGTTTTCCCGTCGGTACGGACCGGCACCTATGAGGTGAAGGCGGAGCCCTCGGCAGGCTTCAAGACTGCGATCTACTCAGGTGTTTTCGTGACTGTGGCTTCGCATGTTGGCCGGGACATTGTGCTTGCGGTAGGGGCGGTATCGGAGACGATCAGCGTGACGGCCGATACGTTGACGTTAGAGACAGAAAGTTCGGAGATAGACGCCAATATTACCAAGGACCAAGTCTATGATCTTCCGCTGGCGGTGACGGGCAACCTGCGTTCGATTTCCTCGCTGGAGTTTCTGGTGCCGGGCGCAGTTGGTCCGGGAACATCTTCCGGCGGGTCCGCCTTCCAAATGACCAAGATCGCCGGCGGTCAGACGGAAGGAACGGACTACCTGGTGGATGGGATCACGACCAACCGGCAGGAGAATGGGTCGGGCTCGTTTGACATCGTCGCACCCTCGGTGGAATCGATTCAGGAGTTTCACGTTGACATTTCCGGGATGTCGGCGGAATTCGGTAGAACTACAGGCGGGCTGGCGAATTACAAGACGCGCTCCGGAACCAACGCCTATCACGGAACGGTCTTTGACTACTACAAGAATGCGGTGCTCGACGGCAACAACTGGTTCAACAACGGCTACCTGGCGCTCAATCCCACGGATAGCGAGTTGCTCAAGCGGCCACCCGACACCAAGAACAACTACGGTGTTTCGTTTGGCGGTCCGCTGCGGATTCCGGGCTTGTACGACGGTCACGACAAGACTTTCTTTCTGTTCAGCTTCGAGCAGTTGCTCTATCATACGGGCGCTTCGGTCACCTCGAATATTCCAACTCCTGCGGAGCTGGGCAGTAACGGGCAATACTTTGATTTTTCGTCGACGCTGGGCGGCCCGATCCTCGACAGCAACGGGAACCAACTTTACGGGGGGTGCGGTAACTCGATACCGGTGTACTACGGTGAAATCTTCGATCCCGCCGCCGAGTCGAACAGTTGCAACGACACTCCGTTCCCCAATAACCAGATCCCGATCGGCCGCGAGAGCGCGGTTGCTAAGGCCGTGCTGCAATACATGCCCGCCCCGAATCTAACCGGCGGGACCAACAATTTTGTCTACAGCACGAACGACAGCATAACGCAGACGGTGTTCAGCGGGCGGATCGACCAAAACCTCGGACAGAAGCACAAGATCTGGGGATTCTTCAGCGCCCGAGAAAACTCCGACCATGGCAACGGCGCCAACCTGCCTCCACCGCTGACCTCGGCCGGCGGCGGCGGAGTGGATCAGTATGGCAAGCTGACGCGCGTGGGATGGGATTGGGTGGCAACCCCGACGCTGGTGAATTCGCTGACGTTCGGCGCCAACCGCTCCAACAACTACAACCTGTCGGCAGCCGCGCGCATGGGGACGGACTGGGATAGCAAGCTGGGAATTGCCAACGGCTCGGGTCCGGTCTTTCCGGGGTTCGTTTTCGTCGCCAGCCCTTATCCGAGCTTCGGCGAGAACGACGATGCCCAGGATGTGGACAATACCCTTGCACTGAACGACGTGGTTCACTGGCAACATGGGGCGCACAGCTTTAATTTCGGTGGGGAAGTGCAGTATCACCAATATTCTTTCGTCAGCAAAATTGGGGGTACGTGCAGTGGCACGTCTGGATGCTTCACTTTCTGGGCCAACCAGACGGCATCGGACACCACTTATTGGGGGCGTGATGGCAACGCCTTTGCCGCCTTCCTGCTGGGTCAATCGGGAACGGCAAACGCGTTGAATCAGATTCATGCGCCGCGCTGGATTACTCACACGGCGGCGCTTTTTGTGCAGGACGACTGGAAGGTGAAGCGCAACCTCACCCTCAACCTCGGACTGCGGTGGAGTTATGACACGCCGCGTCACGAGGCAGACGGGGACACTGCCATATTTAGCCCGACGACGCCCAATCCGGGTGCGAGCGGCTACCCGGGTGCGTTGGTCTTCGCCGGAAATGGAGCCGGCCGCAATGGCAACGCTGGCGAAACCTGGGCCAATACGTACTACAAGGATTTCGAACCTCGCGTGGGATTCGCCTGGTCGCCTCCGTTCCTGCACGATAAGGTCGTTCTTCGCGGCAGCGGAGGTATTTATTATGGGCCGCTGGTGTATGCCGACTTCGGGCAGGGAACACTGCAAGGTTTCACGGCAAATCAGACTCTGTTCACCGGAGATCCTCTGTCGGGGCCGCATGTCGACGCGGGGCTTCCGCTGCTGCCGACTACTCCGGACCTCGATCCGACGCAGTCGAATGGGCAGGGGGTGGACTACATAGCGCCGACGTTCGGACGTCCGGCGATGGTGAGTTCGTGGAACCTGGAAACGCAGGTCCAACTCAAACCGGATCTCTATTTCTCGCTGGGGTACATCGGCAACCATGCCACGCGGCTGCATGGATTGCTCAACTATCCGAACGACATCCCGCTGAGCGCTCTGAGTCAGGGCACATGTCTGTTGTGGTGGGCCGTCGCACCCTGTCCGAACGGGTTTAGTTCGCCTCCGATTCAGCCCTATGTCGGCTTTTCCTGCGCATCGGGCTGTACCTATGGAATCTCGGAAGAAGTGGAGCAGGCGCTGCGTCCGTTTCCGCAGGTCGGCTACATCAATGAGGACAGCTATCTGCAGAATGTGGGGCAATCCAGTTATGACGCGCTGGAAGCTAAGCTGGAGCGGCGTTTCCACAATGGTCTGAACGTGCTTGTCTCCTATACATTCTCGAAGACAATCACCGACGCGGACAGTATCCAGCCTTACTACAGCACGCTGCAAAGCCAGGGGGGAACGCAGAATCCCTATGACCTTCGAGCTGAAAAAGCGGTGAGCAACCAGGATATTCCTAACAACTTTGTCGCGAGCTACATTTATGAGCTGCCGGTTGGCCGTGGCAAGCGTTTTCTTGCAGGCGCTCCGAGGCCGGTGAACGCGATCATCGGGGGCTGGAGAATCAGCGGCGTGAATCGATACCTGAGCGGACAGCCCATCAGCTTCTTCGGGGCCAACGGCATTCCGGGCTTCGACAATGGCATTCGTCCGAACCGTGTGGCGGGCCAGCGCGTGCGCCGCGCGGGTTCGTTTAACCCACTGTTGTTCACCAATACCGGTACGACTGGGTACGACCCGACTTCGGGAGCGTGCACCACCGGATACTGGAACTGTGGTGCCTTTGCGGATCCGAACCCGAATCCCGGCGTTAACGTTCCGTATGTGTTCGGCAATATGCCGCGCAACTCTGCGGATATACGTTCGTTTCCGTTCTACGACGAGGATTTCAGCCTGGCGAAGACCTTCGCGATCACAGAACGGGTGAAAGGGGAGTTCCGTGGAGAGTTTTTCAACGCGTTCAACCGGCACATATTCAACAAACCCGACTCTGGGGTTCAGGACACGGGCTTTGGCCAGGTCGGCAGTACGCTGAATGGACCGAGGAATGGCCAGTTCGTGCTGCGGATTAACTTTTAGTTGAATCGGCGTGATGCCGTGGAGTGCCGGCGCTTGCCGTGCCGGCGCTCCTCGCGTCCGTACAACTGATGGCGCAGTTTCGTAAGGTCCCTCCGGAGCGCTGGGCGCGCTCCTGCGGGATGACATCGGTGGGCGTAAGTGCGCAAGTCGGTGAACCCGCAAGTGCGCAGCCTCAAATCTGGCCATCACCTTCCTGCCGCGTCTTTCGTGGATCGGCTATGCTTAGGGTTGTGTTTCGTCTTTCCTTGCGGGTCCTGACGATTGCGCTGGCTCTGACCCTCGGCTGCCAACTTGGAAGCGGACAAGATGGCGACGCGAAGTCCCTCTTCGAGCAGGGAAACGACGCTTTGCGAAAAGGCGATGCCGCCACGGCCGTTCGCGATTTTCAGGAATTCCTTCGATTACAGCCCGACTCCGCGGAAGGCTACTTCAACCTGGGTCTTGCGTTGCAGTCGGCCGGCCAGTTGGACGAGTCGCTCACCGCGCTGCGCAAGGCGGCGGCGCTGCAACCCGGCTTGCATGGGGCGCGGTTGTTCACCGGCATCGTGAACTACAAGCTGAACCGTCTTTCTGCGGCACATGACGAACTGGTGAGCGAGACGCGGCTCGAACCCAAGAACGCGGCTGGCTGGATGTGGCTGGGCGTCGTGGAGTTAGCCCAGGAACATGCCGATGCCGCCGCGGCCGCGCTGGACAAAGCCGTCGCGCTCGATCCCACCAACCTGGACATTCTCTACCATCGCGGCAGGGCCCATCTGCTGATTTCCAAAGAAAGCTACTCGGCGATGTTCAAGCTGAATCCAGACTCGTGGCGCGTCTATGAAGTGCTGGGACAGTCCGATGCCGAGGCTTACCGTCCCGACGACGCCATTGCGGACTTCAAGCTTGCAATTCGCGCCGCGCCGCACCAGCCGGGGCTAAATGAAGAGCTCGGCGACTCCTGCTGGACGGCGGGCAAGTTCCAGGACGCCGATGATGCGTATGCTCAGGAGATCAAGAACGACAGCACCAATGCCGTTGCCCTGTACAAGCTGGGCAGTCTGCGTGTAACTCGCGATGATGCGGCCAGCGGTGTGCCGCTGCTGGAGCGGGCGCTGGCTCTCGACGCGACAATCAGCGACGCGCACTACTACCTGGGGAAAGGCCAGGCGGCGTTAGGCAAGAATGAGGAGGCCATCGAACACTTCCGGCTGGCGACCAATCCACATGGAACGGAAGAACTCAGGATTATGTCGTGGTATCAGCTGGCGACGCTGTATCGAAATCTCCATCGCACTCAGGAAGCCGGGGAGGCACTCGCTGCCTTCCGAAAAATGAAAACGGCGCGGGATCAGAGACAGGAGAATAAGTTTCAGGAGCAGGCCCGGAGGCGCGATCAATTGCCCGAGAAGGAAGCCATCCCGGCTGTTGCCGATCCTCCGTAACTCCCGGACGTGACTTCCGGAATTCGAATTTCACTTCGTGTGGCCAGGAGGATGGATGCGAGGAGAAAGCCGCCAGCGGAATTTCGTGTCCGGCGCGGTGCTCGTTAGTCTTCTGCTCGCAACGATGTTGCCGACGCAGATGCTCTCAGCCGAGGGAGCATCGGCGTCTGCACCTCAGGAGGCGGCGTCACAGAAGGCGCCTCCTCAAGGCGGCATCGCTGCCGGCGCTCCGCAAAAGGCGGAATACGACAGCGAGCATCGACCGATTACGGCCGGTGGCTTCGTAAAGACGGGACCGGTGATCTTTCTAGACACCGCGGAAAAAGCCGGCCTCACCACCTGGCACCACACGGCTGGTACTCCCGAAAAGCGCTTCATCCTAGAAGCCAAAGGAGCGGGCGTTGCGCTTCTGGATTATGACAACGATGGGTGGCTCGACATTTACCTGGTCAATGGCTCGACCTACGACGCCCTGGACGGAAAAGCGACTCCACCTCATGCCGCGCTTTTCCATAACAACCATGATGGAACCTTTACCGATGTTGCCGCCAAAGCCGGAGTAACCAACGATCGCTGGGGCTTCGGCGTGGTCGTGGCAGATTACGACAACGACGGCTGGCCTGATCTCTACGTTACGAACTATGGAAAGAACCGTCTCTATCACAACAATCACGATGGCACTTTCACCGACGTAGCGGAGAAAGCGGGCGTGGCTCTCGGCGGATGGTCGACCGGCGCAACGTTTGGCGACTACGACGGCGACGGACGGCTCGATCTCTTCGTCGCCGCTTACCTTCATTATGACGTCAAGCAGCCGCCCGTCGCAGGCTCTAAAACTGTGAGCTATAGTTCCTGCCAATTCCGCGGCGCGCCTGTGATGTGCGGTCCCCACGGACTCCAGGGAGAACTTCACCATCTCTTCCACAACAACGGCGACGGAACGTTCACCGACGTCAGCGAGAAACTTGGGGTAGGTAATCCCGACCGCAACTACGGTCTTGGCGCTCTATTCGTGGATGTCAACAACGATGGCAAGCCCGACCTGGCCGTCGCCAATGACTCCACGCCAAACTACCTCTACATCAATAAGGGCGGCACGTTCGAGAATCAGAGTTATGCCAGTGGCTACGCTTTCAATGGGGACGGCCGGGAGGTGGCGAACATGGGTATCGCCGCCGGCGATTATGAGAACAACGGACATATGGACCTGGTGAACACCACATTCTCCGACGACTATGATGTTGTCTTCCAGAATGATGGCACGGGAAACTTCACCGATGTCAGCTACAAAATTGGGATTGCGGCTCCCACACTTCCGTTCGTGGGATTTGGCGACGGGTTCCTCGATTACGACAACGACGGCTGGAAGGATTTGCTGATTGTGAACGGCCACGTTTACCCGGAAGTGGATGCAAAGGGCTGGGGCACGTCCTATGCGCAGCGCCCGCTGCTGTTCCACAATCTGAAAAACGGAAAGTTCGAGTTGATGCCCGCAGTCGAAGGCACCGGACTGGCGGTGGTCACGGTAGGCCGCGGAGCCGCATTTGGCGATTTGTTTAACGACGGCAAGATCGACGTGGTCATCAACAGTATCGATCATGCTCCGGTTTTGCTTCGCAACGTGAATCCAGATCACCATCACTGGGTGGAACTGAAGCTCATCGGAGGGCCCAAGAGTCCGCGCGATGCGGTGGGCGCCACGGTCTACCTGACCAGCGGCGGTATACGCCAGCGTGGAGACGTGCTCAGCGGGGGCAGCTATCTTTCCTCCAACGACTTTCGCGTGCACTTCGGACTGGGCGACGCAGCCACCGTCGATCATATCGAGATCCATTGGCCCAGCGGCGCGGTGGAACAGCTCAAGCTGTCCGCGGTGGACCGCATCCTGACGGTGGAAGAAGGCAAGGGAGTAACCGGAGATTTCTGCCGCGATTGCAGTGCGGGCAAGAGTCAATAACGTATGCGACATTTCTCCGGCAGAAGTTGACGGGATTCGAAAGCGGTGCGGTGGTTTCCACTGGACGACCAGGTGAAGCTTGTCCGCAATAGTCGGAACCGCTGGAGCGACCCGTGTCTCTTGCGATACGATTGCTCCCGCGTACCCTTGGCGTAAAGAGAGGAGACAGCATGAGGACGCTGATTCAGGACCTGCGTTATGGCCTGCGCATGCTCGGCAAGTCCCCCGGGGATGTTCCTCGCCTATTTGGGTGTGTCTGCGCTCATGTCACTTGTGATCGGGGAATCCACCAGCGGGCTGGCTCGATCGCCGGGTCAGATTGAAGGCAGTGTTTACCAATCCCACGTGAGAAAAGGCCTGAGGGAAATTGCCTAACTGGCGTTTTGCGATGGGATCATATTCTTCGGATAGGAGACCGACATCGTTCCGAATGTCCAAGAGCCGTTCGAACATCGCGACTGCCTCTGCGTGGCGGCCCTGCAACTCGTAGTTGTCTGCCAACCAGAATGAGCAGGGCAGAAACGTTCCTTCTCCGTGGGGCATGCCGTCTACGGCGGGATCTTGCGTGTAGCGCCCGACGAAGCCATTCTCCACGAGGTGAGTTTCGATGGCTTTCACCGTGCCGATTACACGTGGATCGTCCGGCGGAAGAAAGCCAACCAGCGGCATCATCAGGATGCTGGCGTCGAGGTGTTTGCCTCCGTAATACTGCACAAAGGAGTTCAGATTCGCATCGAATCCCTGGCGGCAAACCTGCTCGTGGATAGCATCACGAAGTTTTTTCCATCGGGGGATATCTACGGCGAACCTGCCCAGTTCCGCCATTTTCAGCAGGCGATCGACGGCGACCCATGCCATCATCTTGGAGTGGACGAAATGCCGCCGCGGGCCGCGCACCTCCCAGATGCCCTCATCCGGCTGCTCCCAGCCCGTTTCCAGGAATTGCAGCATCGCCAGGGCGACTTCGCGACGCGCATGCTGGGGCGGTGCCAGACCGGCTTCGCGCGCCTCAAAAAGTGTGTTGGCTACCTCCCCAAAGATATCGAGTTGATATTGCTTGTAAGCGGCATTCCCGGTTCGGACAGGGACAGATTTTTCATATCCGGGGAGCCACGGCAGTTCCAGTTCCGTGAGTCTGCGTTCGCCGTGAAGGCCATAAAGAATGTTAAGTTCGGAGGGGCTGCCAGCGACAGCGCGCAAAAGCCATTCCTGCCACTCTCGCGCTTCGTCTAAATATCCGGCCTTAAGCAGCGATTGCAGGGTCAGGGTCGCATCTCGCACCCAGCAAAAACGGTAATCCCAATTGCGCACGCCTCCCAACAGTTCGGGCAATGAAGTGGTTGGCGCTGCTACGATGCCGCCCGTGGGCAGAAATGTTAGGGCTTTTAGCGTGATCAGCGAGCGCAGCACTGCGTCCCGCCATTCACCCTGATAAGTGCAGCGATCCGACCACGTTCGCCACCACTTTTCGGTGTTCTGAATCGCCTCCTCAATGTTCACCGGCGCAGGTTCATGCTGGTTTGAGGGATACCAGCTCAGATCAAACGCAACTTTTTGTCCTTCCGCAACGGTGAACTCCGCCGCAGTCTTCATGTTCTTACTGTGAAGCGGCACATCCGCCCGCAGCCGGAGCATATCTGGACCGGCAATGGCGGAAATCCCATTTCCGATTCGACGAACCCAGGGCACGACGGACCCGTAATCGAAGCGAATCACCAGTTCCAGCTTCATCCGGACCTGCCCTCGGGTGCCGACGACGACGCGCAGAAGCTCAGGCATCTCCTGGCGCGACATCATGCAGTCGATGAGCTTGGCTGATCCGCTTTCGGTTTCAAACTCAGTTTCCAGAATCAGAGTTCCATCCCGATACCGGCGGCGAATGTTTCGGATCGGCTCTGCCGGCGAGATCGACCAATGCCCGTGTTCAGCAGTTCCGAGGAGTGCCGCAAAACAAGCGCCCGAATCAAAGTACGGCAGGCAGAGCCAGTCGATTGAGCCCTGTCTTGAGACCAGGCCGGCTGTATGGCAGTCGCCGATCATCGCGTAGTCTTCAATGGGTATGGACAGGGACATCCTCCGCAAATCGTGATTCGATGAACTCGGCCCGGTTTTGGAAGCTCCGAGATTCGTGCAAGAAGAGCGCCGTCCTTGCCGGCGGCGCGTGATCAGTGTTGAACGAGATGTATTCTATCCGCGGCTGGGTGTACCTGGGACATTCGTTGACCCGATTGCAGAAGGGCCACTCAGCCATCATGCCTTGCGCGATTGCTCAGATCCTTCATCAGATTCTTAAGAAAATCTTGCGGCGGTACATCCAGAACAGGATGAGCCAAAAGACCAGGAGTACGGCAAAGCCTTGAACCACGGGCTGGAAGGTTGGTCCTGACAGATGCGAGAGCGCCCATCCGAAGTGGCGGTCGACGGCGCCGCGGACGAAGGGCTCCATGGTCCAGCTCATCACGTAAACGGCAATCGAGTTCATTCCGATCACCAGCAGCGGGAACGCCCAGCGCTGCCAGCCTTTCAGCTCCACTAGAACGTAGAAGCCGGCAAGTATCAGGATCACCAGGCCTCCGCTGTACAGGGTGTACGACGATGTCCAGACTCTTTTCACGATGGGGCAAATGCCGGCCCACTGACAGATCAGGCCGAGCAGCACCAGGCCTGCACCCGCAATGACGAGGCCGCGCAGTTTCTGGTCCTTCGTTCCTTTGCCCTTGAGCCATTCTCCGGTCAGCAGGCCCATAATCATGGTTCCCAGCGTTGGAATGAAACTCAGCGTGGACCAGCCGCCCTCATTGAATACAAAGGGGTGCTCGCGTGGGAAAAGGTTCAGGAACCAGACGTCGAAGGCCCACGACAGATTGGAATTTTTGTTCCAGTGAGAAAGAAATCCAGTGTAGTTGTGGGTCCAATCTGCGGGAACCCCGACTCTGGCGTAGTCAAAGCCCGGACCCGGCGCCGGATAGAGCGCGAAAGCAAGCCAAAAAAAGATCAGGATGAGGACCAGCGTCACCACCTGAGTTCGCACCCGCGCGAAGCCCAGCAGGAACAGGAAGACGTATCCCAAACCAATTTGAGTGAGCGTGTCCTCAAAGGTCCAGTAGGTCTGATGCGACAACAGGGAGCGGAGAAAAATTCCCAGGAAAATCAGAATGAATGCGCGCCGGATGGCATGCGCCAGCATGGGTCCGAAGGTTTGTCCTTTCAACTTCCTGCTTGCGATCGAAAACGGCAGCGCAGCGCCCACCAGAAAAGAAAAGGCGGGCTGGATCAGGTCATGCAGCGAGCAGCCCTGCCAGTCGACGTGATCGGTATTGAAGCCGATGATCCTCCAGAACGTGCTGTGCGGAAACCCGCTCGCCACCGCATGCAGATGCATGGCTTCCGCGAGCATCAGGAACATCACGGTCCCGCGGAGCACATCCAGCGAGACCACGCGGGTCGCGGCTTCCGGCTTGCGGACGGGTTCGGTTACAGGCATCTCGGGACTTTCCACCTGCGGGCTTTCGATCATATAAGGCTCCTATGACCAACTCAGTCTGACAACTCTGCTGACCTACTCAGCGAAGAATAGACTTGCCCGGTACTTAAGTCTGAACCGCAAAGCCGGGAGCGTCCGAGACGTTCCACTTGCCGCGGGTGAAGTCGGGGAATTTCTGCGAAGCGCCATTCTGCGAAACGGACACCTCGCTCAATGGAGTCGACGCGCTCCAGGCGGCGGCGTCGTAGCAATTGATGTCGGGCACCAGACCTTTTTTCAGGCAATCCATAAGCCGGTAATTCATGACGTAATCCATTCCGCCGTGGCCGCCCATCTTACGCGCGAGTTCTCCCGTTGTCTTCCAGAGCGGGTGCTCGTATTTGCCGCGAAAGGCGTCGATGTTCTGCCAATCTTCTTTGCTGGAACCATCGGCCTGTTTTTCGCCATCGATAAAGACGCGCGCTGGATAGTCGGCGAAAATGCCCTTCGTCCCTGAGATCGAGTTGAGGCGGCTGTAAGGTCGTGGGTTCACCACGTCATGCTGGAGAAGAATCGTGCGGCCTTTCACAGTTTTTATGATGCTGGTATTGATGTCGCCGCAGATGTACTTTTCGGCGCGCTTTGGATCTCCGTCAGGGAAGTTCGCTTTCACATAGGCGCTCAGCGAGGCCTCGGGCGAACTCACCGAAACCATATAGTCGAACCGGTCGCCGCGATGGATATCCATGTAATGGGCCACCGGGCCGAGGCCGTGCGTGGGATACAGATTGCCATTGCGCTGCATGTGCGGAAAACGGCGCCACAGGCCCTCGCCTTCACTGGAGGTCAAAATAGCGCGCAGGTCGTGCAGATAAGCCGCCTCGCCATGGGTGATTTCGCCGAAGACTCCATCCCGCACCATGCCGAGGACCATCATTTCGTTCGAGCCGTAACAGCAGTTCTCGAGAATGACGCAATGCTTGCGCGTGGACTCGGAAGTATCGACGATTTCCCAGCACTCCTGCAGCGTGGTGCAGGCCGGCACTTCGACGGCGGCATGCTTGCCATTCTTCATGGCGGCGACCGCCATCGGAACGTGCCAGTTCCACGGGGTCGCAATATAAACAATGTCGAGATCGAGTTCGGTCAAATTCTTGAAATCCAATTCGCCTTTACTGAATCCAGCGGGCTCCGGCTGGCCTGCCTTGGTCACTGCCTTCTGCGCCCGCGCCACTTTTTCCGGCACCAGGTCGCAGATCGCCTTGACCTCAACCTTGTCGATGGCCAGCAAGTCGTCCAGCAGGTTGGTGCCGCGTCCCCCGACCCCGATGATTCCGAGGCGGACGCGTTCTCTGGCTTCGAATGGGACGCCGATCATGGTAGCGTTCGCGCTCTTTGGTGTGCTCTTGGGCGTGCTGGCGGAGAGTTCGGAGGAAGGTTCAGAGGAAAGCTCAGAACCCAAAACATCCTTAGCAATCAGAAGTCCTGCGCCGCCCATCGCAGTGCGCTGGATGAAACTTCGTCTCGAAACATCTTTCGATTCTTTATCCGTTGGCATGTTGTGGCTTCCTGGTGGATGAGGGGCCGAATTGCAAGTGTACTCGTATCCGCGTGTGTCCCAAAGGGCTGTGTGGCGCATAGAAGCGCGGGTGATTCATCCTGCGCCCTCCGATGTCGCGCCTTTCGGGCTGGCGCGACAGATCACGAAGTAGTTTCGCAAAGCCGCTGCACCCCCACCCAGGATTCCAATTGAGACTTCGTTAACTGTTGTCGCTCGTGCCTTGAAGTGCTTCCCTATGGCTTCTTCGCCGGCGGCGCTACCGGAGTTCCAGTGAGCGCATTTCCATCAATCATGGTGAGATTCTCACCCGCCATGGTTGCCACGTAAGCGTCATTCGCGGTGGCATCGATTGCGATCGCGTAAGGACCATTTCCAGTATTCACGGTGGCGATTACAGAATTGAGCGTTCCATTGATCACGGTTACGTTGTTACCGTGTGTGTTCGCCACGTAGACCCGGTGAGTCGTCGAGTTGAGCGCCAGGGCTTGAGGATGCTCACCCACGGGTACAGTCGCGAGGACCGAGTTGGTGGCTCCATCGATTACGGTTACACTATCGCTCCCGTAATTCGCTACATAGACTCGGTTGGCGGCTTGATCGACCGCGACCGCGCAAGGAATCTCGCCCGTGTCAACCGACGCCACGGTATTGCTTTTTTCGTCGATCGCCCACACTTTCGCGCTGCCGGAGCCGGTCAGGTAGATTTTCTTAGTCGCGGTATTCGCCGCGATCCCCCAAATGTGCCTATCCACGTCGATGGTCGTGACGTTATCGTTCCTGCCGTCGATGACGGTGACTTTGCTGCCTTCATAGCTGGTCATGTAGATTCTGTTCGTCACATCGTCAATGGCGATCGCGTCGGCCTGCACTCCCGCTTTCAGGATGCTCGTTCGATTGGTCTTGCCGTCAATCACGGTGGTCGTGTTGCTGAAAGTCTTCGACACGTAAACTTTGTCGTTTGCCGGATTCACCGCGACCACGTATGGCAGATCGCCGACCGGCACGGTCGCCGTGACCGCATCCGTCGCTCCGTCGATTACGCTCACCGTTCCGCTCCCCGAGTTGCCCACATAAATCCTGTTCGTGATCGGGTTGACCGCGATCGCTTCCGGCTCAGTGCCCACCTTCACGGTCTTTGTAGAACCCGCGGCTTCGTCAATCACAGTCACGCTGCCGCCTGCGGAGTTCACCGCGTACACCCTGCGAGTCGCAGAATTCACCACGATCCCGCGAGGACTGATTTCCAATCCCGTCGCCGGCGGGCGGTCCGCCCGGACTGATGGCGTGCCAAGCGAAATTGTCGCATCTTCAATCAGCTTGTTCTGGATGGCACTGGCGAAGATTTTGTCACCATGCCCCATGTTCATGTAGATCATCTTGTACTTCGTGTTTGTCCATACCACGGGCAAGTCGCCGCCTGTGAGGACGTCCTTCAGCCCCAGCGGATAATTCGACGGATCGAAGGTCACCAGGACCCTTACATCTTTATTGAGGCGCGGGCTCGGCTTCCAGACGTACCATTCATTGGAAGGCGCGACAAAAGCGTCCGGGAGGTTCGCGGTTGCGGGATGGGTTCGGTCGTCAACGATAAGCCGCGCCGGTAAGGGTGGCCAACTGTTAATGTAAAATACCGCTCCCCCCAGAAAATCGACGAACCACGGCCAGTTCGTGTCCTTATCGTTGTAGCCGGACGAATGAAATCCCAGCCATGCGCCTCCCCCTTCCATGTAGTGTCGGAATGAGAGCCTCTCTTCCGGCTTGGTGGGCGATTCGTTGAGCCAGATGACGAGTTGATATTTCTTTAGGTACGAAGCGTTTAGGTTCGCCCAGTCGTCGGTCGAGTCGAATGTAAAGTTGTCCCTTGCAGCGAGGGCGGAAAAGAACTTCAGAGCGTCCTCAGCGAACTGGACGTGGTCCGGCTCCGCCCTTGAAGAATAAAAAGCGATGACTTGAAACTGCGCCTTCTGCCCCAAGTCAGGATTGGAAGGTTGTGCCATGCTGGCACTCATCGGGATGAGCGAGAGCAGAACCGCCAGTCCAAAGCGGCAACGAGACCGATACTCCGAACAAACCAGAAGCGAAGATGGCATTAGTAATCCTCATGTTGGCGCTCAAACCCAGAAGCATAGTCGAGTGAGGTTTCGTTGGCGCACATCTTGGCGCAAAGCCAAGATTCGCTCGATCATTATGGGTTCATGTTGAAAGAGTCACCGCGTGACCATTGGGCGGACTGGCTCACTCCGCGCGTAACGGTTTAGGAACGCTACCACAACTGGCGTTGCCTAATCCGATTTATGGCTCCTTCACGCGTGGAAGAAGTCTCCGCACCACTCGGAGCGCTGGCGGCAGCGATCCAACGGCACAAAGAGTCCGAAGACAGCAATCATCGAGTACGTGATGATTCCTCGGCGACTCGTGCATCGGACCCAAGTTCTTTAATTCTCCCGCCGACCGTTAGAAGCTCGTCGTGGTAGCGTTGCTCGATCTCAGTAGTGCGCTTGGTGAGTTCGGTTTCGAACTGAGCCCATAGCGTCTGATTGTAAGAGCGTTTGACTTTGGAGCCCATGCCTTGCTCTGAGATCTAATCCGCGCAGGACACTTCGGAGTTAGAATCGGAGCGGGAAGAGTTCGTTTTGTTTGTGCAACGCGAGTTGAGCACATCCGCAACCTAATGATGCCCCTAAAAGCTCTCGCCGCTTTCTTGTTCTTGTCGTTTTCCTTGGCCGCAGCTCAAGTGCACGTATGGCAAGGCACATTGACTCTACCGACATATGAGGAAGGCGCGCCGGATCCCAACCCTCCCTTTGATCAATATACAAGCACCCGCTTCAACTATCCGTATACGCTCCGCGATAATTTGACGGATCGCAGGGTCGATCATGTTTGGCGCGCTCTGTTCCTGGAGAACGAATATTTGAAATGCTCCGTGCTTCCGGACATTGGAGGCCATCTCTACAGCTGCACAGACAAGATCAGCGGCAAGCCAATGTTTTACGAGAACCCATCCATCAAGAAGGCCGACATATCTTATCGCGGCGCTTGGGCTGCGTTCGGCATCGAGTTTAATTTCCCGGTTTCCCACAATTGGGTCAGTCTTTCCCCGGTTGATTTTGCATTCAGTCAGAAAGATGACGGCAGCGCTTCCGTTCAGGTTGGCAACATCGACCGGGTATACGGAATGCAGTGGTCGGTCGAGCTCGTGCTGCGTTCTCATTCGACTGTTCTCGAGGAGAGGGTCACACTCAACAATCGCAGCGACGTTCGCCACCGCTTCTACTGGTGGAACAATGCGGGAATTCAGGTGTGGGATGATTCGCGAATCGAGTATCCCATGCGGTTTACAGCGAGCCATGGCTTTCGAGACATTCAGCCGTGGCCGATCGAGGCGGATGGCACCGATCTCAGCGTTCTGAAGAACCAGACCAAGGGCCCGGTCTCCCTGTTTTCCTATGGCAGTCGCGAGCCTTTTATGGGCGTTTGGAATCCGCATACCAACACCGGAACCGTGCACTACGCGGATCATGCGCAACTCCCTGCAAAGAAGATCTGGTCATGGGGCAGCGATCCGGATGGACTGGACTGGCGCAGGGCTCTGTCGGATAACAACAGTGCTTACGTCGAGGTGCAGGCAGGACTTTTCCGCAATCAGGAGACATACGCCTTTCTCGAGCCTCGGCAGACGATCAGCTTCTCAGAATTCTGGATGCCGGTGCGCGACATTGGTGGAATTTCCAGAGCCAACCTGGCGGGCGTGGTTCATCTGAGCCGGCGAGGAAACGCACTCGTGGCTGGACTTAACGTGAATCAGGCGCTTCCGGGAGCGACGCTGCGGATTTCGGCGGGAGATCAAGTCCTTTTTCATGAGCAAGCCGACCTCAATCCGCAGCAGACCTGGTCGCACGAACTCGACAAAGCTGACCCCGAACAGAAATACACATTCGAGCTTCGCGACGCCAGCGGGTCGGTTCTTCTGCGGCAAACCGAGGACCAATACGACTGGACGCCGGTCGAACAAATTCGTGTCGGGCCGCAGCCGTCTTATCACATTCCGGATCCCGAGCATCGCACAGAAGATGACTGGCTCCAACTGGGGAACGAACACGAACTCGATGGCAATTTGCTGGCAGCCTTGCAAACGTATCAGGAGGCCTTGGCCAGGTTTCCCGGAAGCGTTCAAGGTCGCAAAGCTGCCGGGCGCTTGTGCGCCAGCTTGCTGCGTTTCCAACAAGCAAAGATCTTTCTAGAACCGGTATATGCCCGCAATACCACCGACGCCGAAGTTTCGTACTATCTCGGAATTGCATATGACGGCCTGGGCCAGAACCGCGACGCGCGCGAATCCTATGAAACGGCTGCACGGCTGCCTGACTTCCGCGCGCCAGCGGCATTGCGATTGGCCGAGCTTTCTGCCCGCGAAAGGAATTTGAAGCAGGCAGAGGCTTACCTGCAAGAAGCCAATAAGGCTGCTCCGGATGACGTTCGCTCCGCCGAAGAGCTGGCTGCCGTCCTGATGGCGGAAGGGCAGAAGGAACGGTCTCAGAACATTGCCCGGGAATGGCTGGCGCGATTCCCGCAAAATTACTTCATGCTTGAACAGGTTGGCAGACCTGACCTGCATCATCTTGCCGACGACGCGGAGCGTGTGCTGAATGTCGCCTCCGAGTACATGCGTCTAGGAATGTACGGCCAGGCGCTCGAGGTGCTGTCACGCAACTACCCTCCTGCGATTGCCCATGAAAGCGAACCCGGAGTGCTTCCTCCGGACAAACATCCGATGGTGGCCTACTTTCGCGGATATTGCCGGCAGAAGCTGGGACAGATCGGCTCGGGCGATTTCGGCACGGCAGCGAAGCTCTCCACCATTTATGTGTTCCCTAGCCGCGCAGAAGACATCGAGGTTTTGACTGCAGCGCTGGGTGTCAATTCGCAGGATGCCAGCGCACACTACCTGCTTGGAACGCTTTACTTTTCACGAGGCTTAACCGACGAGGCTCTCGCCGAATGGGAAAAGGCCCGTAAGCTCAATCCGCAAATTCCGACTCTGCACGCTAGTCTTGGGCGCGCTCTACTGCACGCGAAAGACAATCCTGAGCAGGCGTTGGCTGCGTTTCAAGAGGGCCTGCGGGCTGACCCGCGGAACGTCGAGCTCTACACGGGAATGGATGAAGCCCTCAGCATCCTGCAACGTTCACCTCAGGAACGTATAGCGGCGCTTGAGAGTTATCCCGATCGCGCCAGTATGCCTACCGATCTCGTCTATGAACTCATCCTGAATCTGGCCGAGTCTGGAGAGTTCGAGAAATCCGCCGCCTTGTTCCACAATCGTTTCTTCCCACGCGAGGAGGGCGGCACCAATGTGCGAGAGGTCTGGCTCGAAGTGCAAGTGCTGCACGCCATTTCATTGGCTCAACGCGGACAGTGTTCTGATGGAGTCAAGATTGCGGATCACCTTGCAGACCCAGTGCCAGATCTGCCGTTTACACGTGATGGACTCGCGCCGTTGCTGCGCTCTGCCCGGTTCAGTTACTTAATTGGAAATGTTTATAAAAACTGTGGCTTCCCGGACAAAGCTCGAAGCAGTTTCATGCAGGCAACTGAGCGATCGAATCTGGCAGACGCCGTTTGGTCATGGAGAGCATCTCAACAGCTACCGGGTTTCGATCAAGGCTCAGCAAAGCAGAAATTGGAGAGCGTTCTCGACAGAACGAAGAGCGATGGCGACATGAGTTTGCGCAGGGGATGGTGGTTCTACAACGCCGCCGTACTCGATCGTGCCGTGGGACGCACCGAGCAGGCGGGTACGGAATTTCGCCAAGCACTTTTGCGCCCCGATCAGTTGTTGACTTATCACCTTACTCGGCTTGCGCTTGCCAGCGGCAATCCCTAGTCCGCTTAGTGCGTGCGAGCGAAGGAACATCCCGATGAATGGCTTTCTTGGAATGTTGGTTCTCATCACTTTCTCCAGTAGTGCCTTGGCTGGCGATCAGATGATCCAGAGCACATGGGCCGAGTCTGATCCCCATCTCGACACGAATCTAACCTCGTCGTTTTGGCGGGGCTCGTTGCCGATCTTCATGGACGCAGATGCTCACAGCAAACGCGACCCCATGTATCGGACGGAAATCCGAACCCGGTGGACCAAGCAGAACCTCTACTTCTTGTTCGTGTGCCCATACGAAGAACTCAACTTGAAGCCCAATCCTGATACATCTGCCGAAACCAATGAGCTTTGGAACTGGGATGTGGCAGAGGCCTTTATTGGCGCCGACTTCAACGACATTCGGCGTTACAAGGAATTTGAGATTTCTCCGCAGGGGGAATGGGTCGATCTCGATATCGATCTCCACAAACCGGGGAACGCAGACGGGTGGAAATGGAATTCTGGCTTCGCTGTTTCAGCCCGAATCGATAAAGCGGCGCACGTTTGGTATGGGGCAATGAGAATTCCGTATTCCTCAATCGATTCCCGTGCGGCGGCGGCGGGCAATACTCTTCGCATCAATCTATTTCGCAGCCAGGGACCGGATTCTGCCCGGCACCAGATTGCATGGCAAGCCCCGATGAGCAATAGTTTCCACGTGCCAGAACGGTTTGGCCTGCTCAAACTCGTGAAGCAAGATGCTCGTGACGCAAAATAAATGAAGCGGATTTAAGGCGTCTTGGAACCGCCCTGGATTGTGTCCGGTACAGGCTTGCCGATTTCGCTCCCTGTGACTTCGCGACGTTCATTGAGTGCGCCATCGGGAATTACGACCGCCACCCAAGGCGTCTTCGGCGAGACTAAGTGGGCATGCCAGACGGCCTCTTGAGCTCCTCCAGAAGTCAGATCGACCTCCTGCTTGCTAGATTCCTTGAGCGTGAGATTGTCGCTGCGTAACGTGAATGTGTGACGACCAGCGCCTTCGGCCGAGACTCGCAATACGATTTCATTGTGCCCGAGATCCTGAGAGACCACACTGAAGTCGAGCACGCGGTCAGGACGCAGATCAACATCATAGAATCCGCCGGGGAGAACGGTAACGCTCGTGTGAGCTGAACCCTGCCGCGCATCGTAGTGACCTTCCGGCAAATGAATATCGAAGTCGCCGTCACGCGAACTCAGGCTCGCTGTTGTTACCTGGCCACTCTTTTGTTCGCGGAACGCGACCGGTTCGCGGCTGGCAGGATTGGCCTTTCCACGCACGGTGGCGGGCACGCTGATATCTTCCATCAACCATATCCACTGCCCCACCGGTTGAGTCCAGACCTCTTTATAGGTCCAGCAAATTTGGGTGGGCCAATAGGGAGCGTCGTCGAAGCCTTTGGTTTCGATGCCGACAGGAAGCGCGCCAACCATTTGACCGGATCGAACGCTGTAGAGTGGCGTCCAGTCGTATCCCTCGCCGTACATCACGCTGGCGGCAAAAGGATTGCGGCCGACCAACCATTGAGCCTGTTTCTGGGCTAAGTTTTCGGCTTCCAAATCGCCTCGCAGCTGTCCCGCGGCCGAGAGTGCCTTGGCCTCTGAGAGCAGAACGCTGGAGTTGCCACGAAAATCGAACCAGACTGGAAATCTGCGCAGATAGTTCTCGCCACCCAGCGGAATTCCGCGCCGCACTTCTTGCACATAAGAATCGCGGTCAGCGGCCCGAAGCGGCGTCCAATTCTTGGCTTCGGGGATGAGGCGCGCTTCGCTCTCGCGATATACAGCCGCCGGCAAAACCGCATAAGGCTCATCGACGACAGCTGCTGGTTTCAAATAGTACTGTGAGTGCAAGGCGACGGCCGAGTACCACTTCATCCACTTGTCATGGTCAGGGAAGGCTTCACACAGACGGATGAGAGCAACGATCGGTTCTTGTTCCTGACCGATATGAAAACGATGAAACAGATTGTCTCGCTTTGGGCCGGTATAGAAATAACCGGTCAACGGAATCGTCCACGGCTGCATGGTGCGTTCCTGAGAGTTGAGCACCATGTCTCCCAAGACGATGGCTTCCTGCGCATACTGATCGTCTCCAGTCGCCAGATAAAGCTCGACCGACGCGACCACGCCAAATGAGATACGCTCTAGTTCGTCTTTCGCTCCGTAGACTTCAGCGAGTGGCGCTGCCGTCTTCAAGCCTTCGACGGCGTATTTCCAATCTTCTTGCGCAATCATCAGGCTGCGATTCGCCAACTCTGGATCGGTATCTTTCAAGACACGCGCCGCCAGGGCTTCGACTCCACTTACCCGGAAATTCCATTCGGGGTTGTTGACGGCTTGTCCGAATCGATCGTCAGACGTTCCCATAATTCCGTCGGTCCAGTAGCTCACCAACTGGCCGGTGCTGCGATAGCCGTCGCCAAATCGCGTTTTGAGCACCCAACTCAAGCCCCACCGCGCTTCGGCCAGCAGACGATTGGAAAGAACTGGGTCTTCTCCATGCCGCCTTAGACTATCTGCCAGCGACAACACGGCATACACCATCCCCGGCGTATTTCCGGTCGCAGAGAGATCTCCGGCGTCGTGGTATCCACCGTTGACGACGATGCGCTTGTCGTCATGAATTGTGTAGATATCCTGATGGCATCTGCCGTGAATGCCCGGAATTTCGGTTCCGCAGCGCTCGCTGTACATGAAGTTGATCGACTTCCAGATGCTGTCGAGCCAGGCGTCGTCTCCAATGCGAAACGAGCGAGTCAGTGCATCTCCCGCTTTGATCGCATAGGTTCCCGGCGCGTGGATCTCAGAAAAATCCAGCACTTGATAGCTGCCCAACGGAGTCGTGGTTTGCTTGACCGGCTTGGTCAAGACGATCTGGCCGGTTTGAGTGTCGACGACAGAGAATTCGTGAGCTGTCAGATCGCTAGCGATCGCGGATTTCGAGGAGCCTGACGTATAGCCGCTATGGCTGAATGCGATCTTCCCTGCTGCAACGTCCCATCCTTCCACGTGATCGGCCACCACGCTTTCTAATTCCAGCTGATCAATATCCAGAATCGTTTGGTCACCGGGGTCGGGAAGTTTCTTGGGGAGGCTGTACGCAAAGTCAAGCGCAGTGACACGATCGCGATCGAGGGGAGCGATTTCCCACACAACATGATTCCAGACATGGTTCTTGAGAATGATCGATTCATGTCGCCCCTCGTTGTATTGGTCCGGCAATTTGTGGGAGCCGTCATTGTGCAGCATCAGGGAACAAGAAATCGCGGGCGCGCCAATGACATCGGGGTAGACCCAGAGCGAGATGCGGTTGTACCGGCTCCAGTCTTCGCCTGGAAACTTTCTCGTCGCCACAAGATCTTCCCACTCGCCGCTACCGTCAACTTGCGCGACATTGGTAGTAGAACGGATCCGCAATGAATGCTGGCCATCTTTGACATGCGCATCGGTCAAGGTCATCTCTCCCAAGCCGGCGAAAGACCAGGTGGAGAGGTCTTCCATGCTGTCGAGCAGACGCGAATCGAGGACCTTCTTGTTCAGCCATCGGAATTCAGCGCCGTCTTCATACGTCGCTTGCATTGGCATCTCGGGAGCCGTTTGCTGTGCCGTGAGAGACACACCCAGACAAAAGATGCTCAGGAATGCAGCAATACTGAACCGGCGCATCTGGATCGCCCCTCTGCTCCATTTTGACTTGATGTCCACGATCGGCCCCTCGTGCCTAGCCCCGGCTAGCATCTTGCAGAACGTCACGGAGACGCTTCGCGACTATCATTTCTTCGCCGGGCTGGAGCATCCAAACTCCGACGACAACGGTATTCGGGCCTCCCGGTAGTCCCGCACTCGCGGGGGCGCCTCCGGTGGATGGATTCAGCTCAATCCGCGGTTTTCCTTCCCGCATCTTTTGCATGACCGCCGCGCCTGTGATCTTGACTCGACTCTGGTCGTAAGTGACGAGCAGGTGCGGAACATGATTGGCAACTTCAGGAATAAAGATTTGCGTCTGTACGGTTGGAATCGCGCTCAGCTGTCTTGCGATACGATCAGCCCGCTGCCGGCATTGTGCTTCTATGGCAGCATCATCCTGCTTGAGGAACCAGTCCACGGCTGCGACCAGACCCACGATTTCCTCTTTCGCTACTTTCATACCGCGCCCGACTGTGTTTGAGTTTGGTGAATTGTTTTTCGTGGCGGCGTCGATCAGGTCCTTTCTCCCCAACAGCAAGCCGGTGCACTGCGGTCCCCGGAGTCCCTTTCCTCCGGAGAACGTTACGAGATCAAACCCCATCTCTGTGTACTTCCATAGGTTGGAAATTGGAGGGACATCGGCGGCAGCGTCATTGAAACAGGGCACGCCATGGTTGTGGGCCACTCGAATCCAATCTTCCCGGCTGATTTTCCCGCCACCTGCGTTGAAAAAATGGGCCATCACTGTACGCTCAGTGAACGCCTGTTCGTATTGTTGAAGGGTCTCCACCTCCACAAAGAGAATGCCGCAATTGCGCAGGGCATGGTCATAGTCGTAACGATGAGCTTTCTGAACGATGACCTCATTCTTGAGCCCAGACATATCCGTGGGAATATCCAGAATGGACTGCTCATTTCCCATGGTGATACAGGCTGCGGTTCCCACCACGAGCGCCCCGGCAGCGCCGGAAGTAACGAGAGCGGCCTCACATCGAAGCCGTTTGGCCAGATACGCTCCGGACGCATGGAGGAGTTCATTGAGATTTACGGGTCGTCTCGCCGCGAGTTCGATCGCAGCCCGCACCTCGTCCGGCATTGTGGAGGCGGAAAGGATCGTATAGGTGCCCGCCGCGTTGATAAGCGGAGTCACGCCGAGCTTCTGGTAATAGTCCGTGACTGCAGGCACGGATTTGGCTGGTCCCTGAGCCTCTAGACTCGGAATTCCGGAAAGCGCTACGCCTCCCGCGAGAACCGCTTGCGCTCCGTTGCCCAGCAGCTTTCGCCGAGTCATCTGCCGCATAGTTTGTCTCCATCAACCACATCTGACAGTGCAGAATTCAGTCGCGCGGATAATCGTCTGCCCTGGCGGGTAACGAGTTGCCGCGATCCGGAGTCGTGAAGTACTGCGGACGCGCTTTTTCCCATTCGACCATGCTGAGACCGGAAGGATCGTACAAAATGCGTCCCGCGCGGATCGTCATGCGGGTCGTCAATCGTACATTGCCGTCCATTTTCGCGACGCCGCAATCGATGTAGCCGAAACGTCCCTGCGATAGCTCAAGAACTGCAATGTCCGCATCCTTTCCTATCGATAGTGTTCCGAGTTCCGCCCTGTGGATCTCGGTGGCCGGATTCACTGTTGAGCGGCGAATGACGTCGTCCAGTGGCACACCCATCGCCAGGAACTTGGACATTACATCGTTCATGCTCACGACCGTGTAATTACCGGTATGCAAGTCGGTAGAGAAGGAATCCGGGATAAATCCCTGCTTCTCAGCAGGCACCGCATTGCGAAACCAGAAGCTGCCGCTTCCGTGCCCCACATCAAAAATGACGCCGCGGGCGCGGGCTTCAGCCATGATGGGATTGATTTTGCCATCGGCGAGAATAATGGGAAATTGCTGGGCGAAAACGTGGGTGTGTATGTCGCCCGGCCTCATTTTCTTCAGTATCAGCTCCTCGTAAGTCCTTTCCGGCCGCGGCCAGAAATCGAACATGACGGGAACATTGGCGAGCGTGCCGCATTCAATCGCACGGTCAACAGCAGCCCAGGGCACATGTTCCGCATCCCACGGCTCAGCCGTCCAGAAGTGGGCGGTCTTCACTCCCACAATAAGGTCTGGATATTTCTTGATTGTGGCAGCGCAAAGCTTCGGGTCCATCTCGTCCAGGCTCTGTTCGAGTCCGCCGTTCATTCCATTCGCCTCGATGTTCAGAAAAGCGAGCACTCGCACTTTGGCGGTGTCAATGACCTCTTCCTTTTCCACGAGAAAAGTCTCGGCACCCGCGCTACCTGCATCCACGATAGTAGTCACTCCTGACTCCAGCGCCAGATCTGCTGCAATTCCCAGGGGCATAGCATGTGCTCGCGCGTCAGGAGCGAACCAGTTCAGTGGCGCCCCGCCATGGCCGACATGGTAGTGAATATCGACGAGTCCGGGTGTGACATAAAGTTTCGATGCGTCCACAACCTTACCCGCTTGCTCAGCCGGAATGTTCTTCTCAACGGCGGCAATCTTGCCTTGGAAAATAGCAACGTCTCGCACGTCATCGATGTGATTGGCGGGATCGATCACATGGCCGCCTTTTAACAGCAAGTCATAATGAGGGACTTGCGCAGACATCACAACAGCTGTGGCGAAGGCGAATGCGAAAACAGCGATGACAGGGGAAAAAATCTTCATCCAGCTCTGCATAGGGCCTCTCGATTATTTGTCTATTTGTCGAAGCGAAAGTGTACTCAGTGCGAACGAGATTGTCATTATTTCCGGTGCATGAAATTTGCCGAGGTTGTAAGAAGATTGTCGCTAGCGTAATCTGATCGCGGTTTTTGCTTTGTCTTACAAGAATTAAACTCCGGATCGGGAAAGCGACGACGAATGGATCGCCGTACTTTTGTCAAGGTCGGGTGCATTGGAAGCGCCTCGCTGCTGATGCAGGGATTGGATCCGACGATCCGGGCAGAGACGGTTCCGCTTGCGGTGCCCCCCATCGAACTCCGAGGCCTGCCTGACTACAAACCTTCTCCTCTCGGCATGCCGGGATTATTTCCAGGCCGCGTGATCGAGGTCCACGACTCAGGCGCCATCGTTCGCAATCGCGTTTCACAGCCGATCGTGCGTCAAATGCTGGAGCACGCGATGGAGGAGTTGACACAAGAGAAGTCCGCGCAGGCGGCTTGGGCAAAGTTTATTAAACCGAACGACATTGTTGGAATCAAGATCAACCCATCGGGTGCGCCGGCCTGCTGCTCCTCTCCCGAGATTCTGCGCGAGATCATTTCTTCAGTTCAGAGGGTTGGCGTTCCCGCGCGCAACATTCTGGTCTATGACCGATATTCGTACGAAATGGACATCGGTAGCTATCAAGCCCTTCTGCCTCCGGGCGTTCGCATTGTCGGTATTCAGGACGCCTTCGTGGGTGCTTCCGGTTACGATCCAAATATTTATTGCGCGGCTAACTTTTTCGGCGAGTGGGAAACCCGCTCCTATATGGCAAGTATCGTGAGTGAGGTAGTCACCAAGATCATCAACGTGCCTACCATGAAGGACCACTCGGCAGCCGGTGTCACTGGAGCTCTCAAGAACCTGGCTTACGGCACATTTAACAACGTGGCGCGCACCCATCGAGCGCCCTACTCTTTTACCAACCCGCTGATCGGGCTGATGTGCACGGTAGAGCCCTTACGTTCCAAGTCTGTGCTGCACATCATGGACGGCATGCGGCAGGTATGGCACGGGGGGCCGCTCACCCAAGTCCAGGATTTTATTGATCAGACCGGGACGCTGCTCGTGGCAACGGACCCGGTTGCTTTGGACACCATCGAATTGGAGGCCATTGAAAAGAAGCGCCGCGAACGGGGCGCGCCTTCGGTGTGGCAACACGATCCGAAGAGCATCACCGCAGATATCAATGACTTTTTTCACGACGCAGCGAAAAATCTTTTCTTTCGCCAACCGGGACACATTGCAGCGGCAGGGGAACTCGGCCTTGGCATCGCCGACCTGAAGCGAATTGATCACCGTATCCTCTCGGCCTGAATTGATGACAACGGAAACGAACAAGTCCAAAGCTCAGGGAGACTGGCCTACACTGCTCAAGGACAACAGCCGGACGGGAGGTCAGGGAGAACATCATGCACATTCGCCGGAAGGAACGGTTTGGCAATTTCGTGCCGGCAGCGCCGTGCGTTCCGCACCGGTGCTTGAAGATGGAATCCTGTATGTCGCGTCCGTCAATGGAGTACTGCACGCCATCGACGTAGCCACCGGCAGATCGAAATGGAAATTTCAGACGGCGGGTCCGGTTCACTCGACGCCTTCGCTTTCCGAAAATCGAATCCTGTTCGGATGCGATGACGGCAAAGTGTACGCACTTGACCGCCAAGCCGGAAGCAAGCTGTGGGAAGCGCCGACCGGAGCTGAGGTCTGGGCTTCTCCGGTGGTTCGCGGTGGAGTCGTCTTCTTCGGAAGTGCCGACGCGACGGTTTACGCTGTTGACGCCTCAAGCGGGCGGACACTATGGGCCCAGGAACTTGGCGGAAGAATTTATTCCACTATTTATGCTGCCGAGCAGCACCTCTACCTGGGATGCGGAGACGGCAGAGTGTACTGCCTCGACTCCTCATCCGGAAAAACATTGTGGAGTACGCTCACGGGGAATGGTATCGACTCATCTCCGGCTCAGGCCGGGGACCTCCTCCTCATCGGCTCTGAGGACTTTTGGTTTTATGCAATAAACACCGCCACGGGAGAAGTGCGCTGGAAGTACGAAACCGGATTAGGCATCTCGTCGTCACCGGCCGTTTCGGGCGATCTGGCAGTCATCGGCAGCAAGGACGGCTATTTATATGCACTGGAGACTCAGACAGGCCGCTTGCGCTGGAAAACCAGCGTGGGTGAGGTAGTGACCGCGCCTCCAGTGATCGGCGACGGTGTTGTCTGCGTTCAAGCGGGCGGAACATTCGCCCTGGATAGCACGACAGGCAGTGTAGTGTGGAGAGCTGCCATGGCGGGAGCAGTTCAGTCGGTTCCTGTGCTCACCGGAGACACGATCTATCTGGCGAGCCTGAGCGGTGAGGTTTATGCGCTGCGATAACCGACGAACGACTGCGCTGGTCAGCCTCCTGTTAATCGGTTCCTTGGTCCAGGGCTCAGAGAATCAAGCACTGGTTTACAAAAAGAAATACATCATGGGCACGGTCTTCGAAATCGCTGCCTATGACCAGTCATCGGAACATGCTTCTAAAGCGATCGAGAAGGCGTTTCAGGAGATTGTTCGCATCGATGATCTGCTCAGCAACTACAAGCCGGACAGTGCTCTCAGCAACTTGAACCGCTCTGCTCACTTCCACGCAGAGAAAGTACCCCCCGACTTGTACCGTGTCATCGACCAGTCCATACGCTTCTCCAGGCTTTCGGACGGAAAGTTTGACATCTCCATTGCGCCTTTGGTGGATTTGTGGAAAGCTGCGCTGCGCGGTGGAGACACACCAACACGGGCGCGGCTAGAAGAAGTTCGAGGTTGCGTCGGCTACGAGAAGATCGAATTAACGCCACCGGACCAGATCAGTTTTCGCTCGTCGTGTTTGCAGTTAGACTTGGGCGCCATTGGCAAGGGCTATGCCGTAGACCGGGCTGCTGAAGTCCTGCACTCCCTTGGAATCCGCGATGCTTTGATCAACGCGGGAGGAAGCACGATTCTTGCAATGGGGTCTCCTCCCAACCAGACCGCCTGGCTTGTACACCTGAGAGACCCCTCGAACAAGAAAGATCCGCAGGTCATGCTCAAGGATGAAAGTGTTTCCACGTCGGAACAGACAGCGCCGAGTTTGCTGGGGAACGATTCAGCCGGCCATATCATCGATCCGAATACAGGGATGCCCCTGAAAACGGTATTTGCGGTCAGCGCTGTTTCAAAAACAGCGACGGTTTCGGACGCGCTGTCGACCACGTTGCTGCTGCTCGGTCCAACGAAGGGCACGGCGTTGATCAAGAATACGGCAGACGTCTCTGCGATTTGGATTTCGCAGAATGCACAAGTGGAAACAGCGATTGGCGGTCCGGAGATTCGGTTTGGCAAAGGCTTATAGGCTTTTCTCGGTTTTGGCGGACCTCCATGAATGTGAGTGACAGGATTCTCGTATGGGTTTTCATTTTGGTCGCCGCCCCAGCTTGGAGCGAGGTACTCCTGCACTGGACAAGCGCTGCGCTGCCCCCAGCAAAGGAACTCGGCGTGAACGAGTTGGTGTTCTCCTGGAACGACGGTCTTTCGCGGCAAGTGAAAGCAGCCCGCACGCTAGGCTACCGAGTGTATGTCGAGGTGCCGCTGGATCGAGCTACTTCTGCAGCTGAAACCGGTGCGACAGGCCTGGAAGGAGTTATTCTGATTGCTCGTCAGTCCGAGAGTGCAGAGCTAGAGAAGTCTCTTCCAAAATTACGATTGGATTACCCCAATCTCAGATTCCTTGTGCTCAATCCCGATGGTAAGCTGCCGCAGATGCGAGGCAGTCTGGTAATCATGCGAGGTTCTGTGCTTGAAGTATCGAGTCCCACGTCCCAACCCTGGATTGATACGAACCTCGCTCTCGTGAAAATTGAATGGAGGTCTCATCCAGGGCAGGTTCCCTTGTACAGCTTTTCGTGGCGAGGACTGTCAGATTCCGGGCAGCAACAGCTAGCGCCTACAGCGGAGGATTATTCGCTGGCAGTAGCGGAGGCAGGCGCATTCCACGCGGATCTGATCCTGGAGCTGGATGAGCGCCTCCAGAAAGCTCTCAGTGAACATGATCCGGAGGCTTGGACGCTGTGGAACCAGGTGCGGCCTTACGCAAAGTTTTCCTCACATGTCGGCGAGCAAGGGCTGGACGCCGCTGCCAACGTCGCAGTCGTGGTGGATGTTCTCGATACAAGTGACGAGCCCATGAATCTTCTGGCGCGTCACAATATTCCATTCAAGGTTTTGAAGCCCGCAGACCTGAAATCGGAGGACGTTACAGGCTTCGATGTTTTGGTTATGTTCGCAAAGCCCGATCGAGAAGCTTGTGAGCGAATCGCCGAAGTTGCAACTCACGGCAAGACTGTCGTGCTTGTGGACGCCCACGGCTCTTATCCATGGCAGAGCGGTAATTCGGTCCGGCTGAATGAACATGCCGTCTCGTATGCCCTTGGAAACGGAAAGGTGCTGGAGCTCTCAGAGCCTGTCATAGATCCGGAGACGTTTGCCCAAGACGTCCGACGGCTGCTCGGGACGCAAAGTGTACTGATAAATCTATGGAATGGGTTGACAACCATCGCTGTACCTTACAGTGAGCATGGGGGAACGGTGAAGGTACTCGAATTTGTTAACTACGCTGAAGAGCCGCTTCGCCTGCAAGTGCAGGTGAAGGGTTCGTTTGCTTCAATTCGCTACGAAACTCCGGAACATGAATGTTGCGAGTCTCTCGTCCCGGTAAAACACAACGGATTCACCGAGTTTGTAATTCCGGAATTGCGGATTACCGGACGAGTACGCCTGGAAGTGAATGCTGCCCCATCAAGTGGAGCGAGCCCTCGCTAGCGGAATCTCCGGATCGACAGGGTGTGGCGGTCCGATCGATAAAGACCCAGCACGTACAAGGCAACCTTGCCTTTTGTGGAATATATTTCCTGGCGAATGCGAAGCACGGGCGAGCCATGAGGAATGCCCATTAGTCGAGCGGTGTGAGGGTCCGCGGTTGTGGCGTCGACCTCCTCGTCCGCATGTGCTATTTCCAGCCCATAGTCATGCTCCAGGATGGAAAAAAGCGAGACCCGGTCCAAGGGCGCTAGAGTCAGTCCATCGAACTCCTCAGCTGACAAGTAACAGGTCTCAATTGCGAACGGTTCATTCGCGCCCAAGCGTAATCGTTCTACCTTAATCAGCCCGCTGGTGGCGGGCAGAGCCAGCCGCGCCGCAATTTCCTGCTCCGTGTTAATCATGCTGAGAGATATTAATTTCGAGGAAACCGCCAGACCACGGCCCGACATTTGCTCGGTGTAGCTCATCAGTTTGTTGAAGTGAATTCGTGGCGGGGCTACGAATGTTCCTGCACCAGGACGGCGCACGACCAGGCCCTCGCGCTCCAGTCCCGCCAATGCATGGCGCGCCGTCATGAGGCTAACGCTGTGGATCCTTGCCAGTTCCCGCTCAGAGCTGACGGCTTCTCCGGGCTTTAGCTGTCCAGATTTGAGCCGCTTTAGGATCGTTCCCTGAATTCTCTTGTACGCTGGTAGCCCGTTTCGCCGGGATTGTGGCATGAATTCTCCGCTGGCCAATGCACCATACAACAGGAGTGCTACATAGCTCAATATGACACTACATGAGAATGAATCCCAAGCCAAGTCTTCTCCAAGGAGTAACAATCGCATCACAGTTCGACGCGCTCGACGGCCTTGGCCAACAGGTGAGACAACCCTGTACGCTCGATGAAATTCCGGCGCACCTGATTATTTGATAGGCACCAGCGGATTTTCCAATACAACCGGTCCGCCATTCTCAAGCTAACCCCTGTTTTTTCACAGACTGGTAAGCATCGAGAACAGATCCCAGTCAGATTCCGGAAGGGGTGTCCAAGAGAAATTCATCCCTGGCTGCATTTTTTTCTTGACCTGAATCATTGATGTGCTATATAGCATGACCCTGCACAGTTTGTGTCGGCAGGGTGTCTAAGAGTGTCTGGAGGAGGTCTGTTATGACGGGACGACGTTCAGTTTGGTTCTGTTGCCTGATGTTTCTCTTGGTGGCGCTTGTGGGCGCCGTTCCATTCGCCTGGTGCCAGGAAGTAACAGCCGCCATTGTGGGAACAGTTACCGATCCGAGCGGCGCGGCGGTTGCCGGCGCGGCGGTTAAGGCGACCTCAAAGGAGCGCGGTATCAGTTATACGGCCGAGACCAATCAGTCTGGCCTGTATCGGATCGCTCAGCTTCCCGTTGGCACCTACGACCTCAAAGTCGAAAAGAGTGGGTTCGCGGTGGAGTCCTACCCCCCGTTCGTTCTTGCGCTGAACCAAGTCGCGCGTATCGACGCAACGTTGAAAGTAGGACAGACGACTGAAACCGTAGAAGTGACTGCGGCCGCTCCCGTCCTGGAAAGGGAGACGACGCAAGTAAACACCATTATCGACGCGGCGACCAACGACAATCTTCCTCTCGCCTCGCGCAACTACGTCCAACTGACGCTTCTTGCGCCAGGCGCCGTATCGACAGATCCGAGCAGTTTTAATAACGGCAACAATACTGCCGGATACGGCGGTCGCCCCCTCATCAACGGTAACCGCGAGCAGGCCAACAATTTCCTGCTCGACGGCATGGATAACAACCAGGTATCCGACAACTTGCTCGGGTACACGCCGGCTCCGGATGCGATCCAGGAATTCAACCTGATCACAAACAACGCCCCGGCAGAGTTCGGAAATTTTGAAGGTGGAATCGTCAATGCCACCATCAAGTCGGGCACGAACCAATACCATGGCGATGTTTGGGAGTTTTTCCGTAACGACGTTTTAAATGCCAACAGCTGGTCGAACAATCTGACCGGCCTTGCCAAAGCTAAGTTACGCTGGAATATGTTTGGCGGCACCTTTGGCGGACCGATCATCAAGAACAGACTCTTCTTCTTTGCTGACTTTCAAGATCAACGATTTGATATTCCAACCTCGGCGGCTTTTAATAACGTGTTTACGGCTACTGAGCGTGGCGGCAACTTTGGCGATATCTGCACTGACCCGCTCCGGGGCGGGACGTTCGTGAGCGGGATCTGCACCAATGCCGATCCCACCAAGGATTTCGGGGTTCAGCTATACAATCCCTGCGCCTCTTTTACAGCTCCGTGCACTTCCTCATCGGCACCCGCCACAACGCGGATGCCCTTCCTCAACAACGTGATTCCTACTGCCATGCTTAGCCCAGTCGCGAGCGCGCTGTTTGCCTCGAGCTTGTACCCGACTGCCGTCAACACCAGCATTCAAAGCAACGCGGTGAATACGAGCAATTCAGCCTTCAATGAAGTGCAAGGCGACCTCAAGATAGACTTCAGAGCTACACAAAAGGACAATATCTCGTATCGTTTCACCAGGGCTTATCAGAACAATCCATCCAACAACTCACAGGAACTGTTGTCGAACGCCTATGCGACAACGCCGATTTACAACACGGTTGGCGACTGGACTCGCACCATAGGAAACAATCTCGTGAATGACGCCCGCTTTGGTTGGAGCCATATCACCCTGAACAGTGGGAATTCGTTTGCATCGGGTGTGGGGCAGTTCGGCAACACGCTTGGAATCGGGAATGGCAACCCGGGAAGCCTTCCTGGTTTGCTGAACCTTGATTTCAGCAATACGGCTGTTTCAAGCATCGGTGCGTCGGAGGAAACGCAGAGTTTCGATGACCATGTATGGCAGGCTGAGGACGCGCTGAGCTGGACTCACGGTCGGCATAACTTCAAATTTGGTGGTCAATGGTGGCGTGAGATCATCAAGACGTTCTATGCCGGCAACAATGGCGAACTGGGTCTCATGGACTTCAACGGACAGTTCACCAACCAAAATGCCGCAGCCACGACAGCGCTTACAGGGGATGGTGGCGCCGATTTCTTCCTCGGCCTCGATTCTCAATACGGTCGCGGCGTGAGTACCGGCAAAACCTGGCAGCAATCGAGCAACGTCTTCGGCATCTTTGCCCAAGACACATGGCGCGTCACGGATCGCTTGACGTTGAATCTCGGACTGCGCTACGACGCGCACGCACCCTGGGTGGAGGCCAACAACCAACAGGCGAACTACAACTTTGCCACCGGCAATATCGATCTCGCAGGTCAGAACGGCGCCAGCCGGGCCCTCTACGACGGAACCTGGGGAGGCAAAGACTTCCAGCCTCGCGTCGGTTTCGCGTGGACTCCCGCGGCACTGGGTGACCGCACTGTAATTCGTGGCGCGTTCACAATTTCTTCCTACCTGGAGGGCACTGGCACAAACTTGCGTTTGCCGCTGAATCCGCCATTTACTCCGGCGGAAATCAACACGGTTTATAGCGGCCTTGCACTGCCTTCGACGGATGCGACCGATGGAATCGTCGGCAACGCGGCTTCGGCCCCCTGCACTGCGCCGGCGTATGCCTGTTACTCGGGGGCTTTGCTCCGAGTCTGGGATCCCAAGGTACAGCCTGCGATCGCGGATGAATGGAATCTGACTGTCCAGCATCAGTTTGCAGGGAAGATGACCGCGCAAGTCGGGTACGTGGGCCAGAAGGGCACGCACCTGATGGTACCATTCGACTACGCGCAGAGGGTGGTGCTGCCGAATTCGGCGAATTGCCCGGCTACTTCAGTTGCCCTTGAAACTCAAAACTGCACGGGGCCCAGCCCCTTTTTCGCAGCCAATCCAACGCTTTACTCCGTGTTGGGCGGCGGCGTCCCGGGCGCGTCCGTTTCCGGCACCCAGTCCAACGGCAACATGAAATACAACGCATTGCAAGCCGTGCTTCAGAAACAGATGAGTCAGGGTTTGCAATATCAAGTCTCGTATACGTTCTCCAAGTGCATGTCCGATAGCACGGGTTATTACGGCGCATGGAACAATGCCCTCAGCGCCTCGGCATATTGGCAGAATGTCTACGATCAACGAGCGGAGTGGGCGCCGTGCTACTACGATGCTACTCACGTAATCTCGGCCTATGCCATCTACGATCTGCCCTTTGGCCGCGGCAAGATGTTGGCGAAGAACGCTAATAGGGCCGTCAACGGAGTGATTGGAGGATGGGAAGTCAGCCCCATTGTTTCTTTCCACACGGGCTGGCCATTGCCGATTTTTCCCACCGAGGATAATTCCGGCACCTTCTCGCGCGGCGCGCGGCCAGATTGCAACGGTCTCCCATCCATTACGAACACACCGATACCGGGAATAGGCCGCCAGTGGTTTGTCAACAATGGCAACTTCGCCAACCCGGCCATCGGTACATTCGGGGATTGCTCGCCACAACTCTCAGGCTTACGCTCACCGCATTACGCCGACGTGGATATGAGTCTGCACAAGGACTTCCCCATTACGGAGCGGTTCAAGTTGCAGTTCCGTACCGACTTCGTCAACGCCTTTAACCATGTCCAGTACAACGCGCCAAACACCACTTTGGGGTCTACGATCGGACAGATCACAAGTGCCCAGCCCCCAAGGAACATACAGTTGGCATTGAAACTCTATTTTTGAAAACAGGACACGTATAATGGTGCAGGCGGCAACCTCGCCTGCATCATTTTTGTTTGGTGCCATTTTTCAGAGAGCGCAATTCAAGAATGTATAGATACTCGGGGAAGGCCGCGTTTGTCCTCGTGGTCGGATGTTTGTGGTTCGGACCGGTCACTCTGGCTCAGCAGGCGGAAGTCTCTGCTGCACCCAGTCCGGGACTATCGCCGGGAAAAGCAATCAGCTTGGCGGAGCAAGGTCGCTGCCAGGAGAGCCTTGCCGGCCTCAAGCAAGCGATGAAGAGCCAGGTTCCTGCGGGGACTCGAAAACAGGCCGGCGTGCTCGGGATACGCTGCTCTTTGGATCTGGATGATCGCGACTCCGCTCTCGAATTCATTCACTTGCTCAACAAACAGTTCGCCCAGGACCCCGATGTACTTTTTGTCGTCGTTCACGCCTACTCCGATCTATCCACACGAACGGCCCAGGATCTCGGCCGAACGGCCCCACAATCCATTGCCGCTCACAAGCTGAACGCTGAAGCCTTGGAAATGCAGGGAAAGTGGGAACCCGCCCAGCTTGAGTATGAGGGCATAATAAAAACGGACCCGGGGGCACGCGGCATTCACTTTTTGCTAGGCAGAGTGCTCCTCTCGCGGCCTGATGCAGGCCCGGATGCGCCGGAACGTGCAAGGCAGGAGTTCCTGAGTGAGCTTCAGATTGACCCCAGCAATGCCGGCGCCGAGTACATTTTGGGAGAACTTGCCAGGCGGGACGAGAAATGGGATGAGGCGATCTCGCGATTTTCCCAGGCCGCCAAACTCAATCCTAATTTCGCCGAGGCCTATCTAGGCTGGGGGCTTTGTCTCGTTACTATCAAGAAATATGAGGACGCCATTGGTCCGTTGCGCACAGCGGAACGCCTCACGCCGGGAAATCCGGAAGTCCACCACACGCTAGCTACGGCGCTGGAAAGATCCGGACACAAAGAAGAAGCAGAAAAGGAATTCGCCATTCACCGCAGCCTCACTTCCGCGGGGCCAGAGAGGCAACAATAGGTTTGTCCTTCGCTGATCTGCCAGGAATACTCAGAAAGTCTGAAATTTGTTTGGCGTAGACTGAATGGAAATGCCAGGCCGGACTCGCTTAGCCCAGTTGACAAGGCGCGACTTCGTCTCCACGATGGTCGCAGGATCGTTGCTCGTGCCGCGGTGGCCGGCATTTGCCTTGCCCGATGCTCCGCAATTCCCCTTCGAGGAGGTTCCTCCGGAAAAGAGCGGGATCAAGTGGGTTCACTCGAGCGGGAAGTCTCCCGAGAAATATCTTCCGGAAAGCTCGGGCCCAGGGTGTGCGTTTCTCGACTACGACAACGATGGCTGGATGGACATTTACCTGGTAAACAGCGGGAAGTGCGATTTCTTCACTCCGAACCCGCCTTTGCGCAATGCCCTCTATAAGAACAATCGCGACGGAACGTTCGCGGATGTGACGGAAAAAGCCGGTGTGTCGGCGGGCGGGTACGGACAAGGTGTTGCCGTAGGTGATTACGATGGCGACGGCTTCCCGGACATGTATGTGACGCAATACGGCCGAAGCATTCTGTTTCACAACAACGGCGATGGCACTTTCACGGATGTCACCGAAAAGGCGGGAGTAGCTGCACCGGGATGGGCTTCGAGCGCAGTCTGGTTCGACTATGACAATGATGGCCGTCTCGACCTCTTCGTGGGACGGTTCGCGGATTTCAGTAAAGAGCTGAACAAGCCCTGCGGAATCCACGAGGATGGCCGGCGTCACTATTGCATTCCGAAGGTTTATTCGCCGATGCCCAGTTGGCTTTTCCACAACAATGGCGACGGCACATTCAGCGATGTCAGTAAGGAATCCGGGATCGCCAACAGCCTCGGCAAAGCATGGGGCGTGGTCGCGACTGACATCAACAACGACGGACTGATTGATCTATGGGTCAGCAATGACACGGTACCCAATTTTCTTTTCGTCAATCGCGGCAAGGGAAAATTCGAAGAGATCGCCACGACTGCCGGCGTTGCTTACAGTGATACGGGCCGGGCACGATCCGGCATGGGCGTGGACTCTGCCGATTTCGAGAACGACGGATGGATGGGCTTGTTCGTGGCAAACCTCGACCGCGAGATGTACGCCATCTACAAGAACAACCATGATGAGACGTTCGATGACCTGGCACTTTCCACTGGTATTGGCAAAGCCAGTAAATTCATGAGCGGGTGGGGCTTGAAGTTTCTTGACTATGACAACGATGGCAATCTCGATCTGATACTCGCCAACGGCAATCCGGACGACTTGATCTCGACACTGCATGGCGAAGTTACCTACGAAGAACCGATGCTCTTGTTTCACAACACTGGAAAATCGTGGGACAACGTCAGTTCGCAAAGCGGGCCAGTATTCGCTAAACCGTTATCCGCTCGAGGCATGGCAATTGGAGACTTCGACAATGACGGCGGCATCGATGTCCTTGTATCGGTGAACGACGCTGCTCCGGTTCTCTTGCGCAACACGGTAGGAAGTCAGAACCATTGGCTCGGAATCAACCTTGTCGGCACAAAGTCCGCTCGCGACGCCATCGGTGCGCGCGTAACTTATCAGTCCGGGGATCTCAAGCGGCATCGAACGAAGGTCGGCGGCGGCAGTTTTCTATCCTCTCATGACCCACGCATAGTGCTGGGCATCGGAAAACGAACGAAGCTCGACTGGCTGGAGGTTCAGTGGCCGCAACCCAGCGGCAAAATCGAGCGCCTTACTGAACTTCCAATCGACCGCTACATCACAATTGTCGAGGGTACAGGCAAATGGAAGTGACCCGAAGGTGGAGGAAGTCGGAGAACAGCCACAACTGAAAAAGGTCCGCACGATCGAAGTCGGCTTCGAGGACATCGCTGTTGATCTCGGCGAAGCCCATTTTCCCGGTACCGAACTGTTGAAACTTCCTGGTAACCCTATAACCGGGAATAACTGCTGGTCTGCCCGTGAATCTCTCAAAAATTAGCCATCTTGGATGCGGGCGGATGGAGCGCTCGCGAAGATGAGTCGCCTGAGTATTGGCGATTCGTAGGATTTCGCTGTAGCCCTGGAGGTCCTCGAATCGTTTTCTCGAACCGAGCAATTCTGAACATCGCGCCATGCTCCCCAAGGCGGATCATCTCTGTAAGATAGGAAATGGGTCGTGGCTGGAACTTGTAACGGCGGAGCTTATTATGGCAACTTCCGGAGTGGGTAACGCATCTTTTTGTCGGATCAGTTCGTTCGGTTGCAACTCACGTCGGCGCCCCATTCAACCGTTGACAAGTGATCCCCGAAAACGGCTGTGCGGAAGGAATCCTGCATGTTGATTCAGGTCGGTTACGAGTTAGCCTTTTACTGTCCGCAAGACACGCCGATGATCCTTATGGTTAACGTCCATTATTCTCGCGCCTCGGATATCGTCATCCCCGATCTTCTGATTACAGATCCGCAAACGCCAATCAAGGCGTATCGGGACGGCTTCGGAAACTGGTGCACTCGGATTGTGGCCCCCGCCGGCAGGATTCGCCTGACCAGCACCGGGGTGGTTCGAGACTCGGGCGAAACCGACGTGGTGAGGCCCTCCGCTCAACAGCACCCTTTGCAGGAATTGCCGGAAGACTCTCTGGTCTTTCTATTGGGCAGCCGGTATTGCGAGACCGATCTGCTGTCCGATGCAGCGTGGTCGCGATTCGGCCAGTCGACGCCGGGATGGCCGCGCGTCCAGGCGATCTGCGATTTTGTCCACAACCATATCGCTTTCGATTATCAGAAGGCGCGCCCCACGCGGACAGCTTGGGAGGCGTTCAACGAAGGTGTGGGCGTGTGCCGTGACTTCGCGCACCTGGCGATCGCGCTCTGCCGCTGCATGAATATTCCGGCGCGGTATTGCACCGGGTACCTCGGCGACATGGGGACGCTGCCGCCTTACGGCTTGATGGATTTTGCCGCCTGGATTGAAGTCTACCTCGGCGGCGCCTGGCACACCTTCGATCCACGCAACAATGTGCCCAGGATTGGACGAGTGCTGATCGCGCGCGGCCGCGATGCAACCGATGTCGCCATCGCCACCACGTTTGGCCCATATAGCCTGGAGGGGTTTAAAGTCTGGACGGATGAAATCGCGGAGAATGTAGCGCAGGTGCGTTCGGCATGAACAGGAAATAACTCAAACTGGATATTGGCGTTCCCGCCGACTAGGAATCGAGCGGCTCCATGTCAACGCCGACTTTGAGCGTATGAGTTCCACCGCCCAGGATTAAGCCGCGCAGAGGACTGACGTCGCCATAGTCCCGTCCCCAGGCGAGCGTCACGTGGCCGTTCGAGGGGACAAGGTTGTTTGTGGGATCCAGGTCAAGCCAGCCGATTCCCGGACAATAAGCGGACACCCATGCGTGGGACGCATCGACGCCCACCAACCGCGGCTGTCCGGGAGGCGGATAGGTTCGAAGGTATCCGCTTACATAACGCGCGGGGAGATTCAGGGAGCGGAGGCAGGCGATTTGCAGGTGTGCGAAATCCTGGCACACGCCCCGCCGTTTCCGGAAGACTTCTTCGGTTGGCGTTCGGACGTTGGTCACTTTCGAATCGAAGCGAAAGTCCTTGTGGATGCGCGCGGTCAGGTCCAGAAGCGCCTCCGGCATTGGCCGCCCGGGCGTAAATGACTGGAGCGCATAGTCGGCAAACTCCGGCCGCACTCGAATGCGCGGCGACTCGAATCCAAACTGGTAGGCTTCCAGGCCCGCTCGGGTATGATCGTTTGGAAGCGATTTGGCTGCTTCTTCCCACGGGATCGGCAGTTGCGGCCGAGGCTCCGGATTTTCCTCCATGATTACTTCGCTCCGCGCCTCTACCACTAATTCCCTGTGCGGCTCTCGAATGGTAAAAAAGCAAAGAACGTTCCCAAAAAAATCCACGCGCTCGGTGCGGGTGGCAGGGCGTGGCTGGATGCGCAGCTCGCTCCGAGACACCTGGTGGTGCGGCAAAACGCGTGGCTTCAGGCACGCCACGTGAGTTCCGACCGAGACGGGATATTTGTATTTGTAGGTGGTGCGGTGAATGATTTTATAGATCATTGGAAAATCATTGGCCTATGGAGATCGGCAAGGTACGGGCGTGACTGAAGTATCTGCTCGATAAGTTATTCGACCAGGAAGGCAGTAATCCTTCCACCTCCTCAAGGAAACTCGCTAGCTGGGAGAGCCCATCAGAACCGTTCGAGGCCGCCGAGCCCGGCAATGGGTACTTCAGCTTTCGCAAATCGAAACTGCGTAACAATAACAGCGCCGCCCGCATCGCCTGTAAGTCAACCGGGAGGTGCCGAGGAAGTTTTTGATAGAGATCCGCGAGGTGGCTCAGTTGAAAATCCAAAGAGCGGGGATTCGTTTCATCCGCCATGAGCACATCCATCACCGCAAGAGGCTGCAGGGTCGTGTAGTAACGAGTACGGTAGGTCATTGAGCTATCCGCAACTTCGAGCAAGCATTCCAAAAGCGACCAGTCCTGCTCAGTGAGAGGAGTGGTGATCTCGCGCAGTTGCCTCGTCAGGTAGATAGCGCGCTCCAGGCGCCGGCCAATGGTCATGAACAACCAGCCCAACCCGCGGTTGATGTTTTCCCTCTCCATTCCGGAAAATGCCGAAAGCAGTTCCAAGCATTGGGTCAACATCCCCGGGTACTCAAGAAACGGTGTGCCATGCCCGGTCTGAATCGAGTCCCGCAGTTGGCCCATCAGGAACATCATATCGGCCGACAGGCGCTCGCGAATAGCGCCGCCAATCCGCGACACTTCCGTCAGCGTGGACGCCAGACTGTCGGGCCGCTTCGCATCCGTCACCAGTGAGGTCAGTTCCTGTTCCAGTTCAAGCGAGGTCGGCCGCCTGTGTTTCGGTTTTGGCAACTTGCTGTGTCGCGACTCCAGGCACTTGTGCAGGCGGATAAGGCAGACCAGCTCTGCTTCCTCTGCGCGGCGTACGCGCGGGATCATGGCGCGTAAGATCCGAGCAATGTTCTCGGCGCGCTCGACATATCGGCCCAACCAAAACGAATTGTCCGCGACGCGGCTCGGCACAACTCGCGAGATACGGTGCAACTCCACCGGCTCATGCCGCGGGCGCAACAAACTGAACGTATCTACCGGGCTATCCCACAGCACCCATGCGTCTTTGCTGTGGCCGCCCCGCTGCATCGAGACGACAGATCCTTCCGCATCGGCAACACGCACCAGTCCTCCCGGAATCGCAATCCACCCGCTGCCGGTATTGAGCACGTAAGTGCGGAGCACCACGCGGCGCGAGTTGAGACGTCCGTTGTCCCACACCGGCGCAGTGGATAGAGCCACCTGCTCCTGCGCCACATACTCGTAGGGGCGGGCCCGCAATTGCCCGGCAAGCTTGCCCATCTCGGCTTGCGGGAGTTCGGCCCCGAAGACCGGTTCCATACCGCGTGAGGGAAACGCTGGTTTCACCACCACACAGTCAAGATGGTCGAGCACCCAGTCGAGCGCATACCTCTGCCCGCACCACCACGTGGCAACGGATGGAAGTTTAAGCTTCTCGCCCAACAATTGTGTGCAGAGGCCGGGTAGAAAAGGCATGATCGCGGCCGTCTCGATCACACCGCTTCCCAACGCGTTTGCCACCTTCACATTTCCCGCGACGATAGCGTCGACGAGGCCGGGCACGCCCAGAAGCGACTCGCCCCGCAGTTCGAGAGGATCGCAAAAGCTATCGTCCACTCGACGTAAGATGACATCGACCTTCTCCAGTCCGTCGACGGTCTTGAGATACACCCGTCGCCTGCGCACCGTCAGGTCCGCTCCCTGAACCAGAGTGAATCCCAGATAGCGTGCGATATAGGAGTGTTCGAAGTAAGTCTCGTTAAGCGGTCCGGGAGTAAGCAATACGACTCGCGGATTGTCGCGCTGGGCGAGATTGGTCAGCGCTTCGCGTTGCGCACGAAAAAATGAAGCGAGGCGCAATACATTCGAAGTACGGAAGAGATCAGGCAGAACATCGGAGACGATGGTGCGGTTCTCGAGTGCATAGCCGCTGCCCGAAGGGGCTTGCGTGCGATCCGCCAGCACCCACCACTGGCCGTCTGGCGAACGGGCGAGATCAACGGCCAGCATGTGCAGATAGCTGTGCGCGGGAACACGCACGCCCACGAGCGGCCGGAGAAACGCGGGGTTGGCATAGAGAAGAGCGGCGGGAAAGTGGCCGTTCGCCGCCAGGTCCTGCGGCCCGTAGAGATCCTCAAGCAGCAGATTGAGCAACTGGGCGCGCTGAATGATGCCCGCCTCGAGGTAGCGCCACTCGGCCGCCGGAATCAGCAGTGGAACGATATCGATCTGCCACGGCCGACTCGCCCCGAGCGGATCGCCGTAAATGTTGTAGGTGATCCCGTTCTCGCGAATGCGACGCTCGGCGCGGGCCCAGCGTCGTCCCAACTCCTCGGACCCGATCGCCTGCAGCGACTCCATCACGTGTGCCCAATGTGGCCGGGGAGTAACGCCATCGGCCGATGACTCGTCATAGGCATCGCCGTAGCGCAGCGGAGGTTGATATAAATCCACGGTCATGGCACAAGCCCCGGAGGCTCGACGCGAGTTTGCTTTCCGGAAGGTAGCAACCGCAGGTCCAGAGTCATAGGAAAGATCGGGTTTGTCTCTTCCTCCGGCACCGCTATCGGCCCAGGCACAGGGTCGATTTTCTGGAAGCGTTGCTGGCGGCGGTCTGCGGCTTCCGTTGGATTCATTGGGCGCGCCGTGTAGGCGCGTCCATCCGGTGATCCCACATGATAGGCGCATCGGCCAATCGAACGCTCTTTCCAGCGGTCAATCATGTCGAAAATCAAGGGCGCATGCACAGGAATTGTTGGATGTAACACTGCCGAGAGCTGACGAGCGCGATACCGTACGCCCGCGACAAACTCCCCAGGATTGCCGGTATGAGCAAGTGGCACGCTGCGACCGTTGCAAGTCACCGCCAAGCGGGATTCCGCGGTGACCCCGGAAACCTTCACCTGAATCCGCTCGAAGGACGAGTCCACGGTGCGAAACGTTCGGCCGGAAGCAGTCTCTTCCGCCAGCACGTTCCAGGGTTCGAGCGCATGACGCAACTCCAGTTCGATCCCCTCTGCAGCGATCGACCCGATTTTCAGAAAGCGAAACTCCAGGTGCGAAGCAAACCACTTCTCCTCGAAATTGTAGCCGTACCCGCGCAGATAGCTGAGAACATCGGAAAAGTCGCGCCTGACAAAATGCGGCAGCATAAAACGGTCATGGAGCGCGGTGCCCCAGCGCACCAGGCCGCCTTCGAATGGACGTTTCCAAAACATGCATATCAACGCGCGGATTAACAGCATCTCGATCAGTCCCATTCTCACATGCGGAGCCATTTCAAAAGCACGCAATTCGAGCAAGCCAAGGCGCATCCCGCGACCCTCCGGAGGATAAAGCTTGTCGATGCAGAACTCAGCGCGATGCGAGTTTCCGGTGACATCGACGAGCATGTCGCGGAACAATCCATCCAACGTGGCGGGCGGGCAATCGTTCGCAGGCAAATTACTAAAGGCGACCTCCAGTTCGTACAAGGCATCCGTCCGCGCTTCGTCTACGCGCGGAGACTGGCTCGTCGGACCGACATACATTCCGGAAAACAGATACGAGAGCGAGGGATGATTCTGCCAGAATGCTAGCATGCTGCGCAGCAGATCCGGACGGCGTAGAAACGGGCTGTCCAACACGGTCGCTCCGCCGATCACGATATGGCTGCCGCCGCCGGTAGCAATATGGCTGCCGTTAAGCGCGAATTTCTCGGCAGTTAACCGATTTTGGCGCGCTTCCTCGAACAGCACTGTGTTGATCTGTTCGAGGTCGTCCCAATTACTCGCAGGCGGCAGGTTTATTTCCAGAACGCCAGGATCGGGAGTGACGCTGAATGATCGCAACCGCGGATCGGGAGGCGGAGGGTAACCCTCGAGCCACACCGGCTTTTGCAGATACTGGCACGTATCCTCGACGGCCGCGAGCAGGTCGAGATAGTCCGCGAGCTTGGGTGTATACGGCAGAAAAACATGCAAGCGGCCTTCGCGAGCCTGCACGCACAGCGCCGGCCGGATCAACTCTGGCGCAGTTTCCGCGGTTGCCGAAAGGGCAGGCAGCGGATCGGCCACGGGATTTTTCTGGAACAGATCCATCCGCCGGCTCGGGCGTGATGGAAGCTTGATCCGGGCTTCAAATTGCGCAGCGAAAGGCGCAGCCTCAAACTCGTATTCGAGCTCATCGGGCGCCACCCACGGCATCGACTCGGTCGCTATGCGGTAGCCGATGGGTGAATCGCCCAGCGACAGCACCAGACGTTCCGAGCGAGGGAACCATAACTGGCTCGACCAGTACAACCGCCCCGCTGCCTGACGGCGGCGAATGGGCAAAATGTACCCGGCCAGTTCCGTCGGCTCGGCTTGGCCGTCGTAGGCCGGCAGCACGTTTTCGAAACTCACTTGAAGACGACGCGTGAGCGCCTCCATGAACTTGAAAGCATCGGCCGCGCCGAAGCCGTAGTCTTGCTCTTCGCGAGCGATGAGATCGACATTCTCCCAAACCGAAACGCCATCGAGCCGCCAGGAACAGCTCAGCGCCCAGCGCGGCAACGGCTCGCCTGGATACCATTTGCCTTGTCCGAAGTGGAGCACCGCGCCGGGCGCGACTTTCTCGCGGAGGCATCGGATCAGAGCCAGGCCGCGTGTGCGTTTCATGGGTCCCAGAGCATCGATATTCCACTGCGGGCTTTCAGTCTCGTCGATGCCGACGAACGTAGGCTCGCCGCCCATGGTCAGGCGTACGTCCTGCGCTTCGAGATCCTCGTCTACGCGATGCGCCAACTGTTCCACCTGCAACCATGCCTTTTCGGTGAAGGGCTTGGCCAGCGATGGTGCGTCATTCAATCGGCGAATGGAAATGGAGTAACGGAACTCCACGTCGGCCGCCTCGACCGTGCCCTCGATGGGCGCTGCTTTGGAAGCGTTCGGGGTGCAGACGAGCGGGATGTGACCCTCGCCGGCGAACAGTCCGGAAGTCGGATCCATCCCAATCCACCCCGCACCCGGCAAAAACGCTTCTGCCCAGGCATGGAAGTCCGCGGAGTCCGTTTGCCGAGCGCTCGGATCGTCTGTCGCTGCCTCGTGCGAGGCTCTTTCGTCCGCCGCCAACTGAATCAGATACCCGGAGACGAAGCGTGCGGCGATTCCACAATGTCGGAGAATCTGCACCAGCAACCATGCCGAGTCACGACAGGATCCCGAGCCCTTTTCAAGGGTTTGCTCGCATGTCTGGACGCCTGGATCCAGCCGCGTCACATATTCAATTTCGTCGCGCACCCTCCGATTCAAGTCAACCAAGAAACTGATCGTTCCCTGCTTCTCGCGCGGAAGCTTCTCAAGAAAAGCCTGCAGCAGAGGGCCGGCCGGTTCAACCGAACGATAGGTTTCGAGATCCTGAGCCAGTTCCGTGGCGTACTCGAACGGATAGTCTTCGACTCCCGGTTCCAGAAAAAAATCGAACGGATTGAATGGGGATAGCTCCGCAACAAGGTCCACTTCCACCACAAACTCATTGGTCTTGTCCGGGAAAAGAAGACGCGCCAAATGATTGTTGTGGACGTCGAGCTGCCAGTTGGGAAGATGCCGAGCGGGAGTGACGCTAAGCGAGTAGCTTAGTATCGGCGTTCGACAATGCGGCGCCGGACGCAACCGTATCACCTGTGGACCGACCGCGACGGCTTTGTCGTAACGGTACCGTGTCCAATGATTGAGAGCAACCTGTATACTCATCCACCCTCATGGCGGCCCACGCCTGGAGTTTCTGGTTCGTTGCCACTTCGCTAGTGCTATTGTTGCGCAGTGACCAACTGCAATTCTTGGGTTTCGTCGAGAAATTGGCACCACTCCTGGTCTGCCGCAAACTCCTCGTCGGGCGGGAGCAAGGCTTGGGACGGCGTGACCCGAACTCTAACTTGAAGCTGCGTGTCCATTTGCCCCTTCATTGCACCCACTGTGGATGGAACGTTCCCATAATCGCGACCGATGGCGACGCGAATGTGCCCCCTCCCCCACGGGCCGATCAATCGTCGGATCGAAACCCAGCCAGCCAACGCCAGGGAAAAAAGCCTCCACCCAGGCATGCGCAGCTCCGTCCGCTGAGGCATGCGCATTTTCGCTATGGTAAACGTATCCACAGACGTAACGACAGGGAATTTTGGCGTTTCGAGCGAGCGAGATCATGAAATGAGCAAAATCCTGACACACACCCTGTCTCGACTGGAGGGCATGCTCGATCGGCAAACTCACCGCGGCGCTTTTCTTGGCGTAGCTAAAACTGCAATGCACTCCTGCGGCAAGATCCTGCAGAAATGCCAAAGGGCTCCGTCCGAGCGCGCTTGTTCCGCGCTCTGCGGACCGATCAACATACCGTAACCCCCGACTCGCCCACAGCTTTTGCAACATACTCATCCAACCGGCGGCAGACGATGTTCCCGATTCATAATGTTCTCCTGAGGGTCCCTGCGCTCAGCCACAGCGTCGGCGGTTAGGAGGAAAAGTCTGTCGACAAACGCCTCCGGGTTTTGACGCACCTCCAGCGGAGCATGGGTTTAGAATAGGATATTCAGCACGAGGGCGGTACTGCTGTGGCTGACGACACGATCACAATCTCGCCGGGTGCGCGCTTTCGAGCCGCCATGGTGCTGGCCATCGTTGCGGATGCACTCCAGATCATCGTTTTTCCCTTGTTTATCGAAGGTGCTTTATCGCCTGCCGATGACATCCTCGATTTCGGCGTCGCGGCCATTCTCATTAATCTTCTAGGGTGGCACTGGGAATTTCTTCCGTCATTTCTCGCCAAGCTTTTGCCCGGCGTCGATCTGGTGCCCTTCTGGACGATGGCAGTTGCCAACGTCTATCGGAAATCCAAGCAGATCGCGGTCACCGAAGAAGAAAGTCGCCAGCAACACCCGGCGCTAAAGGACCCGCAAGGTTCGTAGGCCGAGAAATCCGACGGGGGTCAAGATGGCAGGTTCCAGGGACAGCCTCAAAGATCGCCTCGCCCGCTACCGCGAGATCAAGATCAGTGTGATCGGCCGGAAGTCAGGCAAGACAATCTCCGTTCCAGTCTGGTTCGTACTGGAAGGGGAGAGGCTTTATCTTCTGCCCGTTCAAGGCTCCGAGACTCAGTGGTACCGGAACGTGATCAAGAACCCGTCGATTCGCATCGATGCACGAGGTGTTGAGGCGGAATTCCGGGCAAAGCCAGTTACCGATCCCGAAAAGGTGAAATCGGTCGTCGAGAAATTCCGGGAGAAGTACGGGGCTAACGATGTAAAGAAATATTATTCAAAATTTGATGTGGCGGGTGTGGTTGAATTTGAGGGACGAGCAGGCACGACAGCATCTCCCTTGGTCTGCTGTGCCCAATAGTTTCCAACTGCCAACCGGGTCAATCCCATTTGACCAGAGGTTTATTCCTGCGTAGATCTTTCACAATCGTGTAGCGAACGGGCAGCGCTTGCCGTTGTGCCCCGACGAATCGTGTTCCTTCAGGAGTCCGATGGCAAAACGCTCGGCCCGAACAGCCGCGTCCTTGTCCTCGGACGCAAGGGCGGCATTGCTGGCAAGTTTTCGAATATCTGACAGGTGTTGCTCAAGTTCATCTTTGGTCCGGCATTCCATTTGTTTCTCCACCGAAAAGGGATGTGTGCCACAACCGGACATACAGATGCGCGCCGTTCACGAACACGAGAAGATTCTGCAATAATCTCCCCCATGTGCGGACGTTTATAGATTATCGCGCAGAAAGCAGATCGTCGAGCAGTACTTCGACGCGTGGGGCAAAAATCTTACGGTCGGGAAAGCATGCCAAGAGTAAAGTTCGAGTGAGCCGCGTTTTCAGTCTCGCCCCGACGACGTCATCTCGAACCGAAACTGCGCGGCATGGGAATTCCCGTTCGCCTCTGCCGATCAGGGAATCAGCACAATCTTGCCCTTGAGCCCGCCCCGTTCTGAAATTCGATGGGCCTCCTGAATTTCCTGCAACTTCATTACGCGATCTATCGGAATTGAGAACTCGTGACGAGCGGCGTCGTCAGCCAATTGCGACAAGCGGGAAGCATCCGGTTGCGCCATGAACGCCTCGACGTGGATGTCGTATGCTTTAGCTCCCTCCGGTTCGCCGAGCACCGAACCCAGCACACCGCCCTTGCGGATGGTTCTTAATAGCCGCTGGATGGTTGCACCGCCAACGGTATCGGCGATTGCGTCCAGATCGTGGAGATCACTGATCTCTTCTTCGCTGTCGATGGCGACTATTCCGTCAGCTTTCAATTTCGCTGCTTCCTTTTTCTCTTTTGTCCGCACCCCAGCCAATACACGCGCTCCGTGCTTCTGAGCCACATGCACTGCCGTTCGTCCTACGCCTCCCAATGCTCCCGTGACGAGCACCGTCTGACCCGCTTTGGGCTTGACGGCCCGTTCGATCAATTGAGCGCCCGTTGTAGTGACTAGGGGAAGTGCGCCTGCCTGCTCGAAACTCAACGCATCGGGAATCGGAGCGAGCACATCCGCTTTGGCGACCGCGTATTCCGCATAGGTGCCATTCGCCAGCGCCATGACGCGCATTCCCTTCGGAAAACCCTGAACATTGCGACCTGACTCGGCTACTTCACCAGACAGGTCCCGTCCTAAGATGGCCGGCAACATCAGGGGCATGCGAGATTTGGCCGCTCCGCTTCTTAGTTTCCAGTCGATCGGATTGATGCTGGTGGCGCGAACCTTAACGAGTACTTCGTTATCGCCGCATTTCGGCACAGCAGTTTCTTCGTAGCGCAATTCCGATGGATCGCCATACGCATACAAGAGAACGGCCTTCATAAGAACTCCTTCTGAGCATCAGATGCGAGATTCGGCTCCTACAATTGCACTCATTCTTGATCGAGCGGGGCGCCGGGGTGTCCCGAGGTCTGTTGTGGGAATCGGCGACGCGGAGTGCGATCATGATTTGTTGAGTCTTTGCGGTTGCTCAGTCGCCGTGGCCAACCCCATATCTGGGCTCCAGCAGCGTGCCGATGTCGTCACTGCCAGCAGTTACGGGGCGGCCGCGCTGGAGGTCATCCGACGATTGATCGATAAGGATAACCTCTGCTGATGACCCAGCTGACGAACGCACCAGCTGCGGCACCAACCGGTTTGCGGGTTCGTCGAGCCGCACTTCGCACAGTTCTGCAATCAGATTGCTGGCCCAGCGAAAGATGTTGTGTTCTCTGACTATCCTGCGCATGTGCTGCATCCTGGTCTTCCGTTCCTCAACGTCCATTTCCAGGGCGGAACGGATGGCCTCGGCCATCTGCTCGATGTCGTAGGGGTTGATCAGTAGCGCGTCCGGCAATTCGCGGGCAGCGCCGGTGAAACGGCTCAGGATGAGCACTCCTTGTTCATCCTGGCGCGCAGCTACGAACTCCTTGGCTACCAGGTTCATTCCATCGTGCAGAGAAGTCACCAGGCAAAGATCCGCAGTCCGGTAAAAGCGCTGGATTTCCTGGTGGGTGTGCTGCCGTTTCATGAAGACGATGGGCTTCCACTTGCTTGTCTGGAACCGCCAGTTAATGCGCTCCGCTTCGGCCTCCACCTCTACCAGCAAATCGTGGTAGCGCTTGATGTGAGTGCGGCTCGGCGCTCCGATTTGCACAAACGTGAATTTCTCACGATAACTTGGATGCTTTTCCAAAAGCCGTTCGATCGCGAGGAAACGTTCTGGAATTCCTTTTGTATAGTCCACGCGATCCACGCCCACGCCGAGGAATACGGCTTCACTCCCCAGTTCGCGGAGCAATGCGACCCGCTCCATGTAGGTAGATTCGGCAGCCTCATTAGGAGCGGGATTCTCCGGAAACTCCACGCTGATGGGAAACGGTTTCACCACGGTGCGGTGCTCTTCGCGATTGACGGTGAAATGTTCCCAGTCGATGCGCGACTCCAGCGTGCGATCCACCGTTTGCAGGAAGTTGGTGCAGTGGGCTTGAATGTGGAAACCGATCAAGTCCGCGCCCAACAATCCGTTCACGAGTTCTCTCTGCCACGGACAAATGCCGAACGCTTCCGGGTTCGGCCACGGAATATGCCAGAAGATCGCGACGCGCGCATCCGGTCGGGCTTTCTTAATCATCCGGGGTAGCAGTGCGAAATGATAATCCTGCGCGAGAAGCACCGGACGGTGCATGCCTTCCATTTCTTTGAGGACTGCGTCTGCGAAGCGGCGGTTGGCTCTTTCATAGTACTCCCAGTCGGAAACTCGAAACACTGGGCGCGCGTGGGCAATATGGCAGAGCGGCCAGAGCCCCTCGTTGGCGAAACCGTAGTAGTAGCCTTCCTCTTCTTCCTTGCTCAACCAGACGCGGCGCAACGTGTAGCGGGGATCGTCGGGAGGAACGCGCAGGCGGTCAAACTTGTCCACGGTCTCGCGGTCCGCGTCTCCGCTTCCGTGTGCTACCCAGGTTCCATCGCAAGCGCGCAACACGGGTTCAAGAGCGGTCACAAGTCCGCTGGCAGGAACGATCGCCTCTATGCCCTTGCCTTGACGCCTGTGGATGTATGGTTCGCGGTTTGCGACAACGAACAGGCGGCTTTCTTCCAGGCGGCCGCGCAGGTGAACCGAGAGCCGTTCCGCAGTCCAGAAAGAGTCCGCGGCCTGGCGCAACTGAGCCTCCTGCTCGGCGGCGGAGCGAGCCGCCGTGAGACTTGCGGCGAAGTTCGCCATTTCGTGCGCGAGTGGACGAAACATATCCAGATCTGGCGCCGCCGGCCGGGAGGAAAGCTTGCCCGTGCGCAAGACTCGCATCCACTGTGCTGCGCGGGCGATTGGGCCCGCAATGCTCCAGCGCACAATCAGAAGAGTGGTGAGAGTGATCAGGAAGACCAGCACGAGCACGCGCAGAAACGTCTCGCGCCAAATCCTTCGGCCCTGGACATTGATGTAGCTGGCGTCGTCAACGAGCGCGAGTCCGCCGACAACCGCGTCTCCCTGATGAAGAGGGACCGCATAAAGATAGACGGGGACTTCCCCGAGACGGATGAAAACTCCTGCGCTCAGGCCCTGTTTCGCCGCCTGCTGCACCATCTCAGGCTCGCCCGTGAGCCGTAGCGCAAGAAGGTGAGTAATGGCGAGGGATTCGCCTTCAGTGTTGTAGACGGCAACTCCAGTGAGATGCTCCCGTTTGGCGAACCGGTCGACCGTGAGCTGCAGTTCTCTGCGTGAGGCCTTTTTGGAATTGAGATAAGGTTCGACTTTGTCGGCGAGGCTTTCCCCTAATACTTCCGCCTGGTGCTCCAGATCCCGGCGCAGGCCGCTCTTTTGAAAGCGGACTTCATAATAGGACGAAAGCAGCGAGATCAGAGTGATCCCAACGATCAGCGAAATAGTGAGGCGAAGAGTTAGGATGCGCACTTGTGACCTTGCAAATCGGCTACTAACACAGAACTCGCACGTTGTGCGTGGGTCGAGTTGTCGGCCGAAAAAATCTGGAGCATCCAGAATGGAACAAAATAAACTTTATTTGGGATGCGCTGGAATATCTGTTCAATACGGCTCACATAGTGAGAAGGCGCTAAGCTACTCTCCAGATTTTCAATTCGCGGCTCCGGATGTTTCGAATCACAATTAGACGCGCTCTGGCGTATATCTGGTTGCCGCCTTTCCGGGGGAGAGTGATCATGCAGGATACAAATGACAGATACCACGAATCCGCCGGACTCAGGTTCTGCTGGTCGGGTCAGTAGAGTCGAAACTCTACTTCAACGCTAATTTGCACACTTACGGGTCTGCCGTCTTTCAGAGCGGGATCGAAGCGCCACTGTTTCACGGCCTCCATTGCCTTGGCATCCAGACCGAAACCAAGTCCGTGGATCACTCGAATGTCGCGTGGATGTCCCGTGGCGTCCACAATCAGCCATAGAGTGCAAGTGCCCTGGGTCTTCGCTCTGCGGGCTTCCTCGGTGTATTCAGGATCGGGAGTGGAAAGTTCTTGCGGCGATGAAATTCCGCCTCCGACCTTGTACACTCCACCGCCGATGCCGCCACCGCTTCCGAGACCGGTACCAGGACCGTGGCCAACACCTGCACCACCGCCAGAACCGGACCCAATGCCGCCGCCAGAGCCGATTCCATTGGAAGGCGGCGCTGCCGGCATAGGCGCAGCTGTCGGAAGCCCCAGGTTCGGCATGTGATTTTCCGCAACCTGAACCGGCGGCGCGACGACTGTAGGTTCTGCGGTGAGCTTCGGATGCTCGTTGCGCACCACGATCTGCGGCGGCGTGATCTGCACCATCGCAAACTTGGGCAGTCTCCCCTTAGGCGCAGGCAGCGGATCATGATCTCCTCCGCCGCCTCCTCCGCTCACAACTGTTCTCGCAGCTCGGAGGATGTATGTGTCCGGGGATGGCGCGATGAGAGTTACGACCACGCGTTGCTTGGCTTGCTCGGCGACGTGATGTCCAAAAGCCGCGCCCGCAAGAATAACAGCTATCAATACAACGTGGACGATAACCGAGCCCACCAGGCCATCGGTCCGGTAGTTGTTAAACTTGCCCCAGACTTGTCCCGTGAATGGCGTATTGGTTCGCAATCGTGACCTCTCAAGTGAAACAACCAGATGTCCTCAAATCTTCGACTGGGCGGCATCGACGCCCGACGCGATCCGGGTCAAACCTATCAGGCCGAAAGCAGTCGGCTCGCACCCGATTTTTTGGAGTTCAGCGACAACCGCACCGGGAGCCACGAACACGGCTGGGGCTCGCTCGACACATTTACCAGTAGCCAGAATGACAGACATGGAGCCACAGGTCTGAGCAAGATTGCTCAGATTGATGAGATTCGAACTGCGTCCGGTCCCGGCTGGACCAGGAGCCGATTAACAAGTCGATTAACGAGGCTCAATCAACGATTAACAAGGCGGGTGAAAGTCAATTGTCATTGTCTTGCAGAGTGGTGGGCGGAAGATCGGCATGGTTCAAATGAGTTATAGGCGCGCTCCCAGGCACTTGTCCTTCTCCGTACATCGCCTTGCGCATATTGTTCTGCGCCCACGAACAAAGCGCTCGGTACAGCAGGGATAGCAAACCTACAGATACGATCAGCGCTGGTACGAGAATCTTCATGTTTAGATCTCCGGGCCGCAATTGCGCCTTCGGGTTCCACCCCACGTGAGCACCAAGCGCGGAACCTCACGACAGGCAAAGTTCTGCGCGTGACATTCTCGTCACACTTCGAGCCCCCTGCTGGGGAAACGTTCAGCCTATCGTGTGTGTGAAACCTGGTCTGTGCAATATTGCACACATCGCTAAATGTAGGATGATGAGAATTGACTACGCTGCGCTTTTACAGATCGAGGCGAATGAAGACTAGTCAGGCGAGGACTAGCTGTTGCCCCGGGAGGCACGCTGGAGGCGGGTCCCCAGGCGTGAATCAGATGGCACGGCAAACGCAGTTTTCAGTTGGCTTCCTGGGGAACAACCTCACCCCGGCCATTCCCGGCTTTGGGAAGCGCCGCATAGGCAGAAGTTGATTGCGGACGAGCGCGCTCTACTCCCGGGTTGGGAAAACGCAGCACGGTTGGCGATTGCACGTGCACAATTTCGTTTCTTACCGCATACAACACCAACTCGGCGATGGAATGAAGCTTGAGCTTGCGTAAGATATTGCTGCGATGCGTTTCTGCGGTTGCCACTGTCATCGACAAGATCGTGGCAACCTCCTTGGAAGCCTTGCCTTCACTTACGAGCTGCACGACTTCGCGCTCCCGGGGTGACAGTTTGGCTACCTTGGCCACGGCCGGCCCAACTCGATGCTGCTTGTAACCGTCCATAATCAGATCGGACACCCGCGAACTGAAGATGGTCTTGCGTCGCTGCAGGGCCTCTACGGCTGTCACTAAGTCCATGGTTTCATCGGATTTGAAAACCCATCCGCGCACGCCCGCCTCCAAACACTCTCGAATTACTTGTTCCGAGTCTACCGCGGTGAGGATAAGTATGGCCTGGGCGGGATTGTGTTTCAGGATCTGCCGTGCCGCGTCCACGCCATTGAGTTTTGGCAGGCAAATATCCAAAATCACCAGATCGGGCTTCGATTGCTTGCACTTTTCGACTCCATCGCGCCCATCAGCGGCTTCTCCACAGATTTCCCAACCTTCGTGAGTTCGAAGCAGCGAGGACAAACCGAAACGGAATATTGGATGATCGTCAACCACCAGGATACGAAATGAACCCATAAGAACCTCCCCGTACTCTCGCTACGTTACCAAGGTCCATGCCGTGCCGTCTGAGCACAATAGCTCACGTTCCCCGCCTATCGCCACGAGGCGAGAATCGCACAAAAAACGAGTGGGGCGGTATGTGGACGAAAGCGGAGCCGGTAACGTGGATATCTTGAGGTTCAAGCCTCGGGACGTCAGGGAGCAACACGGCAAGCCGGCGACCAAATTGCGAAAGGAGGCAAAGCGCTGGTGACAAACGGGGAGGTTCGAGCCAACGCCTGCCTTCCCGCCCCTCGCGTTGGGGCTAAGTTAAGGAATAAATGAGTCGTGCCACCAGGGTCTATCGTGCTCAGTGGGTATTTGTCGGGAAGAGTTCCGTTACGTTTTCACCGTCGCGATTCGTCCTTTCAATGTTCAGCGACGCAACTCTTCGTTCCCACGAGCGAAGGGAATATTTCAGGACAAACGACTCATGTTCGACTTCCGTCGGCCCGAACCGGGTACAGAAACAATTAGAAAGCCTTACCGACTGCACAGGATGGACCATTCTCACTTCCGACTCTACTCTGAAAAGGTAAGTGAAGGCGCAACTCACTTCGTTTCATCCTTCACAAATTGGCAGCAAGACTGGAATCAGGGGGTCACAAGTGAACAGCGACTCGGCGGTGACGGGAACGGTTCCGCTAGGCCCTGAATTGGTCAAGCGCGCGCAAGAGGGCGATTCCAGTGCGTTTGGCACCTTGTTTGAGGCGCACAGGTCGCGGATCTATTCGGTATGTTTGCGGATGACCAGCAACGCCGCGGAAGCGGAGGACCTAACGCAGGATGCGTTCTTGCAGGCGTTTCGCAAGATCGCGAAATTTCGCGGAGACTCAGCGTTTTCCACTTGGCTGCACCGCATTGCGGTCAACACGGTACTGATGCACTTTCGGAAGAATTCTCTGTCCCAGATTTCTCTGGACGAGCCCTACAGCGACAGCGAGGGCTCTAAGATACGCCGTGAATACGGAACCCGAGATAAGGGTTTGGCAGGCTGTGTTGATCGAGTCGCCTTAGCCCGCGCCATGAAAGACCTTCCCCCCGGATATCGCACGATCTTCCTGCTGCACGAAGTTGAAGGCTATGAGCACCAGGAAATCGCGGAAATGCTCAGTTGCTCGGTAGGCAATTCGAAATCTCAGCTATACAAGGCGAAACTGCGGTTCCGCGAGCTCCTGGCCCCCTCGCCTGCAACGCCGTTGGCAGTGCGGAACGGGAAACCGTGTGCCAAGAAGCGTGCCAAGAAGGAAACTGAGAACTGGACTCTGCCCCTGGGCGCCGCTGTGGTTAGGCCCCCAGCGCCGCTGGTGGCCTAGTTGGACCCTGCCCTGGTGATTGCCGGCCCGGCAGCCTGAAAAAGCCCTTCCCCGCGAATTCACTTCCGGCATTTCTAGCCTGGGGGCACACGCCGATGTTCGATGCCTGACAGCCGCACGCCCTACTCACGATCGTCCGCAAGCTCCCCCTGATCATCCATCGTTTCTGATCTTCGCCAGTCCTGCGCATCCGCGAGCACGATGGAACGAGATCTCTCTTTTGCCGGATCGAGGCGTTTGCGGCCATTCTTGCGCGCTCCCTCGGCCAAGAACTCCGAGCGCAATGACCAGCCTCCCGGAGACGCGCCTGGGTTCGAAGATACGTAACGCTGCCACAACGCGCGCAAACCTGGAAACAACGGCGCAGGGCCTATGGCCTTCTTGCATCTCTTGAGTTCAAACCAGCGAAGATAGTTGCGCACGACGCTGCTCATTGTCATCTGCATCGCCGCTGAGAAATTGTGCACCGACATTCGCCGTTGTTGCTCGGGAGACTGCAATATCGCAACCACTTTGTCGGCAAGGTCGGCCGCATTGCCGACCTGGTAGAAACTGATTGCCATATCTTCGTCCGCGGCCATATCACGAAAGTCAGCGAGGTCGGCGCACACGATCGGAACCCCGAACTCGCAAGCCTGGTGGGCCGGTCCACTCGACCCCGTCGCGGAATCATAGGGCATCACCACCACCGTGGATGTCCGGAAAAGATCAGGAATGTCTTCTTCCGGAATATATCCGCGGAACTCTATGCCTGAGCCGGGGCCGAGCGACTCACGTATCGATTCCCAATACCTCGGCTTCGTGTGATGGTTGGCTCCTCCGATGATCAGTCTTGCATTCGGCACTTTTTTCAAGACCGCAGGAAAAGCTTCGATCAGCGTCTCCAGCCGTTTGTAGGTTCCCCAGTGTCCGATCGCGAGAATGCGATGTTCCGGATTACCGCGCGTCGTGAAGTCCGGAAGACTGGGGGAGGGTGCGAACGTCCCATGTGTACCTAGCAAAACATTTTGAGCGGAGTATTTCTCAACCAGAGTGCGCCGATACCCGGAGAGCAACACGGATACCGAATTTGCTGTTAGCAAGGCTCTGGTCGCGATATTACCACCCAGGCTGAACAATCGTTTCTGGCGGACTCCAGCAGTGGCAAAATCAACGTGTTCGAGGATGTGGTGGAGGGTGATGTGAGTGTAATGGCCAAGAGCGCGGGTAAGAGCCGGCGTCGACAGTCCAGCAAAGGCCGCGATCGGGTATTCCGGAGTTCCAAAGCTTGAAAACACGAGGTTGAACCACACCACATCTGGCTTCAATTTGCGGATGGTATTCAACAGGCGCACCGGCGTTTTCAGGCTGTTGAACTTCCAGCAGCGGATCACGTCGAACCCTGGCAGCTCGGTTTGTTGCTGAGCGTTCAGCGGTTTTCCGTTCTCGTCTGTCGCGAATTCATAATCAGTCAGTTCGTCGGCGAGAATAGTAAGACTGATGTCTGGATTGCGCTGTAGTTCCCGAGCGATGTAAAACGCGTACTCGTTCAACTGGCGCGCGCTGGGAGGGAAAGTCGCAACTAAGCAGATTTTCATCGGATCCCGTTCTTAGAACAAACTGATGCGCAGATAAGGTCTGAACTGTTGATTCTGCCCACCTGTGAAATTAAAGAAAGTCTCCTGTTCCATGCCCGCCGAAAACCGAATCGGATACTTGAGTTCGACTTCTTTGCCTGCCTCCTTAAACGTGCGGTGGAAGGGCATTGCATAAGAGATGGCGAAGCCGCTCTGCACCGCATCGTAGAAGTGGAAACCCATATTCCGCGAGTACGCGACCGATGCTTGAACGCTCCAGTTACGCGTCGGGGCAAAGTGAACGCTGCCGGCCGGGCGGATGGCCTGCGCAATCGCAAAGTTCGGTCCCTGGACTCGCCACGCCCGCAAGTCCTCTGCGATGACGGTGAAGCTGATCCGCTCGGAAACTCGGCGCTCGATACCCAGGTAAGCGGAAGTGTAGTAATCCTCGCTGATCACGGGAGTGAAGCGGTCGTCGCGTGCTCCCCATCCGGTCAACAGGGCGGTCTTTCCCCAAGGCCGCCCAACGCGGAAATTGAGCGCACCTGCCAAGTCCCGCGAATGCTGTGCGCTTTCAGTAAACGGTCCAGCTTCACGAATGGCATAACCGCTCACCGAAACTATGTTGAAGAACGAACTCGTCGACATATACACGAACTGTCGAAAAAGATTTTGATTCATATCGACCGGAGACAAGGAATCCCGGCGAACCGTCTCCTGAATTCCTGCGTTGAAGTTCAGCACATTGGTACCCAGATGCAGGGTAGGAGTCAGTCCAAAGTTAAACGAGTAATCGGTCGTATCGCGATTGACAATCAATTCCTCACTGGGCAGAGAAATTTGTCCGCGCGCATTCCGCACCTGAAAAAATCCGCTGGCTTCGGGCAAGTCGCCGAAATGGAGATGGTAGGCTCCCGTCCACTCCGTTTCCAGGGACGAACGGGGAGGTGGAAGCAGCCCCTGGCTGCCTGGCACGGGATTTGGAACGGCCAGCTTGGCGTCCAGCACGTAAACCGTCGTGTCTTCGAAAATGGGTGCCACGGAAAAATCTGACAGAACACTTACTGTGGGGTTGACCCTAAGTCCTTCGTTCGCTCCGGCTTGCAGCAGATCCTGCTCCGCGCTTTGATGTTCGCCCGCGGAGTCCGCGGCCTGGGCAAAAGCAGTAAGCGCTTGGACGTTTTGATGCTCTTGGCGCAACACATTTGCCTTAGCTAGGAGATATTCATACCCAGGCTCGCTATCGGCCGAGCTGCCGATCAAGGAAAGCTCGCTCTGCGCTCTGGCTGTGTCCCCCAGAGCCAGATAAGTGTTGGCCATGCCGATCCGCACGGACGTCTCGGGTGCGCCGGCCGCCAGCGCGCGCTGCAAGTAGGTCTGCGCCAGTTGGTAATCATGCATGCTGAGGAAGACGTCTGCCGCTTCCATCAATTGCTCGCCCGTCGCTGGTAACGCTTCTTCTGTTTGACCTTCCATCAAAGCCAATGCAATCTGCCGGTGCGCATCGTCCAGATGACCTTCGCTTGCCATCACCTGGGCAATCGCCAAACGTACACGGATGCGGTCGCTGCCGGGCATTTCGAGTGCTCTTTCAAAGCGCTCCATGGCGCCCTTCTGGTCTCCAAGCAAGCTCAAAGCTTGTCCTGTGGAAACCAGTACTCGGCTCTCCTTAGACTGATCGATTGCCGTAGGCTGTGTCAGTTGGGAAGCCTGCTCTGCCCGCTGCACGTAACGCAGAGTCTGCTCGCGATCGTGCAGTTGGGCATAGGCGCGCGCGAGCTGTGCATAGATGTCGCTGTTGTCAGGAGAAAGTTTCTGCGCAACCTGCAATTCATCAATTGCTTCGTGATACAGCCGCTGCCCATACAACGTTTCACCCAATGCGAGGTGGAGACCTCCGTCGTTAGGCGCGAACTTCAGTGCCGCGCGATACTCGGCGGCGGATTTCATCAACATTCCGTTTTGTCCATACGCGGTCGCACGGATCAAATTGACGGGCAGGGAATCGCCCATTTCTTCCTGCGCCAGCTGCACTTGTTGCAGGGCTGCTCGCGGACGATGCAGATCGAGGTTGGCATAAGCCAGCCCCAGATGCGCTTCGCCATTCTTGGGCTCGCGCTTTAACGCGGATTCGAAATCTGCGGCGGCGGCTCCCGGCTGGTGGAGATCGTGTAACACGTAGCCGCGGTTCACGTACGCCGTAACCATGTTGGGGTCCCGCTCCAGAGCCTGGCTGAAGTCTGTTTGCGCCTGATCCAGCAGTCCAGCGCGCTTGTGCACATAACCGGCCAGCAATGGAATGTCGGGTTCCTTGGGAAGTACAGAATCGTAGTGAGAAGTCAATTGCAGCAGATCGTCGTAGCGCTCAAGGTAGAGCAAGTCATATGCGAGATAGACCACCACATCTCTGTCCATAGGAAGTTTCTTAATGGCTTCCCGGCCCACGTCGGCAGATTTCTGATACTCGCCCTTGAAGCTCAGGAGCCTCTCTTTTTCTCGCATGAGGTGAGGTTCCTGCTGCATTTCGTTCGTCGCGCGGCTCAACCACTCCGCCGCCATGGGCAAGTGTTGCGCTTCGATCGCGGCGTTCATGCCTCCCGCCACGATCAGACTATTGTGCGGCGCCAGGTCATAACCTTTGCGGTAAGCGGCTTCAGCTTTCGGGAAGTCCCGCCGCGCCGCGTACATGTCGCCCAGCGCAAGGTACGGTATGTATAACGTTGGATAGGCTGCCAACAGCTGCTGAAAATATCTCTCGGCATCCTCGTCGTGTCCAGCGTTACGGGAGATATAGCCCAGAGATATAAGTGCGGACCGGTTCACGGGATCGTTCGCGAGGATCTTGGTGTACACGTTAGTCGCTTCCTCGGTGTGCCCGAGTTTCAGAAGCAGATCTCCATCCAGCTGCAAGCTGTTGGGATCCTGCGCATTGATCGCCAGCGATTCCTTAATGTCACTGATCGCGCCGTCGAGGTCGCCGCCGTTCATTTTGATCACAGCTCTCAGGCGCAGAAATTGCGGCCGTCCCGGTCCATGGTCATCCAGCGCGCCGATCTGCGCCTGCGCAATTTCGAGATGGCGTTGTGCAGCACTCGCGTCTCCCAGAGCCTGGTAGAGTTCCGACAGATCCATGTGCAGCTGGATGCCATAAAGCGGGCCCTCGGCGGGGCTTTGGGGCAGATGAGCCAAGGCGGCGTTATATTCCGTGACCGCGTCTTCCGTGCGCTCCTGAAGTCGTGCAATTTCCCCGCGGATGGCGTGCAATCGATAATGTTCCGCATCGAGAGCGGCGGCACGCTTGAGAAAAGGCTCGGCAGCTTCCACGGAACCTAGGGCCACATCGGCCTGCGCCGCGGAAAGTTGCAAGCCCAAATCACCCGGCACGGCGTTGGCAGCCTGCGCGTAAAGCTTTGCGCCCTCGTCTGGCTGGCCATTCAGCTGGTACGTGTAAGCGAGCTCGGCGGTCACGTCGGGTTTTGGGTTCTGGATCGACTTGAGAGCGGCGATAGCTGCCGCATAGTTTCCCGACTCCCGGTAGTAGCCCGCCATCGATCGCTGCACGTCGGGATTGTCCGGGGCATGCCGCTTAGCCAGCTCCAGGTAACGGCTTGCCTGATCAGGCTGCTTCTGATGTTCATAGGCCAGAGCCATCAGCAACTCTGACCGCGCGCCAGGCTGAGTTTGTTCCGCTCGCATCAGCACCGTGAGCGCCGTGTCGTAATTTCCAGACCGCATAAGAAGTTCGCCCAGCAACAGCGAATCGCTGATTCTTTTTGGATCGGCTGCAAGCACCCGGTTCAGCAGCTGCACGGCCTCGTCGGTGCGCCCCATAATGCTGTAGGTCTGAGCAAGTCCGGAGACTCCCTCAAGCGACGACGGGTTCACGCGCAGACCTCGAGTATAGGAATCCACGGACAGCTGCGATTTTCTGGCGAGCCGCGCAGCATAGCCGAGCAGGAACCACAGCTGAGCATCGTTGGGCGCGGCCTTCGCAGCACGCTGCGCGTAGTCAACAGCCATCGCGTAATTTCCGTCTTTCAAGGCCGATTCCGCAGCCCGTGCAAGACGCGCGTTTTGAATATTCGATCCCCAGCCTAAAGATTTGTTCGCAGACGATGTTTGAGCAGAGGATGTTTTATCTGGATTCGCTTGAGGCGCCTCTGCCGAGCCAGACCCCACCTTATACGTCTGCGCTCGGAGCGAACAGGCAAACACAACAATCAGCAGAGACACATACGCCGTCTTCCGGCATACCAGCGCGAAGCTCAAAGTGTTACCACCAAGTCAGTTGATTGCAAGGCTCTTCGATTCGAGAAAGGCCTTCTGCGTTGGCTGGACGGTCGCGGACTTTAAGTGCCCACAGCGCCGAAAGAGGACGCGCGGCGATACAACCCGGAATGTCAGCCTCGAATCCAAGCCCAACCAACAGAGAGGGAGCTGTGCACAGAACTGAATCCGTCGCGCCTACATCCGCGCCAATCCCGTTGAGCATGATCTTTCTGGCGGCTTTTGTGGTCCATTTGCCGTTACTTCTCATGAAGTTGCCGCTCAAGTCGTATGACGCGAACTTCCACATTTTTTTCGCGTCGCATTACCTGCACGATTGGTTCGATCCCTGGAACCCTAAGTGGTATGCGGGTTTCTCGCAGACGACCTATCCGCCATTGCCGCAGCAGTGGCTGGCATTAGCATCCCGGCTCATCGGATTAGACATGGCTTATATGGCCGTCCAGTTCGTCGCCATTTTGCTTCTTACATTAGGTGTGTATCGGTTTTCGTTGCTTTGGGTAGACCGGCGGTCGGCCGCGTTCGCCGCACTCGCCAGTGTTTTTCTCGGTTCGGAAAGCTTTCTAATTTATTCCGCGGGACAGTTATCTACCACGTTTGCCGCGCCCCTTTATTTGAACGCGCTGCCTTACCTCTTTGAGTGGGTCCGGCATGGCAAGTGGAGATCTTTCCTCAAAGGCGGAGCACTCTTCGTCGCAGCCGCTGCCGCTCATCACGCCACGCTGCTCTTCGGCTCTTTTTTCTTCGCATTGCCCGTGCTTGCGCTAGTAGTGTTTGATCGACAAAAGATCGATCGACAAAATACTGATCGACAAGAAACTGATCGACATGATTCGGATGGAGAAGATGGCGAACGAATCTCAGCTCCTGCGTTTCTTCTTCGTACTGGGAGCATTATTCTGGTCGTCGGAGCAGCGGTCGCGCTCGTACTGCTGCCCTTCTGGATTGCGCTGATTCACTATCCCGTTACGCAGGTGCCCATCCCACATCCCAGCCGCGCGAATTACCTGCTTAGTCCGCAGTGGGGGTTGAACTACTTCATCGTTCCTTACGGAGCTCTAATTCTTGCCCTGCCGTTCATCGTGTTGCGAGGCTGTTCGATCGCCCGGCTCCGTCCGCTGCTCCTGGGTTTCTGGCTGGCGTTCCTGGTAGGACTTGGAGGCACCACTCCCGTGGGCCGGCTACTGTTAGGCCGCGCGTTCGACGTGATCACCATGGAGCGCTTCAGCTATTGGGCAACTTTGCTCGCTCTGCCTTTTGTCGGGCTTCTCGCCAGCGAACTGATCGACCGTTTTCAAATGCGAGCCATAGCCGGCCTGACCGTGGCGGCAGCTCTGACCTGCGGTTTGGCAGTAGCATGGGCAACTTACCGGCCGGCGGATGCCGCGGATTTCAAGGTAGAAGCCGTCGCCTCGTGGCTCAATCGTGATGGCCACGACCGCTACCGCTACGTCACCCTCGGATTCGGCAACAAGATCGCGCGCCTCGCCGTTCTCACCGACGCCAGCAGCGTGGATGGCGAATGGAATTCCGGCCGCATGCTGCCCGAACTGACTGAGCACGGCGCCGGCGCGCTCACCAGTTCCAAATATTTTGGCAAGGCCGGCCTCGACGCTCTGACTGCGATTCTTCACCACGCCGATCGTTACGGCTTGAAATGGGTATTCCTGCGTGACCCCTACTACGAGCCGCTTCTGGTCTTCGGCGGCTGGCGCAAAGTGGATGACCTTGAAGATAAGACCATCACCGTGTGGAGCAAAGAGGACGTGCCGCCCGCCGTTCCTGTCAACGCGCCGCAGATTCCTCCGCGCTGGCAAGGGCTCATGTGGGGCATTCTTCCCATCGGCAGCAGCATCCTGGCGATGTTCCTCGTGCTGATTCCAGAGAAACGATGGCAGGCCCGGCGTGTCGTGCAACCCACACCCGCGCACGAAAATCTCGTTCTCGGGAGGCTGATT
>Ga0302324_100000990_pt1 | contig 70598 bp, 88 predicted proteins | sample Palsa_T0_1_FD_201949 | JGI IMG/M metagenome (GOLD analysis project Ga0302324, IMG submission 201949) | Peat permafrost microbial communities from Stordalen Mire near Abisko, Sweden - Palsa_T0_1 | ecosystem: Environmental > Terrestrial > Soil > Palsa > Peat permafrost | place: Sweden: Abisko...
CATCAAGCTGTTCAATTCAGGCAGAGACACGACGGCGCCTACCCACGCCGCGAACTACGGAAAGCTCGTGGCCTCCCTCCTAGAGGAACCCGAGGCCGTGGGCCAGGCGTTCAACTTTGGAGGCGAGCGTGTGCTTACGATCAGGGAACTGGCAGAGCTTGTCAAAAAACTGACCGGCTCCAGCTCTGAACTACAGATGCTCCCTCCGAGGAGCGAGGCCGAATCCGTACCTCAGGTAAGCTATCCGTCAACGGAGAAAATGATGGGCAAACTGCACTACAAGTATGAAGTCGACCTTGAGACAGGACTGGAGAGGACGGTGGAATGGGTAAGGAACTTAGCTGGTCAGTGTTAGCTCAATCTTAACGTCCTCAGGGATACGCAGCTTCGTAATCTGTTTCATCGTCCTGTCATCAGGTTCAATGTCCATTATCCTCCGGTGAATCCGCATCTGCCAGTGGTCGAATGTATGCGTCCCTTCGCCCGTCGGCGCCTTTCTGGTGCTGATCTTGAGCTTCTTGGTCGGAAGCGGCTGGGGGCCCTTCATCTTGACGCCGGTCTTCTCCGTGATCTCTTTAATCTCACGGGCCAGCTGGTCCAGTTGTTCCAGGTTGGTGCTCGTCAGCTTGATGCGAGCGTACTGCGGCATTATTTTCTTCTTTGCCGCTTCGTGGGTGCATATTTAGATGTTTTCGCTCCCCGCAAGGATATTATCCGTGAATGGGCAAGTCGCGCTGGATGATTGACCTCTCCGGGAAAAAACTGTTCTTGTTCGACCTAGACGGGGTGCTGCTGAAAGGAAAGGAGTCTCCCGTGAAGATAGGAGGTACCCTGGTCTTTGATAAGATTCGCTCGGAGGGGAAAAAACTGATGATAATCACCAACAACTCGACCGACGCGGTCGAGACCATCCTGCATCGATTGAAGTCCCGGGGAATAGAGGTCGGGGAGGATGAGATACTCACCAGCGCGAGGGTCACGGCAGAGTATATCGCGGAAAAGTACGGCCACGCGACCTACTTCCTTGTAGGTGAACAGGGGTTCGGAAAGGAGCTCGACAGGGCGGGATTGAAGAGGACGTATGGCAAGAAGGCTGACGTTGTCGCGATCGGACTGGACAGGAGGCTGACGTATGGCAAGCTGGACAAGGCGGTCCAGCTGGCGCGGGGAGGCGCCCACATAGTCGCGAACCATTCGGCCCGACTCTACATGTACAAGAGAGGCCCGGCCATTGCCGTTGGGCCAATCCTGAAGGCGATCGAGTACGGCGCAGAGAAGAATGGTTTCGCCGTAGGAAAACCTCACCCCCTGATGTTCGAGACGGCGATGAAGCAGGCAGGATGCAGCAAGAAGGAGACCGTAATGGTCGGGGACCAGGAGGACACAGACGTAGATGGCGCCAACAACGCGGGCATCGACTCCATTCTGGTGCTGACCGGTGTCTTTGATGGGAATGCCAAGACCAGAGCCAAGGCGATAATCGACAGCGTGGATCGGCTGGCAGAATACATCTGACCGAATGCGACGCTCCTTGGCAGAGGTCTTATCGAAACCGTCTTAAGCAAATGCGCCTGCCGAGCGTCAGGCATGCAGCATCTCAGTTCCAAGAAGCCTGCGAAGTGTGCGGTCTGCGGTAAAGAAGAGACTTCTGCTGGTACATTTCCGCAGGTTATCGGGGTCGGCAGGGTCTGCATGAGCTGCGGGATGGAGAAGGTCAAGTGCGAAGTGTGCGGCGACGAAGTGAAGAGGTTGACGTCATCCCGCTTCCAAGGAAGGGTACTCTGCCTGAAGGACCACATGAAAGAAGTCGAGAAATACAGACAGCACATAGTGAAGAACTTCGACGAAGAGAGGAACCCGCTTCAGGAGATAATGCAGCTCGCCGTCTCTGAGCAGCCTGACGGATACACTCTCCTAGCGTTAAGAAGGGCAAGGAACAGCACCCACTCGTGGGAAGCCGAATACGAGAAGACAGAGCTTTTTCAGATGCGTTGCGGATAGTGGAAGCAATGTCCCGTCTTTGCTACAATCCCGTAGGATTTGCGGATGATTCCATGGATGTGTGCAGCTGATGCCTGAAGAGACGCGCATCCTGGAGAGGATGGTCAGGGAGATAGAGAACCTCAAGCTCGGGTTGGACCCTAATGTCCTCGCGGGGTGGTACAGGAAGGTCGAGAGCGATGCCAAGGCGCGGGCCCCTGAGAACCTGCGGGACAGCATCCAGGTGATCCAGAACGAGATACTGCCCATGAAGTTCGAGTTCAAGACTTCGAAGAGGGCGGTGAAGTACGTGCTCGAAGCGATAGACCGCAACCTAGCAGAGATGCCCATGGCCACGAGGCTCTACTTCCAGAAGCTCGCCGAGATTATCCAGGCAGAGATGGACAGATAAGCGATGGAAGAGTGCCGACGCTAGATGCTGCGGCGCGAGCAAATAATCGGGATAGCCTCTACTTGGGACATTCGCTGGAGAGACAGCGAAGGTTACGCGCTCCTCTTCACCGAGAGCCGGCTCGTGGGCGCCCCTCTCCCGGCATCAGGCGACGTTCTCCTTGCTTGCTTTCTTGCTGGGAAAGAGCGAGACCCCGCGATCGCTCAACTGGCGCAGAAGCGGGCGGACGAAATAATCAGGACGAAAGATTTCGAGCTCCAGAGGGACAAGATTGTCAAGGTAATCTACGACGCGCCTCAAGTGTTCATCGGTGGCAGGCTCCTGTTCGGGACAGTGGGCAGGCGGGTAGAGGTTGCCATATCCGTAATGTCCGGCTGGAACCCGGGGATGTTCACTACCATTGACACCCTAGTCTCATCACTGATGGTCTTTGCACCCGATGTTTTCTACGACGAGAAGACAGGGGCGCGCATTAGGGACGAGAAAGCGCTCTTGGCCTAAGGGGTCGGCGGCGGGACATTGTTAGGGAGCTTTGCGGCCTCATCCTGCGGAGCTACCAGACGCGGCTTGGTGAGAAGTCGGACCACCCGCACGAGCAAGTACAGTCCGAATGCTATTCCTGTGATGAAGAAGCTGACCGGGTAGGGGGTGTAGAACGCAGTGAACAGTCCTACCCATGTGGCCATGAGGGCGATACCAACCGAGAATACGATAGCCCACGACGGTCGCCTCGAAACGTATTGGGCCGTCGCGGCCGGTGTTACCATCAAAGAGAAGATCAGGAGCACTCCTGTAACCTGAACAGCGAAAGAGACGGCCACGGCGACGACCAGCATGAACGCCGTACCGAGGAACAGCATGGGCAGACCCTTGGCCTCCGCGACGTCCTCGTCCAGCGACGCGAACAGGAGCGGCCGGTAGAGGAACGCCATCGCCGCCAGTATCACTACGCCTGCAGCGAGAGTAAGCTGGACCTCGCCGGTGCTGATCCCAAGGATCTCGCCGAACAGGATAGAGATTGCGGCGGTGGCGAAGGCCTTGTAGAGGCTGATGAACAACAGACCAAGCCCGAGCGCGAACGCGAGAACGATGCCTATCTGCGTATCACGGTTTGTGGCTTTGCGGCCCAGCGCTGCTATAGCGAGACCACCCAGTATCGAACCAAGGAGGAGACCGGCAATCGGTGCGATCCCCAGCAATATCGCCCCTGAGGCGCCGGCGAACCCTATCTCGGAGAAGGCGTGTGCGACGAAGGCGGAACGACGGAGCACGACGAAGTATCCCGTCACGCCGGCGATAATCGCGATTATCGTCCCGGTCTCGAACGCGTTCCGCATGAACTCGTAGCAGGAGATGTTCTGCAGGTCCGTGATTATATTCGGGCTGAAAGAGGTAGGACAGAAGGTCATACCATATCCCCGTGATGCTCTTCAACGCCGATGATTGCCACGTTTCCGTGTGGGTCTCGGAGGACCTCGACCTGGACGCCGTAGAGGGCGGTTAGGCTCTCTGAAGTGAGCACCTCGCTCGGCTTTCCTGTGGCCACTTTGCCGTTGGCCACGTACATGACCTTGTCAAGGTGTGGTAAGAGCGGATTGATGTTGTGCGCTATGAGCAGCGCCGTGACTCCGCGCTTGCGCACGACCTCGTTCACGAGGTGCAGGAGGTCCGTCTCCCGCCTGAGGTCGAGGTTTGAGAGCGGTTCGTCTAGTAGCAGTATGTCCGGATTGCTAACCAGTGCTTCGGCGAGGAAGACCCTCTGAAGCTCTCCCCCTGAAAGTACACCGAGGGGCCGATGCGCGAGTTCGGTTGCACTCACGCCCTCCATTGCCGCGACGGCCGCGTCGCGGTCCTTGTGGGAAAACGGGTTGAAGCCCCACTTCGTCCCAGACAGCCCAAGTCGCACGAGCTCGAGACACTCCACGTTTGTGTCGCTGTCGATGATGTGGCGCTGAGGCACGTAGCCAATGCGGGGGTTGCCTCGCTTGGGCGATTCTCCGAATATCTTTATCGAACCACTGAGAGGAGGTTGCAGGCCAAGCAGCATGCGGAAGAGGGTCGTCTTTCCGGCGCCGTTAGGACCAATGACCGCGACGAACTCGCCCTTTCCGAAAGAGAAGTTGGCGTCTCGCCAGACGGTCTTCCCGCGATACCCGGCTGATAGATCCTTGGCCTCTATGAGTGCGGTATCCACTGCAATCGCTACGCCCGGAGAGGTCCTATATCTTCATGCCTTGGTTACTGACCGAGCTCCGCGGCGTTGAGCGCGTTGAGCAGGTTCCCTACCTCACTCTGCATCCACGCCTGGAAGGTGAGGTTCACCGGCTGGATGGTCTCCGTTACCCCGATGATCGGGACCTGGTACTGGGCTGCCTCCGCCTTTATGGTCTGAGTGAGCGGCGTCACCGTCTGCTCGTTGTAGACGAGCACGCGAACGCTCGTGTTTCCGCCCTGTAGGAGGTTCTCGAACTGTGCTACGCTCTGTGCTGGGGGGTCGTTTCCTTCAGCGACCGCAGCCATGAACGCGCTCGGAGAGACGACCTCCAGGCCCGTGGCATTTGCCATATAGACGAAGATGCTCTCCGTGGATGCTACGGGAGTGCACCTTCCGGTGCAAGAGTCATCCGACCCGTCTGACGCCAAAGTCGTCGTGCCCCCGTAATTCTCTCTGATGTACTGCTCCTGGCTCATGTAGGACTGCCAGAGGGACGCGTTCAGAGCGGCGTACTGCGCGTGGTAGTAGGATGCGTCAGCCGGGTCTATCTCGATCAGGTCGTTGTACATAGCGGCAACTGTGTCGTTGACGTAGTATGGGTTGTACCAGAAGTGTGGGTTGGCTTCTATCGTCTGGTTGATGAGCTCTTGCACATTGAGGACGACTTGGTTCGGAGTGTTCTCAGCTGAGAGGATGTCCAGAGCCCACGTATCGTATCCCGCCCCGTTGACGATGATGAACTTGGCGTCGGTTATTGAGATGGCGTTGGCAGGGTTGCTCTCGTATTCGTGAGGGTCTATGTTCGGGTCAGAGACGATGCTGGTCACGTTCACGTGGACACCGCCGAGCTGGGAGACGAGGCTCCCCCAGAAGTTCTCAGCGGCCACGACTTGGATGACCGTGCCGGAACTTGACGTACCCGTAGAAGTAGAGTTCGAGCTCGTGGCTCCGTGGTTGGTCAGCGCGAATCCTGCCACCACCGCCAGTGCCAGAATTATTATGATCACCACCGTCGGAATGAGATACTTGTTACGTTGCGGCTTTGCCTGCATAGTCTCCAGCAGTCTTAGTATCGATTATTAAGTATTTGTAGAATATTATGAACTTTATGCGAGTGCCTTCTTACTTGGCTATTAACAAGGGTCTCCGGAAATGATAAGGTCTACCGCTAAGGACCCTCCGAGCGCAAGAACTGAATCTACTTCCAATGGCGATGCGTGGCCGCGTCTTCCATGATTCATGAAAAACGGTTGCTCCCGGCCCCCTGTTATGAGGCCGGAAGACGTTGGCAGGATCGACTCAGATGTCGAAGTAGAGATAGAACTCGTACGGGGTGGGTCTCGCGGAGACTGCCCTATAGTTAGCCATCTCCAGGTCGATTATCATATCGATCAGGTCGTCGGTGAAGACTCCCTTGAGGAAGGCCGAGTCGCTCTTGAGTGAGTCGATGGACTCTAGAAGGCTTCTTGGAAGCTCTCTCACGCCCAGCTCCTTTCTCTTCTGCGGTGACAGCTCGTAGATGTCCTGGTTGACGGGGTCTCCTGGGTCGAGTTTCTTCTTGATGCCGTCCAGTCCGGCCGAGACCATGGCCGCGAACGCTAGGTATGTGTTCGCCGATGGGTCGGGCGTTCTGAACTCAGCCCTCTTCCCCTTCATTCCTGACTTGCCCTTGTAGTGAAGTGGAATCCTGACGTTGGCTGACCTGTTGCCCCTGCTCCACGCGACGAAGACTGGAGCCTCGTATCCTGGAACCAGCCTGCGGTACGAATTGGTCGTCGGGTTGGTGATGGCGCACAAGGCCCTGCTGTGGGCAAGGAGTCCTCCTACGTAATAGCGACCCGTCTGGCTAAGGTTGGCGTACTCATCGTCCTCATCGTAGAAGGCGTTCTTGTCGCCCTTCCAGAGGCTCGAAGAGACGTGCATGCCGGAGGCGTTGTCGCCGAATATTGGCTTGGGCATTATAGTGGCCACCAGGCCCCTATTCGAGGCGACGTTCTTGACGACGTACTTGTAGGTCAGCATGCTGTCTGCCATAGGAGTTAGCGTGTCCCTGAAGATGTTGATCTCGCACTGCCCCGCGGTGGCGACCTCGTGGTGGTGGGCGTCGTTGATTATGCCGAACGACTCGTCTAGGTGGTATGCGACCTCACTTCTGTAGTCCTGGAGAGTGTCGGACGGCGGCGTCGGGTAGTACCCTTCCTTGAACCTGATAGGGAAGTTTGTTCCCCGGGCCTCGTGGGCAGACTCGACCGAAGTGATCTTGTGGCTGCTGCCGAACGGGCTGGCGACGTCCCATGTTACTGAGTCGAAGACGAAGAACTCCATCTCCGGCCCCCAATACGATTCGGTGAAGCCAGCGGACTTTACCGCCTCCTCCGCCTTCTGTGCCACGTACCTAGGGTCCCTGGAGAACCTACCCTTCTGATAACCCCAGTGGACATCGCAGATCATCCTTGCAGTAGGGAAGCGCGCGTCGCCCCAAGGGATTATCCCGAACGTTGAGGGGTCTGGGACGAGAAGCATGTCCGAGTCGAATATCTCGGCGAATCCTTTGATTGAGGAGCCGTCCAGTTTAGGTACTCCCTCCTTGAAGGTATCCACTTCGAGCATATTGTACGGAATTGTGACGTGTTGGGAGCGTCCTGGAACGTCGGTGAACTGCAGGTCAATGAAACGGATTCCCTTAGATGCTACCTCGTCTACAATCTGTTTTGGTGTCCTCTTCCGCGGAATCGGGCCTTTTGCCGTCTTGTCGAAAGGCAAATCGACCGGCATCAAGGCCCAGCAGTTATAAATCTTGCTCCGCAATTTTACAATCGTTAATGTTAATAATACAAACGCTTATCAAATGAGAGTCAAATGGGAGGAGACATTCACAAATGAAACTTGATGACCTCGACAGGCATCTCCTGAAGGAGCTGGAGGGAGACGCGCGCCAGTCATTCAGGGACCTGGCCAAGAAGACCGGTGTATCCGTCGTCACCGTAGCCCAGCGGGTAAGGAAGATGGAGGTAGACGGGATAATAAAAGGATACTCGGGCATAGTCAACCAAGAGAAGCTTGGATACGAGATTACCACGATAACCGAAGTGACGGTTTCCAAAGGCAAGCTCGTAGAAGTCCAGGAGAGGATCGCGAAGCTCAACTCTGTGTGCGCTGTGTATGATGTGACAGGCATAGAAGACAGCATAGTAATTTCCAAGTTCAGAAGCCGGGACGACGTGAGCAAGTTCACCAAGGAGCTACTTGCTGTCCCGCACGTTGAAAGGACCAACACGCATCTGGTCCTCAACACATACAAGGAAGACTTCCGTTATCCGCTGCTGAACGAGTAGCCCCCATCATTCATATAGCTCTGAGCAGGAGCGACTAAATCTTGAGGCCAGAGAGGAAGAGTAACCTCGTAGAGTATCAGATAGTCATCGAAGAAGTCAGCGGTGGCGACATAGCGAACATCATCCGAGGTTACATCGTGGCCAAGGGAGAAAAAGTGCGCTTCACGGGAATCGCCTACGGAAGGTACGGCGGCCAGAACGTCGCGCCCAAGCTGTCACCGGTAGCGAAGAAGAAGATCAAAGCGATATTCGGAGATGTTTCGGCGTTCGAAGAGGACCTTCAACTCAGACTCGTCGGAGGCGAATTCGACATGAAACCCAAGGACGGGAGCGTACATACCCACCAGCACAGCGGAGAGATGAGAGAACGAACCTGATAGTTGGAGGGACGGGGTTCGTCGGAGGCCACCTTGCCGAGTATTTCTTTAAGGAAGGGGAAATCTCGAAGGGGATATTCAGGAAGGGCTCCCATCTGCGCATAATGGACCAGTGTGGCATACAATGTATCGAAGCCGACGTGATGGACCGTCATACACTCCATGAACCACTTGACATGGTGGACGTGGTCTACGACCTGGCATCGCCTCCTCCGGGCGCCGGCGCCGAGGAGTATGCAAAGTTCAATACCGTGGCGCTGAATAATCTGCTTGAGGAAGCTAACGAGCACGGCGCGAAGGTCTTCGTCTACCTCAGTTGCTTAGACGTTTATGGCTCAGGTCCCATTGAAGCAGGCGTCTCGCCGAGACCAAGGGATGATTATCAGAAGGCCAAGCTCGAGGCCGAGAAGATAGTGAGCGATTTCGGCCGGGAAAAGCCGGACATGAAAGTGCGCATCGTCAGGGCCGCCAGGGCCATCGGTCCGAGAGACACGACCCTCACGGTGCCGTTGTTGAAGATGGTCGAGCGAGGCAAAGTGATACTTCCGGCGGGAGCCAATGCTGCGATTTCCTTCAGCCATCCGAAGGACATAGCTCAGTCACTCTTGAAGGCGGCAACCTACGTGGGAGACCTGGAGACTTGCATGGTCAAATCGTTCGATGCGACTACTGAAAACTATGCGAAGGCGCTCTCGAACGCGACCGGGAAGAAGGCAGAGGTCAAGTCCGCAGGGCTTTTCTCGGGAAAGACGCTCCTTCCGACTTACACGACGGAGCAGATCAGAGCGGGCCTCGTCCTGAAGCAACAGGAGACGTGGAACAAGATCTCTTACATGCCAGCCTATACCATTGAGAAGACCGCTGACGAGGTATCCGAATGGAACCGGAAAGAACCATGGTCGACACAAGACCAAGCATAGGCCAGATTCTAAAGAAAATCCGGAAGATGGTCTCCTCCAGCACTGACAAGCGTGCGACAGCGCTGGCCGAGCTTAAACAGACGGAGGGAGACGACCCTTTCAGGATTCTGATAGCGACTGTGCTCTCACACAGAACCAGGGACGAAAGCACATCCAAGGCCTCTGAGAAACTCTTCATGGTCTATGACACACCAGAGAAGCTCGCGAACGCAGATGTCCGGAAGGTGAAGGAACTGATAAGGTCCGTCGGGTTCTATAATGTGAAGTCCAGAAACGTGATCAGGGTCGCCAAACAGCTTGTTGAGGAATTTGGAGGGCGAGTACCCGATGACCTTGAAAGCTTGCTCACTCTTCATGCGGTAGGCCCGAAGACTGCCAACTGTGTGCTCGTCTACGGGTTCAACAAGCCGGCTATCCCCGTCGATACACACGTCCACAGGATAGCCAACAGGCTCGGTCTGGTCCAGACGAAGACCCCGGAACAGACGGAAGAGGCATTGACCAAAACAGTCCCTAAGAAATACTGGTTGGAGCTGAATGAGCTCTTTGTCAGGTTCGGTCAGACCACTTGCAAGCCGATCGGCCCCAAGTGCGATGTGTGCACGCTGACAGGAAGCTGCAAGTACTACAGGGACGTAGTAGCTCCGAAGCTTCGACCTAACTAACTGCCCTTCTCGTGCTGATAGAATCCACTGTAGAGTGTCTCGGCCGCCTTCTCGTTCCTGATGAACACCAGCTGGATTATCGCCTCAGTACTGTGGACCTTTGCAGCGATCGGAGTGAATACGACCTGAGTGGGCTCGCCGTGGTAACCGCTGTCGAAGACGGCCGACTCGAGCTTGATCATTCCCAATCTATTGATGGATGACCGGGGAAAGGCGAAACCGGTGCAGGTATCGGGGATAGTGACCTCGGGGAAACGCAGCTCATACATGGCACCCTTCTCGAAATTGTAGAAACCCTCCGCGTCCTTGTCGACTATTGTCTTCTCCGTAGTCAGAGCGCCTCCAGGGCCGAGATAGCCTCTCTTGTTCCCATGGAGCAAGATAGTCAGATTCATCGGGAGCTGGGAGACCTTTGTGGGGGCAAGGTCAACGCCGTTCGGGTTTATTTTGACGAACGACTTGCAGGAGGCAGCGACCTCCTTACCGCTCACCACTGACACGGCCGGCCACATCCCAAAGTGAACTAAAAAGTTTGGTCTGGGCTCACGTTATGCCTTGGTGGCCCAGTACCCCGTGACGGCCCCGCCAGTGAGGCGTCTGCTTCCCACCGAGGAGAAACCTGCTGATTCAAGGGTCTCCCCGAAGCGCTCGTCCCATATCCTAGAGCGAATCACCTCGGGCAACGCCTCATAGGTGAACGCCGCATCGGGGTCGAACGGTCGCAGGATTCTGCCGAAGAGCCTGAGTGCACCATAGATGTAGAGGGCGTGAAAGGGAGCGAATGGTCCCCGTGGACTGGAGAAGTCGTAGAGGACGAGCTCCCCTCCCGGTCGGAGCACCCTCGCGATCTCACGGACCAAGCGATCCGGGTTGCAATACTTCACTACATAACACGAGAGAACCTTGTCAAACGAAGCATCCCTGAAAGGAAGATGCTCACCGTCGCCGAGACTGAGCGACGCCAGACTAGGAATCCTCTTTCCCTGTGCCAAGCGGACCATCTTTTCCGTGATATCGACACCGACGACGTCGACCCCTTTGATACCCTCTTCCAGGACCCCTGTCCCGCAGCCGATGTCCAAGACGCGGTCGCCTTTCGCAATATCGGCGCGACTAAGGAGCCATCTCTTCCAAGATGCGTCCTGCATTAGGGTAGCCGCGGAGAGCACCGTATCGTAAGAGGGAGAGAGCCCCTCGAATATTGTCTGAGCGAGAGGTTGGACCCCAGAATCCACATTGGCCCGGTTTCCTGCAGAGCTTAATAATCTGAACCCCTTTTGGACTAGCCAAGCTTGGACACCCCTCCTGTCGAGCCCGACATGACAGGGCTTTGGAAGAAGAACACGTGGCTCTATGGGCTGCGGACCCCATTCAGTCTAGTTTTCATCGGGTGGATAACGCTGGCTCAGGCTATCGCCCCAAGTTTCAACCTCCAAATCTACCTTCTCACGCTGCTGGCAACATTTCTTGGACTCGTTGTCGGCGCACACTACATTGACATCGGTTCGAGTAGGGAGAAGTTCTCGCCATACCTCAAGATACCGCGTTCGATGCTCGCCGTAGGAATCATTGCCGTCGCCCTCGGGATACTCGTCGGCGCATACGTGGCGGCCAGGTGGAACATAGTGTTCCTGGCCTTCGTGCTCGTGGAAGGGTTCGCTGCGGTCGCCTACCCCAGGGAGAACCCTAAGGTCGTGCACTCCTACATCGGCTTTGGTCTCACCTGGGGCACGATCCCGTTCCTAGGCGCCTACTTCATCCAGGCATCGACCCTCAGCCTGCTTGCAATAGGTCTCTCGATATTCATTGGTCTAAGTGTGGTCATGATGCACCACCTGGCCATAATGAGCAGGGATTCGCCTGCATGGAAGGACGCACTGTATCTGCTGAAGGTCTACAACTATGCCGTATACATCGTGGCAATAGCGGCCATACTCGGCAGGTTTGTAGTCATCTAATCTCGTTTCAGCCAGAATAAGGCTTTGCAGCTGTGGCACACAAGACCGTCGTAGACCAATCCCTTCTTGTCCCGGATGGGTTCCACCTTCTTCATCTGGCTCCCGCAAGTGATACAGCGTCGGTCGGAGTCGTCTTGGAGAACCGTCGCCCAGTCCACCATGAAGTAGGTCCGGAAGAGCAGCTCTCCCGCGTCGTCTATTTCCAATCATCCTGAGTCATGCGTTGTCAACTAAAAAGCCTGCTTCCGAGATGCTTTAATCACCATAACAAGGATGGCCCAATATGGAGCAGCTCTTCGAGAGGTCAGTCAGCGATGCGTCCAAGCTCGTGAAACTCACAGAGGACGACCGCGCCCTCTTCCAGAGGGTCGACGATGCGTGCGGCGAGCTGTTGATACCAGAATTCGAGAGATACATCGAGAGGAAGTTCAACGAGAAGGTCCCGGAAGTCCTGAAGAAGCATCACCTCATGGGAGTGCCGATTTCCAAGAAGTACGGAGGAGACGGTGCCAGACCACTTGTGCACTCTCTGGCTCTAGAGAGGTTTGGCCAGCTCGGACTGGGCGTCGTGACTTTCGTCGACGTGCATCAGGCGCTCGGGAGCCTGACGCTGCAAGAATGGGGAAACGAAGAGCAGAAACAGCGATACTTGACCAAGGCTGCCACAGGCGAGGTCATCCTAGCCTACGCCCTCACCGAGCCAGAGGCTGGCAGCGACCCAACTTCCCTGAAGACGAATTTCAGGAAGGAAGGCAACAACTACTACCTCAACGGCTCCAAGTATCTGATTTCCAACGGCTCAATCGCTAACAGACTGATAGTCTTCGCGTATCCCGAAGGGATGACAAAAGGGATGACGGCCTTCCTAGTGGATGCAAAGGAACCCGGATTCGCGGTCGACATGAGGCTCGAGGAGAAGATGGGGCTATTCACGTCTGACACCGCCATCCTCTCGTTTACCGACCTCAGGGTTTCAAAAGAGGACATAATCGGTGAGGAAGGGAGGGGGCTGGCTGTCGCTTACTCGGGGCTTCTGAACGGAAGAATCGGGATAGCATCGGGTTCGCTTGGGGTGATGGAGGACTGCCTCAACCAGGTCAAGGAGCGGGTTTCGTCGCGCACGCAACACGGCAAGCAGATAGGCAAGCACCAGTTGATCCAGAGGCACGTAGCGCGTATATCGTCTAACCTCGAGTCTTCAAGATGGCTCGTGTACCAGGCCGCGATAAAGAAAGAGGAGTATGATAACAACAAGGCTGACCTCAGCTTGAGAACCGAAGCCGACCGAATATCGGCCGTCGCCAAGTATGTGGCCACCAAGGCAGCGTGGGAGTCGGCTGACAGCGCGGTTCAATGCTTCGGAGGTTTCGGGTATTCCATCCTCTCGCCGGTCGCGAAGCACCTCATCGATTCACGGGTCGCCAGAATCTATGAAGGGACGGACGAGGTCATGGAGCTGAAAATCGCCTCGACGGTGCTCGGGAAGGATTTCGAAGCCTACAGGTAGGACGAGAAGGGATAAAGACACAGGGAGCGGGAGCCCAACCATGCAGCTACATCTTGAGGGGGCCGAGGACTTGGCGCTCCCGAGGGAACGGGTCTATCAGCTCCTGACCGATTCCAGCTTCATCGCGAAGTCGCTTCCTGACGCACAGGAGACCAAAGTCATAGATGACAGCAATCTGCAGGCGCGGATGAAAATCGGCATTTCTTTCCTGACGACGAACATGAACGTCAAGATGACGCTGACTGATAAGATACCGCCGCAGCACGCCAGGCTCCTCGTGGAGGGAACGGGTAGCGGCAGCAACATGAAGATTACGAGCGACTTTAACCTAGAAGGCAACGGGCCAACGAAAATGAAGTGGGTCGCGGATGCCGAGATAACCGGTGTGATGGCCGGAATCGGTTCGAGCATCCTCAAGGGATTCTCCGAGAAGAAGGTCAAGGAGATTTTCGAGGGGATAAAGAAGGCGATGGAACAAGCGGGCCCCTGAGGTCCTGCCCGTCACATATAGTCCAATAGCGTCGCGGGTTTGGTCCGCTTCTCAGGTTTCTTTGTCTCGTGGTCTGAGACTAGGGCTCTCATGAACTTCTCGCGTTTGATGCTGCTGTAGTAGTATGCTTCATCGACGGTCCCTTCTGCCAGCAATATGATCACCCTGCCGGGCCTCGTTCTACCGGTCCTCCCCTTGCGCTGTATTGACCGTATCTCTGAGGGGACCGCTTCAAAGAAGACGACGAGGTCCACATCCGGCACGTGCAGGCCTTCTTCTCCGATGCTGCTGCTGACCAGCGCCGTGAACTCGCCGTTCCTGAACTGCTCCAGCACCGACGTCTGCCTCTTCTGGTCCATGCCCTCGCTATCGGTTTTGTTCGCCTGACCGACGAAGCGGTTGGAGCTGATGCCGACCTTCGCCAACCTTTCGACTATCGTCTCTATGGTGTCTCTGTACTGCGTGAATACGATGATCTTCGAGTCCTTCTTCGAGGTTACCTGCCGTTGCGCAATCTCCGCGAGCTTCTCGAGCTTGGGATATGGGACGTCGCGAAGCCTCTCCGCCTCCTGTTCGATTAGGAGCCAGCGCTTGTCCTTTAGGAGCGCTTGCGCAGACTTGCCTTGATCTGGTCTTTCCCTCAGCCTCACTAGATACTTCCGCAGCACACCCAGGCCTTGCGTCTCCAGCAGTTCGATCGCGTGGATTATGATGATGGCCTGCGCCTGGCTGATTAGAGCGCCGAAGATGTAACCCTTGCCGGAGCCGCTCGCCTCCGCACTCCGGAGGCGGGAGGAGATTGTTCCGCGGGCCTGTAGGAGAATCTTCTTCGAAAGGCGCGTCTTCGGAATGAAGCCGCCTTCGACGAGCCTGGTGACTTTCTCGTTATAGACTTCCCTGAGCGCGCCAAGGAGAGTGGAGTATTCCTGCGGGAGCGCGACCTTGATTCCTTCGAGCTTGGTCTCCTCAACGTAGGACTTGACGTCTTCATCCTCTTCGTTCCTAGCTTCGACCTTTTCGATAAAGAGGTTCTTGACAATCTCGGCGACCTTTTCCTTCGAGCCGCCGGGAGACGCGGTGAGACCCAAGATGAGCGGGGTCCAGGCCTGCTCCTTGTACATGGTGGCTAGCTGGGTATACGAGTAGTCCTTTACCGACCTGTGAGCCTCGTCAAAGACTAGCAACACAGTGTCGTTAAGCTCTATCCTCCCTCCCTTGAGGTCGTTCCGAACAGTCTGCGGGGTCGCAAAGATGAAGTGGCACTTCCTCCAAAGATAACTCCTCTCTGCAGGGTCGGTCTCACCAGTCATTACGGCGGCCTCGCCGTCTTCGAGCTTGAGCATACGCTTGAAGGTCTCGAAGTGTTGTAAGACAAGGGGCTTCGTCGGGGCGAGAATCACGACCTTTCCCTTGGGGAACTTCTCCAGTCTAGCCTTGGCGACCAGCATTGCAATCATCGTCTTGCCGAGTCCCGTTGGCAGGACCACCAGCGTGTTGGTTCGTGAGGCCGTCTCCGCGATATTCTGCTGATACTCTCGCGGCTGCAGTGTATTCTCGCTAGCCAAAGGATTTCTTCATGAGAATCTCTTAGCTCTAAAAAGCGTTTGTCCGGAGTTGGCTAGGCGATAGTCATATAATCGCACCAAACCCGCGAGATGCCAGAAGATTGAAGGTTACAGTCGAAGCCTCTGCCTCATCGGCAAACCTCGGACCCGGGTTCGATGTATTTGCCATTGCCTTGGACGTTCCCAGGGACAGAATCACGCTGAAGACAGAGAAAGCAGCCCGTCTCTCCGTCAGCATCGAGCAGGTCAAGGGAATCAAGACACCCTCGCTGGCGTCTAAGAACGGAGCGGGGGCAGTCTGCCTCGCGATTGCCAAGGACTTCGGAATCAAGGAGAGAATATCGGTGGAAATCTACAAAGGAGTCCCGATTGGGCGGGGAATGGGCAGCAGTGGGGCATCGGCTGCCGCAGCGGCCGTGGGGATGAATCACCTCTTTGGTCTCGGAATGAGTGGGGACGACATGATATTCTATGCGGGAAAGGGAGAAGAGTTGGTGTCTGGCACAGCGCATTACGACAATGTGTCAGCTTCAATCCTCGGTGGCTTCGTGATCGTCCAGGCCTCCGGGAAACCAACGGCGATAAGCTATGAAGCCCCGAAGGGCATGTGCCTCTGCATGGCAACACCAGATGTGAAGCTGCCCGAGCGAAAGACGGAGTACGCAAGGTCGGTGCTCCCTTCAACGGTGCCGCTGAATATGCTGGTTTCAACAGTCGCAAACGCGAGTCTGATCGTATCCGGGTTCGCCAGGGGCAATATCGGGATAATAGGCTCGGGCATGAACGACCGCGTCGTAGAAGGAGCAAGGAAGAAGCTGATTCCTGGATATGACGCCGTAAGGAAAGCGGGAAAGGAGGCGGGAGCGGCGGGAGTGTGCATCAGCGGGGCCGGCCCTACGATGCTAGCTGTGGTCGACAGCGCGACGTGCGACCCGCGTCATGTGCTTGAGGGCATGCTGAGCGCGTTCAGGGCTGAAGGAGTGGACGCCAATGGGTTCATCACCGTCTCCGGTGAAGGCGCGGGTAGAGTTTGAAGGTCAGCAAAGGCTGGATGCTCCGCTGCATAGACTGCGACACCGTCTTCGAGTCTGACCCGCCCGGATACTCGTGCTCAAATTGCGGGGGTTTGCTCGAGGCGATAAGACAGGAAGGCTCGGTGTCAAAGGGCGAGTTGTTCGGTAAGCCCGGGGAAGGAGTCTGGAGGTTCAGGGCGCTTCTCCCATTCGCGCCGGATGTCAAGCCGGTATCACTCAGCGAGGGAGGCACGCCCCTGATCAAGACTAGGAACCTGACAAAGGAGACCGGGTCGAAGAACCTGCACGTGAAGAACGAGGGTCAGAATCCGACGGGCTCGTTCAAGGATAGAGGCATGACCATCTCGGTTACTAGGGCCGTTGAGGCAGGAGCCCGCGTCCTGGTCTGCGCGTCGACCGGCAACACATCTGCTTCTATGTCGGCCTATGCCGCAAGGGCGGCCAAGAAGGCAGCAATTATCGTCCCGGCGGGGAAGGTCGCCGCAGGGAAGATGGTCCAGGCAGTCGCTTACGGGGCGATGATAGTGAGGGCGGAGGGGACCTTCGACGACGCGCTCACCATGCTGCTAAAGTCAATCTCGGGCCTGTCGGATTTCGCGGTGATGAATTCGGTGAATCCCTACAGACTCGAAGGACAGAAGACTCTTGCGTTCGAAGTGTATGAGCAACTTGGTTTCGCCGTGCCCGACTATGTCGTGCTGCCCGTGGGGAATGCCGGCAACATCAGCGCGATTTGGAAGGGTTTCAAGGAGCTTAAGGAGAGCGGGATAACCAACGAGACGCCTAGGATGGTCGGGGTACAGGCAGAAGGTGCCTCCCCCATAGCTAGGGCATTCTGGAAGGGCAGCGATAAGATCACTCCCGTCCAGAACCCTCAGACGGTAGCATCGGCCATACGAATAGGTAATCCCGCTTCTTGGAAGAAGGCACTGGTCGCCCTTAGAGACTCAGAGGGCTTCGTCCTGACCGTCTCAGATGAGCAGATTATGTCGGCGAGGAGAGCCCTCGCCTCGAAGGAGGGGATTTTTGTGGAACCGGCGAGCGCAACCCCGATAGCAGCGATGGGCGAGATTGGAGCGAGGTTCGACAAGGACGCTTCTGTGGTGTGCGTGGCCACCGGGAACGGTCTGAAAGACCAAGAGTCCATCGTCGCGGACATCGAGGCGACTCCCTTGGTCTCGGGTGGCCCCGAACTGGTAGAACTGTTCCAGAAGCTGACAAGCTAGCGTCCTAGCTTCAAGACCCGCGTCTTTTCACGGCTCGGACTCAGGTCGATGCGGTCTCCCACCCTTATCCTGATGCCCTTCCTTGACTTTGTGAGACCGAAAAGGCGTGCATCTGCGTCCCTCGTGAGCGTCACGCCGAGGGAAGTGCCCCACGGTACGGTGTATCTAAGGGGGGTCAATCTCGTCGAGTCTCGCCTCGTGACCACCGGAGCTATGTGACAGACGCCGACCTCGTCTACTCCAATCTGGGTGAACTTTTCGGCACGAAGAGTGTTGCCGTCCTTCAGCTTGTCGACGTAGGAGTAGTAGCCTGTGGAACCTGCGCTCGTGCAAAATATGACGCCGTTGGAAATCGCGGACTCCGTGAAACTCAAGTCCTTTCCTGCTATCTCAAGATGATATCTCACGCAGTTGCTATCGGCGCCTTTCTCCAGATATACGTCAGTGAAGACATCTCCTTTGACGGAGCCGTTGACAGATACCTTCAGCCGCCGGTACTGTATCTCATGATAGTTCTTCCGGCTGATATCGGCGAGAGCTTTCGGTAGGTCGTCAAGGTTCACCTCCGCAAGATATCCCTTGGAAGCAGTGGTCTCTCGCGACCTCACGCTCACGAAAAGGAGCGGGAACGAGATGAGTCTCCCATAATGACTGAAAATCCCGTCGCCTCCGACCACCACGCCGAAGTCAGGGTGCGTCGAGGAGTAGCCGATTCCCGTGTCACTTAGCATCCGCAGTATGTCCGCCTTTTTCGCCTTCGGCCTTTCTGGGTCAATGAGAATGGTTGCCTTCAACGCGGTCGCGCTTCTCTCTCGGGGCATCGATCAGGACTCCAGTGCTTTGCTCAGCAACCCCAGGTCGGATATTGGGCTCATGCATGCAAAGTTCTGGCAGATGTAGACGGTCGGCTTGCCACCGGTGGCGGCCTTGCCCTCTATAAGGGAAGCCAGCTCAGGGACATTTCCTTCTGCTGAAGCCAGCACCTTGTCAGGTAGGAACCTCCTCCAGATTTCTGCCAACATCGACATGACGTCTGGATCATTGAGAGCACCGGCGACGACGATTTCCCGTGATCCGAACCAGAAGTCCAGGGCACATAGCATGAACGTGTGCGAAAACGGGGAGGACTCCATCACGTCGCCGAAGACCTTCATGGTTCCCTCTGCCTTGATCCTGAAATCTTCCCTGCCTGTGAGTTCGGCCAGCCGTAACAGAGTCAGGGCAGCAACGGAATTTCCCGACGGGGTAGGGCCATCGTAGCCCTCCTTTACCTTCACAAGCATTTCCCCCGAGGAACTCATGAATCCTGCCGATGACCCGTCCCAGAATAACTCTACCATCTTGTCTGCGAGCTTGACTGCCTCCTTAATCCACGGTGGCTCGAATGTGCTTTCGTAGAGGTCTACGAGTGCCGCGGCCATGAACGCGTAGTCGTCAAGCGCGCCATCAAACGCTGAGTCCCCGTCCCTGTAGCGCCTGAGCAACCTTCCTTCCTTTACGAGATTCTTGATGATGAATTCGGCTGCGCCGCGGGCGGCGTCGAGATATCTTTGCTCTGCTGTGACCTGATAGGCGCAGGCGAAAGCCGATATTGCCAGACCATTCCAAGAGGAGAGGACCTTGTCGTCCACGGCGGGCCGGGAGCGCTTCCCCCGGGCGGTTAGGAGCTTGAGCTTCTCTTCTGCGATGATTCTGCCCGCGGCAGACGGCTCGATCCCATACTTTGAAGCGATCCTGTCTATGGTACTGTTCAAGTGGAGAATCGACCTGCCGCCTTCGAAGTTACCCTCGGCGGAGACTCCGAAGAGCTCGCTGACAAGCTTCGAGTGGTCGCCGTCTGTGACATGCACTATCTCTTCTGGAGTCCAAGTGTAGTAGTAACCCTCTCCGTCGGGCGTGTCGGCATCCTGAGCCGAGTAGAATCCTCCCTCCGGGCTGCGCATCTCTCGGAGCATCCAATCGAGCGTATCGACAGCGGTCTCAAGGTACGAGCGCTCCGCGGTTACTTGGTAAGTCTCAAGGTAGACGCGGGCCAACTCGGCGTTGTCGTAGAGCATCTTCTCGAAATGTGGCACTAACCAGAACCTGTCCGTGGAATATCGGTGAAAGCCTCCGCCGACTTGATCGTGTATCCCTCCGGCGGCCATCGACTGGAGCGTCCTCTTCACAGCCTTCAAGGCAGGTTCCTTCCGGTTCCTCCTGTAGTATCGGAGGAGGAATTCGATGTAAGTGGGGAGCGGGAACTTCGGTGGAGGACTGAAGCCTCCGTACTGCTCGTCCAGGACGGAGACGATTTCGGCATAGGCCCCGTCGAGGATAGACTTCGGTAGCGTCTCTCGTGCCTGCAACACATAATTCTGCTGTAGGCTCCTGACCAGCTCGTCAGAGTCCTTCATCACCTCGTCTTGCTTGTTCTTCCAGATATCCGCGATGAACTCAAGGACCTGCGGGAACCCAGGCAAGCCGTGTCTCGGAGCTGGGGGAAAATAGGTACCGCCATAGAACGGCTTCAGGTCGGGCGTCAGGAAGACCGAAAGCGGCCACCCGCCTTGACCATGCATGGCTATGATCGCGCGCATGTATATCTCGTCCAGATCAGGTCTCTCTTCCCTGTCTACCTTTATCGGGACAAACTTCTGGTTGAGGATAGCGGCTATCTGCTCGTTCTCGAATGACTCTCCCTCCATGACGTGGCACCAGTGACACGTGGAGTAGCCAATGCTGAGAAAGATCGGTTTCCCCTCCGACTTAGCCTTCTGCAAGGCTTCAGGACCCCAAGGATACCAGGCTACAGGGTTGTACGCGTGTTGCAGGAGATATGGGCTCTTTTCGCCCGCCAACCGGTTTGGCTTTCTCTCAGTAGTCATCCAGAGCGTGGTTCGGACTGTGACTCTGATTTAAGGATAGGTCGAATGACCTCTCAGTCTAGATAGCGCGCAAGGCTTCCCGGAGTGATCTTGTTCAGTGCTCTTTCCCTTGCCCTGTAGTCAGGGCAGAGCTCGGCAAGCCTCTTCTTGAAAGCTGCCGAGTGGTTAAATTCCCTGAGATGCGCAAGCTCATGCATTATCACGTAATCCCTCAGAGACTGGGGCAGGGCTATGAGCTGCCAGCTGAAAGAGAGCCTCCCGTCCTTGGTGCAGTACCCCCAGTTCTTCATCTCACGCACGTCGGCTCTCCTGTATCTTATCGGCAGCCCTGTGGAAACCTCAGCTAGCTTCCTCATGACATACTTGGACGTCTCGCGGACGAACCATCTCCTCACCAGCTCCAGAATCCTAGACCTGTCGCTCGTCCTTACTACGACCTCCTTTCGGAGAAGGTCGGGCAGGAACTCTTCCTTGTCTTCGGTCTTTTGAAAGACGATTGAGAGCAGACTCCCATCGTACATTACTGCGTTGTCATCAAGAATCCGTGGGTTCGCCGCCATCTGCTCAAAGTGCTTCAGAATCCAATCCTCCCTGCTCTTGATGGCGGACTCGAGGTCGACGGGCCCGCCCCTCGGCAACACTATTTCGAGCTTCAGGTCGGGTCTGAATCTGAAATAGGTATACCGGTTGCTCGTCCCTCTAGATACAGAGTATTCGATACGATGCGGCCCGAGCTCAATGAAAGGCAGTGCGGGTAGCCTCGCCGAGACTTGAATAACTAATTGTCGGTCGGGGTAAGCGTTTTAGCCCAAAGGAGCGAATGCTCGCATGGCCGTGTCATCCGAAGAGATGCGCAGGGAACTACTTTCAGCGGCTCAGCAGCGTCGTACGGTCACTTACGGAGAGCTCATGGCGCGTTTCGGCCTGGCGCGTGGGGAGTCTGGCAAGACGGTGGTCGGAATGCTGAGCGAGATAGACAAGAAAGAGTACAGTAAAGGGGCGCCTGGGTTCGCAGCGATCGTAGTCCGCAAAGACACGGGCTATCCTGGGGGTGGTTTCTTCTGCTGGGACGACCTGCCAGCTGAGCTGCGCAGGCCTCAGGACAGGTGCCAGGACCCGAAGTTGTCACCAGCCGAGAAGGCCTATGTAAGGGCGCAGCAGGACAAGATTTGGGGATACTACGCGGCTCTGCGTGAATCCTAGTCACGCCCGGGGAAGCCGTCACTCCACTACTCGCAGATTCGCTCCAAACCACGGTGGAGGGAGGGGCATAATCAATTTATCCCGGCAAAATTGTAGTTTTGGTGGTTGCCAAGCAGCAAGTCCGCCGAAACACCTTCAGGGTCTGCGGCCCTTCGCAAAGCCCTGCTTTCGGTAGGGGCCGAGGAGGACAGCGTCAAGAAAATAATCTCGAGCAAGGCGTTAGAGGAGGCGGTGATTCCGGTCTACTGGAAGGACGGGCTGGTCTCCAGCGATCGTCCGCTATGGCTTGTCAAGTTGCCGGAATTCTTGAGGGGCTTCGGGGAGGAGTTCCCCGACGGCCAGGTAAGGTGGGACAAGGACTACGAGAGCGACGACCCGGCTGCGGGCGACATAGCCCTGCATGTTTACTTCAATTATCAGGAGGACGACCAAGGGGACCACTGGTCTCCCCCACCGACGCTACTCGAAGAGGAGAGCTACTACAGGATGCTCGCCAAGTCTTCCTTCAAGGGCAAGAAAAAGACCTCCGTCAGTAAGGTAGTCCACGGTAAGTAATGCTAAAGCGGGAACGCGAGTATCTGCGGTCATCCAGGCGGGGGTTCCTAGCTACCAGCGCGGGTGCCAGGCCCACCTTGGTCCCTGTCTGCTTCTGTTTGAAGGGAGACTTGATTTATTCAGCAATAGACAGAAAGCCAAAGGGGCCGCGTCTTGCCAGACTCTCCAACATCATGCTGAACCCTGAGGTGGCCTTCTTGGTCGACAACTACTCTGAGGACTGGACTGAGCTTTCGTACCTGCTCGTCCATGGGCACGCAGAGCTGGTGAACGATGAGGAGGAAGCCCAGACAGCTAGGAAACTCCTCCGGCGGAAGTATCCTCAGTACGGACGGCTGAAGTTGGACGGGAGGCCAATCCTGGCCATCAGGATAGAGAAGACCAAATCTTGGGCGTTTGGAAAGAGTTCCATAGCTTGACCGGGCAGTTCGGTCTCTAGTATTTCCGGGAGGCAAGGAAGTTTGAGAGCTCGATAATCTTCCTCTTTGCGTCCCCTATCTCAGCGCCCTCCACGACCTTTCGAGCGTTCTCAGCGTAGAGAGCCGCCAGCCGCTTTGCGTATTCTATGGAATCGTGCTCTACTAGTAGTTCCCTGACTCTCTCGACTTCTGATTGGACGAAAGGTTCTCTCTTTCTGAGCAGTTCACGAAGGAACGCCCGGTCACCCTCTGAAGACCTTTCGATGACGTGTATCAAGACAGCGTTCTTCTTGCCGCCCCTGATGTCGGCGAAGATGGGCTTTCCAAGCGTCTTCTCATCGCCGATTATGTCAAGGAGGTCATCCTGCACCTGGTAGGCCATGCCTAGCCACTCCCCAGAGGTATATGCCGCTGTCAGCAGCCTTTCGTCGTGTAGTCCGCCGCCCACCACGGCGCCACTCGCTGATGACGCCCCAATCAGCGCGCCCGTCTTCATCCTGATCATGTACTCGTAGTCTGCCAGCTCGGCCCCGTCCTTTTCCGCCATCTCGAGGTCAAGGAACTCGCCCACTATCGTAGCGCCGAACGAGTCCCCCAGGAGCTCGAACAGCTTCCGCAGTACTTCGCCCCCCGACTTGTGAAGGCCGTACTCCGATATCACGCGCGGGACCTGCGCAAGCAGCATGTTCGAAGCGAGCATTGCAGACTTCAATCCGTGTTTCCGAACTATCGACCTCTCGCCGCGCCTCTTTTCCGAATTGTCGAGTATGTCGTCCTGAACTAGAGCTGCCGCGTGGGCGAGTTCGTAGGCGAGCGCGACCGGGAGGGCAATACTGCGATCTCCTGAGATCCCCTCGCACCAAAGCAGCGCAAGGACGGCCCTCACCCGTTTTCCTCCCGAGAGCGATTCGCTTACTGCCATCTCGAGGGAAGAGTCTCCCGTTCCGAAAAGAGTCGAGACTTTCAGGTCGATGAGCTGCACGTACTGTTCCAGCCACTGTGGGTAGGATTGTTGCGAGCTCATGCACCGATGGCGGCTTTTGCGTCGCAGGGTAGTAAATAGTTTCGTCTCGCGTCGGAACTAGTGGTTGATTACCGAATGGACGGCTTTCATTACCCGGAGGACCGACGGTGGGAAGATGTTCTCGTGCACGTATGGGAAGGGGGTGTCGTAGCCGCCGACCCTGATTATGGGAGCCTTGAGGTAGTCCAGAGCCTGCTCGGCGAGAAGAGCGGATATCTCAGCCCCATAGCCCATTACCTTAGGCGCTTCATAGAGAATCACGGCCCTCCCCGTCTTCTTGACGGATTCAAGAATGGCCTCCTTGTCCAATGGGATGAGCGACCTCAGGTCGAGCACTTCTATGCCGATCCCCTCTTCGCGAGCCTCGGCGGCTGCCTCTAGCGCGGTCGGAACGAGGGAGCCGTAGGTGATCAGGGAGACGTCCTCTCCGGGGTTTGCGATTGCGGCCTTCCCTATCGGAACGACGTACTCTTCCTCGGGCACTTCACCGCGCACGGACCTGTAGAGCCTCTTTGGTTCGAGAAATATGACAGGGTCAGGGTCCCGCATTGCGGCGGTGAGCAAGCCCTTTGCGTCGTAAGGAGAAGAGGGTGTTACCACCTTCAGCCCTGCGACGTGCGTGAAGAACGTCTCCGCGCTCTGGGAATGATATGGTCCTCCTTTGATCCCTCCCCCATAAGGCGCTCTTATCACGACCGGGGCGCTGTACTCTCCTCCGGAGCGATAACGTATCTTAGATAGCTCCGAGACTATCTGGTCGAAAGCCGGGTAGATGAAATCGAGGAACTCGATCTCCGCGACAGGCCTCATCCCGTAGAGCGCTAGGCCTATCGAGACACCGACGAGCCCGCTTTCATTGAGCGGGGTGTCCATAACCCTCTGCGGTCCGAATTCGGTGTAGAGCCCTTCGGTCGCCCGGAAAACACCACCGTTCCTCCCGACGTCCTCTCCAAGTATTACCACGTCATCGTTCCTCCGCATTTCGTCGCGAAGTGCGGAGTTGACGGCCTGTACCAAGGTCTTTTGCATCCTATTCTTCCCCTGCTTCTCCGGCGAGCTCGTCAGCCTCAGCACGCAACTCGGGCGTGGTCTCTGCGTATACATCTTCGAAAATCGACCTGACATCAGGCTGTGCAACTTTTTCGGCGTTTGAAATCGCCGCCTTTACCATGGCGAGAGATTCCTGGCGAATGCCAGATTCGTATGTCTCGTCCCACAGACCACGCTCCTTCAAGAATGCTTGATATCTCGAAATAGGGTCCTTCAACCTCATCAGCTCTACCTCTGCGGAGTCCCTGTACCGCGTGGGGTCGTCGGACGTCGAGTGGGCTCCGAGGCGATAGGTGACCGCCTCTATCAGTGTAGGGCCACCACCCTTCCTTGCCTTGTCCAGGGCAGCCGACGTGGCTGCATACACCGCCAACACGTCGTTGCCGTCAACACTGACTCCCTCGATGTTGTAGGCCGCGGCCTTCACTGCAAGCGATGGGGTCGCGGTCTGCTGGGTCAGCGGGACGGATATGGCGTAGCCGTTGTTCCTACAGAAGAAGACCGTGGGCGTCTTGAAAACCGCTGCGAAGTTCAGGCCGCTGTGGAAATCGTTGCTGGAGGTGCCGCCATCGCCGAAATATGCGATTGTGCATATCTTCTCACCACGTATCTTTGCCCCAAGAGCCACGCCGACGGCATGCGGTAACTGCGTGCAGAGAGGCGAGGATGGCGGGACTATCTTCAGCGCTCGGCTACCCCAGTGCGACGGCATCGACCTCCCCTTCGATGGGTCTTCGGAGTTGGCCATCAACTGCGCGAGTATAGTCTCAAATTTCATCCCGCGCGTTATCATCGTGCCGGATGACCTGTAGTCCGGGAACAACCAGTCTTCTGGACGTAGCGCGAGTGCGCTTCCCACCAGGGCTGCCTCCTCACCTTCGCATGGGACGTAAAAACCAATTCTGCCCTGTCTCTGGAGGTTGACAGCCTGAGAGTCGAATGTCCGCGTGAGCACCATCAGTTCGTAGAACTGCCTAAGCTGATCATCGGGTACTTTCTGTCCCGCCATGTCGAAAGCCATCTCGGCCATTGCCTTAGAGGGAGGTGCAACAGCGTAAAAGACTTGTGACACAGATATGCTAAATATAACAACCTTGCCACATTTGGAGCGAGATTGCCAAATACTACCAGCATAGTCGAGAGAGTGATACAAAGAGACGGTGCCATCAGAAACGACCTGGCCAGAGGGCTACTGAACATCAGAGCGCTCGCAAGGTACATACAGGAAGAGGCGAGAAGAGACGGCGAGGAGCTGTCAATTGAGGCGCTCATCGGCGCCATCAGGCGCTACGACGTTAGAGGAAGGATGGAGGCGCACCAGGGCGCGGGCATGTTGCTCAAGAAGCTGACGATGAGGAACAAGATTGTCGATGTTGCCATTTTGAACGATCCAGAGATCACTGCGGCGCTCGCCAAGTTCGCTTCGACAATCGACTATAGCTTGGGCGAGACGTTCAGGCTAGTCTCGGGAGTGGAGTCAATCAGGGTGGTGATAGACGAGAAGAACCTGGACAAGATGAAGAGCATCATCCCGAAAAAGAACATTCCGAAGATTTCGACAGGGCTGGCCGAGATCATCGTCTCAATGTCTGAGGTGGCTGACAAAACCCCGGGGGTTGTCTCTGAGGTGACTACGGAGCTGGCGATGAATGGAATCAACATGATCGAGTTCATGAGCTGCGTCCCTGAGCTGATAATCGTGGTCGACGAGAAGGACGCATTGCGGAGCTATGATGCCATAGAGAAGCTAACGCGGCCCAGCGCAGGTAACCCTAAGACTTAACATCGGCAACGACACATCCGTACGAGTTGGGCATGGATAGCAGACCGACCACTCTCTATACTATACGAATGGTTCTGATTCTTGGATTGGTGTTCCTTGCCAGTCTACTTTTCACCGGCTACTTCGGCGCCCCCGTGATCACTGCATTGCTTTACCTCGTAATGACATACCGAAGAAGAATCAAGGCATTGGAGAACCGTCTATCAGATAAGGGAGCCGCAAAATCCGAGGTTCCATCTCCAGTCGAATCTCCTGCGCCTCCGATGTCTACGGACGCTTGAAATTTGTCCGTGGCGAAAGGGCGAGTGTCATGAGAATCGCGTCGTCTCCGTTAGAGTAATATCTTTTCAGTCTTTCTTGTTCGACGAAACCGAAAGTCCGATACAGTTCGATTGCGGCTAGGTTGTCGACGCTGACCTGCAGAAACATGCGGGTGGCTACCTTGGATAGATGGCTTAACTCGGCCTCAAGGAGTCTGCGGCCGACTCCGCGTCTTCTCGCTCCCGACCTTACCGCTATCGAGAAGACCGTGGCGTCTTTATCCTTAATGACCGCTACGATATACCCAAGCATCAGCCCGTCTCCTTCTGCGACTAGGAAGCCTCCCGGCTCCACCGCGAGAAGCTGGATGAAGGTGAACCTGTCGTAAGGGTCCGGAAATGCTTCCCTCTCGATTTCAAGGATTCCGTCGAGGTCAGCCGGAGTGCACTTCCTTATCCTGACGGACTGGCCGTCGGAGACCTTCATCTTGGAGCTCGGCGGATGCCTGCTTCGACTAGACGGCCAAGAGCTTCCGGGTCATTCCGCCATACTGCCTCATCCAGTCCAGAAGGATGGAGACGTCGAAGCCTATGCAATAGTCACGGACGCCGAGGTCAGAGTATCGCTTCATACTCTTCTCGAAGCCTGCAGCACCGGAGGTGTAGTTCGACCCTAGCTCTGCTCTGGGATGCTTGTCGTACTTGAGCGAGAGCTTTATCGTATGCTCTTCGGCCTCGCGGACCTTCGGATTGGAGAAGTCCCCGGCAAGGCCGATTGACATGGCGTAGTCACATGGCCCGAACTGGATCATGTCGACATCAGACATGTTCAGGACATCTTCGAGCTTGTCGTAAAGCGGCTTCTTCTCAATCATTATTGCAATGACCACGTCTTTGGCATACTTGACGAAATTCTTTGAGCCGTTCTCAATCGAGTAGCCTTCTATCCTGTGCATCCAGCACCCGTTCATCCCCTCAGGCTCTGGTCTGACGGCCTTGACTGCGTCTTCGACTTCCTTTGTGGTCCTGAAGTCTGCGAACATGACGTTCTGAAAGCCAGCACCGATCGAGCGCTGAGCAAGGAAGTAGTTCGGCACAGGGTCGATCTTTATCATCGTCGACATATCGTAGAGCTCCGACGCCCTCGCGAGGTTCTCGAGCGCGTAGAGGTCGAAGGGCGCGTATACGCTGCTGAACTCGACGTAGTCCATCATCTCCGAGTTGCCCACGACTTCCATGATTCCGGGCCAGGAGCTGTGGATGTGCGTCCCGAGCGTCGGCTTGCCTGCCCTCAGGAGCTCCCTGAGCTTGTTGCGTCTCAATATCGGTGCCATAGATTCGGCGCGTGAGGACGCGAGCGGATATAAGCTCTGTCAGAGATTCACTCTTTATAGGGTTCTGGAGGAACGTGCGAGCATGGAAAGGTTCGTGGGGAAGACGGTCGTGGTTACTGGGGCTGGTAATGGGATTGGCCGTGGTGTCGCTCTTCGCTTCGCGAAGGAAGGCGCGAAAGTGGGGGTACTTGACCTCAACGAGCAGATGGCTCGAGAGACTGTTGAGCAGATAGCCTCCCGGGGCGGTTCGGCACTCTCGGTAAAGACCGACGTCTCCTTGTCTTCGGACGTCAACAAGGCGGTCGAGGAAGTCTCCTCGAAGCTCGGGTTAATCGACATCCTGGTTAACAATGCCGGAATCAGGTACGTGAAGAAGGTGCTCGAGACCACGGACGAGGAGTGGAACAGGACTCTGTCGGTGAACCTCAACGGCATGTTCTATGTAACTAGGGCTGTCGCTCCCCAGATGCTGGCGAGAGGTGGGGGAAAAATCGTTAACGTCGGGTCGATGAGCGGACTCATCGGTCAGACGGGTCGCGCTGCATACGGTGCATCAAAGGGTGGAATCCTTCAGCTCACCAGGTCACTCGCCGTGGAACTCGGTCCGACGATAAATGTGAACTCGGTAGCACCAGGCTACATCGCTGGGACTGGCATGATGGTCGAGGTGGACAAGGACACGAAGACGGTCAACTGGATGGTGGGTAGCACCCCTGTACACCGGGCCGGGACGGCAGACGATGTCGCGGGCGCGGTGGCCTTCTTGGCATCCGACGACGCGTCGTTCATCACAGGCGCCACTTTGGTGGTCGACGGCGGGTTCAGCGCGGTCAGATTCATGCCATCGGGCCTCTTCTAAGAACGGCTAGGATTCTTCTCCGAAAGAGGCGAGGAAACCCTTCATCTTGCGGTACGTGTCGAGGAACTCAAGTCCGCGCGGCGTGACGCCATAGTAGACTTCGTTACCCTCGGTGGCCTTTGTGACGAGCCCGAACGAGCACAAATTCTCCACCATGGTCTTCAATCGGTCCACGGGGACACCGACGCCGTAAGAGATGCGGGTTATCCTTCCGCCCTCCGGATACCGACGTATTACCTCCAGAACGGTCGCGTACAGGTCGGCTCTTGACCGCTTGACTTTCCCCATCGTCAAGCACGGCTCCTAGAGCGGAGGCTCCCTCAGATTGTCCACCTTCTTCACGGGATGCGAGACCTTGACATGGTCGGCCAGCTTGAGCTCGCTCACGTACGTGACCTCGTCCACGTCGCAGCCTGAACCCAAGTCGACCTTTTCGGCGAAGATCCGCTTCGCCCTCGAACCGGCGCCCACGACTACCCTTGAAGCGTAGACATCTTCCACCTGGCTCGTCCCAGCCTGGACCCGAAGCCGTTGGCCCCAGAAGAAAGCGCTGAGGCCTGGTCCGCTGCCTCCGACCTCGACGGTCTCTCCGATGATGGGGCCTGTGCATCTCGTTCCACGCGTGACCAGGACAGATACCGCCTTCAGACCCTTCCGGGTATCGACTGCCCCGTAGATTACTGCATCCTTCGACAAGAGTGCCTTATCCGCTGAGAACCTGCCGCTCACCCTCAGGCTCTCTCCGCTGAACGCGTCGCCAACATGTGTGACCCCGTTGACGTCGAGCCGGCCGGATGTGCTCAGCGAGCCAGTCACATCGAGTTTTCCCTTCACCTCGACCCGATTGGCTCTGCAATCGCCCAGTATGTCCGCCACACCGGCTATCTCTATCTCGTCACACTGGAGGTCGCCGCTGGAACGCAGCTTGCCCAGTGCAGAGATTTTTCTTCCCTTCGAGCCGGCTGCGAGTGACCCCACGCCGTAAATCTGCAGTTCGCCGAATTCCAGCGCTGACGAGCTGTCGAACTTTCCTCCCACGTTCACCGTTCCCGTGGCCGTTCCTCCCGCTATCTCGGCCTTTCCTCCCACTTGCAAGTCTTTGACATCGAGCCTCCCCAGCACCTCGACCTTCCCTCCTACTTCGACTGATTCTGCTTGGAGCGAGTCCGACACCTTCGCAGTGCCGCCAACCCTCATCTTCTTGCACGAGATGGATTTGGCGTTCACGCGTCCTCCGACGTCGATGCCCTCGGCTTTCATCTCCCCTCTGACCTCTATCGAATTGCAAACGTCGACCCCGGCATGCGCTGTAAGGTTGCCCAGTACTACGAGTTTTCCCGATCGCTCGACCACTAGGCTTTCGCATTCCAGGTCGCACTCCACGGTTGCGTTGCCCTGGAACCGAGCCTGTCCTACTACGACGATTCGCTTTCCGTCGGAGGCCTGGAGCTTCGCCTTGGTCCCGACGTCGAGCTTACCCTCCACCCGCCCGAGTGCAATGGAAGCGTTGTGAGGCACGTTCACGTCAGTCATCGGTATTTCGCCTCTATTCTTGACCCTAGAGCGGTCTGGTCCATCAAGATCACTGCGCGCTGAGCGCCTTCCTGGCTGCGAGGAATCCGATGAGTCCGAAAATTACGACGAACCCGAGGAGATACAGCATGTCGCCTGCGAAAGTGGAGAGCTGGCTGCTCGAAAGGTTGCCGTTGAAGATGAGCAGCCTTGCTGCCTCGTTTGCCTTCGATATTGGGTTCACATTGGAGATGTCCTTCAGCCAGTTTGGGAAGGAGGAGGAAGGGAAGAGGGCGTTGCTCATGAAGATGAGAGGCAGAGTCAGAAAGTTGACTATTGCCACTAGCGAGTCAATGCTCTTCAGGCTTAGGGCGATCGCGGTAAAGACCGAGGAGAGACCAAGACCGAGCAGTGCGAAAGCCAGGAAGACCCCCAGGAAATCGATGACCCCGAAGCTGGACGGGAGCTCGAGACCGTTCGGTATGACTAGCGCTATTATGAAGGTCAGGAGCGCCAGGAACATGGCCTTCACCAAGTTCTGTACCACGCCTGAGAGAAATATTGCGGCTCGAGGTATGGGGGCCGTCAGGAGCGTACTCAGGAATCCTAGCTGCCTGTCGAGGACGAGGTCAATGCCGCCGAACGCCATGTTGAAGACCAGTATCAGGCATATCACCCCCGCCGTCAGGTAGGTGATGTAGTTCGGAGCACCGCCGAACGCCTGCAGGATTCCCGCAGAGCCGGTGACGCCCGATGGAATGAGGTTGGTCGGGTTGAAGGAACTACCGAAGAGAACGATGTAGAATATCGAGGTCACGAGTCCGGGTACCACCGCTGCGGGGTTCCTGATCCACTTCTTCAGCGCCCTGGCAGAGAGGACGATAGTCTCGCTGATCATTTCTGTCTACCTCGCCCTCTCCATCATGAAGTTCTGGGTTACAGAGTCGCTCTCGGACGCGTCTTCGTCCCGCATAGACTTGCCTGTTACCTCAAGGAAGACTTGGTCGAGTGTCGGCTTGGTGAAGGATATCTCCTTGATCTGCATGTTCTTTGTTATGACGCCCTGCACAATGACGGGCAGGGCTTTCTCGGTCTTTGGGAGCTTTATTCGGTAGACTTGGCCGGTCCTGGTGACCTCTGATACGTCCGGTATCCCTTTGAAGAAGTCCGTCAGGTCTATCGGGCTGTCAGCGAGCTCCAAGGTCAGGATGTCGCCTCCCAGCCTCTGCTTGAGCTCTGCCGGAGAGCCTGAGACCTTGATGAGGCCTTTGTCTACTATCGCTATGTTCCTGCAGAGCGCGTCCGCCTCTTCGAGGTAGTGCGTAGTCATGAAAACGGTGAGGCCACGCTCTCGGTTGAGCTGTGAGATGTAGTCCCACATGTTCTTCCTTGTCTGAATGTCGAGCCCAAGAGTGGGCTCGTCCAGGAATAGCACTTTGGGCATGTGGACCAGGCCCATGGCAAGCTGAAGACGACGCCTCATTCCGCCTGAATACGTCTTGACCCTCCTGTCCGCCGCAGCCTCCAGGTCCACAAGTTTGAGAAGCTCTTGGGACCTCTTCTTGGCCTCGCTGCCCGTCACATGATGGAGATTCGCAGCTAGCATGATGTTCTCGACTCCCTTGAGCTCGTCGTCCGCGGTGAGCTCCTGTGGAACCACCCCGATACTGTCGCGCACGGCTCCAGGCTCCTTCTGAACGTCGTGTCCATTCACGAAGGCTCGACCCTCCGTGATGGTTGCCAGCGTGTTCAGCATCTTGATTGTCGTGGTCTTTCCGGCCCCGTTCGGGCCCAAGAGCCCGAAAATCTCTCCCTCCTCGATTGAGAAGGAGATGTGGTCGACGGCCCTGACCTTTCCACTATACACCTTGGTCAGGTTTTCCGCTTCAATCATCTTTGTCATGAAGACTCAGCTCCGTCATTTCGTTTCATCTTGATTCGCTAAGCAACCGCCCCCTGCGGAGAATAAAAGGCCCGCTCACAGTTAGTAGTCACCGAAAGTGACTTAGGCGCCCGTCGAATCAACTGTCGTAGAACGCCCAGAGTGAGAGCTGGGTAGCGCTGCTCGGCTCCGAGACGGAGAAGTATCTGTTCTGCAGGCCATTGCCCCAGTCATAGAACACGTACTGATCGTAGTTTGAGACTTGGACCTGATAAGACTGGCCGCCGGCTACTGAAAGGGTACAGGGTGAGAAGCAGCTTTGTTCAACGGCGCCGGCTTGCGACAGTGTGACGTACATCCCCCAAATCTCGCGCCCGTCCGTGTCCACTGTCGTGACAGTGATCGTCCCGGGAGTCGTGGTATGCTCTGATTGGGTCGAGTCGTAGGCTTCCAGCGCCGTGGCGAGGTTGCCGAGATAGCTCGACTCGGGTGCATAGGGATTGGGGAAGACGCCGTTCGTGAGGTAGATGTAACCTACGTAGTTCGCAGCAGTATCCAGATACGCGGTGTTGACGTCGGGGACACCGTAGGCGACCACAGCAAAATTGCCCTTGCCGTAAGCCGCCAGCTGGGAAAGTGAGCTCGTGCTAGGTGCTCCGGAGTTCTCGTAAACCACCATCGATGTCACGGTGCCGATGTAACTCGCGGGCACGCTCGTGCCTGGATTCCCTATCACCATTGTCATGCCGAGCGATTTGGCGTACGCCGTCAGGGCGGAATAGTACGATTCCTGACCTGGAACATTTGACATCTGGTCCAGATAGACCCCGTCCACACCATACCAACTCTTGTACGTGGCTATGTCTTGCTCGGCCGAGCTTATGCTCCTCGTCGCGTAGTCCGTCCACACATATCCCAGCACGACAACTCCGGCGGATTCGAGCCGGTCTATTCCGGCGACAAAATTAGGGTCTATGAAATAGCCCGGCCCATCGGCGGGGTTCACCACCGCGACCATAGGCACGTTCGGATTAGCCTGCTTCGCCCATATCAGATTACTCCAATCTGAGCCTGGATAGCTGTAAAGGGGTACGATCATCCCTGTGACGCCCTGCGTGGAGGGTGCGGGAGCCGCGGCCACGTGCGTCGCTTCGGGAATCAGAAATACGAGGAGGAACAGTGCCAGAATCGTGATTGATCTTGTGGGCCGCGTGTGACGCAAGTCGTCGTGGGGCGCCCAAGTTTACTATAAAAAAAGCATGAAGGATTTTTGTCAATAAATCTTCTGGCGGGAGGATTCAGTTTCGTTGCAGAAACTGCACAATTCGCCGCGCGGAGGCTGCTCGCTTTTCGCCTCAGACCTCCATGATGTCGTTCAGCGGGGAAAGGTCCTCGAATCCTGAAGCACGCAGTGCAGGATAGATGACAACGAAAGACCTCCACGATACCTGTAGCAGAGCTTCTTTCCGTGACCTGAAATTTGAAAGCCCGAGCAGAGCTTCAGCCTCGTCCCTTCCGTATGCGAGGTCCAGGTCGCGCGCGAGCCAGCCGACCAGGTCCGAAGAACTTATGCCACCCGCATTAGCTGTAACAAACTTCTTCAGAATTATGGAAACGTCCATCCTGTCCGCGGCCGGCCTGTCCATCCCCTGTCTTGATACGAGCCTCCAGACCATTCTTTCGACGTATGGATACAAGAGTGCCGCGGCGGTAGCCTGGTTCGATGCCCGACCCAGACCGTCGTGCGCCGGCAGGCTGTCCTCCACAATCTGAGGAGCCTGAATCCTCAGCCTGCTCGTTTCTGCTTGCATGGTTATGCCTCCTTCTCATGGCACATCTCCATTGGGTTACTTTGTACCAGAAAAAACGGCGTAGCCTTGGAGTCTTAGAGGTCTTCTCTCCTGCGAATCGAATCCCCGGCAGCGTTCAGAAGATAGTTGAGCACGACGATGGTATATACGAACGATACCGCCATCAGGAGTGGGGCCCAGAGGACCAAGGGGCTCCCGAGGAACCCTGCTCCAAGAACCAGACCCATGAGTGGCGACACCAGGCCAAAGTTGATTGCGGTCTGGAAGAGGAATTTCCTGATGTCTGTCAGGTCCTGCGCCTGACTCGAGAGCATGTCGTCGGTCGTGCTCTGGCCATAGCGGGCTGCAAAGTAAATTCCCCCTCCCATCATGATCGAGGCGACCTCCAGAGCGCCGGGGATCGCGAGTAGCACGCTTAGGAGTGACCCGGGCCTGCCGGACTCGCTTAGGATAAGCGGAATTCCGACCGCAAGGGCTACCGGCGAAAGGATGAACAGCAAGGGGGTGAGCCGGGCCCTGTAGACCTCCTTGACGTACCTCCTTACATCGATGGCCGAGGTCTTGATGATCCATAGTCTCTCCTTCTCCAGCCACCGCGAAGCCGTCCCCGAGCCGTAGGAACCTATGATGAAGAGTATGAGAAGGAATGACGTAGGAGAAGACTGGAAGATTCCGGACAGGGAGTAAATCACCATGAAGCCGGCGAGGAAAAAGGCACTGACCAGGAGCGACCTGCGCTCCTTGGTCCTCCTCATTACCACGGCCTCCTTGCTCCGCACAACCGACCATACCGACCGCCCTTGAGTCTCCAGAGTCACCTCGGAGTTCTTGCTCAATCCCTCGGGGGACGCCCCAGGTTCGTCAATCTGAAGAACCTCATAGAAATGGTTCCTGGACATCCTCAGGCCGAGAGAGACAAAGGCACCAAGCCATGCAAGGAGAAGGAGGACTTGTACCGTGCTCGCCGCTGTCCAGGGCTCGCCTCTCACGAGCTGAGTACTCACCGCGGCCGCGAGGCCACTGGGAAGCACCTGAACCACGTAACCGACAGACGCTGGTGTTCCGGGAATGAGCAGAGTGATCGGTATGAGACTGATGGCCACGATAGAGATTATCAGGGCATACCTCAGGGCTCTGAGCCTCACTTTTGCTATAGAGCCGAGGGAGAGAGTGACATCGGCACTGAGGACCAGCGCCATCGCAAAGAAGGTGAGCGTGACAAACCCGGCGAGCAGAGCGTTCACGAACCCGGTCCCATATGAGAAAGAAAACCTGAGGTAAAGCGCGAGCACCGGAGGAAATGAAAGCAGTACAGTAGTGAAGGAGTTCATCAGTATCTTGGCAGCGAAGACCTCGCGCGGCCTGACGGGGGATGTGAAGACGTAGTCCACGTCGGCGGCGCTCACGGGAAGGCCACTGCCGTTGAAGCCACTTTCGACCAGCCCCACCAAGAAGAGCGACATTATCAGTGTGAGCGCGGCGTCGGAGATCCCCGACCCGAGGCTGAACCTGTCGGAGAAGGACAGGAAGGTCGTGCCGACGAATAGGACGGCTACTATCGAGAACCCCTCCCCCAGTAGGATTGCGAAAGCTGCCGTCCGGGTGAACCTCCCTTTGATCCAATAGCGGACAAGTGTGGCGACGGTACCGAGGGAACTTGTCAAGGATGGGCCGACCCTCTAAGTCGCATCCGAGGTGAGCTTGAGGAAGACATCCTCGAGCCTAGCGTCCTTACCCGCGTCGGCCAGCTCGCGGAGGCTCTGGAGTCCTCCGGTGGCGACGATCGCTCCGTGGTCTATTATAGCCATCTGGGTCGCGTAGTCCTGTACCACCTCGAGGTTGTGAGTCGAGAGAAGCACTGTGGTGCCCTTCTTTCCCTGAGAAGTAATCCAGTTGTTGACGAATATCTGTGTCTTTGGGTCAAGGGCCGTCAAGGGTTCGTCCATGACGAGGACCTGAGGGTCGTGCAGAGTCGCAGCTATCAAAGCCACCTTCTGCTTCATACCCTTCGAGAGGCTCCCCAGGAGCGCCTTCTCCTTGTCCTCCAGGGAGAATGTCTTCAGCGACTCGTCTATCCTCTGCTCAAGGGGAGCGTCCTCTACGCCTCTGATCTTGCCGACAAAACGCAGGAACTCCCTCACGGTAAGGCCGGTGTACAGAGTCGGGTTCTCGGGTACGTAACCAACCACACTCTTCGCCTTCTCGGGGTCTTGTACGATGTCATATCCGCCCACGTTGACGGTACCGCTGGTGGGTCTGAGGATTCCTACGATGATCTTCATCATTGTGCTCTTGCCTGCGCCGTTCGGACCGAGCAGACCGACGACCTCGCCGGAACGGACGGTCAGTGATACGTGGTCCAGTGCGACCAGTTTACCGTAGACCTTTGTGAGGTCCTCTATCACTATGTCGCCCAAGTCATCTTCACCAACGGGCGCACGCCTCTGACCGGGCTAAGAACATGCATGTTTATGCCTCTGGAACGCTAGGCGGTTATCTGGATGCGTATCCCGTCGGGGTCGCTCAGGGTCAGCCTGCCGTCTTTGGCGGTCGACTGGGGGAAACGCAACGAGAGATCGTCGAGCGCCCGCACGCCTGGCAGCACCATCCTGAACTCGTCGAGCCCGGCATGACCATCGCGACGCGGGCTGCCACCTTTGCTGTGCCAGGTGTTGAGCCCAAGGTGGTGGTGATACCCGCCGACGGAGAGAAATGCGGCGCCCATCTCCGGAATGTAGGCATTGACGTCAAGGCCGAGCTGCTCGTGGTAGAATCGTACCGAGTTTTCCAGATTCGTTACCCTTAGGTGCATGTGCCCTATTCGCGCCCCATTCGGAAAGGGTTCCGGTTTTGACCTCTCTGCTGGGCCGAGCTCTCTGAGTAAAGAGTCGAAATCTAATGGACCGTTCATTGCCGCGAAACTGTCGTATCCGCCCTGCATCATCCTGCCCCAATCAGGCCAAGTGGCCCTTGGCCTGTCTGCGTAGAACTCAATTCCGTTCTTTTCGACGTCGTGCAGATAGAGTGCCTCGCTGAAGCTATGGTCCGCGAAGCCCTCATACGGAACCCCTGAGTTGCCGACGGACAGGAACGTGGAAGCGAGGTCCTTCCTGTGAGGGAGCAGGACCGCATAGTGATACAGTCCGGCGGAGTCTTGACGAGCCACCGACGCCTGGGGGTCATGCCTGAGGCGCAGAATCGGCTCGGTCGCGTTCTTGAACCCAAGCTCGACCTCATGGAGACCACCCGGAGCCGCTCGTCTGTTCTTGATGGCGAAGCCTATGTCCCTCTGATAAAACGAGAGCGCAGCCTCTAGGTCCCTCACCCTGAGAGTAGGGGCGCCCATGCGCATTTTGCTATCAAGCCGGAATCCAGCTTCGTGCTTGAGTTCTGGCGGCAAAATTATGGGACCTCCGCACTCGAAACCATGACCGGGCTTGCTGGCCGTTCCCTTAGCCCTTGTGATGCCGACATCGCGTATTCTGATGAGTTATGATTGGGCGTCCAATATAAGGGTATCGCACGCCCAATACTCTTATATCGTTCAGAGCATTCCTTCCATCGGAATGAAGAAAGAAGAAGGAGACGGGGGCATGTGCGATATGCGCGGGATGTTATCGTTCATGATCCTTTGGATGCTTTCTAGCCGCTCAATGTGCGGTCAGGAGCTCGCCTCCGAGCTGGGGAAGAGACGCGGCGACAAGCCGAACCCGGGGACGATCTACCCGGCACTGAAAGAGCTCGCGAACCGCGGGCTCATCAAATCGCACTCCGAGGGCAGGACTCTGGTCTACGAGCTTACGGCTACGGGAAGGTCTACTTTGACGAAATCACTGGAGTACTTCGAACGGGTCTTCGGAGACATCCGGGCAGAGAGCGTCTCCCGCACTCGCGCCGTCGCCTAGCCAAGTTGGAAAAGGTTCTGCACGCATAAATAACGCTCCCCCAAGTTCAGATTGATTTCGATGGTGAAGAAAGTCAGTCCAATCCCTCCGGGGTTCCGCACGGTAACCCCGTACCTGTCTGTCTCAGGCGCGGCAGACGCCCTGAAGTTCTACAAGAAGGCTTTCGGGGCGAAGGAGATCACCAAGGCTCGCCAACAGACCCCAGACGGCAGGATAATCCACTCGAGGTTCACAATCGGAGACTCCCTTTTCATGATGTCAGACGGCTTTGGAACGGCAACAGGCGGGGGTCCGATAACCTTGCATGTCTACTCGAAGAACGTCGACAAGCTCTGGAAGGATGCTCTGGGCGCCGGCGCGAAGGCTGTGATGCCCCTCGAGGACATGTACTGGGGAGAGAGATACGGCCAACTGATTGACCCGTTCGGATGTCGCTGGTCCGTCTCGATGCAGATCGGCATGAGCAAGGAAGAGAGGGCCGCGAAGCAGAAGGCTGCGATGGAGATGTTCTCAAAGGGCGAGCATCCGGTCAAAAACGAGTGAAATGTCTAGCGGGGGCGACCGAACTATGCCTATCTCACTCGCCGACGAGCCGGTGAAAAAGGGTGGAACTGACGACGTCCTGTCGGCATTCTGAGTGATTATGTTGAGAACAAGCGAATACGAGACACCTGTCCTCTTAATCGACGTGGATGCACTCGACCGCAATATCGAGCGAATGGGAACTTTCTTTCACGGGAAGAAGGCGTCTCTCAGACCTCACGTGAAGGTCCACAAGTCTCCGTGGCTCGCACTCAAACAGATATCAGCGGGCGCCAAAGGGATTACCTGTGCCAAGGTCAGCGAGGCTGAAGTGATGATGGCTGGAGGCGTGGATGACATACTTATCGCGAACGAGATAGTCGGTGATGACAAGGTAAGGAGGCTCGTCAAACTGGCGAACCTGTGTAAGCTAACGGTCGCCGTGGATGACCTTGAGAACGCGCGCCAGATATCAGCGCAGGCAGCGCTCGAAGGCTCCCGGGTTCATGTGCTGGTCGACTTGAACCTGAGCGGAGCGGTCAGCGGGATACTCGACAGGACCGGCGTGCTGCCAGGGAAAGACGCTGTGGTCCTAGCGTATGAGGTGTCCAGGCTGCCCAACTTACGGTTTAGCGGTGTTCTTGGATACGAGGGCTCGCTCGGGTCCTTCCCGGACGAAAAATCCAGGATAGAAGGAGGAAGAAGGGCCCTGGACACGCTCGTACAGACGGCGCGCTCAATCTCTGATGCAGGACTGAGCGTTGAGGTCGTGAGCTGTGGCGGCACAATGTCGTACAAGACGGCGGCGGAGTTCCCTGGCGTCACCGAGGTCCAGGCCGGCGGATATGTCTTCATGGACCTCGGCTACCGCAGGTCGGGCATCGACTTTGAGACCTCGCTGACCCTGCTGACCAGGGTGGTCAGCAGACCGAGACCCGAGAAGGCGATCATCGACGCAGGGTTCAAGACAATCAGCGCTGAGTCGGGACTCCCGGAGGTGAAGGGAAGAGACGACCTGCAGGTCCAGTCGTTGAACGCTGAGCACGGACACTTACTCGTGAAGGAGCCGACCCGCGGCCCGAAAAGGGCCGAGAGGCTGGAACTACTTCCCACGCATGCGGACACCACCACGTGCCTGCATGATGAATACGTCCTTGTCAAGAATGGCGAGGTGGACGGGACGATGAAGGTGGCCGCGCGTGGGAAGCTCCAATAGGCACTATTGGCTCTCGGCACGGAGCTGGTCGAGGACAAGGTAAATGGCGGAAGTGTCGTAGTCTTCGTAGCCCAGCTCCGCCGCCTTGGATATGAGTCGGCTGGCGAGCCCGGCAAGGGAGAGCTCAACGCCGTCCTTCGCTGTGCTCTCCATAATTATCCCAAGGTCCTTCTTGAGGTTCCTCATAGACGCGCCGCCTTTCAGTTCGCCTGAGACCAACACAGAAGCAAAGTGCCGGAAGACCGGCGAGTCGCCCCAGCTCATCGAGATTATTCTTTGCAGGTCCTCGATTCTCAGCCCCATCTTCTTCGCCCAGACGTAGGCTTCGGCTATCCCGACGAAGTAGACACCTACGAGGGCCTGATTGAAGAGCTTGACCCTGAGGCCGGAGCCCGACTTCCCAAGGTAGAACACGTTCTCCCCGATCTTGGAGAGTACGTCTTTGCACTTCTCGAAGGCCCTCTTGTCTCCTCCGACCATGATGGTTAGTGTACCCGCCGCGGCTCCTTCGGGTCCTCCACTGACCGGAGCATCGAGGTAATGCAGCCCCTTCTTCCGGAGCTTCTGGGCTGTTCGTACCGCTGTCACCGGGTCGATGGTGCTGGTGTCCACGACGATGGACCCCGGGCGGAGACCCTTGACGAGACCGCTCTTTCCGAGGACAACTGTCTCCACAGCCTCGGAGTCCAGCAACGCGAGGATCACGATTGTGCAGCTCTTGGCTAGCTCTTCCGGGGAGCCGGCAGGCCTTGCGCCTGCGGCCACAAGCTGCTCGACAGGTCCCTGACTGCGGTTATAGACGATTACATCATAGCCAGCACTGAGGAGGTTTCTTGCCATCCTGCTCCCCATCACTCCAAGACCTACGAACCCGACTCTGGAGGCCGAGGTCTTCTCGGCCCGTACTTCGCGAGTCACAGCTGACGGCCTCCATTCAGTATGCGAGCGGGCATGAATCGGCTCAATACTGGAGAGAGGCCCTACTATACTTTGGGTGACTTCCTGCTCAACTAGCGCGGGTGCCGTGGTCCTTGATGGATGACTGAGAGGCAGATTGTCAAGACGGTGGAAGTCGCGGCGAGCCCTGAAGTAGTTTGGCGCGCGTGGGCGACGGTGGAAGGGGTAAAGAGCTTCTTCGCTCCTGATGCGAAGATAGAGCTCAGGCCTGGCGGCGCATATGAAATCTATTTCGACCTCGGGCAGGCAGAGGGCCTGAAGTGGAGCGAAGGATGCAAAGTCCTCAGCTTCGTTCCCTCGAGGATGCTTTCTTTTACGTGGGGTGCGCCCCCAAAGTTCCAAGGCCCGCAAGGAGAACGCTCACTGGGTCGTCCTGTTTTTGATCGCTCGGGGGAGGGAACCCGTGTCACGATGGTCCAACTCGGTTGGAAGGATGGAGGAGAAGAGGATGCCGTCTACCAATATTTCGACCGCATATGGCCGGCGGTCCTGGAGTCATTGGTCAGCCGGTTCTCCGCCGGCCCTGTCGACTGGGGAAAGTAGCAGTAGGCCTATGAAAAACAAAAGGCTGATAGCAGGTTAGTTCCGCAGCAGCGGCATGGAGTACGTAAGGCTAGGAGATACCGGTCTGAAGGTTTCGAGGATTTGTCTGGGTTGTATGACGTTCGGGAATTCGCAAAGTTGGATGGTCGAAGAGGCAGGCGCCGGGCCAGTGTTGAAGCGTGCGTGGGATTTGGGCATCAACTTCTACGATACAGCAAACGTTTACTCGCAAGGCAGATCGGAGGAGATTTTGGGGAATTTCCTCAAGGGTTCGAGGGAGGACGCGGTCATCGCAACGAAGGTCTTCAACGCTATGGGCGAAGGCATCAACCAGAGGGGTCTCTCGAGCAAACACATCCACTGGCAACTCGGCGAGTCACTGAAGAGGCTCGGCACCCACTACGTCGACCTTTATCAGACACACAGGTGGGACTACAGTACTCCGATAGCCGAGACGCTCTCCACCATGACTGACCTGGTGAAGGGGGGCAGGATTCGCTACATTGGAGCTTCGAGCATGTGGGCTTGGCAGTTCGCTAAAGCGCTGTATACGAGCGACATCAATGGCTACGCGAGGTTCGTGAGCATGCAGAATCTCTACAATCTTGTCTACAGGGAGGAGGAAAGAGAGATGAACCCTCTTTGTGCCGACGAGAAAGTGGGGCTAATACCCTGGAGCCCGACAGCAGCAGGAATCCTCTCTGGCAAGTATTTCGAGGACGGGAAAATCGTCGTGGCACCAGACGCCAACGGCAGAGTGGCGCCAGGTTCGATGGCCTTTGACAGATACGTCGGAAAGCCTTCCAACGACGAAATCGTCAAGAGGACGAAGGAGCTCGCAGTGAATAAAGGTGCCACACCCACGCAAGTGGCCATTGCGTGGTTGCTCTACAAGGGGGTGACCTCACCCATTATAGGGACGACCAAAGTCGAGCACTTGGAAGAGTTCGTGGGTTCGCTTGAGGTAAAAGTGTCGCCGGATGACGCGAAGTATCTGGAGGAACCCTACCTGCCTCAGAGAGTTACGGGTCACGAATAGGACAGGTCCGCTCTTTCAGCGGAGGGATCACATGCCCTTTCGGAATTCCTTTACTTCCCCGGTAGTTGCGTCTACGACCAAGTAGGCCGTATCAGGGAACATGGCCTTTGGTTTTTTGTATTCCACGTCTACGCTCCACGTGCCCTTCACCTCTTCCAGCTTGGCGGATGTTATGTCAAAATCCTCGGCTCCTACGGCCAATTTGACATGTTCGGCGACTCTCTTCTTGAGGTCATCGAAGGTCAGGGTGGGCATGTTACAACGAAACCTGTATCCGTCGACTCCAGCCGCTCATATAAGGTTGGTCACTTTCGGCGCGGCTTGGTTCCCGTCGATGCAACCTCCGTCATAGCGGTCCACTTCGCGGCGAACTCGTCCCTCTTTGGTCTATAGACAGACGCGAAGAAGCCTTCGCCGGAAAGAAGTGTATCGCGGTCAAAGTGACGGACATAATCCAGTGCCTCGTCCCATGCAGCTTCAAACTTCCCTCCGAATCTCACGGCAACCTGCTTCTCAAAATCCTCCTCAGTCTGGGTTTTTCCGCCTATTGCAAAGTAGAGCTTATTCCCTTGCGGCACTGCATACGCCAACTCGTCGCCGAGATGGTACTCCTGCGGTGCGGCGGCAGACTTACTCCCAGCGGGCGCTCCTGTGCCTGTGCCCGTTCCCGCACCCTTTGATGCAGTGCCTTTGAATCCTCGTTTCGCCGCTGCATAGAATATCGCCCGGTTGAGTCCCCACGAAAGCGCGGAATCCATTGGAAGTCCCAGCTCGCGGGCCCTGGCTGCCTGAATCGTGGCCATGACCTGGAATCGTCCGACTGCCATGATGGCTGCAGGGATCACAAGCGATCTGAGACATATTTACCACTTTCCGCGCGTTTAATAATCGATTCGCCGCATTTCGCGATGTGCAAGCTTCCCAGGACAAGATCATCCTCACCGCAGCGGTCACTGGCGCCGTGCACACGCCTACCATGAGTCCTTACCTCCCGATAACCCCGGAACAGATCACCGATGACGCGGTGAAGGCGGCAGAGGCCGGCGCGGCTATCGTTCACGTCCATGTTAGGAACCCGGAGACGGGCAGGCCCTCTTCAGACCTGGAACTCTACCGAAAGGTACTGACATCGATAAAGTCAAGGTCTGATGTCATAATCAATACCACCACAGGCGGAGGATACGGGATGACACCCCAGGAGAGGCTGGCAGTCGTCCCGACGTTCAAACCAGAGCTCGCCTCCTTCAACATGGGTTCGATGAATTTCGCCACCTACCCCCTCCTTCAGAAGTACAAGACCTGGAAGTATGACTGGGAGAAGGATTTCATAGCGTCTACGAAGGATAACATCTTCAGGAACACGTTTGCTAGTATGGAAGAGTTCTGTAGGACGATGAACGAGAACGGGACGAGGCCCGAGCTGGAATGCTATGACGTTGGCCACATATACAACGCCCAGAAGCTGATAGCTGAAGGCCTACTGAAGACGCCCGTGCACATGCAGTTCGTTCTGGGCATACTAGGAGGGATAGGTCCGTCCGTCGAGGACTTGGTCTCGATGAAGCAGACGGCTGACAGGCTGCTCGGCGCGGGTAGCTACACGTGGTCGGCGGCAGGACCGGGAAAGTTCCAGTTCGGGTGTTGCCTCACAGCGGCTAAGCTGGGCGGGCACGCCAGGGTGGGGCTTGAGGACAACCTCTACATGAGGAAAGGCGTTTTGGCAAAGAGCAGCGGCGAGCAGGTCGCCCGAATGAAGGAACTCGTCTCAGAGATCACCGGGAGGGGGCATGCGACACCCGAAGAGGCTCGCGCGATGTTAGGGCTGAAGGGCAGGGACAAGGTAGCGTACTGACGCTCTAGTTAGTGCATCACCTGGCCGCCGCTGACACAGATGTTCTGCCCTGTGATGTAGTCGGATTCGTCCGACACGTAGAACAAGATTACCCTGGCAATCTCGTCCGGTTCTCCCCACCTCTTCCAGGGGGTCTTCTTTACGGCTGCGTCGATGAACTCGGGCGTGACCTTCTGAAAGAACCCCGTCTTGATGAGCCCAGGAGAGACGCAGTTCACTCGTATCTTGTATGGCGCGACCTCGCGCGCAATCGCCTTTGTGAATGCGATTATCCCTGCCTTTGCGGCGGCGTAGACGGCGAAAAGGTCCCCGCCGACGTTCGAGTCGCCCAGACCCTGCGTGGAGCCGAGGTTTACAATGTTCCCCGAACCCCGGGGAATCATGTGCCTGAGCGCGTGCTGCGTACAGTTCAGAGCAGAATACAGGTTATTGGCGAGGGTCAGGTCCCACTTTTGCCTGTCTAGGTCGACAAAAGCAGTCCCCCCGAAGCCCATGCTCCCTCCGGCATTGTTGACCAGGACATCCAGCTTACCGAACTGTTCGACGGCGCTTTTGACGAGGGAGCCTGCGAATTCGTAATCGCTGACATCTCCGGCGAGCGTGAGAAGCCTGGATGGCTCGAACCCCCTGGTCTCGGCATCCACCCTAAGCTGCGCCAGCCTGTCCCCGTATAGGTCCGCCCCTGCGACAGTAGCGCCTTCGGCCAGGAACATCAGGGTCGTGGCCTTTCCGATTCCGCTCCCTGCCCCTGTGATCACTGCTGCCTTCCCTGCGAGAGTGCCGTTGCCCATAACGATATGGCACCGAAGGCCGGTCTTAAATGATGGGAAGAGCACACAGTCAGGGTATCGCGATCACGACATCCTGGAAGTCCGTTGTGGGCTGGTGAAACACCAGCAGAATTGCCACTGCTACCGGGATTGCACAGAGAATTGGGAGCACCAGCGCCAGCAGATAATGTCGCACCCTAGGTGGTCGCGCTCCTGCGAGGGGAGAGACGGTGAAAGCCGGGAGATACACCATCAAGCCATAGACTAGGATCCAGAGACCAGCCCCTACAAGATTCCCAAATCCGAACGATATCGTCTCCGAAAACGCACCGCTGATGCCATAGAGCAGGAATACGGCCTTCGGGTCGAAAGAGTACCGTGATAGCAGGAAGGCCCACGCGGCGAACATCGGGAGGAAGACAATCACGCTATGAAAAAGTATCACATCGAAGTAGTTTGCAGAGGCGGCGATGTACGCCTGACCTATTCTTACCCCGAACTCAGGTGCCAGATTTGTCATGCCGGTCGTGACGGCTTCTTCAGCCATCGACAGCCCGGCCGCGAAAAGGAAGAACTTCAATCGCGGGTCTATGGAAAGCTTCGATAGTGCTCCCCTGACTCGGCCACGGAACAGCATCATCAATGACCCTCCGCCGACGACCCAGATGAGGACAAGGCCCCACGTCATATCAACCTCAGCGCGCGCCACAGGCGTCTCGAGTGACGCGTTCGTGAACGTGCCAATGGTCTCGAGGCTCATGATCACCAAGAGCCAGACCCCGGATACCACTATGGCCAGGCGACCGTAGTTCAACGCACCTCAAGGTCACTCATAGGTCAGTAAAAGAGACGGTGGCCGTAGGTTCATATCATCCGCACGTCATGGCGAAACCGCGGGTTCAGAGTTGAAGATGCCAAAGAGCGACTCAGACACGGAGGAATTCTTCAGGTCGCTTCTTCCCGAAGACAAGCGTGTGAAAGTCAAGCCGATGTTCGGTCACGCCGCCGCCTTCGTGAACGGGAACTTGTTCGCGGGGACCTTCGGAAAGCAGGTCTTCGTGAGGCTACCCGATGAGGAAGGTCGCGTCCTGTTGAAAGAAGATGGGGCCAGCAAGTTCTCCCCAATGGAAGGCAGGCCCATGAAGGGCTACGTCGTGACTCCGGACTACTGGGCAGCCACTCCCGCGAAGGCTCGCTTATGGGTCCTGAAATCCCTCACATGGGTGAGCGCCCTGCCACCCAAGAAGCCCAAGTGACTATCTGGATTCCGACTTCCACTTACTTAGGCTGAATCCGGGTTCGTGGAACTTCGCCTGTTCTTTCTTCTCGCGGCTTATGAGCTCCGTCGCGTAGCTTAGTACCTGCGGCAGCTTGTCCGCGGGGAACTTGCAGGCACCGCACTGGTCCATGTGGACGATGTCCCCGGGAGCGACTGTCATGCCGGCGACCTTGACCGGTATCCCCGTACCTCTGAGTTGCGTGTTGCCGTGACCCGAGGTAAGACCAGTCGCCAAGTATTGCAGCTTCATGTCTTTGATCTCGACGTAATCTCGGATGGGTCCATCCGTCACCACGCCCTCTACTCCGAACGCCTTGAATTGCGTCGTCATGTTTCCGCCGAAAAGACCGGAAAGGTTCTCGAGGCCCTCTGAGTACGTCTGCTTCGCCACCAGGATCACGGGCTTGGGCGAAGCGTCTAGATGCTCGGCCAGTGCCCACCGGTCGATCTTGGTGTAGTCAGCCCTTTCATCGGAGAACCAGGCCGTCGCGGCAAATCCGCACACTGGTCCGAACTCGGGGTAGATGCACCGCAGAGTGGTGTCCGTATAGTATTCTCCGCGCCAGGCATCGTAAAGCTTCAGACAGATGTCGCTTCCGGGATAGGTCGCGACGACATTGCAGATTGTCGCGGTGTCAAACTTCCTGAGCTCCTGTATGATACGTACTTGCTCTGCGATTTTCTCCGAACTCATCAACGGGCGGCTTCCTCATCTTTCATCTTAAGTCTTGTGAGTGAGAAACCGCACCCAGATTCGTTATCGATTATGGAGCAATTATGGAAATCGGTTAAGTAGCATAGGCCAGACTTCAATACGAACTTTGACCGTCAAGAATGGGAGGGGTCCTTTGGGCTCGTCTTGCGTACCGCGCTTCACCCACTCGCCCGATCCATTCTCTTACAGAACAGGAGTTATCAGAACTTGTCATCGATGAGCCTGGCCTACAGGAGCTTGAGACGGAGAAAAGTCAGGACTGCTCTCACGGTCTCGGGCATCGTGACCGGAGTGGCCCTGATACTGGTGCTCTTTTCCCTCACAGCCGGCGCCTCGACCCAGACCAATGGTCTGGTCAGAAGCCTGTCGCCTGCGCAAATAACTGTCACAAACTCAACCAGACCCAGCTTTCCAGGCGGGACAGGTACAGGCGGCTTCCCAGGAGGAGGAGGGGGCAGCGGGTTCGCCGGAGGCGGAGGCTTTGGAGGTCTCTTTGGTACCTCAGAAACCGTGAGTCAGTCGCTTACAGACCAGATAGGCAACATCACGGGCGTCTACGCTGCGACGCCGCAGCTCTCGGTCACCGGGTACGTAGGCGGCGGTAACGCATTCGTTTACGGCATCGACCCAAGTACATACTCTGAGGTCACCGGAGGGCTCAACATCGTGAGCGGGGCTATGCTGTCATCATCTACGGCTTACCAGGTCGTATTAGGCCAGACTCTGGCTCAGAGCCTGAACGCGACTGTGGGGTCTACCGTCACAATCGGACAGAACAGCACCGGAGGAGATGCGTACACAGTCGTTGGAATCTATTCGGCCGCGAATTCCTTCGAAGAAAGGTCTGCCTACGTACCGCTGGCGAGCGCCCAAAGCCTGTCCGGTGACACCGGCAAGGTTACAGACATATACGTCAAGGCGAACAACCCCAGCTACGTGTCCACGATCGCTTCAGAGATAACGTCGTCCATCCCGGGAGTGAACGCGATAACCGCGGCCTCGTCGACGCTATCCGCATCATCTCTGTCCGGGACGCTCACGACCTTCTTTACCGTAATTGGTCTCGTCGCCCTGCTCGCAGGAGGATTCGGAGTGATCAATACAATGATCATATCGACGACGGAGCGGACGCGCGAAATCGGGACGCTCCGCGCGATAGGGGCTAGGAAAGGACAGATCCTGCGACTGTTCATCAGCGAGGCGTTCCTGATTGGCCTGATAGGCGGAGCCGCCGGCGTATTGGTCGGGGTGGTCGTCGCTCTGCTACTGCCTTCGTTCACCGGAGCCGCGAGCACGAGCGGATTCGGGGGCCGGGGAGTCGGAGGCCTATTCGGAGGAGCCCTCACGCCCACACTGACTCCGGAAGTGGTATTGCTGAGCCTGTGTCTGGGAATCGTGGTCGGAGTTCTGGCGGGACTTTACCCTGCGTGGCGCGCGTCCAGGTTGGACCCGGTGGAGGCTCTACGGCATGTCTGAGACCAACGCGCAGACTCCCATCGTGCAGACCGTCGCCATCTCAAAACAATACAAGGGTGGGCGCATCCATGTTGAATCCAGAAGGGGAGATGCGAAAGACAGGATTCGGTTGGTCCCCGCCTTGAATGGGATAGACATGACGGTGGGCAAGGGTGAAATCATCGGCATAGTCGGGCCATCCGGATCGGGGAAGACCACCCTTCTCAACATGGTCGGTGGCCTCGACCGGCCATCACACGGAAAGGTTCTGGTAGACAACGTCGACCTGTCGACCTTCAACGACGACCAACTCGCGGACTACAGACTGCGGAAGATCGGGTTCATCTTCCAGTTCTACAACCTGATACCCACATTGACGGCGCTGGAGAATGTAGAACTTCCAATGAACCTGGCCGGCGTGCCAAAGCAGGAGCAGGAGAATCGCGCCTACGAGCTTTTGCGGACCGTGGGCCTGGAATCAAGGGTGGGTCACCTGCCCGTAGAGCTGAGCGGCGGCGAGCAGCAGAGAGTTGCGGTTGCTAGAGCTCTGGCGAACAACCCGTTGGTGATACTGGGGGACGAGCCGACGGGCGACCTGGACTCGAAGTCAGCCGAGGCTTTGATGGACCTGATCGTGTCACTTCGCAAGGACAGGAAGATGACGTTCGTCTTGGTCACCCATGACCCGCTTGTGGTGGTGGAATGCGATCGCGTCTATTCCATACGAGACGGAAAGATATTGCGCACTCAGACCAAGGCAGAGAACAAGAAGATCATTGGCGATGAAAGGTCGATGCTGAGCAAGCTGTACTGAAAGCCCCGAGGAAGAAAAGTCTCTTTTCGCCGCTCACTCTAGGCTGAGATATAGGAAGACCGTGTATGCGCATATTGTGACCACGTCTGCCGCGAAGGTCGAGTACCCGGGTCCAGGCAGAGTAACCGGCCCGATTGCGCTCTCAGTGAGTGGGTACGAGACCAGGGTCTGTAGGAGGAGCGCGCCGAGTACGACTACCAGACCGAGGGCGAAATTTGCCTTTGTCTCGATGTACATCCTGGAGTAGACCACGACCAGTGAGATTAGAAGGGCTACCTCGACCGTCGTAAGTATGACGTGGTACTCGAACAGTGGACTTGTAGGAAATGGGTGGAAGTGCCCGAATGGCCCACCCCCGTATTGTGGTCCCTGCTGGCCATTGGCGGCGAGAGAGATGGCTTCCCCTCCTACTAGGCCCACCAACAGCACTATAGGCACCCAGAGCTTCTGCAGGTACGACCGCTTCTGCGGGGAGTTCGGTTCCGCGGTCTGTGGGGTCGTTGTCATGGACTATCTCCCTCCTCCACTCTTCGTCCCCTTGGTTCTCTTCAATATTGCCTCAAGCTTGTCCCAGTGGGCTTCCATGTTCTCCGACACGAAGTAGACCTTACCGTACTTGTCACCCTCCGTGAGCACCAAGTGGTTTGACTCGAGGACCTTGAGGTGATGCCGGACCGTTGTATAATCGACGTTCAGGGCCAGGCATAGCTGCTGCGCGTTCCTCGGCTCCTTTCTGATACTGTACAGGACCAGAGCTCTTGTGTGCGCTCCCGCGCTCCCGGCGAATAGCCACCAGAGGAGTCGCTCAAAAGAGTCCATTGTGGAGCCGGTCGTGACGCCCATCAATAATTCTATCGTAGATTCGGCGACGGCCGCACTGTGCTTGCTCAATGATATCGACTACGCCGGGGGCCTGGTCCCGAGTGTGACGTCGACCGTCATGGATTGACCTGCCCTGATTATGCCAAGCTGGACTGTCTGCCCGGCGACTGTATACTCCTCAAGGTAGCTGGAGAGCGAGTCCCCATTGACTATCTTGGTCCCATTTATTGAGACGATGATGTCGCCGCCTATCGTATACTGGGCGCCGTCGACCGTCGCTGTGGTGGAACCAGCCTTCAGGCCCGCTGCAGCTGCCGGGCCGCCGCTCACGACCTGCTCGATGAGCACCCCATAGGTCACGTTCGTCTTCGAATCCTGGGCCAGCTGATAATTCATGTCAGCCGTTCCGACCCCCAGGTAAGAGTGGCCGTCGTAGCTCCCGGTAGCTATCAACGAGGAGAGTTCCTTTAGGATGGTACTCGATGGTATCGCGAAACCAATGCCCTCTGAGCCGTTGACGGTGGCTGTGGTGATGCCAATCACATAGCCATTCTCGTCGAAAAGCGGCCCGCCAGAGTTGCCGGGGTTGATGGGGGCGCTGAACTGGATTATGTCCGAAATCGAGAAGCCGTTCGTGGTGGCCTCCTCAATCGTCCTTCCTAGCTGGCTGATTATCCCAAAGGTGATCGAGCCGGATAGACCGTATGGGTTTCCGATCACCACAACGGGCTGCCCCACAACGACGTTGTTAGAAGACACAAGCTGAATCGGCGTGAACTCACTTGTGGGGGCTGTGGGAACAGTCACGACGGCAAGGTCGCTGTAGGCATCGGTGCCGATGACAGTCACGGGATAGGAGTCTCCGTCCGAAAATGTAGCAGTGATGTTGCTAACCCCGTTGACGACGTGGTCGTTGGTAACGATATAATATTGGCCGCTGTAGTTTATGACGAATCCGGAACCGAGGACAGTCTCGACCTCGGTCTGACTGCCGAACAGACCGGTTGCTGTCACGAGTTCGTTACCTTCCAAAGTCACGACGCTTGGGCTCGCGGCAGCATAGATTTGTTCAGCATTGATGGACAGCGATACCGAGGTGTTACCTGTTGGGACGGTCGAGGCAGCTGCCAACTGCGACTGCAGCTGATTGTTCGAAGCTTGGAGGCTGGATACGGAGCTCTGCAAGCTGCTGATGGTAGCACTGTCAGCGTTGTCGGTGGATGCCTGCGCGAAGTATACCAGACCCGATCCGAGTATTAGGACCAGGACTACCAAGGCAATTATCGCCTTTCGGCCTGGGGGATTTGACTTCTGTTCCGGGGTTGTCTGCATGTAGATCCGCTCCCTTTAGCTTGCTTCCCTCTCCTTGACGCCGATTAGGAGGGTCCGAGGCATGTCTGACGAGGGCTAATCGATGATATTTAGGAACTTTCCCTAATGGTTCCCAAATCCTTAGAGAATCTTCCGGTGGCTCGGTCCCATCTACCGGATTCTACTTCAAATATCGAACCGTAGCAAGACGACCGACATGGTGTTTGGATTCCTTATCGATGTTCCGCTCCTCATCATCACATTCGCGTTCATTGTGGTATTCAGAAAAAGATTGTCCGCAGCGATAGTGAGGCTCGGCGCACCGCCGATACTGCTATGCACGCTCGTGGCGATTCCACTGATTGTCTTTGAAGAACAAATCGACTGCATGCCTGCGTGGTGCGGTAGGGTGCCCGTCCCGCCAACCCTACCCTTCATCCTAATCGAGGTGGTCGTCCTGGCCCTCCTAGTAGCGGGTCTGCATGCGACGAGCCTGCGCAAGGTCATACTCGCTTTCAGCGTCTTTGGCATAGGCTGGGAGTATTTCCTTGGCGGTCTACGGGGGCTTGAACCGTCTCTCGTGGCGATTTTCATCGTACCTTATGTGGGGCTCGGCTATGCGTTCGTCTCATTGCTGCCGATTTCGGTTTTCATGAGCGGCATGACAGCCGGCCATCCCTCAAAGAGTGATAGTCCGGGAGAACTCCAGACAAACACCCTCATGGTCGAGACTTCAGTGGAACACGACCAGGAAAAAATTAGGTATGGTCCGTAAATCAGAATCGCCAGACATGAGAAGAGGAGCCAAAGTCTGAATCCGCCAGCCATTTGCACTCGCGCGGGTCTGAGGGACCCCGGCGGTCGGTGGGTTCTCTGTCAATCCTTCGACTACTAGAGTCGAGCCGCGAACAGTATCAGATAAGCAGAGGGCGCGCGGCCTCGTGAAATCGAAGTCGGGAGTTCTACGTTGCGGCCTGCCAGACCATCAGCTGGTTACCCTCAGAATCTTTGAAGAAGGCCTCAGAGCCCCATCCGTGATGGGCAATCGGACCATCAATCTTCGTATCCGGGGACATCTTCTCAGCCCGGCTGAACTTGACGCCCTTTCTCTTGAGGTCGGCCACCGCAGCTTTAATGTCGTCGACGATGAACATGTTGTACGCTAGTTCGCGCTTCTCCCACTTTTCGGGCGTAATCAACCAGAACTCTGCCTTGCCGACCTTTACGGATGCCCACGTGTCCTCCATTTCCCCTTCTCCCTTGCTCGTCAGCTTTCCTCCGAGTGCCTCTGTGTAGAACTTTACTGCCCTGTCCATCTTCTTGACTGTCACTAGCGTTACGAAGCCCGACTTTTCTAACATGAACAGTGAAAACATGACGCAGGCTATAAGCTAGATATGGAGAATTATGACAGTGCCGAGTCGGACCGCACGATGATCAGGATGGCGTGCTCGACATGCTCGACCTGAAGGCTTTCCCTGCTCTCCGAATGAGAAGCCCCACCAGGAACACGAGGATGCCGATGGCGAAGAGCGAGGCCGCTCCCTCCAGCGTGTTGATTGTTATCCCTCCGAAGTAGGGCGGGATGAAACCCAGGGCGATTATCAGCGATCCGACGAGCATCAGTGCGATGGACCATTTCAATTCCTGTGTGCCTTCTCCCGATAGCGCGACATCGCGAATCTCTATCTGAGTTCTGCTCGTATGCTATTCAGTATTTCGATTGCGCTTCAGGGGCAGGAGGCGCGCCGCCCTTGGCTTTGACGAGAAGGTTCGCGAGCCAGACCTGGTGGTATCGCTCCATGTTTCCAGGCCTGAGTGCGTTGCTGAGGCGTGCCAAGAACCCGTTCTGGTTCTCCTCCGTGAGCACGTGGCACCCTGATGGGGTCCTCTCAATCAACCATGCGTGATACACGTCGATCCCAGTCGCCCTAGCGCTCCATGCGAGGCGCTCGAGCGGTACCAGCTCTTCTACCTGGGAGATCAAGCTTGTCCCGAACGTCTTCCATCTAAACTTGGTTCCCAGCTTGAGCTCGCGACCGCCGTCTTCGATCACCACGTCCTTAGAGTTGTTGTACCACGTCGGCCACAGATCTGCGCGGACAAGCCAAGGCCAGACCGCATCCGGAGCGACGGGCATGTCGAGCTCGTTGTGCGCGTGCACGGATGTTCGCTCAGGAGAATATCTCTCAGGCCAACGGATCAACGCATCCAATCTTCATTCGAGTCTCTTTTATGGGCTTCTGAGCGCGGGGTCGTCCCGCTGAGCCGGATTCGTGCTGTCCTATCCTGCCGAGACGCTGAATTCATTTCCTAGCTTCGAGCGGAGAAGCGTCTGCAGTTGTTGCTGGTCCTCTTCCGGAACCTTAACTCTTACCTTCCTTCCCTCCACCGATATCACCAGCTTATTCCCTCTGAGTTCCGCCCCGGAGACCACTGAGTATGGGATTCGAAGGGTCACGAGGCCTTTCTCCCGAACCTCCTGTACGGACATGCTGGCGACCTGGTCGCGTCTTCCCTTGGCGAGTCTTCCGCTTGCCACGTAGATGAGCGCGGCTATGACGGCCCCGATGATGACCCCAAGGATTCCCAGCAGTGCGGTGAGGCCAACTAGAACTACTATCCCGACTAGGGTAATCGCTTGAGGAACCAGCCTGACCTTGAGGACAGCGTCGTCCGTGAACCAGTAATCATGAAAGGAGCCGCCCCATACTTGCAGAACCTTGCTCAAGAGAAAGGAGGGCCGGTATTTTTCTATTTAAACGGCTACTCGCTCAGGAATCTCTTGATACCTGTGCCGAACATCAGCATCGTGAGCCAGAAACCCAAGAGTAGCACAAACAAGGCGTAGTCACTGTAGAGGTTCAATGCGACCAGCCCAGCGACTATCACGGTTACCGCTACGAAATTCGATAGGCCCCAGAGCACGTTGGTCTTCGGAGAGGAACGCTGCCCGAATGGACTCCTGAAGACTTTCCCGGCTGCGCCGAAGACAAAGTGGGGGACCCCGTTACCAAGAAGGAAGCCGACCAGAAAATACCAGATGAGGAAAAGCTGCAATGCCATGGTGCACGCCTATGCGCCGCGGACTGCGCGGCTCACTTGGTGTGGGCAGGCTTGAACACAAAGCCCTCAAGGAGAATCCTGAGGTCTTTTCCTTGCTTCCTTGACTGTTTTGAGATTTCGTCGCGTCTTCCTGGAGGAATCTTGTTCCAGTAACGTGCCACTTCGTCCTTCACCTCGAAAACATAGTACTCTCCCTGCTTGAACGGAATGTCACGGCCCTTCTCCACGATCGGAGCCGCTCCGTCGTCCTTGACTCTGATTGAAGTCATAGCTTGTACCCCTGAGGAATCTGGTTAAAAGTGCAACCATGCACGGCCGAAGGGGCGCCTTTGAGTTTTAGCGGTTCCAAATCATCCGTCCCAGCACGTCCTTCGGCCCATTTTCTGGTGGAAACGAGGGAAAGAGAATTTAGGGCTCACTTCCAGACGCCAGCGATAGTAGCAATGGGTGGAGTTCGAAGCAGATGAGCAGCAAAGACGCGCCTTCGAGGATTGAAGCATTACTGAAGGACCATGAGAGGAGGATAAAGCTCCTGGAGCAGCAGCTCGCAGGAAAGGAGGCCGTCGAAGCGGGCCCGGTTGTCCCTGCGCCCGTTGCCGCACCTGCCCCACCGCCCGTCGCGCAGAAGCCCACAGTCAGGCAGCTGGTTCTCGAGAAGGGTCCATCCGACGACGTACAGAGGGGCGTAGTCATCGCCTACCATCTTGAGAAGCGCGAAGGTTACAAGTCGTTCAACGCCAAGGACATAGAGAAGGGCTTCGTCGAAGCAAGGGAGAAGGTCCCGGGCAACGTCGCCGACAAGATTCTCAAGAACGTCTGGAAGGGCCACATGATGCAGGTGCCAGAAGAGAAGGACGGCCTCAAAGCCTACGTCCTGACGAACGCAGGGATAAAATTCGTAGAGTCAGGGCTCAAGTAGGCATGGATTTCGCGGCTTAAGCTGCGTTCGGAGCCTCGATGGCGTCTAGGAAGTACTTGGGGAACAAGCTCCTGTTCTTTGCCACGAACCTGGTGAAGTTCGAGTCGAGCACGTAGGTGGTCGCGTGGTCTGTCTCGCTCCTCACGCTCCTCCCGTAGGTCTGGACGAGCCTGAGCGCCGTCTGCCAATCGTACCAGGCAGCGTCTCTTTCGAGTTTGACCTGTATCCGTCTGTCCGAAAGGTCAGGGTATGGCACCTTGACGACCACTTGGAACCTTGAGAGGTCGTCCTTCAAGTCGACCCCCTGATACAGGCTGGGAGATATCAGGACCGATGCACCGGTGCTTCCGTGGGTCTTGAGAAGGGCGGAGCGGCTCGAACTGCCCTCGGTGGTCACGAGCCTCGCCCTGTTGAAATCTGACACGTGCTCTATGATATAGTTGGCCTGCTGGTACGACGTCGTGTGGACGACTCCTCGTTCCCCCGAGTGATGGTCCATTATCTCGTCAATCGCTCTCGTTATCCTCTCGAGAGATGAATCCATGCTGGCCCTGTTCAGCTGGGCGATGTCCATTGCATGGATCCTCCGGTTCTCGACCGGGAAGGTGGAATCGGGTATCCTGATGAAACACGATTGCTCTTCGGGTATCCCGAGCGTCCTGCAGAGCAGCTCATCGGAGGAGAGGGTAGCCGACATCAGCATCACGGTGTCGGCCGATTCGAAGAGTTCCTTCGTGAACCCTCCCACTTCTAGGGGTTGGAACACGACCTCCTCCACGGAGGTTGTGCCGTCCTGCATGACTACTTTCCTTAGCTTGTTGACGACCCAGTTCTCGGGGTTGCGCTTGAGCTCTTCTATGAAACTCTCCAGCGAGCGTTGAGCGCCTTTCGCCGAAGCGACCTTGTCTTGCATGTCCGGGTCGTCGAGGCGCCTGTCGATGAAACTATCCAGGACCTCATTGGAGTTGCGCAGGACGTCCAGCCATGCGACGGCTACGTCCTCCGCTAGCGGAGCCGCAGCACCCTTCTCCCCAGTGCCAGAGCGATATGACTCCAACATTGACCTTTTCAGCGAATATGAGGCGAAGCCTACTAGGTGCTTCTCCAGGTCGTGCGCCTCGTCGCAGACCAAGAGCTTCCTCTTTGTCACGTCCTCGGTGTACATGAGCTCACTGAGGAAGAAGGAATAGTTCGCGACTGCGATCTTCGCACGGAAAGCGTCCCACTTCTGTTCGTAATAGGGGCACAACCTCCTGTCCTTCAGGTGCTCGCACTTGGCATTCTTGGTGTGGTGGCCGTTCTTGTGCTGGTCATACTCGTCGAAGCTCAGGTAGTGCGGACACTGGTCAAGGGTCCAATCCACCTCGCATCTCCCCTTGTTGCAGGCCACATGCTGCCCAGATGAGGTAGGCACACAGCAGGTAAAGTTAGACTTGCCGATTACGATTGGGAAGGAGAAATCGCTGGAGTACTGGTCCTGGAGCTGCTTGGTCGACGTAAGCAGATAGGCCGTCCCAAGGTGCTTACACATGGCAGCGGCCACTGCCGACTTTCCGAACCCGACGGGCGCTTCGAGGAGGATGAACTTCTTGCCAGAAGCGAGGGCCGTCTCGATCTTGTCCATCACCTCTTTCTGAAACGGCCTCGTGGACCTGAAAGGGAAGCTCTCGCTGAGTACGGCCTTCCTGACTTGCTCAGTCGAGCCGCACTTCGGGCACTTTGCGAAGCCGCGGATGCCCGTCTTCATGCGGGAGCCGCATTTGGCGCAGAAAATCATCCCTGGTTCTCACGCCGTCAAGGCGAGTCCGATTTAGGTTTGAGGCCAGTCCACGGTGGTCTTATTATTTCCAGACCGTCTTCGTCCTGGACTCGCTGAGTCCCCAACTCCAGGAGAGCGTCGGCTTGATTCTGATGTATTCGCCCTTGCCGAATTCTCCCTCACGGGTCACAATCTCTCCGACGCCATTGACCCTGATGCCCCGCGGCTTCCAGGGGTCTACAGAGACCAGGTCGTCGATGACGAGCGCGACGCGCCCGTTCCCGCTCTTGATGTTGAGGTACCTGGGTGTAGACCGGAGGATATCCTGTTTGATGCTCCCGATGTAGAAGTATTTGCCATCGAACTCGAATCCTACGGGAGCTACGTTGGGTCTTCCGTTACGGCTGGCCGTGGCCACTCTAGCCAGAAACTGCGATTTCAGATAACCGAGCTCTTCCTTGTTAAACATGTGAATGGCTCTGCTTACCACCCTAAAACACCTTCCGGCCGGAGAAGCCACCGGAGTGGGCGGGAGGGAATAAATAACCTGCCGGATTTTCGTCCACTGATGTACGAGACAGATGCCGAGCTTCTGGAGCTGGACGGGCTAATCGAGACCAGCAAGTCAAAGTCAGGCGACCACTTGAACTCGCTCTTCGGACTGGGAGAGTGGCTCTCGGCACAGCAGGTCTCGCACCACCTTCAGGGCATCAGGAACGTGGCACTGGCCACGGTGAATTCGAAGTCGGAACCAAGGGTGGCGCCATTGGAGGCTGTACTGTTCCATGGCAGGTTTTACGTGGCATTACAGAGTGACTCGACCCGGGTAAGGCAGATCACGAATAGACCAGCCGCGAGCATCACCTACACGAGGGACGATGATGTGCTGATTACTGTGAACGGGAGCGCGACACTGGTCCGAACGGGAGAGGCCGATTTCGCCGGACTAGACGCCGAATGGAAGAAGAGATACGGCGGGGACGTCTGGGACAGCGTCGTCTTCGTCAAGCTCAATCCAACTCATGTCGTCGCTTATGCTATCAACCCCGAACTTTTCCCTACGGTGTGAAGGAAAATGGAACGACTCGGACCCGAGGACTACCTGAGCAATAGGTACATCCGGAAGCTGCTCACGCTGGCCAAGGCCAGCAGCAAGGACGTCTTCTTCGACCTCGGGTGCGGAATGGGCCAGTTATGCGTGGTCGCGGTAATTGAATTCGGCGTGCAGAAGGCGGTCGGCATAGAGTTACACCGAGGTCGCGCCGCAAAATCTGGGGAGCGGGTGAGGAAACTCGGACTCGCAGACCGGATCGAGATATGGAACGAAGACTACATGGAGTCAGACCTTCAAGACGCGACCGTCCTTTACTGCGGTCACAGTGAGGTGGAGGAGGACCTTCCTTATCTTGAAGATCAATTGAGAAAAGGGTCTAGGTTCGTCTCGCTCTTCCTTCCTTTTGTCGGCGTGGTACCCGCCGCAGTCGACTACCCCTTCTACATGACGGGCGTTCCCTTCAGAAAGACTGACGACGTCTCTCTCTGGGTCTCAAAGGTGCTCTCTAGAGAAGCGACCGTTGATGACCTCTATCACGAACTTGACACCGACAGGGAGTATCGCTATGACAAGCGAGTCTTCAAGCGTCTAATGAAGGCCAGATTCGGGGTCTAGCGGTCAACTCACCGTTTCAGAATGGGTCAGAGAGTTAGACCGAAGAAAAGATATGCACGAAAACAAAGAATAGCTGGGAGAGCATGGCATCTTCGCAGGACAGTGACGACTTAGGCGCGCGTCTCGAGAAGCTAAGGAAGTATCTGGAGAAGCATTATGGAATCAAGATAGTCGGCCTTGAACGCCTCGACCGTGGTGTGTACAGGGTCGACCGCAGCGATGGGCCTGCCTGGGTAGCTCGGATCTTCCTGGCTCGACGTCCCTTAGAGGAAGTCCAGGGCGACGCAGACGTCCTGCGCTTCCTTGAGGAGAATGACTTCCCAGCGGAGCGCTGCGCGCGTCCGAACCCGGTATCCTCCCCGGGCGGATTCGGCGTCATAGTGACCAAGTATGTCGAAGGGACTAAGCCTGATTGGAGCGAAACAACCCTCCGCGCATTCGGGGAGATGCTTGGTCGGCTGAACACCATGCCAGAAGGGGCTGGCGGGGTCGCGCGAGTTGCCGGATCCCTCCACCACTACTCGCCGACCGGCGGAGACCCCCGAAGGGAGATCGACGCGGCTGCTTCTTGGCTCGACCAGGTCGAGGACAAGGTACCCGCGAAGAGCCGTGCTCCTTTCGACCTGTTGCGCGAGCAGCTTGCGGCCGCGGACGACTGCCATGGCCTGCCTCTGGCACTGGTGCACCCCGATCCCGTGCCAAAGAACGTCATAGCCAAGCCGGACGGCAGTCTCGTAATGATTGACTGGACAGGGGCCGGGAGGGGGCCGCGGCTCGCCCCACTAGCCGTTGCAATCTGGTCCAGCGCACCAGGAAAAGACGGTTGGTCACTCGAACGTGTTGACCCCGTCGTTGCCGGATACTGTTCGCGTGTTTCACTGGGCAAGGACGAACTTGCTCGCCTCGCCAATGTGATGCGGGTCCGCCCCCTGATCTTCGCGTGTCGGCGTTATCGGCACGCCATAGCTGCAGGGAAGCAGCCCGATGGTACCGAATGGTGGATGCCGAGCGAAGAAATCGTGGAGTCGATTTCAGCAAGGGCGCGCTCCACCTTCGAACGGGAGCTTAGGAAGTGACAGATATGCAGGTCGTGGCTATACATTTCATCCCTGCCCATCCTAAATAGCCGAGCCCGTCCCTATAGCCTATGGTATTCTTCAAAGACGAGGGGAGTGAATTCGATGCGCCGTTAGACAAGGTTTGGAAGCTTAACCAGTCCGAAGGTGACCACAGCCATCCGAGCCTCAAGAACGCTGAGTACACGGTGGAGGGGGAACATCCGATACTGAGTTATGAGACCCAGATGCCTGATGGAAGCTGGGTGAAGAACGCGGTCAGGATGACGATCCTGCCTCCCGTGGGCATCGCTTTCGAGAACATCGAGGGGCCGCTAAAGGGTTCGGTCTCGTTCCAATACTACACCCCGAAAGGAGCGAAGACTGGTGTGACGGTAGTGGGCGAGTGGAAGGCCGCTGGAGTCCCAGACGCCCAGGCGTACGCCTTGGGGATGAAGTTCCTCGAGACGGTCTTCAATGAGGACAAAGCCAATCTCGCAAAGATGTAGATAGACGTCTACCGTTTACGCTTCAGGGAGCCCCCGCGCATCTGTCAGAGACGCAGAGCGTTCACACCCAACGTTGTTAAATACAAAACGGGGCGCTAAACGAACATGGGAAACCCGCTGAAGCTTGAGGGGATAATACCGCCCATCGCCACGCCGTTCACGAAATCAGGGGATATAGACTTCGAGGTCCTGGAGGAAGAGGCAAGGTTTCTTGCAAATGCAGGTGTGAACGGGATAGTTGTGGGAGGAAGCGGCGGGGAGGGATATGCCATGTCCGCCGCAGAACTCAGGGATGCGACAAGCGCGGTCAAGTCTGTAGCGCGGAAGGTCAGGGGAGACGACTTGCCGGTCCTCGCTGGCGTCATAAGGAACTCCACCAGAGAGGCAATAGAATATGCCTCGGCGGCCAAGGAAGGCGGTGCCGACGGGCTCCAGATGACACCATTTCCAGTCTACCTGTACAAGCCGTACATCGAAGAGCTGGTCGAAGGGTTCAGAGAGGTTGGGAGGACCGTGGGTCTGCCTATAGTCATCTACAACGTCGTTCCTACGAACAAAATCTCCGCCCGTGACTTCAGGAAGATGTCGTCGGTTGAACAGGTTGTCGCCATAAAGCACAGCGGAATAGACATTCACGCCCTCGGCGACGTGATCTTTGAGGTCGGAGACAGGTTCACGATACTCAGCGCCCTAGATGACATGCTCCTGCCCTCGTTTGTCCTCGGGGTGAAGGGGTCTATATGCGGGGCGAGTATGATGCTTCCCGACCTCTGCCTGGAGATGTTCAGGCTGTACAGGCAGGGGAGGGTCGACGAGTGTGTGCCCATTCACTGGAAGATATTCCGCGTCGTGAGGGCCACAATGCACCGCGGCCCGAACGACATCTTCCCTGACATGATAGGCAGAATCAAGTTCGCGATCACCGCTCAGGGTCGGAATGTAGGCTACATGCGGGCGCCCATGTCACTTCCAGGCGAGGAAGCCAGAGCCGAGATACTCTCCGCACTGAAGGCTTCCGGAAGGACTGTTAATCCAGCAGTCATGCTGGAGATGGCCGCTAAATAGGCCCCGGACGCCTTTATGGGCCGGACGCGGCCTCAGAAGCCTTTTATCCGCTGAGCCAGTCCACATCTTCGTAAGCTGGATGGCAAGAGCGGTTCAGGTGAAGGGAGAGACCCCTCGTCTAGAGGATTACTTGGAGGCAATCTACCACCTGATACACGACAAGGGGTATGCGAGCACTCTCGACATCTCGGACGTGCTGAAAGTAAAGCCACCCACCGTCACCATCACGGTCCAGAAGCTCGCGAGCAAGGGCTACCTCATCTATGAGCCCTACCGCGGGATGACGCTGACCTCCAAGGGCGAGAAGATAGCGCTGTCTGTAATTTCGAGGCACAACATCATCTCCGAGTTCCTCTCACTCATCGGAGTGGAGAAGAAGGCGGCCTACGAGGATACAGAGGGCATCGAGCATCATATCCAGCCGGTCACGATTCACAAGATAGAGAGGCTGGTCGAATTCCTACGGAAGAACCCGGACTATCTTGACGCGATAAGAAAGTACCTCGACGATTAGTCACAGTCAAGGCAGCCAAGCCCGGAAGTAGTCATCGGAAGCTTCGAGAGGGTGGCCAAACCCTTAATTCGATACGTCTCAGTGCGATTCCAAGTTGAGACTGAAAGGTAAGGTCGCTCTAGTTACCGGCGCTAGCAAGGGGATAGGCGCGTCGATTGCCCGAGCGTTTGCGGCCGAGGGCGCGCGCGTCTTGGTGAACTACAGGTCTTCGGAGACTGAAGCAGACCAAGTGGTGGACTCCATACGCAAGGCGGGAGGCAAGGCTTGGCCCATCAAGGCAGACGTCTCAGACTCACAGGATGTCGCGAGAATGTTTGAATTCATCTCAAAGAAGTTCGGCAGGCTGGACATCCTGATGAACAACGCGGGGGTCGCCGACGAGGGCATCTGGAATGCGAAGTTGAGCGAGATTACCCCTGCGATGTGGCAGAAGGTCCTCGCTGTCGACGTGGTGGGAGGGTTCCTCTGCGACCAGAGGGCCGCCCCCATGATGAAAGAGGGCGGAGTTATGATCAACATCGCCTCGACGCCTGTGCTCGTGGGAGACACTCAGGGGCTCGTGTATGCGTGCGCAAAGGCCTCAGTCCTGACGAAGACCAAGATGCTCGCGAGGATCCTCGCTCCCAAAATAAGGGTGAACTGCATGATACTGGGTTCGATTGAGACGGGATGGGTTGACTGGCTGGACAAAAAGACGCTGAAATCCTATCAGAGTTCGATTTCGCTGAGAAGGTTCGGGAAACCGGAGGAAGTGGCGAAGGTAGCGGTATTCCTCGCGAGCGACGACTCTAGTTACATCACGGGGGAGAGCATCGTCGTCGACGGGGGAGACGTCCTGGATTGAACGACATAGTCCCAGGCATCCTTGAAGTTAGAGAATGCAACCACGGGAGAGGCGTCTTCGCGCTGAAAAATTTTAACGAGGGAGAACTTGTGGCTAGGGTGGTCGGGGGCGAATTTGTATCGCATCCCAAGTCCAAAAAGGGTTACGCCCTCCGGATCGGGGACGAGCTTTACTGGGATGAAGCGGGAATGGACGACCCCGGCTATTGGAGCAACTTTCTGGACCATAATAGCGACGCGAACTGCAGGTTCGTGGATTTTGAGCTGAGCCCGCCTAGCGCGAAACTTGTGGCGACCCGGCAGATAAGGATGGGGGACGAGATTTTCCTGAACTACAGACACTATCATCCCAGCAACCCCGTCTTCTGAAGATTCCAGGGGATGGCGGCCGTCCTTTTTCACGGCTGATGCCTAAATATCAGACCTTCAGGATTCGGTACGGTTGTCCTCCAAGATCGAGATAAGTGAAGAGACGAGGGCCGGGCTCAACCGCTATGCGTCCTCGATGAAGAAAAGACTCGGTAGAAGGGTGACCTTTGACGAAGCAATCAGGGAGCTTCTGGAAGAAGCGGCTCTTCGGCCCGTCTAGTTGTATGCTGCCCTACTTGGCAATCGCGTCGAAGCCGCCGAGTATCAGAGATATCACGATCTCGATGATGAATGTTACGACGAATATCGCGATCACGTACACCAATGTCTTGTCGGCGGGAGTGCCCAGCATTATGGGGAGCCCCTTGTACAGGATGTACAAGCCGTAGAGCAAGCCCAAGATCGCTAGGTAGCCGAGGACCGGCACTATGCTCAATATTCCAATCAGGAATACTGGCGTGTACACGTAGGCGGCAAGGGTAGTCGCTGTGGCCTGATCCGTCCTTGTTGCAAAGCGGGGGCCCAACTTCCAGATTATGATGCCGATGATGAAGACGGAGATCAAGTCCAGGATATAGCCGACGACCGACCCTGCGATGGCGTAACCGGCGCCGCCATGACCGTTCTCGAACGCAGCGTCGCCGATCACCCTTCCGACCAGTGTTACCAGGGCGATTATGGCGACATAGTTTAGCATGAGCGACTTCAGGGGAATGGAATGGTTGTTCTGTTTCATGTACTGGACGGGATTCCGGACGAGTGCGATCGCGTTCTTGAAAGTGTCCTTGATCCGAGCCTCTTCGCCCGCCACCCGCGAGGTGACCGGGCGGGCTCCTGGTGTAGCTACGGCAGCGTCCGCCAGCTTTGTTCCGCAGGATTTGCAGAAGGTCGCGTCGTCCGCGTTGCTGGCTCCGCAGTTCGGGCAGTACAAGTGCCTCCCTTTCGATAACTGCCGGATTTAAGCATGCGCTCCGAATTTTAATGGACGGTTATGCAAGGTTCTATGGAACAATTGAGCCGATGATGCTTATAACCCGGCCTCGGCGATCGAGAATTGTGGCCGCCATGGAGAAGGAGGCCGAACTGGTCAGGGAGACCATCTCGAAATTGACCAGAGCGGAGTTTGAGGTATCGAACACCCCTGACGACTTCCGAAACCAGTCGATCAACCCGAAGTGGTTCGTCAAGTGCAGGGACATGACTCAGGCGAGAAACATCCCGCATGTGAACGAAGCGTGGAAGCAACAGGACGGCGCAATATGGCTGGAGTCGCTTCCCCTCGGCGACACGATAGACTGGATTGAGGCTGCATATGGAGAAGAAGCCGCCGCCAAATCCATAGACGTAAACTACTCTGATTTTGGTTCCAAGAAGTTCCAAGAGGAGTTTGGTGGCGAGTATCCTCTTGTCTACCAGAGGATACAGACCTACGAGGAAGTGGCCGGGAGGGTCTCGAAGGTCCGGAAGGTACACACCGAACTTAGGAACAGTGGATCGAAGGGCATCGTCGTGTTCACATTCGCGGCGAAGTTTGCCGATACGGACGCGAAGTCTCTCAGCAAGAAAATCGAGGACTGCGTCGAAGCGCTGAGAGAAGCGTATACAGAAGCCATGCAGGTTTAGGTAGGCAGGTTTACGGTGTGGCTGTCAGTGCCGCTTATTCATAGGTTAGCGATGATTCGATATGTCTGAATGCAAGCTGTGCGATAAGGAAAAGTCAATCCTGTCGATGACCGGGATGCAAATCCCGGTGGGAGTGAGGTGTTACACCAGGCTCATCACCAAGGAGGTGGTGTGGAACTCAGATACGAAGCTGAAGAAGATAGAAGATATGCTGAAGATAGAGTAGGCTCAGAGCTTCGTAGCCCTTTCGGTGATCTCTGACCCTTCGAAGACGAATAGCCTGGGTTTCCCCTTCTCGAGGCGTACGTAGGTATTGTGGATTGGCGCGGTGGTAATCCATGACCCCGTATTCGCGACGTTCTCGGCCGCGCTCACAAAGGGCCGGTGAGTGTGCCCGAAGACCAGGACCTCTCCTGGCTTGACTGTCGCCCCTGCCTTCTTTTCTACGCCGCCGAGTTTTTCCTTGAGCCTTTCCTGAGGGTCAAGCTGCAGCGCCTCGGTCGTGCGACGGATGCTGCCCCTGTTGAAGATCATGGTCAGCACGTACCCGAAGTCGCCCTTGTCGCGGGTCAGCGCCGCCCAGATATGATTATCCCGGTCGCCCTTCTCGTCTGACATCGCGTGGCAGAGCGATTCCATGAAGTGTTCCCTCTGCATCTCGTCGAACTCCCAGCCATGCATGAACCTGTAGCTCACGCCATCCTGTTGCAACACGAGGTCCTTCACGAAGCTAACCGGGTATCCTCGGCCCTGGAGCTTGAGGACGTGGAAATCGTGGTTCCCTGCGACGTAATAGACGTTCATCCTCTTCTGCAGGTTGATGACCTGGTCCAAGACGTCCTTGTTCTCGAGGAAGACTCCCGAGGCGTCTCTCCTCCACATGTCCACCACGTCTCCAAGGAGGACCAAGTCTGTTACGCTGGAGTCGGACTGGAGCTGGGTGAGGAAACGGAGGAACGCGGCCTTGTCAGCGGTTTCGATTCCAAGGTGCTGGTCTGAGACGGCGATTATGGCCAATGGTGTTCTGCAACAAAATCCTCGTCTGTACTAGATATGTCTTGCCAGCGTCACCCATGGATAAAGAATCGGTGTGTGAAAACCGGGTTTTCATAGGCCAATGCGGCGTCGCTCGCAAGCCCACCTGAGCGTAGAAACCTGACTATGACTGCACTTTGAATGGACAAAACTCCATAGCTTTAACTACTAGGTGGCGTGAGCGTGGTTTACTGGATGGAATAACGGTGGGAGCGTGAATATAGGATGAGTTTCGGAAATAGAGGAGGATCAGGAGGATACGGCAGTCGTGGAGGATTCGGTGGCAGAAGTAGCTCCGGTTCTTTCAACAAGCCCGTTGAGGTCGGCAAGGAATACAATGTTAGTATCACCGACACCAGCAGGCGCGGCGACGGTATCGCCAAGGTCGATGGATTTGTGATCTTCGTACCCGGTACGAAGTTGGGCCAAAACGTAAGAGTTAAGGTCACGCAGGTCTCGGATCGCTATGCGTCAGGACAGGTCATAGAGGGTCCAGCAACGGCCGCGGCACCAGCCTCTGACAGTACAGAGAAGACCGCATAGTAACAGACCTTAGGGTTTGTTCGAAAATGCCTGGTTGGTCCCTCGGATCAACCACGCCCCTTTCTTATTATTATGAAAGATTCAGCCGCTTTGCTATGCCGAATTAGGTTTAGATGCCAGTTTTCGGGATGAACTTGAGCGATATCGAATTCGCGCAGTGCCTCGCGTTCTTCGCGGTGAATCCCTCTCCCAGGAATATGTGGCCCAAATGAGCGCCGCAGTTCGCGCACTCTATCTCAGTCCGGTCTCCGTCAGCGTCGGGAAGCCTCTTTACTGCTCCAGATATCTCGTCATCGAAGGCCGGCCATCCGCACCGTGCGTCAAACTTGTCTTCTGACCGGTACAGCGGCGTCTCGCACCTCCTACAAACGTAAGTCCCGGGCCTGAAGTTTGTCTCATACTCGCCAGAGAACGGCATCTCTGTTCCCTTGTGAACTATGACTTCCTCCTCTTCCGGAGTCAAGGGGTTCATTTTCTTCAATATTGTCACGAAATCCAGCGCATCCTGAGTATTAAACGCACCTCTGAAAGCGGGAAAGTCAGGACAATGCTGTCAGCCGGTCGACCTTCTTTACGACGTCGTCTGCGAGGCTATGGTCGGCTATGGCAGCTGTCTCAGGTAGCTGGTCGGCTCTCGACGCCCCTACCACCACCGAGGTCACCGCTTCCTTCCTCAGCAGCCATCCGATCGCCAGCTTCATCAGCGGCACACCGGCCTCCGCCGCTATTGCCCGGAGTTTCTCTATCTTGTCGTAGGTCGTAGCGTCGACCGAAGCCAGCATCCCCTGGTTGTACGCGCCGCGGGAGCCTTCGGGCGCCGGACGGTCCTTGGAATACTTCCCCACTAGTAGACCGCCCATTAGCGGGCTATACGGGAACACCCCGAGGTTCTCTTTGGTGCAGTAGGGAATCACATCGACTTCGGCTTCCCTCTTGATCATGTTATACTCCGGCTGGTCAGCGACGAACTGCGCGTAGCCCTTGCTCTCGCAGACCTGCCGTGCCTTCTCCATCTGCGGCCCGCTGAAGTTGGAGCAGGCTATGTAACGGATCTTCCCCTGCCGAACCAGGTCGTTGAGAGTGGACATGGTCTCTTCAAGAGGCGTGGCCTCGTCGAAAGCGTGAATGTAATAGAGGTCAACATGGTCTGTTCGGAGTCTCTGCAGGCTCTGGTTCAGCTTTGAAATGATGTTCTTGCTGGAGGCACCGCCCTCAAGCCCGACCTTGCTCGCAAGGACCACGTCGTTTCGGAATCCCTGAACCGCCTTCCCGATTATCTCCTCCGACCTGCCTCCGGTGTACAGGTCGGCCGTGTCGATGGAATTGATTCCGAGGTCGACTGCCTTCTTTATCATCTTGATCGTTTCTTCCTCCGTGACCTGCTTGCCGAAGTTGTTGCTTCCGAGGGACAGCACAGACACCGTGAGTCCCGACTTGCCTACCTTCTTGTATCTCAAGACCTTGCCGACATGCCTATTCCGATTCAGGTTATGAACCTATACTGCTTCTCAGGATTTGACTGAATGGAAACCTACTAGTTTGACGACCGCGCGAACGCAGTGGTCTTCCGTACGAACTCTTCCGGGTTGGAAACGTGTGGCGTATGGCCCCCAGTCGGGTCGAACTCCACCTTGGAACTAGGGATGGTTTTGGCCAGCCTTTCTATTACGAGCCTTGAGCCCTGCATCCCTCTTCCTCCATAGGTCAATAGGGCGGGCTTCCTGAATCGGGCGAGCGCTTCGAGGTCGACACTCTGACCCTTGCTGTCCCTCGTCTCGTCGAGCCACGTATCTGCGTTTGCAATCATCCTTTCCCTACCCCGCGCGGGCATCCTGTCCCACGCACCCGGCCCGAAAGTCAAGGTCTCTACAAAGAGACGGGCGGCTTCGACCCTGTCACCGGTCTCCAGGACGTGGATCACCTGTTCCCGCCGCTTCCTCCCTTCTGCCAGCGCTTCCATTATGGTAGGGTCGCCCTTCAGCAGGTCGAAAAGCGGGGGCTCGTGGACCATCAGGCTGCGGAAGACCTGAGGCTGAACGGTTGCAAGCTTAAGGGCGACTGACCCTCCAAAGGAGTTTCCCACAACGTGGGCTGGGACCAAGTTCAGCCCGTTGAGCAGGGCCGCGGCATCGGCAGCGTCTTCCTCACAGCTTCCTTGGGTTATCACTTTCTCGCTCTTTCCGTGCCCTCTCCTGTCGTAGGTCAGGACCCGGAAGTTCTCAGACAGCCCGGCAATGACCGGATACCAGTTGTTATGGTCAGTCCACGAGCCGTGAATCAGGATGATTGGGTCTCCATGGTCGCCGGCAATTTCGTAGTACAGGCCGACTCCGTTTGCTTCCGTGACTGGCAAGTCAGAGTGCCACCTTCTAGAAGCGGCAATTAGTCATTTGTGGGTGGCTGTTGCTTGCGCAGACCGGCTGACGTCACAGGTAAGGAGGACGCTGGCTCTAGACTGAAGTCACCGAGGATAACCATGCGTGTCCGCCCTCCTCGTGGATATTGCTCTCGAACCGTGCCTCCCTGATCCAGTCAATCTCCCAGCCATCCCTGAAAGTCGCCCTGATCTCCTTCTCCGATACGCGCCGTGGGCCTCCCCACCCAGCCGGTTCCTTGTCGCTGAAGCAGAGCATGAAGTACGTGCCTCCTTTGTTAAGCGCGGAATGTAGGCTCTTAGCGAACAGAGTCCGTTCGTCGTCAGTGAAGACATGGAACAGGCCTGAGTCCGTTATTGTGTCGAACTTCCTGTCCAGCTTCTCGAGGTGGAGCGCATCCCCGACGACAAAGGTCGCCTTTGAACCCCTCTCAGAAGCCTTCGCCTTTGCTTTCTCAATTGCGAGCGGTGCAGCATCCAGCCCCCAGACTTCCAAGCCCGTCCCCGCAAACAGGAGTGCGTTCTCGCCGGTCCCGCAGCCGACGTCGAGAGCCGAGCCCCGGATACTCCCATCTTCCGCGAGTCCGGCGAATTCGGCCTGTGGGTGACCTACATCCCAGGGCGGGATTCCGCGGTAGGACTCGTTGAAGGCGGTCATCTGTGATTACGGTTACCCTGCTCATCCCTCATAACTCTGCCGCATGACACTTCCTGTCCGCGTTTTTACGTACGCTCGAAGAATTGCAAAGATTAATTAGGAAACCTCACGGAATAGTGGGAGAATTGGCTGAGGGCCAAGTCATGGGAGAGATCCGCAGGCACAAGAAGATGGCCCAGATGGTGAAGCTCATCGCTGAGAGGGGGCCCAAAATTGACCAGATAGCCAGGGTCATGGAAGTGCACAACGAGACGGTCAGATACTGGTATCGCACTCTCTTGGGGCGAGGGTTCGCAATACAAGCGTCCTGCAATTTTGAACATCTTGGGATGAAGCGGGTTGTCGCTATAGTTGAACTGGGTGAGCTCTTCAGGGATTGCGCAGATACCGTATTCTATTCGATGGGTGAACTTGCCTATGTCACTGGCTACGCGAAAACCAAACCAGGCGGAAACTACGTTGTGAGTGCCTCTGTCCCAGAAGACTGTCTGAATTCATGGACTGACTTCATGCTTGATATGAAGGAGATTGGAGCATTCAAGTCAATAGAGAGTGTCGCTCTGGACTGGGTTCGTAATTTGCCCATGAGGGCAGAGTACTTCGACTTCGAGAATGGGGACTGGGAGTTCGACTGGAACAGCAGGAAGACGAGTTCGGCCGCCGCAGACGTAAGACCCGGTGGGAGACAAAAGTACGACGGTACCGATCTCAAAATCATGGAGCAGCTCCAAATAAATGCGAATATGCCACTGACAGAGATCTGCGAAAAAGTTGGAGTGAAGAACTACAAGTCGTTCGCGTGGCACTATAAGGCACACGTCATAAAGAGGAGCCTGATCAAGGGATATCGTGTCAATTGGACTGGAGTCAAATACAACTTAGGGCCCGATGGATCGGTGCCGAAGGAGCGCAGGTATTCCTGGTTGGACATTATAGGGGATGATCTATCGGAAAGCGAGAGGCTCGGTTTCATGGAAAAACTGAACCAAACCCCTTTCGTCTGGATGGAAGGTTCTGGAGCCAGAAGTTACTTTGCCCGGATGGTATTTCCAGCAGAAGAGAAGTCAGAATTGCTACGTTTCCTTGAAGCTGTCGCTTCGGCAATCGAAGGGCGAGTCAGGTGGTTCAGCATGGACCAGGGCCATGCTTTGTCA
>Ga0302324_100000991_pt1 | contig 70562 bp, 63 predicted proteins | sample Palsa_T0_1_FD_201949 | JGI IMG/M metagenome (GOLD analysis project Ga0302324, IMG submission 201949) | Peat permafrost microbial communities from Stordalen Mire near Abisko, Sweden - Palsa_T0_1 | ecosystem: Environmental > Terrestrial > Soil > Palsa > Peat permafrost | place: Sweden: Abisko...
CATGATGGCGCCGGTCAAGGCCGGAACCGACAAGGTCGTATGGGTCGCAAACAGCATCCAGACGATGCCGGCGAGCGCCGCCGGTAGGGCCGTGATGATGACGAACGGATCGGTCCACGATTGGAAATTGATCACGATGAGGAAATAGATGAGCACCACGGCGCCGAGCAGACCGAACAGCAGACCGGAGTACGCGCTGTACATGGTCGCCGTCTGGCCCACCAGAGCAATGATCGAGCCTTTCGGCTTGTCTTTGTCGTTCCGCGCCATGATGTCGCGGATGTCGGCGGAGACCGATCCGAGATCGCGACCCTGAACGGTCGCGAAAATCTCCACCATGGACGAGATGTCGTATTGCGAGACCACCGCATCGCCGTGCGAGCGATGGATGTCGGCGATGCCCCCGAGCACCGTGGTCGGCGCACCGGTCGAGTTGACGGGTAGATTCTGCAGAGCAGGGAGGCTGTCGAGCTGGTACTGCGGGGTCTGCAGCGCAATCGGATAAGTGACCCCGTTCTTCTCATTCAGCCAGTAGGTCGGCGCGACCTGGCTCGAGCTTGCGAGGTTCACGACCAGGCTGTTGGTCACGTCGGCCGCGGTCACGCCGGTGTACTGCGCGCGCGTGCGGTCGATGTCGACGTCGAGAGTGGGCAGCTGCGCCGATTGCTGAATACGCGCATCGGCGACGCCGGTCACATGGCGGATCTGTGCCAGAAGCTTGTTGGCGTAGGCGAAGTCCGCGTTGAGATCGTTGCGCGGACCTGCAGATCGATCGGTGCCGGCGCGCCGAAGTTCAGGATCTGGCTGACGATGTCGGCCGGCAGGAAGGAGAAAGTGAGGCCCGGAAATCGCCGGGGCAGCTCGTTGCGCAGGCGAGCGACGTATTGGGGAGTCGGCGCGTGGCCCCCGTTGAGCGAGATCTGGATGTCCCCGTCGGACTCGTTGATGGTGCCCGTATTGTTGTAGATCGTATTGATCGACGACAGGTACGTGCCGATGTTATCGACGATGACGCCGGTTTCCTTGGGGGGGATGATGCCGCGGATCGCCTTCTCCACGTCGCCGAAGCGCGCGGCGGTCTCCTCGATGCGCATGCCCACGGGGGCGCGCACGTGCATGAGGATCTGTCCGCCGTCCACCTGCGGAAAGAAGTTGCGTCCCAGGAAGGGTGCGAGCAGGAACGAGAGCAACACGAATCCGAGGAAGGCGGGGAGGAACACGCGACGGTGCCGGATGGCCAGGTCGAGCAGACCGTGATAAGCGGTGCGCAGCTGGATGAAGCGTGCCTCGAATCCGCGCTGCAGGCGCACGAGCGGGTTATTGGACGGCGGCTCGTGAGTATGGTCCTCGATATGTCCCGGGTGTGCCCGCAGCAGGTACTTCGCCATCGTCGGCACGAGCGTCCGAGAGAGAAGGAAGGAGAAGACCATCGCGAACATGACGCTCTCGGCCATGGGCACGAACAGGAACCGTGCCACGCCGCTCAAGAAGAACATCGGGACGAACACGATACAGATGCAGAGCAGGGACACGAACGCGGGCACGACGATCTGGGATGCGCCGTCGAGGATCGCCTGCTCCACACCCTTCCCCTGCTCGAGGTGATAGTTGATGCTTTCGATCGTCACGGTGGCCTCGTCGACGAGGATACCGACCGCGAGCGCGAGACCACCCAAGGTCATGATGTTGAGTGTCTCGCCGAACGCCCAGAGCGTACCGATGGCACCCAGGACCGACAGCGGAATCGAGGTGGTCACGATCAGGGTCGAGCGCCAGCTGCCGAGGAACAACAGGATCATGAGACTCGTGAGTGCCGCGGCAATCACACCCTCGCGGACCACGCCCTGGATCGAGGCGCGCACGAATAGAGACTGATCGCCGATCGCTTTGATCTCGAGCTCATCCGGGAGCGAGGGCTTGATGACTGCCAGCATATTCTTGATGCCGCTCACGATGTCGAGCGTGGAGGTCGAGCCGTTCTTGAATACGCTCAAGAGAACCGAGCGGCTGCCGTCGACGTGAACGATGTTGGTCTGCACCGCGCTGCCATTGCGCACGTGCGCCACATCGTGCATGTACACCATGGTGCCACGCACGTTCTTGATGGGCAGGTCGGCCAGCTCGGAGATCTTGGAAGGGGCGCTGTTGAGATTGATGGTGTACTCGTAGTCGCCGATTTTCTCGGTGCCGGCCGGAGTCAGAAGGTTCTGAGCGGCGAGCGCATTGGCGACATCCTGTCCGGTCAAGCCGAGCGACTGCATGGCGCCCGTGTCGAGATCGTACATGACCTGCGGAGACTTGCCGCCGAAGGGAAATGGAATCCCGGCGCCCTGCACCGTGACCAGCCGCGTGCGCACGAAATTGAGGCCCAGATCCGCGAGACTCTGTTCCGTGAGTCCTTTGCCCGAGAGCGCGAGCTGGATGATGGGTACCGTCGAGGCACTGTAGTTCAAGATGAGCGGAGGCGTCTCGCCCGGCGGCATCTGTTTGAGGAGGGTCTGTGCAATCGCGGTAACCTGCGCGTTTGCGGTTGCGATGTTGGCCGTCGGATGGAAGTAGATCTTGACGATGCCGAACGTCGTGTACGAATTCGCTTCGATGTGCTCGATATCGTTTACCGTCGTCGTGAGCGCACGCTCGAATGGGGTGATGACGCGCCCCGCCATCTGATCGGGCGGCAATCCCTGGTATTGAAAGGCGACGCCGATGATGGGGATGTTGATGCTCGGAAAGATATCGACCGGCATGCGCAGCGCCGCGAGCGTACCTAAGACAAAAATCAGCAAGGCGACGACGACGAACGTGTAGGGCCGGCTGAGCGCAATCCTGACTATGGCAAGCATGTGAGGCAGCCTAAGGGAGCCGGCAATCGAGACCATTTCGGCCTTATTTCAATTGAAACGCTCGGCGGGGAGCTTGACATCGCCGCGCGACCGGGAACCCCGACCATGAACGCATGGGCGAGGCCCTCAAGATCATCATCTACGAAGAAGACTTCCTGACCCGCACCTTGCTCGAGGAGTGGCTGGGGGAGGCCGGTTATGGCGTGCGGGTCGGCAATCGATGCAACCCAGCCGCCGACGGGCCTTGCGATCTCGTGATCGTGAGCGTCTACATGCCGAAGAATGGCGGAGCACGGTGCGTGCGCGGTATTCAGGAGGCTCACCCGGAGACGCCCGTCATCGCCATCTCGGGCCAGTTTCGCCCGGGGTTGTCTGCGGGCGGCGCAACTGCCCAAAAGCTGCGCGTCCGGCAGGTCGTCGCCAAGCCGCTCACGCGCCAGGAACTCCTGGAATCCGTGCGCGGTATAATGAGGAGTTAGCGGCCAGAGACCCGCCACTCTCGCATGTCCTCAGCAAACGTCCAGCCCGCAAGCGGTGCGATCCGATTCAATCGGCTGCAAATCGGCGTGGTCGTGGTCGGCGTGCTGCTAATTTGCGCCTTCGCGGGCTCTTCCGCTTACGACGCGTGGCGCTCGTACCGCTACTTCATCGCGGGCACCGAGCGCGAGCTCGGGAACCTGGCGAATGCGCTGGCGGAGCAGACGGCGTGGAGCTTGGAGGCTGTCGATTTGTTGCTGCTCGATACCGCTCGCTGGTATCGCACCGAGGGCCAGGGAATTCCACCGGAAGGACGGGACGCCGCGCTCGCGGCGCGTGCCACTGGGGTGCTGCCGGTGCGCCAGGTCACGATCATGGATGCAGAGGGGAATCAGCTGTATCGCTCCCGTGGATTTTCCATACCGAACCACAATGTCGCCGACCGCTCGTATTTCATCGCACAGAAAGACGACCCCAACCGAGGGATGTTCATGAGCGAGCCGTTGACGACCCGCTCGGAGGGGCGCACCGCGGTGATACTTTCACGCCGCCTCGACGACGCCCTCGGACATTTTGCCGGCGTCGTGACGGCCACGATGGATCTGGAGGACCTGAACGAGTTCTATCGAGCCGCGCACCTCGGACCCGAAAGTCACATCGCGCTGTTGCGCGACGACGGCACGCTACTCGTTCGCAATCCGGGCTTCCCTGACATCGTGGGCCGCAGGTTCCCCTCGCTCGCCACGGCCCCCGACGGCGCTGACGTGCGGGTGGTGAATCCCATCGACGGTCGTGACGACTTCATTGCGGTCGCCCCCGTGAGAAATGCGCCCCTGCGACTCGCTGTCACGCGCGATGCGGAGGTCGCCCTGCGGCCCTGGTGGGACGAGACCCTCCGCGTTGCGCTCCGAACACTCATCGTCGTGCTGCTCGGCGCGATACTGCTGGCGCTGCTATTGCGCCAGATCAAACGCGTGGCCAGCAGCCAGCGGGCGCTGCGTGAAAGCGAGGAGCGCTACGCACTCGCGATGGAAGGAGCGAACGAGGGCCATTGGGACTGGGACGTGCCCGCGGACCACCTGTTCTTGTCGCCCAGAATGAAAGTCCTGGATGGCCAAAGCGCCGACAGTCCCGTTGCGTCGGGGAGCGAGTGGATGAGCCGCATCGCGATGTATCAGGAGGACAGGCCGAAGGTCGAGGCGGCGATGCAAGACCACCTGGCCGGTCGGGTGCCGCGCTTCGAGTGCGAGTACCGCGTGCGTCACCCCAACGGCGAGTGGCATTGGGTGCTGGCGCGCGGCAGGTGCTCGTTCGATGCATCCGGCAAGCCGTCGAGATTCGTGGGCTCGGCCATCGATGTCACCGAGCAGAAACAGGCCCAGCTCGAAAAGGAACGCTTGGAAGCGCAGCTGCGGCAGTCGCAGAAAATGGAGGCGGTCGGCACATTGGCCGGTGGCATCGCCCACGACTTCAATAACGTGCTTGGAGCCATCCTCGGCTACGGCGAGCTCGCCATGCAACATTCGGCCCGCAACAGTGCTCTGCGCCGCTACCTCGACAACGTCATGCATGCGGCCGAGCGCGCCAAGCTCTTGGTCGAGCGCATTCTAAGCTTCAGCCGCAGCGGGTTGGGGGACCAGGTGCTGGTCAACGTTCAATCGGTGGTTAGCGAGACCCTCGAGTTGCTCGCGGGCTCGCTGCCTACCGGCATACGGCTCGAGACGAGACTCGAGGCAGGAGATGCCGCGGTGATCGGTGATCCAACCTATCTGCATCAGGTCACGATGAATCTGTGTACCAACGCCGTGCAGGCCATGGAACGAGGGGGCGTGCTCGGCGTCACGGTGGAACGCATGCAATCGACGCAAGCGCGGACCCTCGCGCGCGGCTCGCTCGTTCCAGGCGAATATGTGCGGCTCACGGTCATGGACACCGGAGCGGGAATTCCTCCGGAGGCAATGGAGCGAATCTTCGATCCTTTCTTTACCACCAAGAACGTCGGCGAGGGCACGGGACTGGGGCTCTCGCTGGTGCACGGTATCGTCGCCGATCTCTCGGGCGCAATCGACGTGAGCTCGAAGGCGGGTGAGGGAACCTGTTTCGAGATCTGGCTGCCCGTGGCCGGGGAAACGGCCGCTGCGAGCAGCGAGGCAGCGGCCGCTCTGCCCCGCGGAAACGGAGAAACCTTGATGATCGTGGACGATGAGCCGCAGCTCGTGGAGCTTGCGGAGGAAGTGGTGGCTCGACTCGGCTATGAGCCGGTAGGATTCGTATCGAGCACGGCCGCGCTGCAGGCCTTTCTCGCCGATCCGCAACGCTTCGATGCGGTCATTACGGACGAGATGATGCCCGATCTTGCGGGCACGGAGCTCGCGCGGCAAATCCGCGTCCTCAGACCCTCGATTCCGATTCTTTTGATGAGCGGACGTGCCGTTCCCTCCGTGGTCGATCGCGCGACGGAGGTCGGGGTCGATGAGGTGATGCGCAAGCCGCTGCACAGGCGGGAGATTGCTGAGTCGCTCGCCCGCGTTCTCGGGCCCAGTCATTGAAGTTCAGGAGATAACGGATGACTGAGGTCACGCGCGTACACATCCTGGTCGTAGACGACGACCCGCAGATCCGCAGCCTCCTGGACGAGTACCTGACCGAAAACGGGATGCGTGTCAGTACGGCTGCGAGCGGACGGGAAATGATGCGGATCCTGGACGACGAGACGATCGACCTGGTGATTCTCGATCTGCGGCTCGACGATGAAGATGGAATGTCCCTCGCGCGATCGTTGCGCGAGCGGCTCGCCATCTCGGTCATCATGCTCACGGGGGTGAGGGACGAAGCCGACCGGGTGATGGGGCTGGAGCTCGGCGCCGATGACTACGTGACGAAGCCGTTCAGCCCGCGGGAATTGCTGGCGCGCATTCGGACCGTGCTGCGGCGCGCGAAGAGCGCCGCAGCCGAAGCCGCTCCGCGCCGGGAGATCCGGGCATATCGATTCGGCGGGTTCGAACTCAATCTGCGCACGCGCCGATTGAAGCGCCAGGACGGCCGACCCATCAATCTCACCAACGGGGAGCTCAATTTACTCGCGGCTTTGCTCGCGGCGCCCGAGCGGATTCTCACCCGAGATCAGCTGCTGGAGGCGAGCCGCGTGTATGACAACGAAGTCTACGACCGCGCCATCGACATCCAGGTACTTCGGCTGCGACGCAAGATCGAAGAGGACCCTGCGCATCCGCGCTACATCGTCACCGAGCGCGGAGTGGGCTACGTGTTCCGCGCGCCGGTCGAAGTGTTGTACTGACCGCGCGCCGTGTCCGATGGGCCGTACGTCCTATGAACCATGGGACATGACTTGCACTTCCTACGTGAGCGGATCTCACGCAATCGCAAAAATTACTCGCTTGTCGCAGTGCGATGCGGCTTCTACTCTGTACCGCGAGCATATCGCCTTCCGCGCACCTGCGACGGTGTGCGCTTGAGGCGAATGCCCGCAAAAAGGAGTTTTCGCGATGAAGCTAAAATCGATGTTCCTCATCATGGCCGTGACCGCGGGTACGAGCCCCGCGGCCCTCGGCGCCCCGCCTGAAAGCGCCGTGCTGCTCACCGGGGACCCGGTGGTGATGCGTCTGTCCAAGGATGAGTTCCGAATCGTCTTCGGCATCGAGGGGAGAAGCTGCAAGCAGGGGTGCAACGGGTCAGTGCGCTATCGGGTGGATTGGAGAGCGTCGGACGGCACGACTCGCTCGGAACACAAAGAGGTGAATTACACCGTCTCGCCCGAGGCCGCGCGCACTATCGCGGTGGACCGCCAGTACCTCGACACCGCCGAGGGCGCACACACGGTCGACATCGTGAACGTGAGAGTCGATACCATCACGCGCCGCGACTAGTCGCGAGGAACTCGTTGCGGAGGCGTTCTAGCTGACGGACAATCGGCAAGGTTGAAACCGGGGGTCACCATGGACCATTCCGAAAGGGCTCGGGCTCGATATGCGCTCGCTGCAACGTCGGAACAGACAGCCGCCCTCCAGAGGAGAGCGGTGCTTCGCTCACTGCTCGCGAGTGGTGCCGTTTTATCCGCGGGCGTGAGCAGCTTCGCGGCGTCTATTCCTACCGCTTGCCCCGCACCACCGGAGGAGACCTCGGGGCCCTTCCCGGCGGACGGATCGGATCGACACGGCCATGGCCCCGGCATGCCGCCGGGCGAGTGGGAGCGACACGATCCCGTTGCCAACATGCTGACATCGCCGGGCGTCGTGCGCTTCGACATCCGCCCGAGTTTTGGCGCATCTTCCAGTGTCGCTCCCGGGGTACCTCTGCGGCTGGAGCTCATGTTGCACGATCGCAGCCAAGCCTGCCGACCACTCGCCGGCTCCGCGGTCTATCTGTGGAACTGCAATCGAGACGGCGAATATTCCTCATACGGTCGAGGTATCGAGCACGAGAATTACCTGCGCGGAGTGCAGATCACGGATCGCGAAGGACGGCTAGGGTTCCAGACCATCTTTCCGGCGTGCTACCCCGGCCGCTATCCGCATCTGCACCTCGAGGTCTTCGCGCAAAACGCGCGGTGGCTCAATGCGAGTACGCGAGTCCTCACGACGCAGCTTACGATTCCACATGAGGTTTGCACTCGGGTATATGCAGGTGCGGAGGGCTACACCCGAAGCGCTGCGCACTTCAAAGGACTATCGCCCGCTCAAGACAATGTGTTCGCCTCGAGTTCGTCCGCCGAGCTGACGCTGCAAACCTTGATTACCAACGGCAGTTTGCGGGCTGGCTTCACCGGTCGCGCCAATCTTGGCATTCAAACGCGAAGATGACCGGATGCGAGCCATCAAGATCCTCCTACAAACGACGATACTGGCCACGTCGAACGACTGGTCAATCGCTCGGTTCAGCAAACTGACTCGACTACTTCGAGAGCAGCGCGATGCGGATCGACGGCCGGTGTTTGAGATAGTCGCGCGCGACCGGGCGGCGAGGGGACTGCCGGATCCGGTCCTATCGCGAATCGATCGCAGCGATTTCGACGAGCTCTGGCTCTTCGCCGCCGACGAGGGCGATGGTCTCGCTCCGGAGGACTGTGAAGCGATCGCGCGGTTCCGTGGGGCGGGGCGGGGCTTGATGGTGACGAGAGATCATATGGATCTTGGTTCTTGCGTCAGCCACTTGGGAGGGGTGGGGAGGGCACACCATTTTCACACGCGGAATCCGGATCCGGACCTCACTCGACGAGCGATCGACGATCGCTTCTCCTCGCACATTTCCTGGCCGAACTATCACTCGGGCGCAAATGGAGACTATCAGACGATCAAGATACAAGGCCCCATTCATCCGGTGCTGGCGGATTCAGAATCGCAGAGCGGAGCGATTCGGTACCTCCCGGCGCACCCGCATGAGGGCGACGTCAGCGCTCCGGCGGGTGAGCTTGCACGGGTCATCGCGATAGGTACCAGCAACGCAACCGGTCGGGATTTCAACATTGCCGTTGCATTCGAGTCGAGTGCACGCGGCGGGCGTGCGATCGCGCAAAGCACGTTCCACCATTTCGCCGATTACAATTGGGACACGCGAGCCGGTTGCCCAACCTTTGTGGACGAGCCCCCAGGGTCGACCATGATGACTGAACCACAAGCGTTGAAGGATACTCACCGCTACGCGATCAACGCGGCCCGGTGGCTTGCGCGGTGACCTACCGCCGCGATGAACGGATACTCGCCGTTGCGACGATCTCTCGAGATTTGCAAAGCCTGCAAGCGGAACGTGCGATGGATGTCGCACCCTGGTTCGACCCGGTCGATCGGACCAACGCCGCCTCCGCAGCCGTCGAGGTGCTGACGACAGCGGACGCGGTCAAGGCGCTTAAACTGTCGGCTGAGACCAAGGCAGCTTACAAAGCACCCTCAAAGTGAATTAGGACCGGCGGCAAGTAAGTGGAGTGTCTGCCGCGAGACCCGCCGGTCAACCGATGAAAAAATAGACGTCGCCGCGATCGAGGCGGCGCGGCGGGGCCGCTGACGCGAGGTCAAATGGGTGGTTCTAAGGGCAGAAGTGGCTACCTGAAACGTAGCTCGATTCTTGCTCGCTGAAGGGAACACATCGTTGCGGTTCTGCTGTCTCCTGCAGCGCTTTTTCTGCGCCGACGTCATTTTATGAGTACCATGACCTAAGGGTGTCGTGCCCGCCGGCGCGGCAGGGATCTTGTGCTGGTCGGGCCGCCAGCTAGGGATCTGCATGCGCTATGACTTCGGACCTGTCACAACTCGGCTTTCTCCTATTTGTCTCGGCCATTGTTGCGATGCTCACGCGCCGCGTGCACCTGCCTTACACCGTCGGGTTGGTGCTTGCCGGCATGGCTCTTCATTTTTCTCACGTGTACATAAAATGGCACCTGTCCAGAGACTTGATATTTTCCGTGTTTCTGCCGCCACTGGTGTTCGAGGCGGCGCTCTTCATCCACTGGCGCGAATTCAAGAAAGAGTTGCCCGTCGTTACGCTGCTCGCGACATTGGGCGTTATGCTTGCGGCAGCCGTCACCGCAGTCGGGATGCACTTTGCGTTGTCCTGGGACTGGGGTAGCGCGATCGTCTTCGGATCGCTGATTGCCGCCACCGATCCGGTCTCGGTTATTGCCACGCTCAAAGGGTCCAAGCTGCCTGCACGCCTTCGGATGCTGATTGAGTCGGAGAGTCTGTTAAACGATGGCACCGCGGCCGTGGCATTCGTGGCCGCGCTCGGAGTGCTCACCGGTGGCCACGAAACGGTTCTTTCGATCAGCGGCGCGTTGTTTGTCACGATCATCGGCGGCGTGCTGATCGGCGGAGCCGTCGCCTACCTGCTAATGCTGTTGGCAGGACGCACGCCCGATTACTTGGTGGAAATCACTTTCACCACGCTAGCGGCGTACGGCTCATTTTTTTTGGCCGAGCACTACCATTGCTCGGGCGTGCTCGCGGCACTGACGGCGGGCCTGGTGGTGGGCAACTTCCGCGCGTCCGGGTCGATTTCGGCCGCCGGGCGCCAGGCTTTGGGTCCGTTCTGGGAGTACCTGGCGTTTGTGGCCAACTCGCTGATCTTTTTGCTGATTGGTGCCCAGGAAGCGCAGCAGGACTTCAATGGTCTATGGGCGCCGGTGTTGGTCGCAATTGTTCTAGTGACGCTCGGACGCGCGGTCGCCATCTATCCTCTGTGCGCCTTATTCGCCCGAAGTCGCTTCAGGGTAGATTCTCGGTATCAACACGTGCTTTTCTGGGGCGGACTACGGGGCGCTTTGGCGCTCGCATTGGCCTTGTCCCTGCCGGAGGATCTGCCTCAGCATGATGTTATTGTGGTGATCACCTTTGCCGTCGTGGCTTTCTCCGTGTTCGCTCAAGGGCTGACGATTACGCCGCTGCTGCGATGGCTAGGACAACTCAAGTAGCGACAAAGCTATTTACCGGGATCTCGGAAATGCGACCGGCGAGAGCGGCAACGATACGAGTACCGTCGTGCCTTGATTGCGCACGCTCTCGATACGCACTTCGGCGCCGATGAGGTCCGCCTGCTCGCCAATGCCGACGATGCCGAAGTGGTCGGGCAGCACTGCTTTAGGGTCGAAGCCGATTCCATTATCCTCGATCAGCAACTGCAGGTGGGTGCCGCTCGCAATTCGCAGCCTGACGGCCACGCGCGTGGCCATCGCGTGTTTCTCGATGTTGCGCAAGGCCTCGAGTGCGATCCGCAAGAGCGCCTCCACGCGCTCGTCGCCGAATCGAGCGGCTTCCCCTTCGGCGCTGAAGTCACCCGACAATCCCGTGCGATCGATGAATTTGTCGAAGGCGCCCGCGAGCGCGGGACCCAACCCCGTTTCGCGAACCGTGCCGAGGCGCATTTGCGAAATGGCGCTGCGCGCCTCGGCGAGGCCCTCATGAGCAACCCCCTCGGCGCGCTCGAGTTCGGCGGCGAGCGCCGTCGGATCCCTCGCGTGCAGCCGGCGAAGCAATCGAATCTCGCTCAATATCGCCATCATCGAATGCGCGAGCGTATCGTGCAGATCCCGCGCGATCTTGAGGCGTTCGCGAACGACCGCCGCGTAGCGCGATTCTTCGGCGAGACGCTCGACCTCGCGCGTCCTGACGGCGACGCGGCGCTCGAGTTCGCGGCGTTCTTCGCGAAGATCCGCGAGAATCTGCGCGAACGCGCGCCCGAGCTGCGCCACCTCATCGACACCTCCTGGAACCTCGATTGCCGTTTCGTCATGACCGACCTTGCTGACCGACAAGGCGAGGCTCGTGAGCCGCCGCGTCAGATGCCGGGCGCCGACGATGCCGATGAGTGCGGTGAGGATGCCGAGGCCTAGGGAGACCCAGAAAATGCGAATCGCAACCGCATCGGCACGTTGGTAGACCCGCTCATTGGGCTCACAAAGCTGCACCTGCCAACCGGTCGCGGATACTTCGTTGCTGGCGCTCAGCGCGGAGCGCGCAACGAGCACCTGCCGCCCGGAGGCAAGCCGCTCGAATTGTGGCGGGCCGGCCGTCGCGTCGAACGCATCGGGCGCTCCGCCGATGCGTCCCGGCGAATTCGCGGGAACACCGCTCCAAGGCTTGTTCAGAAACTCCGGCGGTCCAACGAGAACGACGCGATTGCGATCGAGCACGAGCGCCTGCGTGGTGATTTCCCGAGCGGTCTCGTCGGTCAAACGTTGCGGATGGTCGGCCGAGCGTCTCCAGCTCAAATGCGCCGCGATGACGCCGACGACGCGCCCGGTGTCGTCGCGCACCGGGGCGCCCAGATCACCGAGCTCCGAGACCGTCGCAGCCGATGCATTGCTGGCGCCGTCGATCGTGCCGAGCCAAGGGCCTCGCAGTCCCGCTCGGAACCACGGGCTCGTTTCGACGCTGCGGCCGTTCTGCAGCGCGCCAAGCGCATCGACGACGATTCCGTGCAAATCGGCGATCGCAATCCAGTCGAGTTGCGGGTACGCCGTCGATAATTCGTCGAAGACCTCTTTGAGATCCCGCTGACCGCCGCCGAGCCGGTTTTCATGGAGGATGCGGGCGGCGGCACGCACGGCCGCGAGTCGCGCGTCGATCGCTTGACCGACATCGGAGCTCAATTGATCGGTTTCGAGCGACAATCGGCGAACGTGTTGTTCCAACAGATTTTTCCGGGCGATCGCGCCGACCCAGATGGCCGCGGCGATCGAAAAGGTGACCGCGAGCGCGATGATCAGCCACACGGCGCCGGTCACGAGACTGCGTCTCGGGTCGATGATCCAGAGCAGCGGTCTGCGATTGGCAGGGGCAACCGGATTAGCCATGGGGTCCCATCATGTCGTGACTCAAGTCACTTCCAAACGATGGTACACGAGCCGCATGATCGCACTAGAGGGAAACGGACATGAGAATCTCATCGTGACCGACGGCGAGCGCAATCAGGTTCCGGCAATTCGCATCGTGATTGCGGAGGATCAGGCGCACGTGCGCCGGGGCGCCGCGCACTTGCTCTCGTTGGAGCAGGACATGGAAGTTGTGGGACAGGCCTGCAACGGCGCCGAGGCCGTCGAGTTGGCGCGAGTCCTGCAGCCCGACGTGATTTTGATGGACCTGCACATGCCGGTTAAGGGTGGCGTGGCGGCGACGCGCGAGATCATCCAGATGCTGCCCGCGACCCAGATCCTCGTGTTGACGACGCTCCACGACGACGAAACCGTGTTCGAAGCGGTGCGCGCGGGCGCGCACGCCTACCTGCTCAAAGATGCCGCCGAAGACGAACTGCTCGAGACGATCCGTGCGCTCAAGCGCGGCGAGTCGCGCTTGACGCCGCAAATCGCGCGTAAAGTCATGGACCAGTTTGCGCGTCTCGCGGCCGTCTCTACGCTGGGGCCGAACCGGGAAGAGTCTGCGGCGCCATCCTCACCGCAGAAGGGTGCCGGCGCAGCGGGTGAGGGTCGTGCCGAGGTGCTCAATGACAAGGAACAGAGAGTCTTGCAGCTGATCTCGGAGGGATTGAGTAACCGGCAAATCGCCGACGCCATGTACCTCGCCGAAGGCACGATCAAAAACTACGTGAGCCGGATAATGGAGAAGCTGCACGCGAATACGCGAATCGCGCTCGCATTGATCTCCAAAGGGCAGGCGCGGCAAAAATAGCGTCCAGCGGATTCTCGGCAGTCGAACTCGAAAAAGTGACTTTAGTCACTGCTAATCGTGACCGTCGGCTCCTGAAGATCCGGGTTTGCTCGTCTAGATTGGGGACATCGTCGAGTAAGGATCCTGCATGTCCGTGGTCGAAACAGCGCTGAGGCGGCCCTATACCGTGGTCGCCGTCCTCATCTTGGTTTCGCTCATGGGTATCGGCGCCGCACTGCGGATGCCCGTCGATATATTCCCCGAAATCGACATCCCGGTCGTCGCGGTCGTCTGGACTTATAACGGCATGAGCGCGCAGGACATTCAGAACCGCATATTGACCTTGCACCAGCGCCAGCTCGCTTCGCTCGTCGACGACATTTCGCGGATCGAAGCGGTCAGCTACGAAGGCGTCGGCGTCGAGAAAATCTATCTGCACGAGGGTGCCGATGTAACGCGCGCGGTCTCGCAGCTTGCAAGCAGCGCGCTCGTCGTGCTCAAGTACATGCCGCCCAACATCACGCCGCCGCTGGTGCTGCGCTACGGCGCGACCGACGTGCCGATCATCCAGCTCAGCCTTTCGAGCAAATCCTTGCCCGACACGAAGCTCAACGATCTTGGCCAAAACATCATTCGCCCGGCGCTCGCGGTCGTGCACGGCGCGGAGGTTCCCTACCCCTATGGCGGCAAGCCGCGCGTGATTATGGCCGATCTCGACTCGCAGGCGTTGCAGGCCCGCGGCCTGTCAGCCTCCGACGTGAGTTCCGCGCTGCAGCGTCAAAACGTGATTCTGCCGGCCGGCGACGTGAAGATCGGCGATACCGATTACAGCTTGGCGATGAACAATTCCCCGGACGTCATCGAGGCGATCAATGCGTTTCCGGTCGCTCAGGTCGACGGTCGCACGGTCTTCATGCGGGACGTCGCGCACGTGCACGACGGCTTCCAGGTCCAGACCAACTCGGTGTCGGTCAACGGCACACCCGGCGCGTTGATGACGATTCGAAAGACCGGGGGCGTATCGACGCTCGCGGTCATCGACGGCGTGCGCGCGGCGCTCGTCGACATTCAAAAGGTGCTGCCGAAGGATGTCAAGGTTCAGGCCCTGTTCGACCAATCCCTGTTCGTGCGGGCGGCGCTCAACAGCGTACTCTTGAGTGCCTGCATGGCCGCCGGCCTCACCGCGCTCGTGATCATACTGTTCCTCGGCAACGTGCGGCTCTCGTTGATCATTCTCGCCGCAATTCCGCTCTCGATCATCACCGCGGTGCTGTTCATCAATCTTGCGGGCCAAACGCTCAATACGATGACCTTGGGCGGCTTCGCACTCGCGATCGGCATTCTCGTCGACAACGGCACAGTCGTCATCGAAAACATCGAGCGCCATGTCGCGATGCACGAACCCTTGCATCAATCGATCGTGCGAGGCGCGAACGAAGTCGCGGTACCGACGTTCTTGTCGACTCTATGCATTTGCATCGTCTTCATTCCGGTATTCTTGCTGCAGGGTACGGCGAAGTATCTATTCTCTCCGTTATCGCTCGCGGTGATCGGGTCTTTGCTCGCGAGCCTCGCGCTCTCGTTCACGATGGTGCCGGTGCTATTCAGACAATTGATGAGCCGCGCGGTCCATCGCTTCGAGAACGAATCGGCGTCGGATGCGCCGCGCTCCGACAACCCGCTCGTGAGGTTGCAAGCGGGATTCGAACGGGCCTTCGGGCGGTTTCGCGAAAGTTATCGCAACGTGCTCGCATGGGCTTTGTCCGAAGCGCGACTGACCGTGCTCGCGTTCATCGCGCTGATCGTGGTATCCATGCTGCTGTTTCCGCTGTTGGGCAGGGATTTTTTCCCCCAAGTCGACGCCGGTCAAATGCGCCTGCACGTGAGGGCGCCCGCCGGCACCCGCTTGGAGAAGACGCAGCAGTACTTTGCCGAGGTCGAAGCGCAAATCCGCAAGCTTGTGGGCAACGATCAAATCGACGTCATGCTCGACAACATCGGATTGCCCTATAGCGGCATCAACATCGCCTTGAGCGATTCGGCGACCGTCGGCCCGATGGACGGCGAAATCCTGATCTCGCTGAACAAAAAACATACGCCGACGGCGAGCCTCATCGCGATGCTGCGGCGGGAACTGCCGGCGCGATTCGCCGAACTGCAGTTCTTCTTTCAACCCGCCGACATCGTCGATCAAGTGCTCAATTTCGGCCAGCCCGCGCCCATCGACGTGCGCGTTTCTGGGCCGGATCAAGAGGCGGCGTTTGCGCTCGCGGCGAAGATTGCGCGCGCATTGACGCGGGTTGCGGGCGTCGTCGATTCGCACGTCTTTCAGGTGCCGAACGCGCCCGCACTGACCGTCGAGATGGATCGGACGCTCGCGTCGGAGGCCGGAGTCACGCAGCAGGAGGCCGCCAACAACGTGCTGGTCGCGACCAACTCGAGCGCACAGACCGCGCCGAATTTTTGGGTCGATCCGCGCAATAGCGTCAGCTACCCGCTCGTCGTGCAAGTCCCGACCTATCGCATCGGCTCATCGCAGGATCTGCAGACGATGCCCATGATCTCCGCGGCGGCGGGCTCGGACCAATTGCTGCTCAATCTCGCGTCGTTCGGCCGCGAGGCGGTTCCGATGGTGAGCTCGCAGCTCAACATTCGGCCGGTATTCGATGTGCATGCCGACGTCCAAGGCCGCGATCTTTATTCCGCAGCCCACGACATCGACAAGGTGTTGGCGGCGAATCGGCCGGTTGCCTCGGCGGCATTGACGGTCACGCTGAGCGGCCAGGTGGAGACAATGCGCGAGAGCTATACGGGACTCTTTACCGGCATCGCGTTGGCGATCATCCTCGTCTATTTGTTTCTCGTCATGAACTTCCAGAGCTGGATCGATCCCGTGATCGTGCTCATGGCGGTCCCGTTCGCACTGGTCGGCGTGCTGTGGATGCTTTTTTTGTCACAGACCCCGATGAGCGTTCCGGCGCTCATGGGAACGCTGATGTGCATCGGCTTGACGACCGCGAACAGCATCTTGGTGGTGAGCTTCGCAAATCAACGCGTGGAGGCCGGCGACGATCCGCTGCGCGCGGCGACAACGGCCGGGTACACGCGACTGCGGCCGGTGCTCATGACAGCCGGCGCGATGATCCTGGGCATGGTTCCGATGGCGCTCGGTATCGGCGAGGGCGGCGAGCAGAATGCGCCGCTCGGCAGGGCGGTCATCGGCGGCCTGCTGTTCGCGACCTTTGCGACGCTGATTTTCGTTCCGACGATGTATCGATTGCTGCGCCGCCAAGCTGTCACCGCTATGCAAGCGAGAGGGAGTGCCGATGCAACCGCATGACGCCGACAGGCAACGCTTGGAGCTGGAGAATCGGTCGCGCGAACAATTTCCCGACGAGATATCGCGCGCAGAGCACGATGCGGTGTCGACCGCGTTCTCGCCGGACACCGCGAGGCGTACGAAGAAGGGAGCCGGCATCGCGGTCGCCGTGCTGTTGCTGTGTTTCCTCGTCGTGAGCGGGCTGCGCTATCTGCATTCGAGCTCGATCGCGAAGGCCGGAGAAGCAGCCCATGCGGCGCCGCCGCCCGTCGATGTCGTGATTGCGAGGCCGGCGACGGTCGGCCAGGATCTAGTGCTCCCGGGACAGACCGCGGCCTGGTACGAATCGACGATTTACGCGCGCGTCAACGGCTATGTCGCGAAATGGCTCGTGGATATCGGAGACCACGTGAAGAAAGGCCAGGTGCTCGCAACTATCGAGACGCCGGAACTCGACGCCGAGCTGCAGGCGGCCAAAGCGCAGCTCAAGGCATCCGAGGCGCAAGTCGATGCGCGCAAGGCGGAAGCCGAATTCAGCAAGACGACCAATGAGCGTTGGCGCGACTCGCCCAAGGGCGTGGTTTCGGAGCAGGAGCGGGACGCCAAGAAGGCGGATTATAAAAGCTCGGAGGCGCGCCTCTATGCCGCCGATGCACAGGTCGCCTTGGACCGATCGAAGGTCGATCAATACAGCGCGCTCACCGAGTTCAAACAGGTCAGGGCCCCGTTCGACGGAACCATCACCGAGCGCAAAATCGACGTTGGGAATCTGGTCACGGCCGGAAGCTCTTCCACGACGACGCCCTTGTACCGCATAGCCCAGACCGATCCGCTGCGCATCTTCGTCGACGTGCCGCAGAGCGCCGCCGGAGAACTCATGAACGCCGGAGTTCCCGCCGAGATACGGGCCACGGGTGTCGTGGGCGGCCTGTTTTCGGGAAAAATTGCGCGTTCCGCCGAGTCGATCAATGCCCAGGCGCGCACGATGCGGGTCGAAGTCGACATGCCCAATGGCGACCATGCGCTCGTGCCCGGCATGTACGTCAACGTCGCGTTCCGCCTGCCGCCTCGCGGTTCAGTCGAAGTTCCCGCGGCTGCTTTGATATTTCGCGCGACCGGCACACAAGTTGCGCAGGTCGTTGCCGGCGGCAAGATCAATTTCAAGGATGTCGCCATCGCGCGCGACAACGGCAGCCTGGTGGAGCTATCGACGGGCGTGCGGCCAGGCGATCGGCTCGTGCTCAACATCAGTAGTCAAATCGCACAGGGACAAACAGTCGCGGCCGATGAGCCGGCCGGCGCCGATCAAGTTGCCGCCGGGAAGCGCTGAGGGGCTCCGATGATCAGGTTACAATCTATCGTGGCCGGATTGATTGCGGGCTTAAGCGGCTGTGCGGCGGGCCCTAATTACCGCACGCCGAGCCCGAATTTGCCGCCGAGTTTTGCGTCGCAAGTTTCCACGACTGCCCTGACAGCGAACGCTGCGGCCACCGCGCCTGCCGTGGACGTAGCGACCTGGTGGCGCGCCTTGAACGACCAGGAACTCAACTCCCTCGTCGATCGCGCGGTAAAATCCAATTTGGACCTTGCGCTCGCGCTCGACCGCTTGCAGCAAGCGCGCACTTACGAGGCGGTAGTGCTTGGCAATGCGCTACCGGAGGTGGACGCCAGCGCGGCGGCGGGGCGTGGCACGGGAAGCGACCTCACGAAGGGGCTTGCCGGCCCAGTACTCAGGTCCGCGGATACCTCTGCGGGCCTGCAGCACATCAACACGATCGTGGGATTTGATGCAGTTTGGGAACTCGATCTATTCGGCAAATTCCGACGGGAATTCCAGGCGGCACGGGCCGAAACCGACGCGGCGCGCGCCGCGCGCTACGACGTCTTGACCGCGGTCGTCGCCGACGTCGTGCGCTCCTATGTCGATCTGCGCGGATTCCAGGTTCGCGCCGGCATCCTGCACAAAGCAAGCGATGTGCTGCGCGAATCCCTGCATCTCGTGACGATTCGCTACCAGCGCGGAATCACCAATGAACTCGATGTCGCGCTCGCCGCTCGCGAGCTCGCGACGCTCGATGCGCAGATCGCGCCCATCGAATCGCAAGTGAAGGCGGCCGAGTACACGTTGGCGGTACTCGTGGGTGAGTATCCCGAGACGATGATTCAGGAACTCTCGAAGCCGGATCTGATTCCGTCGATGCCGGCGGCCACTGCGCCCGGCGTGCCGCTCGATCTGCTCAAGCGCCGGCCGGACATTCGGCAAGCCGAGCGGGAACTCGCCGCGGCGACCGCGCGCATCGGGGTCGCAACCGCCGATCTGTTTCCGCAGGTCGCGCTCGTCGGCGCGATCGGCAGCCAGTCACAGGGCTGGGGGACGTCGCCGCACGTTGCCAAGGACATTTGGTCGTTCGGAGCCGGCGCGGTCTGGCCGCTGCTCGACTTCGGCAGCTTGGACGCCGAGGTCGACATTGCCGATCTCGAGGCCCACGCGAGCCTGCTGAACTACCGCAAGACGATCTTGAATGCCGTGCAACAGGTGGATACGTCGGTCGATGCCTATGAGGCCGAGCAGGCGCGCATCGAACAACTGAGCACCGCGATGCTCGCCGGTCAGCGCGCCGTTGATTTGGCGAGCGAGCGGTATGACCGCGGTCTCACCGACTTCCTCAATGTCGTCGACGCCGAGCGCCAATTTTACGATCTCGAGGAGCAATACGCCGCAGCGCAAGTCGCGGAGGGAGAACAATTCGTGCAGCTCTATCGAAGCCTCGGCGGCGGTTGGGAGAACTATCAACAGGTACCTGCGATCCGCCGCCCCCAGCCCGCTATCGTCGCGGCGTTTCGGCGCGTTCTCGGGGGCACGGCGCCCTGATGTACTACTCCGGATAAGCCTTGATGCTGTCGGCGACCGAGTCTGCGACATGCTCCTTCGTGATCACGCCGGCAACCTCGCCTCTGCGAAGGACCACTGCCATGATGGCGTTCCGGCGCCACATGCGCCGGATCACCTCGTATGCGGTCTCTTCCTCACGCACCACGATGAAGTTTCGGCTAGCGACATCGCCCAGGCTCACACCGGTATGCGCCGCCTCAAGTCCGCGCCGCAGGCCCGTGTTGACCCGAATCACGCCATAGATATCGCCGTTAGCAGTGACCACGACGTGACGCAGTCGCCCGGCATGCTCGGGCTGATGCAAGTAGTCATCGAAGCTCGCCTCTGCGGGCAGGACCTCGATATCGGAGTCCATGACCTCACCTGCGGAGCGAACGAGAAACATGTTCGCGTGGCGCGCCTTGGGAATGGCCCGACCGCGGCGTACCAGCTTCAAGGTATAGATGGTCTCTCGCGAGAGTATCCGCCGTGCGCCGATGCTCATGGCCACCGCCACGATCATCGGCATGACGATGCTGTAGTCGAGGGTCATTTCGAAGATCATCGTGACGGCTGTCATCACCGCGCCGGTTCCGCCCCCGACCATCGCGCCCATCCCGACCATGGCAAAAGCGGGAACGCTGAGCTGAACTGGAAAGCCCACTGCGTTCAGCAGCGCCGCGAATCCGCCGCCGAGCGTCGCGCCCATGAACAACGAGGGGGAAAAGATGCCGCCGGAAGAGCCCGATCCGAGACTGAGAGAGGTCGCCAATACCTTGCAGACGCTCAGCAAGCCCAGCAGCCAGAAACTCGACATAGCTCCAGCCAATACCGATTGTACGGTAGCGTAGCCGACGCCGTCGACGTAATACTGCCCGAGGGTGCGGAAGAGGAGGTACATGAGCGCGCCCACTATCAACATCCCCAGCATGTGCCGCAGATACGGGGACTTGATCCGCTCGAACCAGTCCTCGGTCAGATGCAGTGCTCGTATGAAACCCGCAGCCCAGACTCCGCTGAGCGCGCCCATCACAGCGAATGACAAAAGCACGAGCAAAGCGCTCGAATCGTTTGTCATGGCCTGGATCGGTGGCACATGGAAGGCAGGCGCATCGCCGAAGAACCAGCGACCCACGAACGTCGCCGCACCGGTCGCGATGGCCACTGGGAGGAAGGTCTCCACACTCACCTCGGGCATCATCAACTCGATGGCGAACATGACTCCGCCGATGGGCGTATTGAAGGTGGCGGCGATACCCGCACCCGCGCCCGCAGCAACGAGAGAGATCCGCTGCCATACCGGCATGCGGATGATCTGCCCCATGGTCGATCCGAGCGCCGACCCGATCTGGATGATCGGCCCTTCCCGTCCAACGGATGAGCCGCTCCCGATCGCGATGGCCGAGGCTAGGGATTTCACCAACGCGACCACGGGCCGGATGATGCCGCCCTTGTAGTAGATCGCGTCCATGACCTCTGGCACCCCATGTCCCTTGGCCTCGGGTGCGAAATTATTCACCAGGAAAGTCACGGCGACGGCGCCGAGGACTGGGACCAGAATGATAAGTGCGCCCCACGGTGAGGGTGCGGTGAACACATTGGCGTCGTAGTGGGCGACCGGATGGCCCGCAAACAGCAAATTATGAATAAAGCCGATCAGAAATCGAAACAGCACCGCTCCGAGTCCCGTGAAAACACCGAGCCCTAACGCGAGGAGTGAGAGTTGCGCCAGAGGCAATCGGCGGCTTTCCTCGCCGTCGATCCCCGCGGTGGTCATTTCATTTGTCACTGTTCTGATCAGTTATAGATTCAAGACGGGCCCGACCGGCGCTGGTGGTCAGCGTACCAGAGATGAACGTTCCCCTGGCATGCGTGCGGCCGTCCCTTGTAAAAATGACGGCGCTTTTGGGGTCGGACGCGTGGCCTCAACGTAAATGAGCGCCCGCTAGTGTTTTGCAGGCGCCCTGGTGCACGCCGTGTGCGGTCGACCGTTGACGATCAACCTTATCCCTGATCGGCCTTCACAACGTCGCAGGGCTGGTGATCTCGCTTGAGCGAGGTGCAAGCCAAATTGGCGTCTTGCCGATCCATGAGGCCCGACATCACTCGAAATTCCTTGTTCGATGAGTCGGGCGCCACGACCTCGATCTCTACGAGCACCTTGCTGAATCGGGATTGCAGCTGCGAGCGTTTGCGTTGGGCGGCCCGCTCACTGTGAAAACTACCCAACTCGGCTCGATAATCGGACTGGATTGCGGTGAGCTTTTGCCGTGCCTGATCCGCTTCAGGTCCCTGCGGGTATTTTTGCAGAAAGGCTTGCAAAGCCGCCGCCGAGCCGTCCGATTGTGCCGTCTTCCACGCATTCGCTCGATCGAACCCCGTTATCTCGTCGCGGGCCGCTTGGGCGTGAGTGCCATTCGGCTCGGCCTGCAGATAAGCCTGGTAGCTGTCCGAGGAATTGCCTCCCTGCGCGGTCTTCCACGCCGCCTCGTCCTGCAGCGCCGCAATGCGCGTTTGTGCCTCTTGCGCATGCTCATCCTTGGGGTGCTTGTCCAGGAAGACTTGATAGCCGGAAATAGTATTTTCAGTGCTCGCGTTCGTCCAATCCTTCTGCGCGCTGCATGCCGTGAGGGCAAGCGCACCGCAGAGCGCCAAGGGTGGCAAGCACTTGTACCAGTTCTTCATATGAGACCTCCAGTTGATTTCTTTTGAGCAAGTCGCAGACCCTCGCGCTTCTGGCCTTTGCGCAATGCCTTCAGCTTGCGGTTGTCGCTAGATTCATATATACGATACAGACTGTTTGACAAAGTTCCGCACATATGTCCGGTAAGAGTAGGCATCGAAGGCTCGCGACGCTCCGGGACAAGAGCTCGGTGTCTGCCTCCACGGCTGACCGGGCCCGCGGCCGGCCGAAGAACCCATGTATCGATGCTGAAGTCGTGGCCGCGGTGCTTGAAGGGCTACGTTTGCGCGGTTATCGGGGTGTCACAATCGACGGTATCGCGCGCCAGGTGATGCGAGCTCGCACCAGCCTATATCGCCGTTGGCCAAGCAAGCGCCACCTAGTCGCGGATGCGGTCGTCGCCGAGCTTGGGGCTCAGCCCGCGCCCGATACGGGCTCCCTGCGCAAGGACCTAAAGGCAGCGGTCGGAACCCTGCTGACCGCCTTTGGCGGAACAATGGGAAAGGCGCTTCCGGGACTCGTCGCGGACATGGCGCTCGATCCTGCGCTCGCGCGAATGATTCGGGAGAAGGTGCTGGTGGCGAGGCGCCGATCGATCTGCGCGGCTTTCGAGCGGGGCATGGCGCGGGGAGAGAGCGGTCGAGGATTCGACATCGAAGTCTTGATCGACATGCTCACCGCACCCTTCTACTTTCGAGCCTTGTTCGGTCATCTTCCTTCGACCCCGGCGACGGTGAATACCGTCGTCGACTATGTGCTGTCGATTGTACGACCGGGTGCGGTTGGCGCATCCGCGGCAAGGGCATGACGATGTCTGTTCAGCGCTGCCCTGTCAATACTTGGTGGTGACTGCGGTGAGCCACTCAGGGGTCCGATTCAAAATCCAGGCCTCCAGCGACTTATCGGCACCCGTCGCGATCAGAACCCCCCAAACCAGAAGGGCGAATCCGAATAGCTGCTTGCCGTACTTGCCCACACTGAATAGGCGTCCACGAATCCTCATTATGGTCGCGCGCGACAAGCATCCCAGCAACACGAGGGGCGCCGCGGCGCCGAGGCCGAAAATCAGCATGAGTAAAGCGATTTGAGCGAGGTCCCTACCCTGGCTCGCGAGCGTCGTCGCGGCTCCGAGCGTCGGGCCCACACAGGGACTCCAAACGACACCGAGCAGTGCGCCAACGATAAGTTGACCGGCGAAGCCTCCGATGGTCATGCGTGAAAGCAATTGATTGCCCGAGTTGCTCAAGACGCTGGTCATGCGGGCGAAGAGGTCTTGCAACTTCGGCACCAGCAGGATAAGGCCGAAGGCGGCGAGCATCACGGCGCCGATGGTGCGAAATGTATCCGGGTCGAGACCGAGCGATGCGCCCAACGTGGCGAGAAAGATTCCGACCAGCGTGAAGGACAGCGCCAGCCCGGCTCCGAGCGCCAACGCTCCCCAGCGATGCGCGCTCACTGCGGCGGCAAGCAATACGGGCAGCAGCGGCAGGACACAAGGTGATAACGTCGACAAAGCGCCGGCTAGCAGGCCTAGCCCGTAGGTGGTGGGCCCGAAATTCACCGCCCGCGTCCGTCCCTGCCTCTAGGGAACTGCTTGCTTCAGGAGCGCATCCAGGCGATCCCGCTGCGTATCGCCGGTCGAGCGCGCAATTTCTTTTGCATCTTTAAATACGACGATCGTGCTCTGCTGAGTGACCCCGAGGGATCTTTTTAGCGCTTTCTCGGTATCGAAATTGGCGACGTAAAGTGTCAGGGATTTCAAGGCCGGTGTTTCGGCCAATTCCTTCAGCACGGGTGCCTGTGCGCGACAGGTGGGACACCAATCGGCATGAAACACCACGGCAACCGGTCTGCCGGCCGACCGCGTCGCGTCAAATTGAGCTTGATTGAATGGCAGCTCGGCGGAGAGGGCAAAGCTCGCGAGTGAGCTCAACACCACCGAATACACTGCAGCTATGAGGAACTTCATAAGTTCTCCGAGTGCGGGAACCTGTAGCCGACCGGCGATCGCGGGTTTTTATTACACTTTGTCGGGTTCAATCCGCAATTCAACCCCCCGCGATTCATCCGCCGGCGTGGGCGGTTCTTCGGAGTGGCCTGCCGCGCGACTAGGAGCGCTGCTCGATGAGCGGTAGCAGCCCCGCGAGGGGGTAGGGCGAGCGGTGCGCCCCTCGCGCGCATCCTTCGGCCTCTGGCATTGGTGCGGCACAGCACCAAGTCACCCAGAGTTTGGCGTCGGGCCGACCCACACGTGCAACCTTTCCGTACAGTATGTATCATAATTAATGTCGCATCTAGGTGCCAATGTTAACTGGAGCATTTATGATTGCCCGAGGCCTCGTCCTTGCTGGGATTCTATGTTGCGCCGTCCTCCTCGCCGCATGCGGTTCGGCCAAATATGAGTGGTCCCAGGCAAATAACCTCGACAGCATCGCTGCGTACCAGGCGTTTTTGGCAAAATACCCCAACGATGCACATGCCGCCGATGCCAACAATCGGATTGCGGAACTTAGGGACACGCAGGCGTGGAACGCGGCGCAGGTCGCCTCCTCAGTAGAAGGTTACCAGCAATACTTAACAGCCGAACCGAGCAGCGCGCACGCACAAGCGGCGCGTGAAGAAATCGCGACGCGGGAGCGTGCTGCGGCTTGGCGAACCGCGCAGACGAACGAAACGGCACGGTCGTTGCAAGATTTCTTGCAAGAATATCCCGCGGGAATGGAAGCGGACGCGGCCCGCGATAAACTCAAAATGCTTGCTGGGTATCGAGCGGAGTTGGGCACAGCCCACAGTAAGCGAGTTGCCGAGCGCGAGCGCGATACCCTCGCGAAGCGTTTCGGCAAGAACTTTCCACAAGTCATCGTGCTGGAGCCGGATGCGGGTAGTCATGACTATCGGATTACATCGGCGCCAATGAGCAAGGAGGACGCGAGCGCCGCCTGTGCGACGGTCAAACAGAGCGGCCGATCCTGCGAAGTCATACAGGTTGCCAGTTAGCGCGCAAGCTGCCGCGCACCGCGAGCGCCACCAAGTTGCTCGCCGAGCGGTGCTGTTTGTGAGGCTCTGCGCGAGTTTCTGGTGTTGTTGCTCTTGAGGAAGAGCGCTTTGCGCATAGGACGCAACGTCCCGGTCGTTGTCAGCGCTCTCCGATCGATAGAGCTGGATCAGCCTGTTGTCGATGCGCGCCATATCCTGTGCGTAGTAGGCATCGAGGTCGGTTCCGGTCTTACTGCCGAGGATCTTCGCCATGGCGGCGTTTTTGTTGCCCAGTCGACGCATTTTGCAGTCGAACGCGAGAAGTGGCAAGGGAACCAAGAAGCTAAGGGTTCGGCCGCAGCGCGCCACACCGAGTCATTCACAATGCGCGCTGCGGAACTTATCCGTATCGCGGCCTGTCGGATTGCGTAAGTCGGTCTAGGTGTACTGTAGGATCGCTCCTACGAAACCGTCGGTGAACTGAGCTAGTGGGCCAATGCGTCGCTACTGGTAAAAAAAATCGAGCGATGATCGGTGGCAAACCGTGACCTTCAATGACGCACAGATGTGGCAGCGTCCTGATCGCGGTGGCCCGGACTGGTCTGGATCGCGTGCTGGATTGTTTGTGCTTTGGCAGGTGGTGGCATGTGGGTTGATCGCGCGACCATCTCTGGGGGCGTGCGTTTCGAGGGCAGACCCGGAATTTCGTAGGCCTATTCCATCTGTCGTACATGACGCGACAGAGGTCACTTACGCCGATAATGCATATGCGGCAGCGGACATCGATCGCGTCGCCGGAAGTATTCAATCGGCGCGAGCCGCTCACAAGGTGCTGGACCGCGACGGCGCCGAGTTATCGCCGCGACAGATCGCACCGAGCTACTTCCTTCGCGCCCGCAGTCAATCTGCCCTCCGTGACCATCCTTCCGCCTATCAAGATTTGAACCGCTTCGTGCAACGCAATTGGGCGGAGACCGAGCCCGACCGTGCGCAACAGGCTGATGTAGCGACCGCACGTCTCGACGCCGATCGAGAAATCGCCCGCAATGCTGCGTTGGAGCGCGAGCTCGCGCTCACAACCGAGCGGCTGGTTCGGCGCAGACAGGAACTGCGCTTCACGGTCACTATCATCGCTCTCGGTGGGCTCCTCATGGCACTGCTCGCGTGGATGTTGATCGCCAATCTGCGCTACCGACGTGAGCTGATGCGGCTGGCGGAGCAGGACAGCCTGACGGGGCTCCCGAATCGACGTCGCACGGCGGAGAAGGCGACGACCGCGTTGGCTTCGGCGGCGGTTAGGCTTCGACCCGTGACCATCGCGCTCATCGATCTGGATCACTTCAAGAGTATCAACGACAACTACGGTCACATGGTCGGAGATCACGTGCTCAGGGAGTTCGCCGGGCTCAGTGTTAGCGTGCTAAGGGCATCCGATACGCTCGGGCGCTGGGGCGGCGAGGAGTTTTTACTCATTCTGCCGGACACTGATCTCGATTGCGCGGTCGCGACCATCCACCGAATGCGCTCAGCAACGGCCAATATGCAGCTGCCCGATATCGCGCGTGGCTTGCAGGTGAGTTTCAGTGTCGGCCTCGCGACACGCGACCAAGCCGCACAGTCACTGGATGAAGTGATTGCCGCCGCCGATGCGGCTCTCTATGAGGCAAAGAACGAAGGCCGAAACCTTGTTCGCCTCGACCATGAGACCTATCGAGTTGCAGCATCCAGTGTGCTGCGAGCGCTATACGGCGGGGCATGACGCCAGGAACAATTCAATGCTGGGGCAGACTTGCGAATCGCTTAGCCTTCTAGATCTCGCACGCTGCGCAACATCTAATGCGAGCGTTGCGGTCGTCAGGCCGCGGCCGCAGGGCGGGGTAGCTCTGCCACCTTGAGCGCGCCATTTGGCCTGAGCGCCTCGTTGCCCGCAAGCGCGAGAGCCAGCGTGTTCCCATAGGGATTCATGCTGTCGACCATCGAGCTGGGCATCAAGATCGTCGCTCCTCGCTCCTTGGTAGTCTCATAGATAATGTTCATTGCTCGAAGTTGCAGCGCTTCGGGGTGCCCCGCGTAAGTATTGGCGGCCTCGACAAACTGGCCCGCAATCGCCGCCTCGGCGGATCCGAGAATTACCCGCGCCTGCTTCTCACGCTCAGCCTGTGCCTGACGCGACATCGCATCTTGCAGGGCCACCGGGATGGCGACGTCGCGGATTTCCACCGAGCTCACCGATATACCCCAGGGAGCGGTTTTCCGACCAATTTCAATCTTTAGTTGCTCATCCGCATCCTTGCGATCCGATAACAGTGAAGCCAGCATCGAGGAGCCGATCATCTCGCGCAGCGAGGTCTGTGCCACCCGATCAATCGCTTCGCGATAGTTGGTGATCGCCAATGCGGCCTTCTCCGCGTCTTGCACGTGCCAGAAGATGATGGCATCGACGTTCACCGGGACCGTGTCCTTGGTGAGCGCCTGCTCGGCATTGAACCCCGTCGTCTGGATGCGTCCATCGATGACCGCGACAACCGAGTCGAGCACGGGAATTATGGCAAAAAGGCCTGCCCCCTTGACGCTTTGTAGCTTTCCCATCCGTAAGATTACGAACTTTTGCCACACATTGGCCATCTTCAGCGACGCCCCGACCAACACCGCAACCACGAAGAATGCAGCCCCGAGATACAAATTGACGAAGTAGCCCGTGCCTGCGGCGGCGACTAGGAAGGCGAATACTAAGAAGGCGGTGATCGGGTTCATTTTGGGTACCTTGATGGATTCGGAATCAGTCGGTCGAGGTGCGCTCGTGGCGTGGATCAGGGTCGAGCAGTCAGTGGTGGCGTCGATCATGGTCGCGCCGAGCTCAAAGGAGATTCAGTGTTTTCATCCACCAAGGTTACGCACACTCAATGAATTCGTCGGTGCGGTGGCGCGCTTATGTTAATCCCTACGCCGGTATCTCGATTGCCGGGTCGTTCATTGATCGGCAAGAAGGACACCAACCAGTGGTCCGAAAGGTCCCGCTGGGTGCGCGGCTCGCGGCCGGGACTGTGGCACACGACCGCGCTAACGCTACGAAATCTCGTCGTGCGCCGCTGTGAGTGCACCGGCGGCGATGTCATTCGGGATGATTCTGATATCCGTGGGGAGCGCTCCTACCTGGATTCCCTCGCTTCGCAATGTTTCGGTCACCCGTATGGTGACCTGGGACAGAACCTCGGGCGTCAGTATGAAGCTCTCAACGGCGAAGTACAGCTTGTAGATCACCAGCGAGTCCGCGAATCCGCAGGCGTACGCTGCCGGCTTGCTGCCGGACGCAACTCCCGGGCTTGCACTCGCAGCGGATTCAAGCGCTTTGATTATGCTTACCGGGGACAATGAAGCATCGATCTTGAGCGACAGGCTGGATAAATGTGGCTCGTTCAACTTGCGATGATTGGTCACGATGGCCTTGGCGATGACGCTGTTCGGGATCACGACCATGTCGTTCGCGAAGGTGCGGATCCGCGTCGCCCTCCAATCGATCTCGATGATCTGGCCCTCGACGTTGTCGTTCATGGTGATCCAATCACCTGCTCCAAAAGGCCGTTCGATGTTGATCGCGAGGCCGGAGAAGACATCGGCCAGCGTATTCTGAAGCGCCAAGCCTAATACGATGGCAAGTACACCTGACGTGGCCAAAAACGCAGATATGGGCTGCTTAAGAACCGTATCCATGATTCCGACAAAGGCGACAATGTACAACATTCCGGATGCCAGATCGGCGAACAGGCGTCGCGCGTGAGGCTGATAGTCGTTCGGAAAAATCGTTCTCCGGAGTATCAGAGCCAGAAGGCTCCTGATCAACCAGGCGCCAAGGACCCACCATGCAATTCCAAAGAGCTCGGATGGTAGGTGCAGCGAACCGGATGTTTGAGCAAAGAGAAATTGACCTAGCCGGTTCCCGGGCCGGGGGAACAGCATGGTGATCGCCATGAGCGCCCCACCGCCTAAGAACAAAGAGCGGTAGGTCCGTAGTTGTGGGACGAATGCACCCACGAAGAACATCGCCGTTGCCGCCGCGAGACAGATCTCAATCCAATCAAACATCGCCTCTCCAGCGATAATTACGAGTGAAGCATTGAAACCTCAAAGCGCTCCTCGGTCTGTGCGCTGAAGTACCTAGAAAGAAGGCAACAAACACTCCAACGCGAACCAGCATGCTATCTCGACAATATCGCCGTCCTTTGCATCATCCTAGAGTCTCCCGCGTTTGATCCATAGGACGCCTAGGCCTTGACGTGTAAAACCGATCGGGAGGCTCTCATGCAGACCTCTTGTTGATCTGCGAAGCCTAGAATAGCAGCGGGTTCGTCGCGAACCGGCTTCCCTGGTCGAATCAGCGACGACCGTATCGCGTGGCAGCGACGCGCTGCGCAAGGGCGCCGCACGGAAAATTGACTTAAGAATCATAGGTCGCCGTCTCGAGACGTCGCACCCAGAATCGAGACGGCGGCTCGTTTGGAAAATACTGAAAACGGGTGCTATGTGCGGTACCGTCATGCGCGACCTTTGATGCACTTGCTGGCTAGGAACTCATGGCTGCCATCCTCGGCATACCCGGGATGGTCGAGGCTCAAGATGAGGGGTTAGCCTATGCAAAAGTGGCGCCGGGCGGCGAATATGCGAGGCCAAGACCGAGGCCTCGGAAGCCGGTCCGATGCCGCGACGTGGCACGTCGCCATAAAAGCGGGCGCGGTTCAAAGCGCAGCTCCTCGCACCGTTGGGCTCCACGCGGCGCGGGCCTTCTACTGCGAATTTCAGATTGTGTTCGGCAGCGTACAGACGCGACGTATCGACTTCAACATGCTTAAAGCCGCTGAGTGAGGGACTCTGCACTGACGCTGTCTCTCCCGGGGAACGCACTGCTGATGGCGTCCCGAGGTACTCAGTTAGAGCCGCAATTGTGTCTGCGCCACGCGTCAGGGAGAAGCGGATGTCCGGTCCGAGCGAGGAGGGCGTAGCTAATTCGTCGAATCCGGCGACACCTGCAACAGCGGCGATTCCCGCAGGCTCGGCGACCGCAGCGGCACCAGCGGCTCCGGCAAGCACAGCCGTTCCAGCGGCTCCCGCAGCCAAGCCCCCGTCCTTCTTTGATCGGTACAAGATAGCTTTCATCGTCGGACTTGCGATCCTGGCCGCTATCGCGGTTGGCTTTGGACTCGGTCGCATCGGGAGACACTCCGACAAGAGCCAAAACCGACTGGTCTTGTATGGGAATGTCGATCTGCGCCAAGTAAATCTCTCGTTCAACGATAGCGAGCGCATCGCCGAGGTGTTGGTTCAAGAAGGAGCGAAGGTTACGCGGGGACAGATCTTGGCCCGGTTGGATACGAGTCGGCTCCGCCCGGAAGCGGCGACCGCCGAAGCAGTGCTGGAGGCGCAGCAGGCCGTCGTAGACAGACTGCATCACGGCAGCCGTCCGCAGGAAATCGCCCAGGCGCAGGCGAATGTCGCATCAGCCAAGGCGGACCAAGTCAATGCCGCGCAACAATGGACGCGGCTCAACGCACTGACGAGGCTCACCACCGGCCGGGCCATCAGCGAACAAGACCTCGAGAGCGCGAAAGCGGCCATGGACTCTGCGATGGCGCACCTATCTGCCGCGGAAAAAAGCCTCGATATGTCGAAGATTGGCCCGAGAAAAGAGGACATCGCCCAAGGAGAGGCGCAACTGCGCGCCAATGCGTCCCAACTCCAACTGATGCTCCAGGAACTGGCCGATTCCGATCTCGTTTCTCCGTGCGATGCCGTGGTGCGTTCCAGGCTCTTGGAGCCTGGTGAGATGGCCACCCCTCAAAGGCCGGTTTTCAGTTTGAGCATCGTGGACCCCAAGTGGGTCAGAGCCTATGTATCCGAATCCGAGCTCGGAAAGATTCACGCCGGGATGAGCGCGTCGGTCACTACTGACAGCTATCCCAATCGAGCGCTCTCGGGTTGGGTCGGATTCATATCGTCGGTTGCCGAGTTCACACCGAAAGCTGTCCAAACCACGGAATTGCGCTCGAACCTCGTCTATGAAATTCGCGTCTTCGTGCACGACCCGCAGGACGAAATGCGTCTGGGAATGCCGGCCACCGTACTTCTAGAGTTAGATCCGGGCGCGCGGACCTAGCCTTAAGTAAGGTGCCCTGCATATGTCGTGGACGACGATCCTCGGAAGACTTGCGATAGTAGGCATCGTCGCGGGGGCCGGCTGCGTCGTGGGCCCGGACTACCACCCCACTGCCGCGAATGCACCAGCCGCATGGGTTTCGCCCGCAGACGACGGGGTCACTGACCGCGCCGTCACGCCCTCATCCTGGTGGGCCTCATTTAACGATGTCGAACTCGACTCGCTCATCCAGCGTGCGGTGCGATCGAATCTGGATTTACGCGTGGCCGAGGCCCGGCTGCGGCAAGCCCGAGCAGTTCGAGGCGGCAGCGCGGCCGATCTCGCGCCCGAGATCGACGCCTCCGGATCTGCTCTGCGACAGCTGCAGAGCAAGAACCAGCCATTTTTTGGAGCGCTGCCATTGCCGCCAAACTTCCCCTACGAATACAGCGTTTATCAGGTCGGCTTCGATGCTTCGTGGGAAATTGATTTATTTGGCGGCAAACGCCGTGCGCTGGAAGCGGCCACAGCGGATTGGGAAGGAGCGGCCGAGGCTCGCAACGATGCGATGGTGAGTTTGCTGGCCGAAGTGGCGCGCAATTACGTCGAATTGCGCGGTGGTCAACAGCGCTTAGAAATAGCGCACCGCGACCTTAAGCTTCAGCAGGAAGAGATGGAGCTCACGCGCATTCGCTATCAAGGCGGGGTTGCGACCGAGCTGGATGTCACACGCGACGCAGCCTTGCTGGCTGCCCAGCAGGCAGTGATCCCACCGCTCGAGACCTCGACGCGGGCGGCTATGTATGCGCTCGCAGTGCTGCTCGGTCTACAACCCGGTGAGCTCGTAGCCGAACTTTCCTCGGTTGCCAACGTGCCACCGGTGCCGCCGCAGGTTCCGATTGGGTTGCCCTCGGATCTTCTGCGCCGCCGTCCGGACGTTCGTCGGGCGGAACGGCAACTGGCGGCCGAGACTGCTCGTATCGGAGTGGCAAAAGCGGAGTGGTTCCCCAAGCTCTCCCTCACCGGGGACGCCGGGATAGAAAGTGTATCCTTAAGCAACTGGCTGAATCCGAGCAGCCGATTCTGGTCGATTGGCCCGAGTGTGCAATGGGATGCGCTGGATTTTGGCCGAGTACGTGCCCGAGTGCGCGCGCAAACGGCCGCACAAGAGGCTGCGCTCGCTACGTATCAGAAAGCCGTGCTGGTTTCCCTACAGGAGGCCGAAAACGCGATCGTGGCGTACGCACAGGAGCAGAATCGGCACCGCGCGCTCACCGACGAGGTCGCCGACAACCGACGCTCGCTCGATATGGCGAACACTCTGTATGCCGCTGGGCGCTCAAATTTTCTCGACGTCCTGGATGTGCGCCGATCACTGTATCAATCGGATGACCTGTTGGCGGCGAGCGACCAGGCCGTCTCGCTCGACCTGATCGCGCTCTACAAGTCGTTGGGCGGGGGGTGGGAGACGCTGCCACAGGCGCGGGCGCTGGCGACCGCCACCTCGCCATGACGGCAAGCGCGTCGACGCCGGCATTCCAGCTGGAGCATGTTCGCAAGTGCTTTCGCCGCGAGACGGGCGAATCGGTGCTGGCGCTCGACGACATTTCTTTCTGCCTGCGCTCAGGCGGTCTCGCGGCCCTGGTGGGACCGGACGGTGCGGGCAAAACGACGTTGATCCGTCTGCTGACCGGACTCATGAAGGCCGACGGCGGGACCGTCCTTGTACTTGGTATTGACGCGGCCAAGGATCCACAGGCAATCCAATCACGGATTTCGTACATGCCACAGCAATTTGGCCTCTATGAGGATCTGACGGTCCATGAAAACCTGGACCTCTATTCGGATATGCACGGAGTATCGGCCGACAATAGGCGAAGCCAATACGCGCGCCTGATGACCATGACCGGCCTGGAGCCCTTTCAAAAGCGCCTGGCCGGACAGTTGTCCGGAGGAATGAAGCAGAAACTCGGCCTGGCCTGCACGCTGGTCCGGTCCCCCGAATTGCTGCTCCTGGATGAACCGACGGTCGGGGTCGATCCGCTTTCCCGTCGCGAGCTGTGGCAAATCATCCGTCAACTGATCAAGGGCGGTCTGACGGTCCTGCTCAGCAGCAGTAATCCCGACGAAGCTGAGACCTGCGACTCCGTCCTGGTGCTGAACGCGGGGAAAAAACTCATGGACGCACCTCCTGCGGATGTCAGTCGCTTGGCGCTCGGTCGCACCTTCATCGCGCAACCACCGGACGGTATGAAAGCGCGGGATTTCCAGGCACGGCTTTTGGCAGACCCCAATGTCATCGATGCGGTGCCGGAGTCGGGGCAAATACGACTTGTTAGTCTGGCAAGCCCCGCTGGATCCGAGGCGAAGCAGTTCGCTGGCGTGGCCGCCCGACCGACGCCAGCCCGGTTCGAGGACGGATTCATGGTGCTGCTGCACCAAGCAAGAGGCGCCCATGCCGTCTACGCCCACGCGCCTGCGGCGCAGCAGGAACCCGTGATTGGCGGCGCTTCAGGAGACTCCATAGTCGAGGTACGCGATCTCGTGCGGCGCTTCGGCAAATTCGTCGCCGTCGATCGCGTGAGTTTCGCCGTCAAGCGCGGGGAGATTTTTGGTCTTCTCGGTCCAAACGGTGCCGGCAAAACCACTACATTTCGCATGCTCTGCGGACTCCTCCCGGCCTCAGGGGGTACGTTAACGGTTGCGGGTGTGGACGTGCGGCAGAACCAAGCTTCGGCGCGGCAGCATCTGGGCTACGTCGCACAGAAGTTTTCTCTTTATGGACAATTGACCGTCGGCGAGAACCTGGGTTTCTTCGCCCGCGCCTATGGCCTGGAGGGCGACAAGAAGCGCGAGCGCATCGCCTGGGCCTTGAGCGAGTTCAAACTCGAACCCTTCGCCCGCTTGCCAAGTGCGCAATTGCCGGGGGGCTTCAAGCAGCGTCTGGCCATGGCCGCGGCGCTCCTGCATCGGCCAGCGATTCTGTTCCTGGACGAACCGACCAGCGGTGCCGATCCCTTCGCCCGCCGCGAATTTTGGCAGCGCATCACCGCGCTGGCCGCCGGCGGGGTAACGGTGATCGTGACCACACATTTCATGGAGGAGGCCGAATACTGCGATCGCGCCCTGATTCTAGATGACGGCAAGGTGCTCGCCCAAGGATCACCGGCGGAGCTGCGTGCGCTCGTGCCGGTGCAGGCCGGGCGGGTAGCGACCATGGAGAACGCCTTCATTGCCATCGTCGAGAAGGCACATGCACAGCCCGTGCGGATGTCTGCCTGAAGATCCTCGTGTCGGAATGGGCGGCTAAATGGCGGCGAATCTGGGCGCTGACGCGCAAGGAAACGCGACAGATCATTCGCGATCCCAGCAGCATCGCCATCGGCGGCGTCGTGCCGGTGATGCTGATTTTGCTATTCGGGTACGGAATGTCGCTCGATGTAACCCAAGTCTCCGTCGCCGTCGTCGACCAGGACCGATCCGCGGACAGTGCAGCCCTCATCGGAGCTTTCCGCTTGTCGCCCTATTTCGAGCTTCACCCCGCTCGCTCGATGGCGCAGGCGACGAAGCTGGTGCTCGATCGGAAGGTGGACGGGGTATTGCAGATCCCCTCGGATTTCAGCCGACGCTGGCATGATGGTGCGGCAGAAATCCAGATTCTGGTGGACGGCACGGATGCGAACGAGGCGCGCATCATGCAAGGCTACGCCGAGGGACCCGTAGCGCTGCGGAGCGCAGCACAACCCGGGGGCACCGTCTCAGCCGGCCCGGTAATCGTGACCAGCCGCATGTGGTTCAATGAGGCCAACGACAGTCATTACTTCATCGTCCCGGGCCTGATCGTCTTGGTGATGACCATCATCGGCGCATTCCTCACCGCCATGGTGGTCGCCCGGGAATGGGAACGCGGAACGCTCGAAGCTCTCTTCGTCACTCCCATGCGAGCCGGCGAGTTGCTGGTCAGCAAAATCATTCCCTACTTTGTATTGGGCATGTTCGGCTTCGTGCTGTGCTTGCTGGCGGGGCAATTTCTGTTCCACGTCCCGCTGCGCGGCTCGTTGTGGCTGCTCTGTGTCGCCTCGATGATCTATCTCGTCGTGGCCTTGGGAGTTGGGTTGCTCGTGTCCACCTGGGTGAAGAGCCAGTTCCTCGCCAGCCAACTCGCGATGACGTTGACTCTCATGCCCGCGATGATGCTCTCGGGATTTATCTACGATCTGCGCAGCATGCCAACCATGATTCGCGGCATCACTTACGCCATGCCGGCACGATATGCGGTGGCGCTGCTGCAGACCTTGTATCTCGCGGGCAATGTCGACAGCGTGATTTGGCTGAATCTCGCCGTGCTGACCGCGATGGCGGCAGCGCTGATCCTTGCGACCCGACTCGCCACCCGCAAGCAACTTTCTTGAGGGTGATCATGCGCTCCTCGCTGCTTCGTATTCTGGCGCTGATACAAAAGGAATTTCTCGCCGTCTTGAAGGATCCTCGCAGCCGCCTCATCATTTTTCTGCCGCCCATACTGCAGTGCTTGATTTTCGGCTATGCCGCCAGCTTCGACTTGAATTCCGTCGCCTACGCCGTCTTCGACCAGGATCATAGTGCCGCTTCGACAGCGTTGCTGTCTCGTTTGGACGGCTCCGGGATATTTCAGCGCCAGGCCACCCTGAGCCGCGCAGAGGATATTGCCGTATGGATCGACAGTGGCCGAGCGCTCATGGTCATCCAAATCGATCAAGATTTCGAGCGACACCTGCTCGCAGGCGATGCCGCGCCGCTCGAGGTGATCGTCGACGGCCGCAATTCCAACACCGCCGGCACTGCGCTGGGATATTTCAGCCATCTGGTGACGGACTTCAACAGCGACTGGCAATCCACTCATGGTCAGGCCGGTCAAAGCGTTCAGATCCTCACCCGCTCCTGGTACAACCCAAACCTCGACTCGAGTTGGAGCATGGTGCCGAGCCTCATCGGCACGCTGACGATGATGGGCACAATGATGCTGACGGCCCTATCCGTCGCGCGCGAGCGCGAACAGGGCACATTCGATCAATTGCTCGTGACTCCGTTTCGACCCTTCGAAATCATGATCGGAAAGGCGATCCCGAATCTGGTCATCGGTTTGGCTCAGGCGACTACGATCTTGCTGATTGCGCAGTTTTGGTTTCGCATACCGTTCATCGGATCTTTCGTCGTTCTTTATGCGGGGCTCACGTTGTTCCTGATGGCCGCGGTGGGGCTCGGTTTGTTCGTCTCCTCCATCGTCAAGACCATGCAGCAGGCGATGCTGTTCGCATTTCTTCTGATACTGCCCTTTGCCATGCTCTCCGGCCTGACGACACCCTTCAGCAGCATGCCCTCGATTCTTCAATCCGCCATGATCGTCAATCCGCTTCGCTACTCTCTCGACCTCACCAAACGGGTTTATCTGGAGGGCGCGGGATTCACCAATCTGTTCTCCGATTTCTTGCCGCTCCTGGTGATCGGCTTGGTCACTCTTTTCGGCGCAGCGTGGTTGTTCAGGCGCCGGTTGACCTAGCTGTCAGCGCCCTTACTTAATGGCACTCCGTACCTTCATAGTGCGCACCGCGGTCCGGCCGTCGTGATTGACCCAATTCGTCTCATCGAGGTCGTCGTTCTGAATCAGTCAGACGACCGCACCTTCGCGTGGGTATTGCCAGTAACCGTAGCGCCCGTAGTGGTTATAGATCATCGATTCCGCGGCACGATCGATAAGTCCCTCTCCGTTGTACGCGGGAGCGTCCTTGATCGCTTGCCGATTCAAGCTCACCGTTACTTTGGAATTCGCCCAGCTAACTTCTTGTATCCATTCTGGTGAGATCAACACTTGATGCCCGATCCACCAATTACTCGTATCCACGATCATATAGCGAATTGACCAGGTCGAGTCATCCGCCAGGAACCCCAGAACATGACCAATGTCCCCATCGCTGGCGTGAATATGATAACCCTTGACAGCGTTACAGCTTCTCAGATGCGCGTCGCCAGGAGCGTCGCCGTCCGATGGCGCTCTAAGGTAACCTTGATAGGCGCTTTCGGCTGCCGCACTGATTCCGGTCAACTGTGTGCCCGGATAGCTGTGTCCGCCCCACAGACTTGTTCCTCCCCAATAGTACGGATATCCGTAGTATCCCAAGTGGCTTCTTTCATACTGTCGCGATATCGGCTGGTCCGTGTCAATGCTGGGACTGTTTTTGATCTGCTCCTTGGTCAGCGAAACAGGGAGTATCAATCTCGACCAGTCCGGTGGTCCGATCGAGTAGGGTGAGATGAGCACTTCGCGCCCACCCAGCCACGCGCTGGTATCTACGACGACATAGCGGATAACCCACGCCTCATCATCGAAATAGCAATCCTTCACTTTCCCGATGTGTCCGTCGGCGGCGCCGACCTTAAATCCATCCAAGTCGTTCACGCTGCGCAACATTGCTGACACCCCTGTTTCTACTCCGCGGATATGCCGCTCGCGAATCTTTAGGCTACACCTTGCCAATTTCTGTTCTCATGAGGCTCAGTTGCTCGCGTGTAATTTCGCCTCGGGCGTACCTCGCATTGAGAATATCGAGCGCGTCCTTGCCAGGGAGCTGACCGTATCTTCGGTGCGCGCTGTATGTATAGCCCCAGTTACCGACGCTTGAAATCAGGAGGAAAATGACGCCGAACCACAAAAACCACCCCCAACTAAAGTACCAATCGTTCCAATGCGGGCTAGACACGTAATACTCCTGAAGAAAAACGAGCAGGACGGTCGCTGATCCGCTGCGACCGATTTGAAGCTTGAGGATACACTTAATCTGCGCACCGCTCTGTGCGCTACCGCGCTAACGGTTCAGCAGTCAACGGGCCAGACGGTCGATCAGGCCCAGGGGAGCGATAGCAGCGCCTTGACGCGCCCTCGACCCCTCTAACGTGAGGTCCCCCCTCTAACGTGAGGTCCCCTTATGGAAGCTACCGAACAGACAGGAACGTTAGACAAGACTACCGTGATTTTCGAGTCAGCAGACATTGTCCGTCAATCGAGATGTCCTACGAAAAATTCCGATGAACGGCAATCTAAGGCGAACACCACTAAGGACTCCGGTCAGCTACCGCCTAGCGTTGCACAGTCAAGATCTCAGGAGATATTTCATGAAATCATCCTATCTAGCTCAAGTGGCGTCCACCGCGCTGCTATTCGCATTCGCGACGGCTTATGCACAGACGCCGAACACGGCGCAAATGCCGCCGGCGAAGGCGGTCCCCGCGTCGACTACTCCGGATACCACGGGCAACGATTTGTTGGATTCAACCAAACCGCCGAGGCAAGACAACCTCGCAACCCCGGCAACTGCCGGCGAGGACAAGGCGGACGGAAACGACCTGGTGAGTGGAGACAATCGCACCGACCGAGAAACCGGAACACATCCGGCGTGGAACACTATGGATACTCAGCGAAGCGGCTTTCTGACCGCGAAGGACGTGAAGAGTCACAAGTGGCTCACTAAGAATTTCTCGAGATGCAATTCGAATCATGACGGTCATTTGACCGAGACGGAATACGCCGGCTGCACCAAATGAGAAACACATGCTGCGGCGGTAGTCCGGATTAGCCCTGACTCGCAACTGTTGGACTGTCGTAGATTCAGCACCGTCGCCGCTCGGGTTATGCGCGGCGGCGCCCATAGCGCCCAATCTGTTGGGCGGCATGACGAATATTCGATGGCGCGTGTTTCTCCTCTATGATCTTGCGTGATCGGCCGCCTTTTTCGATCACTTACGGTATCCTGGGCGTTGCGGGCGTCATCTTTCGGCGCGCAATATCGAGGACTTTTCTGCGAGTGATCGCAAAAGACCGAGCGCAACGAGATTAAGTCATGCGGGTCAGCACCCTGCGCTAACGTTCGGCAACGCACGGACCGCAGCGAGACGACGAGGTATCCTCGGAGGCATGTTTGGCGAACCATCTCACTTGTCCCTGCGATATGCAGCGTTGGGATTGGCCGCGGGTCTCTGGGCGCAGGCCCATGCGGCGCCGTTCGAGGTACCGGCGCTCGCGAATCCGCCGAACGCCACTCATCAGGTCGGCAAACTTGTTTGGCTTGATCTCGAGACCACCGACCTACCCGGCGCCAAGCACTTCTACGGCGATTTGTTGGGCTGGAGTTATCGGGATTACCACGCGGATGGCGTGGACTATACGGTGGCCTTGGTCAACGACCATCCCGTCGCGGGTCTCGTGCGGCGACCGATTGTCAACGACGCCGAGCGGCGTTCGGCGTGGTTGCCGTTTTTCTCGGTCATGGATGTGGATCAGACTGTCCGGCTCGCGCTCAAGGCACAGGCTCATGTTCGCTCAGCGCCTGAAAACGTGCCGCTGCGCGGCCGGCAGGCCCGCATGACGGATCCCGAGAGTGCCGTCTTCGCACTCGAGAACTCCTCGAGCGGCGATCCGCCGGATGAGCCCAACCCGAGAGCCATCGGAACGTGGGGTCCGCCCGCGTTGTTGGCACGGGATCCGGCGCAGGAGGCCGTCTTTTATCAGCGCGTGTTGAGTTACACAGTTGTGGGAAAGCCCGCCGACGGGGGCTTTGAACGTATTGGGCTCTCATCCGGGTCGCATGAGCGCGCAAATGTCCGCTTGTTGCTGACCGGGACCGGCATTGCTACGCCTCACGCCGAATGGATCAGCTTCGCGCGTGTTTTCAGTACCGCCGATACTGCCCGACAGGCCGTCAAGTTAGGGGGCCGTATCCTGGTAGGTCCTACCCGCGAAGCCCATGGTGCAACCAGTTCCATTCTCGAGGATCCGACGGGTGCGGTATTCGGCGTCATAGAACTGCCGCCGGAAGTGGTCAAGATCGAAACTCCGTGATGCCCGCGAGCAACGCGAAGCTCGCACGCGCAATGTCTCCCATAAAAGGCAACGTCCTGCCGTCGGACGCGTTGGTTCTTTTCGGCATCACGGGAGATCTCGCCTATAAGATGACTTTCCCTGCGCTCTATGCCATGGCAAAGCGAGGGGATCTCAAAGTGCCTCTCATCGGCGTAGCCGCCTCGAAATGGACGGTCGCGCAGCTGCACAAGCATGCGACGGACAGCATCCGTAAGAGCGGCAGGATCGACGACCGATCGGCTCTGCGTCATCTACTCTCGCTGCTTACCTATGTAGACGGCGATTACAACGATCCGGCGACATTCAAGGCACTCAAGAGGACGCTGGGCGCCGCCAAGCGACCGGCGTATTACCTGGCGATTCCGCCGGCGCTATTCCCGACGGTCATCGAGGGCTTGGGCGCCGCGGGCCTCGCGCATCAGGCCCGCGTGATCGTTGAGAAGCCCTTTGGCCGCGACCTGACTTCCGCTCGCAAGCTCAACCGCATCGCGCGGGGCGCTTTCCCGGAGGACTCTATTTTCCGCATCGATCACTTCCTCGCGAAGGAGGCGATCATGAATATTTTATATTTTCGGTTCGCCAACGCGTTTCTGGAGCCGATCTGGAATCGCAACTACGTGGCCAGCGTTCAAATCACCTTGGCGGAGGAGTTTGGCGTGGCGGGACGCGGATCGTTCTATGAAACGGCCGGCTGTCTGCGCGACGTCATCCAGAACCATCTGTTCCAGGTCGTTGCGCTGCTCGCGATGGAGCCGCCCACTTATCGGGGCTTTGGTGCCGTGCATGGCGAGACGGCCGACGTTTTTCAGAGCATGCGCCCTCTGAAGCGCAGCGATTTGGTGCGCGGCCAATATGCGGGCTACCGCCGAGAGCCCGGCGTGGCGCGGCACTCCGACGTGGAGACGTTCTGTGCGCTTCGGCTGTTCATTGATTCCTGGCGCTGGGAAGGAGTTCCGTGGTACCTGCGCTCCGGAAAGTACTTGGCCACGACCGCCACCGAAGTGATGGTTAAGCTGAAGGCCCCGCCGCAACGGCTGTTCGCCGACTCGGAGTCGCCCAGGGGCTTGACAAACTATCTGCGCTTTCGCCTCTCGCCCCGATCGGCCATCGCGCTGGCGGCTCGCGTTAAACGCGCCGGCAAGGAATTCGTGGGTGATCAGCGAGAACTTTACCTGTCTGACGAGCAGCCCGGAGAGGAAGCGCCTTACGAGCGACTGCTGGGGGCGGCGATGGCCGGTGACGGGGCGCTTTTTACCCGCGAGGACGCGGTGGAGGCTGCTTGGGCGGTCGTCGATCCGGTTCTTAAGAACCACCGACCGGTGCGCCCGTATCGGCGCCACAGCTGGGGTCCCAAAGAGGCCGATGCGCTTATCGCCACGGATGGCGATTGGCATAACCCGACGCCGGACAAGGAGAGAAAATGACGGTCGCGAGACCGATCCGCGAGCATTCATACGAAGCTCTGTAGGTATTACGTTTCGAACTCTCGATGTGTGATAGCGAACAGACGCGAGCGTCGCCGGCGCGCACGCTCTCCATGGGCTCGGCCGATCTAAGCCCGTTCAAGCATCCCATTGGTTTGAACATCCCTCCATGAAGAGGTAGCAATGTTACGCAGCATAAAAGATATGGAAGGTTCCACGATTGGTGCGACGGACGGCATCATTGGGCGGGTAAAGGACTTTTATTTCGACGATGAAGCGTGGGTCATTCGTTATCTCGTCGTAGATGCCGGTGAAGGGCAGGAGCAGCGAAGAGTTCTCATCTCGCCCATTTCGATCGGTGAGCCGAACTGGTCCGAAAAGATCCTTCCCGTCTCCCTGACACGAAAGCAGGTCGCAAACAGCCCCGACATCGATACCGATAAGCCGGTATCACGTCAGCAAGAGATGGGGTATCTGGGTTATTACGGCTATGGGAGCTATTGGGGCGGCGGGGGACTTTGGGGCGCAAGCCTATACCCCGACGTGCTGCAGGCAGGATTACAGCCCAGAGAATCGCGCACCGACAAGGCGGCCGGTACGGTGGGGGCAGTCGTCGGGCGGCATCAACACGACGATCCGCATTTGCGCAGCAGCAATGCGGTGAGGCGCTATTACGTGCATGCGAGCGATGGAGATTTGGGTCATGTAGAAGGCTTCCTCGTCGAGGAGAAGTCCTGGGCGATCCGTTACCTCATCGTGAATACGAGCAATTGGTGGTTAGGTCACGAGGTGCTCATCGCCCCGCAGTGGATTGATCGCGTCGACTGGGCGCAGTGCACGGTCTCGGTCGGCTTGACCCGGGAGGCTATCAAACGCTCGCCGCCGTACGACTCCGCGGCACCGCTCAATCGCGAACAAGAGGCGGGGATCCACACTCATTATGGACGTACCGGCTATTGGCCTCGGGAGGCGAGACAGGCACAAGCCGACGCTCGATTGTAGGCATCGTGCGAAGTTACAAGGTTGCACCTTGCGACCGCCCTCTGCGAAGGTAAGCAATCCATGCGACCCTTGATCGCCGGGAACTGGAAGATGCATGGAACGGCACCACAACTGGCCGAGATTGCCGGCATTGCCGCTGCGGTTCGCGCGGCGCCTCCGCTCGCCGATGTTCTCATCTGTCCTCCCGCCACCCTAATCACGCGCGCAGTAGAGGCGGCCGGCGGCCGAATCGCGATCGGTGGACAGAACTGCGCCGCGGAAATCTCTGGGGCATTCACGGGCGATCTGAGCGCCGAGATGCTGAAGGACGCAGGCGCCGCCTGGGTCATCGTGGGACATTCAGAACGGCGCCAACATCATGGCGAGACCGATGCAATGGTCGCGGCCAAGGCGCAGGCGGCATGGCGCGCGGGACTCCTCGCGATCATCTGCATCGGTGAGACGGAGGCGCAGCGGCGCGCCGGCCATGCGCTCAGCGTGTGCGCCGAGCAGATCGCGGGCAGCGTACCCAAAGGCATTACCGCAACTGGCAATGCCATCGGTTACGAGCCTTTATGGGCCATTGGGACGGGTCACACCCCGACTCGTGAGCAGATCCAAGAGGTGCATGCACATATCCGTCAGTGTCTCGTCGCGCATTGGGGCGCAGAGGGCAGGAAAGTACGCATCCTCTATGGCGGTTCCGTGAATCCCGCAAACGCCCACGCGGTGCTTGCAGTGCCGGAGGTCGGGGGCGCGCTGGTGGGTGGCGCGAGCCTGAAGGCTGCGGATTTCGACGCCATCGTCAGGTCGGTACCGGCCCATGTTTAAGGATGCCGAACCGGCTATGGCGTCCTTTCTACACGCTCACTTCAGCGAAGCCCCTCGCCATCGACTTGGCGAAGGTACAAGCACTTGAAAATAGGAATCCCGAATCATGACACCCCGTACTCTCACACCTGAACTGCTTCGCAAGATCAATGCTTACTGGCGGGCCGCGAATTATGTATCGGTCGGCCAGATCTATCTCTATGACAATCCTCTGCTGAAACGACCCTTGCAGCTCTCTGACGTCAAGCCGCTCGTCGTCAGCCATTGGGGCACGACACCCGGCCAGAATTTCATCTACGTTCATTTGAACCGGGTCATCAACAAATATGACTTGGATATGTTCTACGTCGCGGGACCCGGTCACGGCGGCCCGGCGATCGTGGGCAATGTGTACCTGGAGGGCACCTGGAGTGAGGTATACCCCAACGTGACCCAAGACGAAGCGGGGCTCAAAGAACTGTTCAAGCAATTTTCATTTCCGGGCGGTATATCGAGCCATGTGGCGCCGACAACGCCGGGTTCGATTCACGAGGGGGGCGAGCTCGGTTACTCGTTGAGTCATGCCTTTGGCGCCGCCTTTGACAATCCCGGGCTGATCGTCGCCTGCGTGATCGGCGACGGCGAGGCGGAAACCGGTCCATTGGCAACTTCCTGGCAATCCAACAAGTTCTTAGACCCCGTGACCGACGGGGCGGTGCTGCCGATCTTGCACTTGAATGGCTACAAGATCAGCAATCCCACCGTGCTTGCGCGCATTGAGGGGGAGGAATTGGAGCAGTTCTTGCGAGGCTGCGGCTGGGCGCCGCTCTTCGTCGAAGGCGACGATCCGGACACGATGCATGAGCGCATGGCGAGCGTGATGGAATCCGCGATCCGAGAAATCCAGCGGATCCAAGCGAATGCACGCGACGAGCAAGACCCGTCCCGCCCACGCTGGCCGATGATCGTGTTGAAATCACCGAAAGGTTGGACGGGACCGAAGGTCGTGGACGGGTTGCAGATCGAGGGCACGTTCCGAGCGCACCAAGTACCGATGTTGGTGGATCCCGAGCATCCCGAACACGTGCCGTTGCTCGAAAGCTGGATGAAAAGCTATAGGCCCGAGGAATTGTTCGACCAGAATGGCGGGTTAATCCCGGAATTGGCGGAGCTTGCCCCGAAGGGCGATCGGCGCATGGGCGCGAACCCTCACGCCAACGGCGGTCTGTTGCTGCATGATCTCAGAATGCCGGACTTTCACGACCATGCGGTGCAGGTATCGGCGCCCGGTGCGGTCCAGGCGTGCGATACGCAAGTGCTGGGCCGCTTCTTGCGCGATGTGTCGAAGCTGAATCAAGGCGCGCGAAATTTCCGGATCTTCGGTCCCGACGAGACGCTCTCAAACCTCTTGGGCGCTGTCTTTGAGGTCACCAACCGCCAGTGGGACGCGCGAGAAGTGAAGAATGATGAATTCCTCGCGCCCCAGGGACAAGTGCTTGATTCTATGCTGAGCGAACACCAGTGTGAGGGTTGGCTCGAGGGGTACTTATTGACCGGGCGCCACGGCCTATTCAACAGCTACGAGGCCTTCATTCGCATCATCGATTCGATGTTCAGCCAGCACGCAAAATGGCTGAAAGTTTGTCTGGAATTGCCCTGGCGCCGCAAAATTTCATCGTTGAACTATTTGCTTGCCTCGCATGTCTGGCAACAGGATCACAACGGCTTCACACATCAAGACCCTGGATTCCTCGACCATGTCATCAACAAGAAGGCCGATATCGTCAGGGTCTATTTACCGCCTGATGCGAACTGTCTCCTATCGGTATTCGATCATTGCCTGCGAAGTCGCAATTACGTCAACGTGGTGGTGGCCGGCAAACACGCGCTTCCCCAGTGGCTCACCATGGATGCGGCCGTCATCCATTGCACGGAAGGCATCGGCATTTGGCAGTGGGCCAGCAACGATCAAGGCGCCGAGCCGGATGTGGTAATGGCCTGCTGCGGCGATACGCCGACCCTGGAGATATTAGCGGCGGTTTCCATCCTGCGGGAGCATTTGCCAGAACTCAGGATTCGGGTAATCAACGTGGTCGATCTGATGAAGCTGCAGTCGTGTACGGAGCATCCCCACGGATTGAACGAGAGCGATTACGACTCGCTGTTTACGAAAGATAAGCACATCATCTTCGGCTTTCATGGATATCCCTGGCTGGTCCACCGATTGACCTACCGCCGCACCAACCGAAATCTCCACGTCCGCGGCTATAAAGAGGAAGGCACGATCACCACGCCGTTCGATATGCGAGTGCAGAATGACCTCGACCGATTCCACTTGGTCATGGATGTGATCGATCGGGTTCCGGACTTGGGTACTCGGGGCGCATACCTAAAGCAGACGCTCCGGGATAAGCTCATCGAACATAAGCACTACATCAATAAGCACGGTCAGGACATGCCGGAGATCCGCAATTGGAAATGGGATCCGCACGAGGAGAATGAAGGAAAAGCCGATGGTGACGCCAATGGCGGTCTCGGATCCAACAGCAAGGCGGCCGAGCCGGAGATCGTGCGGAAGGCCAGTTAGTCTCAAGTGGACCCATACGTGAGCTCGTCATGCCATTCGTCGCAACGGCGCGTCGCCCGGCGAGGCGAATACGGGGTTGCGATGGAACAGACTTGAGCGCGGCGCTGCAGCTTTATCTGGTTCGACATGGGGAGACGGCTTGGTCGATCACCGGTCAACATACGGGATTCACGGACATCGCATTGACTCCGCACGGGGAGGAAGAGGCGCGGGCATTGGCGCCCGCCTTGCGGACGATACATTTCACGAGAATCCTGACTAGCCCGTTGTTGCGGGCGCGACAGACCTGTGAGTTCGCAGGACTTGCGGCGGAATCCGAAATCGAACCGGATCTGGTGGAATGGAACTACGGCGATTACGAAGGCAAGCGCACCCGAGATATTCAGCAAGGGCGACCCGCCTGGAATCTCTGGCGCGATGGTTGTCCCCACGGTGAAACACCCGCCAACATATCCGATCGCGCTGATAGGCTGCTTGTCCGTCTGCGGGCTCTATCGGGCAACGTTATCCTATTTTCGCATGGCCAATTTGGCTCAGGGCTCGCAGCGCGATGGATCGGATTAGCCGTCATCGAAGCTCAACACTTCGCGCTCGGCCCGACATCGATCAGTATCCTCGCATATGAGACCGGTCACGAGACGGTTCCGGTCATTGCGCTATGGAACGGCCCTGTAGATCGATCATTGAGGCGCTAGTCGGAAGCCCTTTCGGTTGATTCGTCCCGCGCGAGCGTCGGCTCCCCGACGCTTGCAGGCTCCGCTCGGAAAAGGACGAGAGCCGAAGATATGCCATGGTGCCATGGTGCGATAACGCACCGACGGTGTGCGCTTGCCAAGTTATCGTCTATCTGAATGGCATAAGGCCGGAGGCTCGTATGATGAGTGCCGTTACAACACCTCGTCTCAATCGCGAGTTCGATAGGTTTCTCTACGCTTCAGTGGGTGACGACAACAATGGCATGCCGCTGACTGTTCTCTCGGCACTGGCACGCATGGACGTTGATCCGTGGGAGGAGGCCTCGAAGCTTACGCAATTGCCGCAAGAGAGCGCGGTCACGCAACTCGCTTGTCTGCTCGGCGCGCTTCGAAATGCGCCCCCGGCAAGCGTGGATCCCGTACGTGTCGCTGCCCCATTGATAGCGCTTTTGCCGCGCCCCCGCGATCGTGCGCCTTCCATGCTCAAGGCCTTAGCGCAGGCGGCGCCGACAAAACATCCCGCGGCGGTCTCTACCGTGTTGTCCTTGTTGATATATCTGATCTTCATGCTGTTCGGCAACTGGCTGATGGGAGCGCCTAGACGGATACAACCACCCCCGACCACAATCGATTCGCCGAGCGCCCCGATATCGAGTGAGGGGCTGCAAAACCTCGTCAAGTGAATGCCCAGCGAGAACTGCATGTGCTCGCGCTGAACCCGGCGTGCGCTTGCAGAGCTATTCGCGCAGATATCCAAATCTATGTTCGATAGCGAACGGACACTGCCAAGGATTGTCGGATAGGCTCATCGCTGGAGGGGGGTGATTATGTAAAATCATCACCGCGCCAAAGTAGCGTGTAAACGAGGCGGTTAAACATGAGCACGCCGGCGGACTACTTTCAAGGCAATCGCTTGCTCGACGCCCTATCGACCGTTGAGAAAATGCGCATATACCCGCAGCTCGAGTGGATTTCACTGCCCTTGAGCTTCTCGCTGTACCGTTCCGGATTGCGCCAGAAGTACGCTTACTTTCCGGTCAGCGCCGTGGTTTCGCTTCAATGCTCGATGAGCAATGGAAACGTTGGGGAAACCGCAGCGGTCGGTAGCGAGGGCATGGTGGGCACATCCATCGTCATGGGCGGAGATTCCACACTGGGTCGCGCTATCGTGAAACGCGCCGGCAGTGGACTTCGTCTGAAGACGCAAGCCCTCAAGCAAGAGTTCGATCGAGCGGGTCCTTTGATGAAGTTGCTGCTTCGTTATATTCAGGCGTTGATGACGCAAATGTCGCAAAGCGCAGTCTGCACCCGTCACCACTCGATAGATCAGCGACTTTGCCGCAGCTTGCTGATGAGTCGCGATCGAGCACAAAGCGCCGAACTGCCGCTCACGCAGAACCTTCTCGCCGATATCCTTGGCACACGGCGAGAGAGCGTGACGGAAAGCGCGGGCAGGCTGCAGAAAGCCGGTTTGATCCGCTATGCTCGCGGACGCGTCTCGATACTCGATCGGCGCGAACTCGAGAAGCGCTCCTGCGAATGTTACGCGGTCACAAAACGGGAGTGCGCCAGATTGCTCTTGGGGGAACTCACTGTGACAGGTGTGCCTTCCAGTAATCGTCCACTTTCCGACTTTCCTGGGTGAAGTCACCATTCGCCGAGAACTGATTTTCCTTTACCTGTGGGCCCGCATCCAACGTATTCTTATTGGAATCGAGGACCAGCAGAGTTGCGCCAGGGGTCATCTTGAAGTCCTCCCAGGGTACCGGAACGTACTTTTCATCGATCCCGAATAAGCCGCCGTGCCCAATTACCAAATAGCTGATTTTTCCTGTAAGGGGACTCAACACGATGTCGTCGACGCTTCCAAGACTGTCGTTGTGGGGCGTGACCACGGCGGTTCCGATCAGCTGATCGGAGCGGAAGGATGCAGTGCTGGCGGAAACCGGCTGGGCGGCGGCAATCAGCTGACTCTGCCAGCCTGACATGTCCGCCTTCGCAACGCCCGTCTTGTGCAGATTCGCAGCATAATCGTTGTATATGTCGCGAGTTTCGGCGAGCAGCGCCTCGCACGCCGCTTGTTGACCGCGCTGCGCCATGATATGGGCCGAGGCCATGAGCGTGCGAATCTCATAGCCCGGCCGAGCGTGCACTTCGGCCTTGGATTCAAACGTGTCGATCGGCAGCATCACCCCTCGCTCGCCGTAGACATAGCCGTACCGAGGATAACCGGCGCCGTAGCCGGAACTGGGGAGCCAGTAGCCACCCTTCTTAAGTTCATCGTGAAACGTCTGCAGATCGGCTACGCATTGCTGGGCGGACTTTTGATGGGATGCGGCCTCTATGGTCGGAGCGGCGAGCAATGGACTCGCGACACCGAGCGCCAGGCATCCGGCGAGCAACGCGCATCGACCGCGCCGTGTGGTTCTCGAGTCTCTGCTTTGGTTCATGGCATTTATCCTGGTTTGTGCGTCGCGACACGTTACCGGGTCCGGTTCGCGGTTACGGGCGACCCCAACGGTATGTTGCGGAATTCCGGATTCTGTAGTTGCACTTCACGTGCCCAATAGCCGGGTCGCCCGTAATGGTCATAAATACGGGCTTCCTCGTCGCGCCCTATCCGGGACCTGGGCGCATAGGGCGGGGAAGTTTTCACCGCATGGCGACTTAGATTCACCGACACCTTCCGGTCATCCCAGCTCACGCCCACAATCCACTGCGGCGCGATGAGCACCTCGTGGCCTAACCACCAATTGCTGGTATTTACAACGAGGTAGCGGATTGCCCAGGATTGCTCGTCGACGAGAATGCCCTGGACGTGACCGATGTCACCGTCCTCCGCGTGCACGTCATAGCTCGAGATCTCGTTGCCACTGCGCAGATGCGGATCATGCGGCAGACCTTCGCTGTTGGCATCGGCATCTCGGCCGAACTTCTCTGCCTGGGCTCCACTGGATTCGGTAGCCGTCCTTTCGATTCCCCCGTCCCCAAGCACCATCCCTGGATTTCCGCCCCAACCCCACAAACCTCCGCCGACCCAATAGTGTGGGTACCCGTAGTAACCGAGATACTCCTTCTCATGCTGACGGGACACGGGCTTGTCGGTATCGATGCTCGGGCTGTTCATTACTTGCTCTTGCGTAATGGCCGCCGGGAAACTCTGCTCGGACCAGTTTGGCTGATTGATCGCGATGGGCGAAATCAATACGCGTCGATGTAAGAGCCACCGACCGGTTTGCACCACGAGGTAACGGATGACCCATGATTCGTCGTCGAAATAGAAGTCCTTGACGTGGCCGATGACCCCGTCGAGTGCGCCGATGGTGTACCCCTCCAGATCCTTCATGCGATGTAGCACATATCTCTCCGTTGCGAAGGCCGCCCGACATATGAGAACGTGATGTCGGACATTGTTGTCACGCGGTCAGAAGGTTTTTTTGATATCCCGCTTTATCTTCTGCCAGTACGAGCTCTTCGGCTCCTTCGTGCAATCCTCGACTAAGACAGGGACAAGACTATTGATCCTATCGATATCGATGACCGCATCTTCGGGCTTGCCCTTGCCATTCAGCCCTTCAGACCAATAGACAATCTGCGGCCTCGTGACTTCATCGTATGACAAGAACTCTTCGCAGGTGAGATCAGTGGGTTTGACCGTCTTGATAGGTGGGGCGCTCCTCGCCGTTGGGCTAGCGGCCTTGGCAGGCGTATCGGCGATCGCACAGTTGGCCATGGCCACAGATATTCCAATCGCTATCAGTGCGAGCGTTTTCATGAAGGTTCCTCATCAAGTTACAAATATGATCGTTAAGGATATTAGAGACCCTACCTTACTCGCTGTCGTTGGATGCGTCCGTACGCTGTCGCACCAAGACGCTGAAAGCCGTCGCGTTCGGCCTGGGCCGGCGCTGACGTCGCGGTCGATTTATGTGATCCAAGATGACACCGCGAACGCCGTGGCCGAGAAAATTAGCGACGCCCAAAGCGAGCGTCATTGCCCTGCGGCCTCAGTTCTTTTTTCGAACAATCATCGAGGAGAAATGTACATCAGTATGTGGGTGACCGTACATAAACATGGTTGTACTTCGGGTAGCCTCGCAGAGACATGGGTACTTGTTTCAAGATTTGCGGAATGGCCTATTCTCGGACGGCATCAGAGCGCCGTGGAAGGGTGTTGAGCGATGACTAACGTGGCGTTCGGCAAACCTGGTGTCGCACCGACCTGGTGTTCGAGCGACAAGGATTTCGTGACGACCGCGCTCGGTAAGTCGCGACTCTGGGCGACCGTCGGCCACGGTATTGTCAATGAGGTCTATTGGCCCTCGACCGGCAGGCCGCAGATTCGAGATTGGAGCTTCTATCTTATCGGTTCCAACGGGTGGGTCGATCTTAAACGTACGCGCCGCTATCGACTTTCCACGCCGGGTCCGTATTTGCCCGCCCTCACCGTCACGCATCATGGCGATGACTACCAACTCGCGCTCGATATCTTGCCCGATCCTCTGCGCGATGTGCTTCTGATTCGCTATACCCTGGACGGTCCGTATCGTCTTGCCATGATCCTTGCGCCACACTTGGGCAGCACCGGGCAGAGTAATCATGCGTGGGTAGAGGACGGCGAGGGCTACGCGCGGCGAGACGACGCCGCCCTATGCATGACAGCCGATGCGCCGCTGTTGCATCTAAGCTGCGGCTATGTGGGCTTCTCGGACGGCTGGCAGGATCTTAATCGGCACAAGGCGCTGACTTATGCCTTCACGCACGCCGATAATGGGACCGTGTCGCTAAGCGCAGAAGCTCAGGGCCGCACCGGTGTATTGGCGCTGGGATTTGCAGAGACCCCGAAGGGTGCCCGCACGCTTGCGCATACCGCGCTGGCACATAGCTTCGAGCCCCTTCGCGAGGAATTTCTCTACGGTTGGCAGTCCTGGGGCGATAAGCTGAAACTGCCCCGACCTACCCCGGTGCTCGGCGATGCCGGGCTATTCTCCGCCACTGTCCTGAAGATTCACGAGGATCGCAGCTACCCCGGTGCCGTCGTCGCGAGTTTAAGCGTGCCTTGGGGTAATACCACCAACACGCTCGGCGGATATCACTTGGTATGGCCTCGAGACTCAACACTGAGCGCTTTTGCGCTGCTCGGAGCCTCTCAGATAACGGATGGGCGCCGGATGCTCGGTCACCTAATGGCGGTGCAAAAACCCGAGGGACGCTGGCCGCAAAACTATTTTCCAAACGGTGAGTCATTCTGGACAGGCGTTCAACTGGATGAAGCCGGTTTTCCGATATTGCTCGCAGCGAAATTGCGCGAACTCGAGGTGGAGGAATTGCCCGGAACCGCCACGATGGTGCGAGCGGCCGTCGGATTCATCGCGCGAACCGGACCCCGCAGTGATCAGGATCGCTGGGAAGAGAATGCCGGCATCAATCCTTTCACGCTGGCCGTGGCAATCGCCGCGCTGATCGCGGCTGAGCCGTGGCTCGCACCGGAGGAGTGCGCCTACGCCATGGAGATTGCGGATGACTGGAACGACCGGCTCGAAAGTTGGTGCTATGTACAAGATACACCACTCGCCCGCCAGGTTGGCGTAGCGGGCTATTACGTACGTATCTCACCCCTCGGCCAACCGGGCGGCCGCATCGCGCTCCGGAATCGGCGCGGTGAGACAGTTGCGGCCTCCGCACTGGTCAGCATGGACTTCTCTTACCTCGTACGCTTGGGACTGCGCGATGCTCACGATCCGCGCGTTCGGAACACCCTCAAGGTCGTTGACCAAATTCTTCGCGTTGAAACTCCGTCCGGTGCTCTGTATCACCGATACAACGAAGACGGCTATGGCGAACACCGAGATGGGCACGCATTCGACGGGAGTGGGATCGGCCGAGGTTGGCCGCTACTGGTCGGCGAGCGGGGCCATCTAGCGATGCAGGCAGGCGAGGACTCGTTGCCGTATTTGCACACGATGTGGAAGTGCGCGAGCGTCGGCGGTCTTTTGCCGGAGCAGGTCTGGGAGTCGGCGCCGATTGCATCCCGCGGACTCTTTGCAGGTCGTCCTTCGGGCAGCGCCATGCCTTTATTGTGGTCGCATGCGGAGTTTCTAAAACTATTGATCGCGCGGGAAGAGGGACGTCCGCTCGAGTTGCTGCAATGCGTCGCGCAGCGATACGGCGGCTCTCAGGCGAGCCATCCGTTGGCCTGGCATTGGCGCCGCGAGCTGCCGGTGGTCAACATCCCAAGGGGACTTGCGCTGTTGATCGAAGATCGGTGTCCTTTCTCGCTACATGTCGGATTTGACGGTTGGCAACGGATTCAAGATCGCGACGCTCAACCGCAGCCCTTCGGCATCTGGTCGGTGCACTTGACTGCTGACGAACTGGCTCACTGCCGACAGGTCGATTTCACCCGTCATTTCGCCGATTGCTGGGAAGGCGCGAATTACCGTGTGCTGGTGGGTGAGATCGCTGACGAGCATGATCTCGAGAACACCCGCACAAGGCCCGGCCGCGTCGCACAGCAGCGGGCCGAGGCGCCTGTTGGGTGACACTCGCAGGTGATTCAGCATGACGTGCAAGCAACACAGAGGTAACGTGTCACGTGCCGCTTCAGCGGCGCCCCGTTTGCAAATGCCGATGGTGCGCGCGCGAAATGGACGGAGTCGCTGGGGGAACCCAGTGTATACGTGGAGAATGCTCGAGCAGACGTAGCTCGGAGGCATTACAAATCCGCCGCTCGGAATCTTCGGAAGGCGGCTAACATACTCGCCGAAAGGTCGGAACGGGCGTACAGCGCTTTGCACTTTGGCGGGTGCGCGATTAATCTCGTCGGCAAGAATGAGATTGCTGAAAATCGGCCCGTGCTTGGTGCGGAACGCGCCATCCTGCGGACTGTAGATCATTGTGCCGACAATATCCGCCGGCAACATGTCCGGCGTGAACTGCAGACGCTTGAAATTGAGCGCGACGCTATTCGCGAGAATCTTGAGAGACAGGGTCTTCGCTAGTCCCGGAACGCCTTCCAGGAGGACGTGGCCGTTCGTGAGCAGCGCGATGAGAAGCCTATCGATCAGCTGCTTTTGGCCTACGATGACTCGAGAGATTTCCTGCCGCAATGGTTTTATCCAAACAGAATGCTCTTGCACGACGTCGCGCAGCGCGCGAAAGGCGTCGTTGCTTTCCTCGGGAAGCGACACGCCCTTGTTGTCATGGTTATCCGCGGATACGGATGCGGGTCGATATCGCGCACCCTGGAAACGCTTTTCGCTGGTAATCGATTGATCTCTGGTCATGATGCAACGTGTCCTCTTCTGGATTGGTGGCTGTCGAGGAGCAGTACACAGGAGACGCATTGCCCAAGCCTTTCCGCACCATTACAAATTTGAGAGGAGGGGCTGAGATTCGCTTGAGGGGTGGCTGCCGAGCGAAGTGCCAGGCAGGGAGGGCGTCGACTATGTCGTTGTGTTGGTATAAAGGTCTGCGCGATACTCGAATTGCAGGAAATGGCCATCCGGATCTTGGATGAGCCGATTGGCCTCCTTGCTTGCGATGTCGGGCCCGACGAAAACCAGTCGAGTGGCAGCGGTATCATGGCTGCGGAGTCCCTCATGCGTCGCCCGTGACGGAGTGCGATAATGGAGCAGTTCGACGTGCGGCGTTGGACTTTGCGGAGTCAAGCTGATGACATCGACAATAGGAGCCGGCACGCCATCCAAGTGCTCTTGCTCAATGCCCTGATTCAATGACCGACGCGATAGCGCAAGTCCGAGGGACTCGTAGAAATTCATGCTACGGGTCGCATCCGCCACGCTGAGCGCCGAATGATCGATACCGAGGTGGATGCCCATGCCGATTGTTTTGCGCCAATGCGCCGGCGTCTTGCCTGAGGCGAATTGCAGAAATTCAAGAGGATGACCATCGGGGTCCCGAAACTTAAATGCGGTGACACCCCCGTCGTTCTCCGGAAGCCGTTGCGGGCCACCGATAGATATTGCCGTCCATCCGGCTGTTTGGGTTAAGCGCTCCATCGCTCTATGCATGTCGGTGACGACGATCCCCAAGTGCTGGAACCGAGTATCATAGGGCGATAACTCCGGCGGATAGGGCCGCCCTGGGTAGTCGAATTCCAATAGCTCGACAGTCGCATCGCCCAGGCTCAGCACGGTACTCTCGGTGACGCCCTCGACCCCGATCCACTGTGTAAAGCGATGCCTGTGCTGCCGCTCGCGAAGTTCCACCTGTGCGCCAAAAGCTTGCTCGTAAAACGGCACGAGCCGACGCGCGTTGGGTGAGTTCATTCCAAACCGCGCTAGCGCAGGGGCCCGCGACGGTGAGATATCGCTCAAAGACATGCCCGACATGAGATTAGAATCCCAAACCCCATCCAACCTCTCCTTCGGTTACACTGAGAGTGTTGAGATCTTACCCCGATTCTACCCAGGTACCGCGAGAGCCGGCCTGCCCGAAGGAGTTCAGATGTCCTCAACCAATCCAGCGACGCCCCGCGAGGCCGGGGCGCCGGCGGTTAAAATTCATCTGCTCTTGGCGGGGCAAAAAGCGCTGGTCACGGGTGCGAATTCCGGGATCGGTCGAGGCGTTGCGATCGCGCTGGGGCAGGCGGGTGCCGACGTCGTGGTCAATTATGTGACGGGCGATGATGCGGCAAACGACGTGGTCGACGAAATCCGAGGATTTGGTGTCAAGGCGATCGCTTATAAAGCGGACGTGTCGATGGAAGACCAAGTCGCGGACATGTTTGCGCACGCGATCAAGGAGTTCGGCACGATCGATATTTTGGTCAACAACGCGGGGCTGCAACGGGATGCGAAATTCCATTCCATGACGCTGGCCCAGTGGAACACGGTCCTGGGCGTCAATCTCACCGGACAATTCTTGTGCGCGCGCGAGGCGATTCGCGAGTTTGTCCGACGAGGCATCGTCGCCTCGGTATCCTGTGCCGCCGGAAAGATCATATGCATGAGTTCCGTACATCAACAGATCCCGTGGGCGGGTCACGCCAACTATTCAACTTCCAAAGGCGGCATCAAAATGATGATGGAGAGCCTCGCGCAGGAAGTGGCACCCTTACGTATCCGGGTCAATGGCATTGCGCCCGGGGCCATTCGGACGCCAATCAACACCTCGGCCTGGCAGACGCCCGAAGCCTACAAGGAATTGATGACGCTCGTGCCCTATGGCCGAATTGGCGAGCCAGAGGACATCGCCCGCGCCGCTATTTGGCTGGCGTCGGATCAATCGGACTATGTGGTCGGCACGACCTTGTTTGTGGACGGTGGCATGACGCTCTATCCCGGGTTTGCCACCGGCGGGTGAGGTATCGGACTAATGGGCAGCACAGAGCATTTGCCTCAATCCTTGCTGCCCGGGCGTCTGCTGCGCCGCGCCGGGCCGCCAGAATTAGTTGAACGCTTTCAGGGTGTGCAAATCGACGATGCATGCCTGGCAGTCGTCCTCGCGCCCGAAGCGCCGTTACTGCGGCTTTACGAAGGCACTTTGCATGGCGAGGGACCGGTCTGGCAAGCGACGCACCATCGCCTCGTGTGGTCCGACGTGCCGAACCGGCGGGTGCTCGGGTGGTATCCCGACGGTCACGTTGATGTCGTCATCGATGCCACCTACTTCATTAATGGCAATGCCCTGGATGGGCAGGGGCGCCTAGTTCACTGCGAACATGGCCGACGCTGCATCAGTCGCTCCAACCAGAACGACACAGAGGGCACAACGCTCGAGCCGATCGTTACGCATTTCGAAGGCAAACGGCTCAATTCGCCGAATGATCTGACGGTCGCGGGAAACGGTGCGATCTGGTTCACGGATCCGACGTTTGGGATATTGATGCCGAATCAAGGCAGCCTGGTCGAGCCGGAACTCGATCACCGCAGCGTCTATCGCTTTGATGCCGTCACAGGACAACTCAACCGCATGGCAGATTTCGAGCAGCCCAACGGGCTGCGTTTTTCATCGGATGGGCGCACGCTCTATGTGTCGGACACGTCATTGTCGCTCAACGAGATTCCGGGTCCGCAGACCGGCACCAAACACGAAATCATTGCCTTCGATGTAGCCGCCGATGGCGCGCTCACAAACCGCCGCTTTTTCTGTCATACAGATCACGGCTATCCGGATGGATTTCTCGTCGATCGACGCGGTTGGGTCTGGACGACCGCAGCCGATGGTATTCATATCTGGTCGTCCGAGCAGGAGCGGATCGGCTTTATTCCCACCCCTGCGGTTGCGTCCAACTGCGTGCTCGGCGGAGATGATGGCCGGCGTCTCTTCATCGCGGCGACCCAGTATCTGTTGGCGATTGATCTCAAGGTCTGAGGACCACCGATCGATCGCGGACCCCCGCGCCCGCGTTCAAACACCTCGATTCAGTTATTTGCACTCTTAGCGCATGTGGCACGGTTCGCGCTTCGGTTCGACGTGAAGCTGTACGGTCATCAGACAGCACGGTTCATCTCCGAGCGTTCCTGAGCGGTGGCCTTTTCGACCGCCCCTTTCAATGCAGTCCTGATCCTCACCGAAAGAGAATTCGCCCGGTCCTTGCTCGATGCGCGTGCCATCCATACTCTCGATGAACCAGCGTCCCGAAAGGACTACGATCCACTGCGGCGTCGGGTTCTCGTGCCAGTCGCCCACCCAGCCGACCGGCTGCACGGTGAAGACTACCGTCGAGTCACCGCGCTTCATCCTGTCATTCCACTGCGGATCTGCGGGCTCTACGCTCTTGAGTTCATAGTGCGTGAGCGTGCACTGTTGCTGTCGGCTAACCCCGTCGCGATCTACGTAGAGATGCCAATAAGGGACTGACGGCCGAGCACCCGGATCACTCATGGATTAATCCGGTACGGGTGACTGGAGGCTAAAGGCGCATGAAGGAAGGGACGCAGACCCGATCCATCAGTGCCGACGAGGATCACCAAGAATCCTGCCCCCAGCGAGAGATTCTTGAGAAAATCCCAGAACAAGGCGCGACCTCTGCCATTCGCATTGACCCAAAAGTCGCCGGGGGCCCAGAACCGCTTGTAGAGCACCGCCGTCGCGACGCAATATCCCGCGAGAATGAGTGCGCACACCCGGTCTGCGACACCGGTGACGACCGCAAACGAACATATGACCTCAATGGCGAGCCCGCAGACGAGTACTGTGGCAGCGAGCGCATAAGGCTTGAATACTTCTTGCGCTTGGCCGACCGCTTGTTTGAATCCCAAGATCTTATCGAGCGCGCTGAACGGCAGAAATAAGATCACAAGCCCCACGCGCACGCTGAATGCGGCAACTGATTCGAGACTCACCAGTGTGCCTTGATAATGTCGGCGACGCGTAGCGCATTCGCGATAATAGTGAGTGTCGGGTTCACCGCACCGATCGACGGAAAGAAGCTTGCATCGGTGATATAAAGGTTATCAATCTCATGGGCACGGCAGTCGAGATTCAGCACGGATGTCGCAGGGTCCGTACCGAAGCGGCAGGTGCCGGCCTGATGCGCTGTGCCCGACGAGCCGATATCCTTGCCGAGGTAAAGCGAGCGTTCCAGTAGTACCGCCGGCCAGCCGATCTGCGTCAGAATTTCTTTTAGTTTGCGCTTCAAGTGCGTCAACGCTTGTGGGTTCGTGGCAGTGAGGTCGAGGTGGACTTTGCCATCTTTGTAGTAGACCCGATTAGCGGGGTGCGGCAGATCCTCGGCCTGCAACCAGAAGTCCATCGAATGGCGCGCGATTTCATCGAAGGGCATGTTGGGCAGCCACTCGAGCCAGCCAGGCAGCTCCTCGCCCTTGATTTGATCGGTATGACTCGTCGCACACATCTGAATCAGGCCCAACGGAAACTCCCAATCCTTCGCACCAAAATAGAAGTCGCTCAATGCCAGCGTCTTCTGAAAAACCGTGTCGTTCACATGCCGCATGACTGCCATGACGATGCTCATTTCGTGTCGCATGTAGTTGCGGCCGACTTGGTCCGAGCCATTCGCCAAACCTGTGGGATGGCATTCGTTGGCCGAACGCAGCAAAAGGAGCGCCGAGGAGAGCGCGCCGCAGGCAACGACAATGATTTCCGCGGTATACGTTTCATCGCACCCCGCGCGCGTCACAAGCACGGCGTTGACGCGCCTGCCAGTCTCATCGGTGCCCAGGCGCGAGACATAAGCGCCTGTCAACAGCGTGACATTGGGGTGCTTCGCGAGCATCGGATCGATACACATGACTTGCGCGTCGGCTTTGCCGTTCAAGAGACAGGGAAATCCGTCGAAGAAGCTGCATCGCATGCAGGCACTGGTGGGCGTGGCAAAACCGTCCGACTTTTGGTCGAGCAGGATGCCGAGCGGCAGATGGAAGGGCTTCAAACCGATCTCGGTCAGCTTGGCGGAAAGCTCGGCGACTTTAGGCTCATGCTTGACGGCCGTGTAGGGGTACGGCTTGACCGACGGCGGCTCGACGGGATCCTCACCCCGGTTCCCATGCACGTGGAACAGCGCTTCGGCTTCGTCGTAGTACGATTCGAAATTCGCATACTTGAGCGGCCAAGCCGGAGAGACGCCCCCCGCATGGATCAGTTCGTCGAAGTCCCGCTCGCGCAGGCGAAAGAGCGCAGCGCCGTACACTTTGGAATTGCCTCCCACATAGTAGTGCAGTGCGGGGTGGAACGTCTCACCTTCGGCATTGGTCCAAATCTCTTCAGCCTGATATCTACCCTCAACGAAAACCGCTTTCGCGCTCCAATTAGCTTCCTCTCGTGGCAGGTAATCGCCCCGCTCGAGAATAAGAATGCGCTTGCCGGTGGGTGCCAGGCGCTGGGCGAGCGACGCACCGCCCGGACCACTGCCAATCACGATCAGATCGTAGTGCGCCGTCATCACTGACGAATTCTTGGTGAAACTGAACGATCACGGCGCGGCTTCATACGGTAACATCATACGCGCGCGCGGGGTGAATACAGCGGTGCTCCGCAGCGATCAGGTCAATCAGGCGAATCCGGCGGCCGGCAGGCAGTCTTGCAGTAATGTCGGTAGAGACGGAGTTCCTCGTCACGATTGATCTGCATGCCAATCTTGTACAGTGGTGATTTCTTAACGGCGTCGCGGGTCAGATCAACCTTTACGATGTTGTCATCCCAAATCGATGCGGGGCCCACTTCTCGTCATCGAAATAAACATCCTCCACGCTGCCGATCCTACCGTCAACAGCGCCGATCGTGTAATTTTTGAGGTCCGTCATGGTTGACATCGGTGGCCCTCCAAAGAGATCCATTTCCTAATTGCAAAGACATTGCATGCGGATTGACGTGCTTGATCGAATCTGCCCCATCGATATGCGGTTCGACGGAATGTGTCTGTGCGGTGCCGCACGTAACTTACGGTGGATTCGAGTATGCTGGGGATTGCGAACCGGCCTAGCTTCAAAGAATTCAGGGAAGATTGCTTCATGAAAAGCACTTCGCTCCGTGCCATCGGCGCCACCTTGGTGCTGCTCGTTTCTGCCGGCACTTTGCGTGAGGTATGGGCTGGGGCACAACCAGCTCCGGTCGATTACAGCAAAATTTCCCCCGCCAATCTCGTCAAGGAGACCCCAAAAGGTAAGCTGCATAACCCCTACGAGGACACTGATAAAAAGATCGTCGCCGAAGGACAGACGCTCTTCCGAAGCTACCCGTGTAGCGGTTGCCATGGCGGGAACGCCGGTGGCGGGATGTGCCCGCCGTTGACCAGTGCCGAGTGGATTTACGGCGGGGATGATGACACTTTGTTCCGTCTCGTGACGCTCGGCAGCGTTCAACTGCAGAAAGAGGGGTACACCCGCGGTTTCGGCGCAGTCGTGGGTCCGATGCCGCCGATGGGGCCGCTGTTTACAAGCTCTGACGATCTCTGGAGGATAATCACATTCGTCCGCTCTCGTTACGATGGGGACCCCGGCTACAAATATGGTAACCCACCTGCCGGCGCGCCTTCAGAGAACTAGCGCAGCCGTATCTTCTAACCCTCTGAAGACGTTGAATCGGCGGGTGCGGATCTCCTCAAGGCCACTGCTCAGTTCGCGTTCAAAATGCGACCTCCCAAGTAGTGGAGGGCGGGTCGCCGATAAAGGTGCAGCAAAATGCTACTCAGCATCAAGCAACTTCAAAAATATTCCATTTTGGCAGCGGATGGCGCGATTGGAGACAGCAAGGATTTCTACTTCGATGACCAAGCGTGGGCCGTTCGGTATCTGGTGGTTGATACCAGCGTCTGGCTCCCCGGTCGTAAGGTGCTCATCTAACAGGCGTGATTTCGGTAGGACTCCGGCCGCGCAGGTCGAAGGCAATCCCTTGCTGAAAGAGTCTGAGCCTTGATGAGGGCTTTGAATAATTCCGCGGTGCGCCCGATTACGACCCTGCACCATCGCGATTAGGGAATAGCGCCTGATCGAGATCTGAGTGGTCTAGCTTTCGCATCGGCAAGTCGCCCCTCAATCCGCGCTTAGGTGCCACACCGCACCGACGGCGCGGCGCCGATTTGCGTATAACGGCCACTAGACACTAACCCATCGGTCGGTGTTACGCGAGCAAGTCTCATGTAGAAGTTCGACCGTGCTGTCTTGTGCAACCGATTTTGGAGGGCGAAATGATGCGCTCGGTATCAGTGATGTCGCTGGGGCCAGAATTCTATGAGATTCTATATTCACCGCTCGGGCAAGACAACGAGGGAGTGATGCTGAGCGTTCTCTCAGCGCTGGCACGCCAGGATGTGGATCCCTGGGATGAGGCGGCGCGCTTAGCGAGCGTACCCAAAGAGGCCGTAGTCAAGCAACTCAGCGTCATGTTAAATGCCGCGCCGCATCGGCGATCGGCGTCTCCGGATGCATTCCATGTGACTGCTCGCTTGATCGCGCTTTTGCCCCGGCACGGGCGAGTGAATCTTGCGGCATACGAATCACTGTCCGTAATGGCGTCCAGGACGAAACCGACAATTGTTTCAGGCTTTCTATTTGTCGCGATTTATCTGGTTTTCATTTCACTTACCTTCGCTGTCATAGCGGACGTGCAGACGGCGGCACGCTGGGAGGCAACTGCCAGGCCGACCTCGAACTACACCGCAGCTCCGCAGCCGCTGCCCTCTCACGTGTCCCATTGACAATCTGGGAGCGTCCGAGTGGTGATCCGGTGGCGGAATAAGCAGGAGTGATGGAGCCATGAACGACATACAGAGGGTTGCCGAGAAGAAGGGCGCGCTTGTGGATGAAAAGGGCGCCTCTGCGCGGAAGCATCCGCCCCACCGGCATCTGCTGCGACTCGCGATTATCGCCGTGGTTCTGGCGGCTATCTTTCTGGCAGTCATCGCCGGCTACTTACAAAAGTGGCTTTGGATGCGGCAACTTGACTACGCCGGTATCTTCTGGACACTCCTTTCGATCAAGTGGGCAATGTTTTGGCTGGCTTTTGTTTTCGTCTTTTTGTACCTGTGGTTTAATCTGCGTCAGGTTGGAAAAAACAGCACTGCTGTCCCGACAGGGGCTCGCGGCACGAAGGCCGGATTGTTTACTGGAGCCGACGAGCTTACGCAGAGCTTGAAGAATTTATCGCCCAAGCTCGTCAAGTTGGCTGTGATCCTGTGCAGCGCGGGCGTCGCATTGCTCTTTGCGGTGAACTTCTACAGCCGTTGGGACACCTACCTCCGATTTCGTTATGGGGGATCCGTCGGAGTGGGCGATCCGCTCTTCGGCGTGGATGTCGGCTTCTATCTCTTTCATTTGCCGTTCTACGCGCTGTTGCAGAGCAGTCTGATGGTGTTGACGGCGTTCACACTCGTCATCGTGGTGCTGACTTACATGGTGTTTGGATTACTGAGGTTAAGCGATGGCAGGAAGATTGCGATCGGCGGCAATGCCACGGCCCATCTATGCGTGTTGCTCTTTATCCTGGCGGCGACCGCGGGATTCGGTTTCTATCTGGATCACTATAAGCTAGTCTATTCCACTCTCGGTATCGTCTACGGCGCGGGCTACGCCGCGGATCACGTGACGAGGATCGCGCTCTGGGTCATGGTTGCGGCGTCGACGGTTGCGTGCGTGTTGCTCGCACTCAATGTCGTTCTGCGGAAATTCGGCGCTCTACTCGTGGGATCCGGGATCTACATCGCCTTCTATATTGTCGGGATCCTCCTGCTCCCCGGCCTCTTTCAGAAGTTCCTCGTCCAGCCGAGCGAGCTCGCGCTGGAGACCCCTTATTTAAACCACTACATTGACTTCACTCGCAAAGCCTACCAGCTGGACAAAATCCAGGAAACCTCCTATCCGGCTCTGCCAGATCTGACTCCCGCGGTGCTCGCACGCAATGAAGACACGATACAGAACATCCGTCTGTGGGACTCACGGCCGCTGCTTCAGACCTATGAACAGACCCAAGCTATTCGCCTGTACTACCAGTTCTACGATGTCGCAGTGGACCGTTACCACCTCGCGGACGGTTATCATCAAGTGATGCTCTCCACCCGGGAGCTCGCGCAGGAGCTTCCCGCGAAGGCTCAAACCTGGGTGAATCAGCGCTTGCAGTTCACTCATGGCTATGGCTTGGTCATGAGCTTCGTCTCTAAGACGATTGGCGGGGGGTTTCCGGAATACCTTCTGCAAAACGTTCCCGCCGAATCTGCGTATGGCCTGAGCATCAAGCAGCCAGCGATTTACTACGGCGCGTCCATGCCAGGCTATCGGATTGTCGGGACCGGGATCAAGGAGTTCGATTACCCTAAGGGGAACGATAATGTGTACACCAGCTACAGCGGCAAAGGCGGCATCCCGCTGGAGGGTCTCTGGAAGAAGCTGCTCTTCGCCTGGACGCAAAGCGATGTCAACATTCTCCTGACCTCCTATATAACGCCGCAGAGTCGCATCCAGATCTGGCGGCGCGTCCAAGATCGCGTTGCCCAGATCGCTCCGTTCTTGCGGCTCGACAGCGATCCCTATCCCGTATTGAGCGCAGGCAGACTGTACTGGATTCAAGATGCTTACACGGTTTCGGACCAGTACCCCTACTCGAATCCTCATGGGGTTGGCTTTGGGACTCACCTTAATTACATTCGCAATTCCGTGAAGGTAGTGGTCGATATGTATGACGGGAGCGTCCTCTTCTACCTCATGGACCCGAAAGATCCCATCCTCGCAGCTTATCGACGGGCGTTCCCGGGTGTGTTCAAAGACTTGGGCGAGCTATCGGCAGACCTGAAGGCGCACTTGCGCTACCCGGAGGATCTGTTTGCCATTCAGGCGGACGAGTACAAAGCCTTTCATATGACAGATCCTCAAGTCTTCTACAACCGTGAAGATCTGTGGGTGTCGCCCAATGAAACCTACGCCGGCACATCGGCGCCGATGGATCCCTACTACATCCTGATGAAACTTCCCGGCAGCGAGCAGCTCGAGTACCTCTTGATGACACCGTTCACGCCCCAAAACCGGGATAACATGATTTCGTGGCTCGCGGCCAGGTGTGATTTTCCGACCTACGGGGAGATGATTTTCTACCAGCTTCCCAAGGAAAAGCTCGTCTACGGGCCCAGCCAGATTGAGGCGATGATCAGCCAGAACACTATCATTTCCCAACAGCTCACGCTCTGGGACCAGCACGGGTCGAGAGTGGTTCGCGGGAAGCTCATCGTGACCCCGATCGAGAACTCCTTCCTGTACATCGTACCGCTATACCTTCAGGCCGAAGGTGCGAATTTCCCGCAGTTGAAGCGCGTCATCGCGGTTGCCGCCGATAGGGTGGTGATGGAGCCCACGCTCGATGGGGCGCTCAACGACCTCTTCGGTACGCAGCAACCACAAGCGGGATCGTCGCAGCCTTCACCGCCCGACGCAACTCTGCAGCCAGCCCTGGACCGGGCGCGAGTCCTGCTCAATGACGCACAGAAGGCGATGCAGCAAGGGAATTGGGGTAAATTCGGAACAGCGATGCAAGGACTGGAGCAGCAGTTGTCAGGGTCACCGGCACGCTAACATTCAATTCTCGGTTAAATGAGGCGCTGTGGAATGCATTTACTGCAGGTCCCGAATTGTGTTCAGACGGATGTCGGCGACCTGGTCCCGACCGGCTCTCCGGCGGACCGCCGCCTGATACCAGGAGGAGTGCTGTCCGGTGTAGCCGCGGCCATAGAGCGCAGCGTCGACGACCACGCACCATGTATAGGTCGGCGTACCGCTCGGGTGCGTTCTTCGAAACGCACATCGCTTTTGCCGTAAAGAATGGCTTTGCATCTCAGGTCTCCATGCGATGAGTGCGCTCAAGGTCACGAGGCTTAGATCTCGCGGCGCGCGATCCGGCCGAAGCCACAATTGGTGCAAAAGAAGCGACCCGTGTATTCAGCGAGTCCGGCTGAGACCGGGCCCGCGTCTTGCTCCACCCGCACGGCGCGCTTCTGCTCCGCTGCTGCATCGATCGGCAGCAGCGTCGGAGAAACTGCGGGCAGCTGGTCGGAGTCTATGATCCGACCCTCGATGCCTGGCGCATCCAGTGGGTGGACCCGGCCACCAACAGCTATCGCCAGCAGGGAGTCGACATCTCGCTTTCGGGCGCGAGATGGAGGTGACCATCGTCCGCTCAGGCGATGTTCTCACGATCTATCCGGCGCGCAAGCCCATCGGTGATCTAGTGAAGCAGCTGGCGCAGCTTCCGCGCCCCACGTCCTGCGATTTATGTTCTCGGGCCCCCCACACTTAGCGCGCAATGCCTTCATTTTGACCGAGTCCCACCGCGTCGGTCAACGACGCGACACGCTTTGCCGACCGATCTATCCAAAGACTGCGGGTTCTCCACTTTGACGACAACGGAGATGCCAACAGAAGACTTGATGTAATGAACCAGCTGATGCGCGGCGGATTGCTTCATTTCCGCGTCCAAGGGGCAGTCGGCCAGCCATTCGACGTGTACCGTCAGGACATCGAGACTTCCGTCACGATCGACCTCGAGCAGATACACGGGCGCGAACACTCCCGCCTTCAGAATGAGCTCTTCAAGCTGAGTCGGAAACACGTTGACGCCGCGGATGATCAGCATGTCGTCGGTGCGCCCGTTGATCCGGCCGAGGCGCCGCATCGAACGCGAGGTCGGCGGCAGAAGCCTCGTGCGATCCCGTGTACGGTAGCGAATCACGGGCAGCGCCTCTTTGGTCAACGAGGTCAGGACGAGCTCCCCCTCTTCCCCGTCCGGCAACACGGCTCCTGTGTCCGGATCGATGATTTCCGGATAGAAGTGATCCTCCCAGAGCACCGGGCCGTCCTTCGACTCCACGCATTCGCTCGCCACGCCGGGCCCCATGACTTCCGAGAGCCCATAGATGTCGACGGCATCGAGGCCCATTCGAGTCTCAATTTCCTCGCGCAGCCGATCCGTCCACGGTTCTGCTCCGAAGACGCCGATTTTGAGCGAACAACCCGCAGCGTCAAGCCCCAGACGCTGGAACTCCTCAGCGATCGTCAGCATGTAGGACGGCGTCACCATGATCACATCGGGCTGCAAATCGCGGATGAGTTGCACCTGCTTTTCGGTTTGACCCCCCGACATCGGAACCACGCTGCAGCCCAATCGTTCGGCACCATAGTGAGCCCCCAGGCCGCCGGTAAACAGACCGTAGCCGTAGGCAATGTGGACGAGCTGGCCCGGCCGTGTCCCGGCGGCATAGAGCGATCGGGCGACCAGACCCGCCCAGGTATCGATGTCGTTCTTGGTGTAGCCGACAACCGTCGGTTTGCCGGTGGTGCCGCTCGACGCGTGGATTCGCGCCACCTGTTCACGCGGCACGGCCAACATGCCGAACGGGTAGCGATTGCGCAGATCGCTCTTTGCCAGAAACGGGAACGCCCGCAGATCCGACAATTCGAGCAGATCATCCGGATGAACGCCCGCTTGATCGAAAACAGCTCGGTAGTGCGCCACGTTACGGTAAGCATGCTGAACCGACCACCGCAGCCTCTCGAGTTGCAGTGCCGCCAACTCGTCTCGACTCGCGGTCTCGATCGCGTCCAACCCCCTACTTGAGATCCTATTCCCCATTCATGCGTGGGCTTGGTCAACGAGCGACGTTGAGAACCTGAATGGTCGTGTATTCCTTGAGCCCATCCACATTGAACTCAACGCCGATTCCCGAACTCTTGATGCCTCCGAAAGGCGCAAGAGGGTGCAGGCCCCCGTGTTGATTGACCCACGCGGTTCCGCATTGTAGCCGCGCCGCGACGTCAGCAGCCTCCTCCGTATCGCCACCCCAGACCGAACCGCCGAGGCCCACATCGAGGGAATTCGCGCGTGTAACGGCCTCATCGACGTCTCGATATTTCAATATCGGTATGGCGGTGCCGAACTGTTCCTCTTTCACGAGGAGCATGTCATCGGTCGCATCGGCGACGATCGTTAACGGGTAGAAAAAGCCGGGACCCGACGGCTGCGTGCCGCCCGTCACGACGCGCGCTCCTTTGGACCGGGCCTCCTCCACATAACGGCTGACCTTGTCGCGTTGCATCCGGTTCGTCAGGGGTCCGATGAGGTTGTTGGGGTCCATACCGTCACCGACCGGTATCTGCGAGGCGTACTCGGCGAATTTACCGACGATCTCCTCATATTGCTGTTCATGGACATATAAACGCTTGAGCGCGGCGCACGTTTGGCCGCTGTTAATGAAGCAGCCCCAGAAGAGCTTTTCGAGCAGCGGCTCGATGCGGGTATCGGGAAGAATGATGCCGGCGTCGTTACCGCCGAGTTCCAGGGTCAGCCGCTTCAGCGTGTCCGCCGCGCCGCGCATGACCCCTTTCCCGGTCTTGATGGATCCGGTAAAGACCAGTTTGTCGATTCTCGGATCGGCGACCATCCGCGCGCCGACATCTGCATCGCCCGTGATCACATTGATCACCCCGGGCGGGAGCACCTCATTCATGAGCTCGACGAGCTTGAGGGTTGAGAGCGGAGTGTAGGGGGACGGCTTGATGACCACGGTGCATCCGACGCGCAGCGCCGGCATCACATGCCAGGTGCCAATCATCAAGGGCCAATTCCAAGGTGTGATCGACCCGACGACGCCGACGGGCTTACGGCGAATAACGATGCGGCCTTTGGCATCGTCCTGGATGGTTTCCTCCGGAATCGTGAGACCGGCGGTTACCCGCGTCCACGCCACCGCGCCGCCCACCTCGAGGTTGGCGCCGGGCCCGCTCTGCGGCTTACCCTGCTCCTGCGTGACTAAACGAGAGAGTTCGGGTGCATGAGTTTCCAGGAGGTCTGCAATCTTGAGAAGCTTCGCGGCGCGTTCCTCATCCGACAGCGCAGACCATATTGGCAATGAACGGCGCGCGGCAGACATCGCCTGATCGAGAAGCTCCACGGTCCCAGCAGGGCACGCTGCGATGACGCTCTCGTTTACGGGATTGATCACGTTGAAGGTCTGGATAGGCGCGACCTTCCTGCCGTCGATAGTCAGGGTATAACTGTTCATGATCAAAGCCTCCAGAAAGGTGTTTTCAGCCCCCGGTGCGGCCGCCACTAACGTTTACGGCGCCCTCGCTTCACACGTCTCAGCTTCTTCGGCAGATAACTCTCAAGATATGCGATAGCGGCGCGTTTCGCCTCCGCGCCGTATTCAGGAGTGACGCGGCCGTGCTCCAGCATGGACAGACAAAACATGAGGTCTGCGATCTCGACAGCACGGAAGAAGAGCGCCGAGCGCTCAGCGATTGCCGGAAGCTTAAAGACGGAGGCGACATGGCCCTCAAATATCTTTCCCAATTCGATATCGCTCGCACGGTCATGCATCTTGAGCGCCGGCGGCGTGTCGACCCCGATGATCAGTTGCCGTGCCGCTGCATCTTGCGCGTACCACGTGCTTCCCCGGTCGATCAGCTCACCGATGACATCCTGCCATTGATTGGCAACTCGCCTGAGGGGCTTCAGCAGCAACGCATGCAGCTCCTCCTCAATGACGGTCAGCAAGCTTGCATACAGCGCGGTAATGTCTTCGTAGAAAAAATATGCGGAACCTTTTGGCACCCTTGCATGCCTTGCCACAGCCGGCAACGTCAGCTCGGATAAGCGCGTACTGCGCAGGAGGTACCGCGCCGACTCCAGAAGCCGCTTACGCCGCGCATCGCCCCGGGCACTAGTTCTTGCCATTCCGGTACGGGCCTCAGGGTGCGTCGAATGCGGTCATCGACGCGCACACTGAGGCGGCGCCCCCGTCTACGTTGATAACCGCACCGTTCATGTAGGACGCCTGCGGTGAGAGGAGCCACGCGACCGCTTCAGCGATCTCCCGCGGATCTCCCGGGCGGCGTTGCGGGACGAGCTTGGTAACAAGCCGATATCCCGCGTCAGGGTCGCCGTCGCCCAAGGATCCCATTTCCATATCCCCCATTTCGGTTCTTACCCAACCCGGAGAGATTACGTTCGCCCGCATACCGTGTCGGGCGTTCTCAAATGCGATCGTTTGAGTGAGCATTGTTAGGCCTGCTTTCGACGCCGAATAGGCGGCCAGGCCTGCGCCGACCTGAATGGCGCCGATCGAGGAAATCGATACGAGTGCGCCCTTGGCTTTGATCAAATGCGGTAATGCCTCGCGGGCAATCATGAACGGCCCCGTCAGGTTGACGTCCAACTGCGCCCTCCAGTCCTGCAGTGACATCTCCGCGGCCGGCGCCGCTCGAAGGATTCCGGCATTGAGGACCAAGCCGTCGAGCTGACCGAAACTCCCGACAGCCGTTTGCACTATCCGCTTTACGTCGGTCTCAACGGAAACATCTCCAACAATTGACAATCCTCCCGTGTCAGCGGTCACCCGCTCGAGGGGTTCGGACCGCCGTCCGCATATTGCCACTCGATAATCCGTAGCGAGACGCCGGGCCACTGCGGCGCCGATCCCGCTGCCGCCGCCGGTCACGAGCACGGCCGGCCGGGAATCGTACGAAGAGATGCTCACGGCTATGCCCTCCTGTGATGAGCGATTGAGCGCCATGGCAGCTGCGCGCACAAAAGAACGCGCATGCCAGACCCCGGGACTCAAATTAACACTGGAGTCGACTCCAGTCGAGTACGGCTTTGCGAGCTCAATCAGAGCACGAGAACGCCGGGACGCGGCCTTGATACGGGGCGCAACTCTTAGAACTTGTAGTTGATCTGGCCTCCAAACGTGCGCGGCTGATTGGTGCTGATGCGAGCCAGTCCCGGGATGTTGAACTGGAAGCTCGTGTTGTTCGCGGTCAGTTCGGCGATCTTGTTGGTCAAGTTGTCGACGAACAGGTTGGCCTCCCAATTGTCTCTCAACACACTCACTCGCGCAGCCGCGATACTGTAGGAGGGCAGTCGAACATCGTAGAAGTAGTCCTCATCGGGCGTTGGGCCCGTGTATATATCCGAGATGCGTGCGGATAGCGAATAGTTCGCGAGAACCTTGGTCGAGTACACCAGCGAGAGGCTGGCTGTATCCTTGGGTACGTTTAAGATCGGTGCAGTACAACCTGCAGCGGTGGCGCAGTAGGGCGTGCCGTTGGGTCGCTCGGCGACCGTCGTCAGAAAGGTCAGGAATGCGGCGTTGGGCTGCGTCACCTTCGCATCCGTGTAGGCGCCGCTGAATGCCAAGAGCCATTGATCCGAAAGCTTAGCGTTGACTTCGATCCGGAACATGTCAATGGATGTGAGACACATTTGTTCACGAGTTTAACGAGCAAATGGGTGTGTGACGATCGGTGTGGTGGTTTCCTTTTTGGGTGGATTGATCCAGGCGGCGAGCGGCACGGCGGG
>Ga0302324_100000992_pt1 | contig 70558 bp, 53 predicted proteins | sample Palsa_T0_1_FD_201949 | JGI IMG/M metagenome (GOLD analysis project Ga0302324, IMG submission 201949) | Peat permafrost microbial communities from Stordalen Mire near Abisko, Sweden - Palsa_T0_1 | ecosystem: Environmental > Terrestrial > Soil > Palsa > Peat permafrost | place: Sweden: Abisko...
GGAGGTCCCGTGCTCCTGGTCCTGACACGACAGAATCTTCCCATCCTCGACCCACTGGACTATAAACGGACCGGCGATCTGAGCCAGGGCGCTTATATCCTCTCGGAACCGGATCGGGCGCCGGAGTTGATCCTCATCGCAACCGGATCGGAAGTAAGCCTGATCCTCCGGGCCCAGCAGAAGCTAAAGGAGAATGGCATCGCCGCGCGTGTAGTGAGCATGCCGTCCTGGGAATTGTTCGAACGGCAGGAGGATAGCTACAAGCAAAAAATATTGCCAAAAGGATTGAGGAAAAGACTGGCGGTGGAAATGGCCTCGCCATTGGGCTGGAACAAATACGTGACGGACGAGGGAGATGTACTGGGCATAACCCGTTTTGGCGAATCGGGAAAAGCAGAAGACCTCCTGAAGGAATTTGGTTTCACCGTGGAAAATGTTGTCAGCCGCGCCAAGGCCCTGCTGGGTAAATAATGATCTTCCGCGCCTCCGGAACCCCGGCCGGAGGCGCTTCCTATTTTACGCCCCAGTTCTCCTTGATAATGTCCCAATACTCTTTGCCATAACCGACAAACAGCTCGCTGCCGGCTGGAATATGACGCATGGCCTTGATATATACTTTAAGCCCCTCGATGATATAAGTGCAGTTATTCGTAACCCCCTCCGTCCGGAGCAGACCCTTGGCATCATTGGCATACCGGGCAAGCGCCTCTCTGGTCGTCCGGGCGTCGATCACATGGTCACGGGTCACATAATAAATATATCCGTTAAGCCCCTTATGGTCATCCACTTCCTTCCAGGTAGTGATCCTCCCTTTGTATTCCACGATCTTTGTCCCTCTGAGGATTTCCTTGTTGGTGAACAGCCCCTTGCCTGCTCCTTTTAGCGTGGATCGTTTGACGACCAGGTGTTTTTCCAGTAACGGCATGAATAGGTAAAAATTAAGGTCGGCGCAAATATAGGGTACTTACTCCAGAAACTATCGCTGAACGACAAGGCCGATCGCGGACCATCAGCCCGGATTTTATTGCTTTTTATCTTAGTTTTAATGGTAGATTGCATCTGTAATTTCCCCCAATCGATATGAAACGAGCGACCTTTTCAGACATCGGTCATTCCGACGCCATCAAGAAGCAGGCTATGCTCGCGGCCATAATCGACTCTTCCGAAGACGCTATTATCAGCAAGACCCTGGAAGGTGTCATCACCAGCTGGAATCAAGCTGCCCAACGAATGTTCGGCTATAGTGAAGACGAGGTGATCGGCCGGCATATCTCGCTACTCATCCCCGACGACAGACGACAGGAAGAGGAAATGATCATCGACAGTATCCGCAGTGGCCGTCGGGTGCAGCATTTCCAGACACAAAGGCTGACCAAAAACGGGAAGCTGATCCCCATCTCCCTGACGATCTCTCCGATCCTGGCCGACGACGGCGCCATCATCGGGGCTTCAAAAATAGCACGGGATATCTCGGAACAGTTGAAAGCACAGGAAGAGATCCGCAAACATGCGCAAACCCAGGAGTTGCTGCTATCCGTTGGAAGAACGGTTTCCGAGAAGCTCGATCTCCAGTCGATCCTGCAGAAAGTGACCGATATAACCACACGACTGACAGGAGCGGAATTCGGCGCTTTTTTTTATAACAATATCACCGCAAAAGGAGAGACCTATCAGCTGTATGCCTTATCGGGCGCCCCGAAGGAGGCATTCGAACACTTCGACCCGCCCCGTAATACACCCTTATTCCATATGACCTTCAACGGCGAAGCCATCCTGCGATCGGGCGACATCACCCGGGACCCGCGATATGGGAAAATCCCGCCGCATTTCGGAATGCCCCGGGGACACCTGCCGGTCGTCAGCTATCTGGCCGTTCCGATCATCAGCCCTGGCGGCTCTCCTATCGGCGGCCTCTTCTTCGGGCATTCCCGGCCGGATATGTTCGACGCCGATCATGAGAAACTGGTGGCCGGCATTGCCCCGCAGGCTGCCGTGGCCATCGACAACGCTAAACTGTATGAAGAGATAAAAACACTGAATACCCGCAAAGACGAATTTATCGGCGTAGCCGGCCACGAGCTTAGGACCCCCATCACCACCATCAAGGGATACCTGCAATTGATGGAAGAGTATGCAGAACCGGGGGCTTCAAAGGACTTTCTCGGAAAAGCGCTGCGGCAGGTCAACAAGCTCAACAGGCTGGTCAGCGACCTGCTCGACGTATCCAAGATACAAGCCGGCAAACTGCAATACAATATGATCGCCTGCCGGTTGGAACCGCTGGTGAAGGACAGCGTAGAGACCATCCGGCAGATCTACCCCACCCATTCGATCGAATGCATCCTGCCGGCGGAAGATTTCATCATTTCAGCGGACGGTGCAAAGATCGAACAAGTGCTGATCAATTTTCTGACCAACGCGGTAAAGTATTCGCCGGACAACGACAAGATCGTTCTGAGCGTAAAAAAAGACGACGACAGGATTCTTGTCAGTATAAAAGATTTTGGTATCGGCATCCCGCAGCAGCACCTGGAACATATCTTCCACCGCTACTTCCGGATCGAGTCTGTCAATATGGTCAGCGGACTGGGGATCGGGCTCTATATTTCCAAAGAGATCATCAGGCGACATGGCGGTGACAGCTGGGCCGAAAGCAAGGAAGGCGAAGGCTCCGTTTTTTATTTTTCATTGCCCTTGCCGGAGTGATGGTCTTTGCCGGACGGATGCCCCTTTTCATGCCGGGGACGCTCAAGAGAATCCAGGGCTTCCTCGTCCGAATTATCCTTGCGTGCCAATTCACCCTCATCCAGATCATCCGTAGGGTCGGAGTCGCTGAGCTCGGGGTCTTTTAGCATATCTTTTTCCGCCTGGTCGTGCGCGGTTGAAACGGGGTCCTTTCCTTTTTTATTTTTATCCGTCGCCATAACACTGTTTTTTAGAATTTGCGGCAAAAGACGGGCCGGAATCACCCTGGCACCGGCTTTGCCATAAAAAATGGATATACTACGATCATGGCACTCAAAGAATACAAAAAAAAGCGCAGTTTCACCAACACACCGGAGCCCAGGGGCGGCCGACCCGACAGCAAGACCCTGCAATTCGTCGTACAGAAACACGCCGCTTCCCACCTGCATTACGACTTCCGGCTGGAAATGGAAGGTGTACTGAAAAGCTGGGCTATTCCAAAAGGCCCTTCCCTGAACCCGGCAGATAAACGGCTGGCCATGCAGGTGGAAGACCACCCTTTCGATTACAAGGACTTTGAAGGGATCATCCCCGCCGGCAATTATGGCGCCGGGACAGTAATGGTCTGGGACGAAGGGACATACGAATCCCTGGAAAAAACCAACGGAACAAAAGCCGCTCAGGAAAAAGCATTGCAAAAAGAACTAAAGCTTGGATCGCTGAAATTCCGGCTGAACGGCAAAAAGCTGAAAGGAGAGTTCGCACTGGTCAGAACAAAAGGAAGAGGAGACAACTCCTGGCTGCTGATTAAACACCGGGACCGCTACGCAAACGATAAACCGGTGACCGACAAGGAAAGATCGGTCCTCTCGAAAAAGACGCTGGAACAGATAGCGGGTAGCCCGACATCCCGCCAATGGAGCAGCAACCGCAAAACCGCCTCCGCCAAACCCTCCACCGATATCTCCCTCCCCTCCACCGCCCGCAAAGCGCCCATGCCAAAAGACCTGTCCCCGATGCTGGCCACCCTGGTGGACAAGCCATTCGACGAGGCAGGCTGGTCCTACGAAATAAAATGGGATGGCTACCGGGCCCTGGGCTATGTGAATAAAGGCAAGGTCGAGCTCCGCTCCCGAAACAATAAATCGTTCGAAAAATATTATCCGATCTACGACGAGCTAAAAAAATGGACGATCGACGCCCTGATAGACGGCGAGATCGTCGTCCTGAACGAGAAGGGTCAATCTAATTTCGGCGATCTGCAAAACTGGCGCAGTGAAGCCGACGGCACCCTCGTCTATTATGTTTTTGACCTGTTATGGCTCGAAGGCCGCGACCTCACCGGTTTGCCCCTGTCGGAACGACGCACCCTGCTCCGGTCGATCGTCCCGGCCGAAGACATCATCCGCTATAGCGACAGCTTTGAGACCGGCGGCAAGGAGTTTTTTGCCAAAGCCCAGCGGCTGGGCCTGGAAGGTATCATGGCAAAAAAAACCGACAGCTTTTACTCCCCCGGCACCCGCACCCGCGAATGGCTGAAGATAAAGACTGCCAACAGACAGGAAGTGGTCATCGGCGGCTTTACCCGCAACGAAGACTCGCCAAAACTGTTCAGCGCGCTGCTCGTCGGCGTCTTTGAAAAAGGCCGGCTGCAATATACCGGGAAGATAGGCACGGGCTTTACAGAAAAGATGCAGCGGGAGATGATGCGGCGGTTCAAACCATTGATACAAAAAGAATGTCCCTTTGTCACCGAACCGGATGTCAACAAGCCATCCCGGTTTCGTCCCAACCCGCAGGAGGCCACTGCCACCTGGCTAAAACCGATACTGGTCGGCGAAGTCGCCTTCCGGGAAATGACGGCGGATGGCGTGATGCGCCACCCTTCCTTCCAGGGCATGCGGGAAGACAAGGATGCTAAAGAAGTAATGCTGGAAAAAGCGGTGCCGGCGAAAAAGGCCACGAAGACAAAAGATCGCGCCACCCTGCTCAATCCAACCGATGAATCACAAACGCGGACGGTCGACGGCCATGACCTGCCATTCCATCATCTCAGCAGGATCTTCTGGCCAAAAGAGAAATATACAAAACGGGACTTGCTGAATTACTATTATCAGATCGCCCCCTTTATCCTACCTTATCTGAAAGACAGACCGCAGTCGTTGAACAGACATCCCAATGGGATAACAGGCCCGGGCTTTTATCAAAAGAACGTCAGCGGGAAAGTGCCCGGCTGGATCAGGACCTTCCCCTATCACAGCGCACAGGATAAGGAAGACAAGGAGTTTCTCGTCTGCACGGACGAAGCCAGCATCCTCTATATGGTTTCCCTTGGCTGTATAGAGCTTAATCCCTGGAGCAGCAGAGTGAAGACGCCGGACAATCCCGACTGGTGTATCATCGATCTGGACCCCGACAAAAAGACCCCATTTGAAAAAGTCATCGAAGCAGCGCAGGTGACCAAAAAGGTTTTAGACGCAGCAGGCGTGACTTCCTGCTGCAAGACCTCCGGGTCGACCGGCCTGCATATCTATTTTCCATTGGGCGCACAATATACCTACGAACATTCCAAAGAATTTGCCCGGCTGATCGTTCAGCATGTACATAACGAAATCCCGTCGTATACCACCATCGAACGCATGACGACCGAACGGAAAGGGAGAATGTATCTCGACTTTCTCCAAAATCGCCCGCAGGCCACCATTGCAGCCCCCTATTCCGTGCGGCCAAAACCAGGCGCGACCGTATCGGCGCCGCTGCACTGGGAGGAAGTAAAAAAAGGATTGACCATGCAGGATTTCACGATCAAAAATATGGCGGCACGACTCAGGGAGACAGGAGATCTCTTCAAGCCCGTGCTCGCCAAAGGAATCAATATGGAGGCAGCGTTGAAAAAGTTGAATGCCTTATAACCCGCCACCCCTGGAAAAGTTTTGGCATTATACAGACCGGCTTTCATGATCCCTGGAAGACGTAGGCATCGTGACAACGATGCTGCATCCCTTTCCAGGCGCCGTATTCAGTCTTACCCTACCCTCATAGAGCCTCGTCCTTTCATAGATATTTGACAACCCCAATCCCCTTCTGCTGTTGTCCGGATCGAAACCCACTCCATCGTCTTTGATCTCCAGGCGCACCCAATTATTGTCCATATTCAGAGAGATGCTCATGGTCTTTGCTTTGCTGTATTTCAAAATATTCTTGGTCTGTTCCTGGATGATCCGGAATAGGGTGACCTTTTTACTTTGGCTCATTTCCTCTAACTCCCAGGCCGGGGAATGACTGAAGTCGACCATAAACGGACTTCCGAATCGGAGATCCTCGACCAGGTTATCGATGCTGGCCATGAGGCCGCCTTTTTTGAGGTCCGGAAGGACCATTGCCCTTGACAGTGCTTGCACCTCTTCTATAGCAAGCTGTAATATTTCCATGGCTTTGCTCTTCACGATCTGGAAATCATCGATATCCTGATTCAGCACACCCAGGTACAATTGTCCGGAAGCCAGTATCTGATTTATATTATCATGCAATTCATGTCCGATGCGGGTCCTTTCGTCTTCCTGCGCCCTGATAATGGCCTCGGCAATCCCTTTCTGCTCCGAAAGGCGGTGTTCCGCCAATTGCGCTTCCAATGCCCTGAGGCGCTCGCTGACTATCTTTTCCTGTTCTCGTGCCAGGTATGCTTCCGTGATGTCCAGTGCCTCGCCGCCGACCAGGGAATCCGGGGACTCCAATCCGACCGGGAAGACGATCACCTGGTAGACGTGCTCTTTCCCGTCGGCCATCTGACATTTGATGACACTGCGGTCCTGGCTGCCGTGTCGCAGGTTCTGATGTTTTTCCCGGATCATGCCGGCAATCGGGCCGGGGATGATGCCGGTCAGTTTTTTACCAAAAACCGACTCATCCGTCTGGAAATAGTCGAGCAGCGCCTTATTGGCAAATACGAGGTTTTCCTCTTTGTCCACTATCCAGGTAAAATAAGGTGTATGATCCATAAAAGCCGAGAACAGGGCTGTTCTGGCCTGCGCCTCCTTTTCAAATTCTTTTTCTTTACTGATATCCTGAAAAGTCGATAAAACAGAATAGGGTGCGGACTGCGTGTTTTCGAAAAGTGGCTGCCAATTACACAAAAGGGTACGATATCTGCCGCGGGAGAGGGGCACTTTTATCACTACATTTGTTTGGGCCTCGCCGGTCCGTAGTGTTTTTGAAAAAGCCGTTTCTTCAAAAGCCAGTGCCAGTTGCTCCCCGGCGCCGGCCTTACACAGGAGGGGTAAGTCCTTCGCGGTATACAATTCTTCCAGGGTCGTACTGAATATTTCTGCGGCCTTTTGATTGGCCGTTATGATATTACCCTCGGTATCCTGCAACAAAATACCCACGTTCATATCTTCTACTATGGTCTGGTAATTAAGCCCCAGGATCTCTTCCGTCCTTTTTATCTGGACTTCATCGGCGATATCATAGCCCATGCAGAGATATTTTCCGCGCTGACCCGGGGAACTGATACAGGAGACCTCCCATTTTACCCACCGGCAAAGACCGCTATTAATCCTTATTTCGGTGGTGATCGGCTCTTCCTGCAGGGCGGATACCGCAAGGATCTCTTTAAAAGAAGCCTGATCGCTTTGCGGGACCAAATCGAAAAAGCTGGCATGGACCGAAGACCCGGGGGCTGATAGAAATTGCGTATAAAAACGGGAATTGGTGAAACTGAGAAATCCTTCTTCGTCCATAATGGCCAGATAAAAGGGTTTCCGGATGTCTAAGGCAGCGACCCATTCGCTGATATGGATTCCATTTGCGTTCATAGAGTTTTCAGTGTTGACGGTTAACAGGCATTGGAAAGTACAGAGGGGATGAGGTCGATATCGGTGGACTTATCCAGGAAATATTGCGCCCCCAGTTTTTTACAAATATTCCTGTAATACTCACCGGCATTGTTGGAGATCATCAGTACGGCAATTTCCAGATGGCGTTCCCGGATTACCCGTAACAGCTCGATCCCGCTTTTGTCCGGCAAATTGATATCGAGTAATACCATATCCGGAGTGAGCCGGGACAGGACTTCCAGACCTTCTTCGTAACTGGCGGCATGAATGACAAAGGAGATATTTTCGATTTCCTCCAATAATGGGATCATTCTTTCTATGATCAGAATCGAGTCATCGACGATGAGGACGGTTCTTTTATCTTTTTTCATGATCTTTAGTTTATACTGTAAAGGAATAACAAATAGCAGCCGGAAAAAATAGATGCGCGACTTTATCTTCTGTACCAAAATTCGCCGGGATCGGGTAGAAATACTACTACATGAATCCCTGATCAGATCAATGAGGAGACGATGACAGGGAGGTCTTCAAACTCTTTTGACTTATCTATAAAGTAGTCCGCACCCAATTTTTTGCAGATATTCCGATAAAAATCGCCGGACTGGTTGGTGAGCATGATAACCCTGATGGACGGATAATTACCTTTTATATGTCGCAACAGGTCGAGGCCGCTTCTACCGGGGAGGTTGATGTCGAGCAGAACGATATCGGGGGGCACGGTCGTCAACAGTTGCAGCGCGGCGGGATAATCGCCAGCCCGCTCGACGGTGCCGATTTTTTCCCATCCATTCAGCATTACCTGAATGCGCTCTGTGATCAGGAGGGAATCATCTATGATGAGTATCGTTTTTCCGGCCATAGTAACTTCAATAGGCTGTAAAGTACGGTGAAGCAAGCTCTTGGGGTGTAGAGAGGGTTTTATGTTGATGTAGTAGGTATTTCCGGAGCATTATAGTACATATTCTACATCGCCCGGAGCAAGCTTTTTACAGAAGCTTATGTTCGATGGCATATAGCGTGAGGTCGGCATTGTTTTTCAGGTTCATTTTTACCATTATTCGGGCCCGGTAGGTACTCACCGTTGTCACGCTCAGAAAGATCTTTTCCGCGATTTCAGACACCGCTTTACCCGCCGACAACAGTTTAAAAACTTCAAACTCCCGGTCAGAAAGGTATTCGTGCGGCATTTTTGCAGCATCCCGATCCAGGGTCGCCGCCAGCTTTTCTGCAATGGAGGGCGTGATGTATTTTTTCCCCAACAGGAGCTGGTTGACCGCTCTGATCAGTTCATCCGGCGCCGATTCTTTGTTAAGGTATCCCGAAGCGCCGGCTTTTAAGACCCGGATGGCATATTGGTCTTCGGAATGAACGCTCAGCATCAGAAAGGGCAATTTGGGGTGGTCCAGCCGGACCTGCTGGAGTATTTCCAAACCGCTGCGCCCGGGCATAGAGATATCCGAGATTACTACATCCCATTGTTCCAGGATGGCTTTTTTCAACAAGTCTTCGGCGTTGGTTACTTCCTCAATGTGGGCGGACGGGAAGGCCTCAGACAAGATCTGCTTCAAACCCTTTCGAACTACGGAGTGGTCATCGGCGATGAGGAAACGGCGCATATGTTATGGATTTTATTTAGAGGTCGCTATAGGAACAGTGACAAATAAAGTGGTGCCTTTGCCGGGCTGGCTCTCCATCCTGAATTCTCCCCCCATCATCAGCGTTCTTTCTTTCATTCCAAGCAGGCCCAGTGTCTTCTTGTCACCGATGCTGTTGGAATCAAAACCTTTCCCATTGTCTTCAATTTCCAGTAAGATGAATTCATCCTCCTCCTCCAGGAGTGAGATTTGAATGTGGCTGGCTGCCGCATGTCGCGCTACGTTGGTCATGGACTCCTGGCAGATCCTGAAGAGCCCGATGGCCATTGCGGAAGAATGGTGGAATTCCTCTATGGAGGTTATAAATTCAGTGCTGATCCCCGACCGCCGCTCAAACTCCTGGCAATGCCATTCGATCGCGGCTACCAGGCCCAGATCGTCCAGGATGCTGGGCCGGAGGTCCGTTGCGATTCGCCGGACAGTCTTGATGGTGGTGTCCAGCAGATTCATGATGGTGATCGCTTTTTGATGCAGTTCGCTATCTTCGAGCGCCACTTTTCTTTTGCTCATCCAGGAGATGTCCATCTTTAACCCCGTGAGCTGCTGGCCCAGCTCATCGTGTATTTCCCTCGCGATACCCGCTCTTTCTTCTTCCCGCACATCCTGTAAGTGGGAGGCGAGCTGACGGATTTCCTGGTAAGACTGGCTCAGCAGTTTTTCTGCTTTTTTTCGTTCGGTAATATCGCTGTCGAGGGCGATATATTCGTAGGGCTCCCCTTTCGCATCGAGAAAGGGGATGATAGTCATGTCCACCCAATAGAGGACCCCGTCTTTGGCCCTATTGCGGATCTCTCCCTTCCATACCTGGCCCCTGGAGATGGTCTGCCACATATACCGAAAGAATGGGTTCGGATGATGCTCGGAAGAGATGATACGATGACTTTGACCGATCAGTTCAGCAGCCGAATACCCGGAGACACGGCAAAAGTTGGCGTTGACATATTTTATAACGCCTTTTTCGTCGGTAATGGAAACGATGGAAGACTGATCGAGGGCATATTTGTAATCGGTTATTTCCTTCTCTCGCTTCTTTTTTTCGGTAATATCCCTGATAAAGAGGGACAGACCGTCGGGAGAAGGGTACAGATGATTTTCCTGCCAGAGATCCAGGGGTGGATAATAGTCGATGTTGACGATATATCGTTGTTCGGTCATGGCTTTGTTAAAAGCCTGCCAGGTCTCGGAACCAACGGCATCGGGGAAAATATCCCAAACATATTTGCCGACGAGGGAGGCGGGTTCGCGATGGATCAGTTCGCCGGCTTTTTTGTTGAGGTAGGTGTAACAAAGATTCTTATCCAGCGCAATAAAGGCGTCGGTGATCCGCTCAAAGATGCCGGTGAGCTCGGCCGTCTTTTTCTTTACCTGCTCTTCTAACTCCTTATTAAAATGCTGCAATTGCAGCTCCATTTTTTTTCGTTCGGTAAAATCGCGGCAAACCATGACAATTCCGTCAGCTTGTTTATAGGCATTTTTGACGCGGGAAGCCGATAGCAAAACGGTAACCAGGTTCCCGGCCTTCGTCAGATAATAAACCTCTCCTTTCCAGTAACCGTCCCGGAGCAATTTTTCCTGAATGGATCGTATGATGTCTTTGTTCATCTGGACCCGCAGAATTTTGCCTGGCGACTGGCCTTTGACTTCCTCCAGGGAATAGCCAAAAAGCATTTCCGCCGCCTTGTTCCAGGTGCGGATCATAAAGGAGGAATCGGTAGAGAAAATGGCATCGCTGGCATCTTCCATCAACCGGGCGAGATAGGCAATCTGTTCTTCCGACCGCCGTCTTTCCGTGATATCCCGGGTTACTTTTGCAAAGCCCAGCATTTTGCCGTTTGGGTCCCGCAGGGCTGTAAAAACGACATTGGCCCAGAATAACGAGCCATCCTTACGGACCCGCTCACCTTCCTGCTCGAACCGGCCAAACTCCCTTGCCTGCAATAGGTTATAGTGCGGCTCGCCGCGTTTTATCTCGGCGGGGGTATAAAAGACCGACATATGCCGGCCGATGATCTCTTCTTTTTTATAGCCCTTTATCCGTTCCGCGCCATCGTTCCAACTGATGACCTGACCGGCGGGGTCCAGCATAAAGATGGCATAGTCTTTTACACTGCTGACGATAAGCCGGAATCGCTCTTCGCTTTCCTGTAATTTCTTTTCCGCCGCCAGTTTTTGTTGGTCCCATTTATTCAGCAGGCGGGTATTATACCAGATGACAACGCAAAAAGTCAAAATGATGCTGGAAATGAGTATTGCGACGCCGAATTCCGTGGTAATAAGTCCATGCCAGTAGGCCAATAACCTGAGATAGCCGAACAGAATGGGCAGCAGCACGACAAAGGGCAGCAGTGAACGGCCAACCACACTGCCAATATTGCTACCGGTCAGCTCTTTCATGATTCCACTGCCGGCCTGGGCGAGGAAGATAGCCATGGAAAGGAAGAGGAAGCAAACAGAGGTGTGCACGGACATCGGGATATAGGTAAAGGAACTATAAAAGGCCTGTACGCGGTACAGATATCCGATCAGGGAAAATAAACTTATTATGGCTGCCAGCAGCGCAAGGTATTGAGAAGGGGAGTGTCCGCTTTTTGTCATGCGGTTCAGCATCAGGAGGGACAGACCGGAAAGAATAAAGCAAAAAGCGGTCTGGATCGCCATTTCGTTGGGCTGGTTATCCCGTTGGTCCATTAGCAGCCTTTTTGTAAAAAGCAACTGATCGACCGGCTGATGCAGACCCGGGAGGGTGCCGGCCATTCTCAACAGACCGATCAGCAAAACGAGACCTGCCAGGATATTTCCCATGCTGATTTTCTTCGAAGCAAAGGGGGATCGGGAAAGGGAAAAGGAATGATTGGCGGAAAGTAGGAAAAAAGAGCAGGCGGCAAATAGAAAATTCAAGGCCGTCAGGGGGTTCATAGCCGTCAAATGGGGAAGGGGTCGCTTGAAGAAGTCAATATCCCAGGTCCATCCTGCCAGCACCAGTATTCCGACGGCAAGTATGAAAAGGACAAAATACTTCGACCAACGCAGCAAACGCATTTGCTGCCCGGAACCAGGTTCCGGGTTAACTAAGGAGTTGGACAATTGCATTCCAGTCAGGCTTTAAAAAGGGGCCCACTGCTCAGAGCGATAAACTATTTGGCTACAACAAGATGAAGGAAGGGTCTAAGTGCTTTATTCGAATACTAATATAGAGAATATTTATTTAGCCGTCCGTTTATTATTGTTAATGAAGTCGTTTATTGACTAATCCAACGGCTGGACTTTCAAATATACTACAAGCCTGCCGCAACCCTGACTACAGTCTAATCACAACACAATCTATAAGTTAACCCGCTGCAAAGCCGTTGCTTTGTGTCTATAATTCAATATCTAAAGAAAACTTTATGGAAACGAATACCCTGTTGAAGGTCTTTCTTGTCGACGACGAACCCTATTGCCTGCAACTCTATGGGCGATACCTGAATAACCTGGGGCTTACGCGGATCCAATACTTCAGCAAAAGCAGCGATTGTCTGGAACAACTCACCATCCGGCCTGACGTCATTTTCCTCGACTACAACATGGATAATCTGAACGGGATCGATATTCTGAAGAAGATCAAGCGATTCGATCCCAATATTCCTGTCATCTTCATTTCAGGCCAGGAAGAGATCAAGGTAGCCGTCAATGCACTCAAATACGGCGCTTTCGACTACCTCACCAAGGAGAACCTGGATGAGTCCAAAATGAAGCATTGCCTGGATAAGGTTTTGCAAATCAAGGAAATAATGGCCAAAAAGCATAAGCTGAGCCGGGTCAAAAAAATCCTTTCGGGAGCGGGTGTATTGTCGGCTGTATACTTTATTCAAAAACTGTTCTCCAATCCGTAGTCATGATCGCTGCAATAAATCGCGGAATCGTCAAATTGCTGATTCCGCTACTGCTTTTCTCCCTCCTGTCTTGCAGGACGCAAAACCTGTTCGAGGCAGGTCCCGCCAAAACGACTGTCGACGACAGCCTTTTTCGGGAAGGCGCCGACTCCTATGAGTACCGGATCCGGACCGACGACAAGGTCAATATCGGGATATGGAATAACGATGATATCAGCGTGGGCTCCGTCTACGGCATTTATAATTCCGGGGAAGGTTATGGCAAATGGCTGCTGGTCGATGCCAATGGCGAAATCGCGGTGCCCCGGATCGGCAACCTGAAAGTAGCAGGGCTTACGGTGCCGGAAATGAGAAAACTGCTTGTCGATTCGTTATCCCGAACAGTCAAATCGCCTGTCGTCGATATCAAGATCCTAAACAAAGACGTCACCGTGCTGGGGGAAGTGAAGGCGCCCGGGAAGATCCACCTCGAAAAAGAAAAAAATACGGTGGTCGACATTCTGGGATTAGCCGGCGACTTCGATCTGTATGGAAACAAGGCAAAAGTACAGGTGCTCCGCACGGTGAACGATACGGTGCGGACGATCACTCTTGACCTCACCCATGCGGATGGGCTTGCGGCAAATAATATCCTGATCCATCCCGGAGATATTATTTATGTGCCTTCCAAGAAAAGAAAGCAGTGGGATAAAACGGCCTCTTCCACGATCGTACCCGCCGCCTCTGCCATCACCGCCATCCTGCTGATCTTAAAAACCTTCTTCCCCACCTTCCCGTGAGCGATATAAAACATACCATCAATATGCTCAGGCCTTTTTACAGGGGCCTGCCTGTTATTTTACTGGCCATGATCCTTTCTGTAATAGCAGCCAAGGTCTATCTGCATTATGCCACGCCGAAATACGAAAGCGCCTCTTATATCAAGCTCGCCGACGCCGCGATCGGTATTCCGCATTCGACGCTTTACCGTGACCTGGATGTCTTCGCTACTTCCAGCAATATCCTGGCGGAAGTGGAAATGGTGAAATCGCAGGTGGTCATCGATCGCGCATTGAAACATCTCGATCTCGGTATCACGATTTTTCAGATCGGCGAGCTGCGGAAGCAGGAACTCTACGATCAAACTCCTTTCCGTATTATTGCCCGGCCAACAGACCAGCGAGGCTACGATAGCACCTATAAGATGCTGGTTTACCAGGATTCCCTGCTTGTCATCACCAGTCCGGGTAAAGTCAAATACAAGGGTAAGCTCAATCATCTCCTTTCAACCCCTTACCTCGATCTGATCGTCCGAAAAAACGATTCCTTGCTGGCCGTCAAACCGGATATCCAGGTCGTCGGCAAGTATGAGCTCATCGTCAATGCCCACCAGACGTTAAGGGACTATATCAAGCAAAAAATCGACGTGATGGAGACGGATAAAGAAGTTCCCGTCCTCCGGATCGCTTTTAAAACGGCCGTTGCTCAAAAATCCGCGGATATCGTCAACGAGATTTCAGAGGCCTATATCCGCGACTATATCGACGAAAAATATTCCGCGGCCGATACGACCGTGAATTTCCTGGACAAGGAAGTCAATAATTACAGTCAAAAGCTGATCACCGCGGAGAAAACAATGGAGAATTACAAACAGGATAAGGGAGTTATCAATATCAAGCAGGAAACCGAGACCAATATCCGGAGCCTGTCCGAGCTGAAGACCAAACTGGCCGGTCTTCAAATGGACCTGATTGCTATCGACAGCCTCAATCATTATATCCAGAATGGCAAGGCAGATTTTAACAAGCTGGCGCCCAATTTCCAAACCTTTAACGATTTGCTGTCGACGGAGATCATAAAAAAGGTAAAGTCTCTCCAGGAGGAGAAAAAGGATCTGCTGCTGAAATACACGCCGGAACATGAACAGGTACAGGCGGTGGATAATAAGCTAAACGATCTTTATGCCTATATGGAGGAAAGCATCAATAACACGCGGACCAATCTGCAACTCAAGTTTGTCGATCTTCAGAAGACCATCAGGGAAACCGAGGCCTCGATGGAAAGTTATCCGGAGAAGGACAGGATGATGACGGTGCTTGACCGGAATTTCAATCTCAATGATCAGATTTATCGCTTCCTCCGCGAGAAGAGAACGGACGCGGAAATTGCCCGTGCCGCCAATATTTCCTTTCACCGGATCATTACAATGGCGGAAGTACCCGTCCTGCCGGTGTTTCCCGTACCCATCCTCATGCTGGTATTGGGAGCCCTGCTGGGTTTGATTTTCGGGACCCTGGGCGTCTATGTCATCCACTTCATGAAGGGGAAAGTCAACAACGAAGTCAGTATCGAGCGGAACTCGGAAATCCCGGTTCAGGCCTGCATTCCTTATTTCAAAACAGCGGCACAGGCGGAAGTCGCTTTTCAGAAACTGGCGATCGACCTGCAGGTGAAGAAAAGCCTGGAAAAAGGGGCCATCCTGGCCATTACCTCTTTCGATAAAGGCGAAGGGAAGAGAACGGTTTCACTTGGTCTTGCGAAGGCCATCACCTCCTTGGGGAAGACCTGTGTTATTCTTGACGCCGATGGGACCCTGGAAGGGAAGGGAAGCTCCTTCCCGGATATCCAGCCTGCGTTTCGATGGGGAGAGCAATGGTTCCAGCCCGACAGGCTGGCGGGCATTATCCGCGAGCTGCAGGACAACTATGAACTGGTCATTTGTAAGACGGCGCCCTTGTCGAAAAATGCGTCGTCGCTTCTGTTATTGGCGCCCGCCACGATGACGCTTTTCATAATGGACAGCCGGATCACCAAGATGAAAAGAGTGGAAGAAGCGGGATTGCTGCAACAGGAATTAAGCCTGGACAATATTCATTTTCTCTTAAACCGGGAGGGATATACGCCGAGTCTGATCCGCCAGGTGTTTCGCAGGATCATGCGCATTTTTGGCAAAACCCGGGTCAAGCCGCCGATCGTATGAGTAAAAGATGGTCATATCAACCTGCAAAGGTATGGGTATTGGCTGACCAGGCGGTGGTCAGCGGCTCCTCTTTTGTCACCAATATTATGATAGCCCGGGCGCTGGGCGTAACCGGATTCGGTAAATTTTCGGTCCTGATCCTGGCACAGCTGTTCTTGCTAAGCATTCAGCAGGCGATTTCCACGGGCATTGCGCAGGTGATGATCGCGCGTTTTGATAAAGACGAGCGGCGGCAGTATATCCGCGGCGTTTTCTATGCCCAGGGGATATTTTTCTCCGGCCTCCTCTTTTTTAGTGTATTGGCAGCAATCCTGTTTCCCGCACTGCTGAAAGGATATTCCGGGATCTGGATACCGGCTGTCATAGGAACCCTGTTGTTCCTGGAGCAGGATTTCCTGCGGAAGACTTTATTGACGCTTGGACATGCGTTTAAGGCCTTTTCGATCGATGCGCTCACCAATCTGATTCAGCTGGGTTTGCTGGCGGTATTCATTCTATATGGACGTCTTACGCTGGTTAACGCCTGTTATATAATCGGGCTGACCTTCCTACCCTCGGTTGCGCTTGGCATCTGGTGGGTGCGGCCGGGATGGTTCTGCGCCAAGGCGGTGCGCCTCGCTTTCCATGTACACAAAGGGCAGGCCCGGTGGATGCTGATGTCGGCGTTGCTGCAGTGGTTTGCCGGCAATCTCTTTGTCGTTGCGGCCGGCTGGTGGCTTGGTTTAGCCGCACTGGGCGCCTTACGACTGGCGCAGTACATTTTCGGGCTGTTGAATGTGGTCCTGCAAGCCATCGAAAATTATGCTTTGCCGCAGGCATCGCGGATACAAGGGACCGTATCGGATTTCAACCGGTATTTGCTGAATCTCGGAAAGAAATCGATGATGCTGATCGGACCTGTGCTGATCCTGCTGATCATATTTGCAAAACCCCTGCTGGAATTCAGCGGCGGAAGGGAATACGCCGGTTATGCCTATGTCATGTATGGTCTGGCGGGGGCGTATGTGCTGATTGTAGTGGGGATTCCCGTTCGCATTGCCCTTCGGGTTCAGCTGTTGAACAGCCACTATTTCGCGGGTTATGTCCTGGCAGCCCTTTTCAGCCTCTTGACGGCGAGATGGCTGATCCTCAGATGGGATCTGGCGGGTGTATTATTGGGGTTGTTCACCACACAACTGATCGTACTCATCTATTGGTTTATCATTTTAAAGAGAAAAAACGGTATCGCATGGAAATCATCCACCTCATTTTAGGCAAAGCCAACCCGATGCGCATGAACGGCGTCAACAAAGTGGTCCACGAAATGGCCACCAACCAGGTATGGCAGGGATATCCCGTCGAAGTCTGGGGGATCACTTCCAGACCGGTGCATGATTATCCGGAACGCAATTTTACCACCCGGTTATTCCGATCCCGTAGAAACCCCTTCCGGGTCGATCCGGAACTAAAGCGGGCTCTGCTCGAAAAAAAGGGAAATATCGTTGTGCATATTCATGGCGCATTCCTGCCCGTATTCTATTCGGTCAGCTGCTTTCTACACTCGCAGCAGATTCCCTTCATTATTACACCGCACAGCACCTATAATAAAGTGATGATGAAAAAAAACGCGCTGTTAAAGAAACTCTATTTTAAATTTTTCGAAAAGCATTTGCTGGACAGGGCCTCCGTCATTCATCTGCTGGGTAAATCGGAACAGGAGGGCCTGGCTTCCATCTACCATAATAAGAAAACTCAATTGATCCCATATGGGTTCAGCCGGGAGGGCAACCCTTTACCTGTAGCAAAAGCGGACATATTTTCCATCGTTTATTGCGGCAGGATGGCCATTTTCCCAAAGGGTCTGGATATTCTCGTTGAGGGTTTCGCCCTTTTCAACCAGCAGCATCCGGGCACACGGCTGGTCCTGATCGGCGATGGCAGGGAAAAGGAGTCGCTGCGGGAACGTTGCCGGGGGCTTGGCATTTCCTCTTCCGTACTTTTCGCGGGCAGTCTGTTTGGTGAGGAAAAGATAAGGTTGCTTTGTGAATCGCATGTATTCGCTCATCCTTCCCGGACGGATGGATTACCCGCCACTATCCTTGAGGCGGCGGCCCTGGGCCTGCCCTGTGTCGTCTCGGATGCAACGAATATGGGCCGGTACATCGATTTGTTCGATGCGGGGTATACCATGAGAAGATTGGAGCCCGGGGAGTTTTGTAAAGGGCTGGAGGAAATGCATGCGCGTATCACGGTGGAGCACGAAGGAGGGGTGTTACAGCATAATGCCTGGCGAATGATCGACACGGCTTTCGACTGGTCATGGATACTGAGGGAGTTCGATTGCCTTTACCGGCAATCGCTGGTGAATGGCGGCATTACGGAAAAAGTCCGGAGGCAAAGTGTAAACCTGGCATGAAAAAACGGCAACACGATATTGACCACGCACGCTTTCTGAAAAGGATCAACCTTTTTCTTCTCGTTGTTTGTACCGGAATGATCAGCGGATATTTTGCCTGGACAGACGGTGAGACCTTTAATATGCTGTTCAAGCTCGTCACCCGTTTGATCATGACGGTTGCCGTGTATTTTGTTTACAGAAAGATCGTCGATCGCGGTGCCATTGGTTCTTTTAGCTGGCAAAATGAGCTATCGCCCCTGTTATATTACGTGTATCTGGCGCTGGGGTTGTTGTCTTTTTTATGGAGCACCGACATTGGTTATTCGGCCCTGCAATGGTTTATGGATATGGAAAGCCTGGTCTTCGCCTACTATTTTATTGCTTGTTTTCTCCTGCTGGATCAATATTTCCCCGGTCATCCCGTTCGGCTGTATAAGATACTGGGGCATGCCATTTTTATACTGATCAGTATTTTCGTACTCGGCTACTTTGTCAACCCCGGTGTCTTTATGCGGATGTCCCATGAAGGCGAGGAATACCGGCTTGGGGGTTTTATTATGAATCCCAATGAGTTGGGGATGCTGGCGGCGGTCGGGATCGCCTGTTATATTTTCTGCCTGTATGCGAAAGGGCGAAGGGTGCTGATTATGCTGCAGATCTTTATCCTATTATTTGCCGTGGTGCTGACCGGTTCCCGTTCGACTACCATCGGGGTACTGATCATCGCGTTTTTCCATATCAAACAGTCTTCCAACAAGCGGCTGAAGAATATGATGTATATCGGCGGGGCGATGGTCATACCTATCGCCATCAATACGATGATCGTCAAGTCCGCCGGTAATGGCGGCGCAGACGAGGTGATGAGCATGACCGGCCGTTTGCCTTTCTGGACGGCGCTAATTACGGAAGGATGGCCAAGGGAACCGCTGCTGGGCTTTGGCTTTCAGCGGATCAACTACACGACGTATTTTTCCGGCGTTCACACCTATACGGCCAGTATGGCCCATGATACGTTTATCCAGGTGCTGATGAATCTGGGCGCCATCGGATTCACCATTATGTTGTTTCAAATCTTTTTTACGATCCGCGGATTTGTCCGGTCGGCCAGCAAGGAAGTGAAGCTGATGAGCATCGGGATCACCATTCCGGTCTTTATCAATTCATTTACGGAATTCGGGATATTCGGCGAAACCAATTATGGTATTCTGCTTTATCAGATGCTGATCTTGTATGTCAGCATGAAAATAAATTCAAACCTAACCAAAACAGAAAGGCTATTTCTCCGGAAGCGAAGGCCGGAACTAGCTTTGTCTCAACGCCCATCATTATGAAAACAGTCATTCTATACCCCACGAAACGATATAAAACGAGCCGCTCCCGGCAGGTGATCGTCCGGCGATGGGACCACCAGCATGCTCCCAACTGGTTCACGGGTCTGAACGGATTGCGTTTCCTGGCGGCAGCCCTGGTGGTGGTCATGCATATCCATAACAATATGGGTATCTCCGGCCTTCCACAGTTGCCGGCTTTCCCGGTCCTCTTCAAGGGCCTTTATGCCGTATCGTTCTTTTTTGTGCTCAGCGGCTTCCTGATCACCTGGCTCCTGCTGCAGGAGCGGGAGCGCACCGGCAGCAACGGCATCAAAAAATTCTATCTGCGCCGGGTGTTCCGCATCTGGCCGCTATATTTTATTGCCATTGCAATGGGATGCCTTTTTTACTGGTACCTGGCCCCAGCCCTTCATCTGAGCTTCGAAAGCGGCTATCCGCATGGCCTTGCGCTGCTGTTGTACGCATTCTTTATGGCCAACCTGATGAACAGTCTTTATCATGTCGGGGGCATTCTGCACATTACCTGGTCGATAGCCGTCGAAGAACAGTTCTACCTGTTCTGGGCTCCGCTGGTCCGAAGCCTTCATCGCCGGCTGCCTGCGCTGATCGTAACAGTGACACTGTTGTCGCTGGTCCTGCACGTCACCAATACGCTGAATGTGTTTAACTTTTCAAAAGGCGTGCAGGGATTTATCAGTACGCTGCAATTCCACTATATGGGATTTGGGGCCGGCTGTGCCTGGCTGCTGTATAAATACGAATCACGGTTGCAAAACCTTGCGATATTCCGGAAAAAGTCGATTCAATTTTTTTTGCTGGGCCTGCTGGGGGCCTTTTTCTTCCTGTATAAAAGGAGCATGTGGGGGGAGATCATTGTTCCCCTTCCCCTGGCCTGTCTCTTCGGATGGCTGATCCTCAATGTCGCCGCCAACCCGAACCGGATTATTTCTTTGGATAACAAGCCGTTGAACTATCTGGGGAAGATCTCTTATGGGATCTACATGTATCATATGCCGGTTGTCTATGCCACTGCCTTTCTTTTCCAGCGGACACCGTTGATCTGCGCCCACCCCTGGCTATATTTCCCCGCGTATTTCGGTACAGTATTCCTCGTTACCTGCGGGATAGCCAGCGCCAGCTACTTTGGATTGGAACGTCCCTTATTAAACTATTCAAAACGATTTCAATAACCTATGTCAAAACCAACCATTTTATCATCCAGTCTGAACATCCTTTCGCAATTGATCTGCCCCGAAGGAACTGCGGTGATCATCTACGACCCGGGAAAGCTCCTTGTCCATGATGAATTCACCGATTTCACCCTCGAATTTTCGCATTCGGACCTCGCTCACCGGTTGGAGCCTGCAGCGCGGGCAACTACCTGTGTGTTCAATCTTTCGGAAGATGAACTGACGGTTCCTGTGCCAGGCTGGCTGATCGAATTTAACGGCGGGTATTCGTATCCGGGGATGGACAACCAGACCTGGAACATTATCAATAACCCGGATGGCAGTCCGCGCTGGCTATATCCTTCCGTGCTTCGCAAACCCAGGTTCCTGGCATTTTATAATTTTAACTACTGGAAGGCGAGGCTTTATAAATGTTTGATCAACGCGGCATACTTCCTGCGGATGCCGGCCCTGGTCCGGAGTGGATACATGGTCATACATCACCGGCAAGCCTTGCACGTAGAGACACTGATCGGTCGGTCCTGCGGTCGCGACCGGGATTATGCGGTTTTCACCGGAACGGCCGGTCCCAACCGGAAGGCGGTAGTCGCCGAAGCTTCCGGCGGACTGGTCCGCAGCTTCCTCAAGATCGCATTGAATGAACGATCGGCGGAAAATATCCGCAACGAATATAAATCCCTCTGCCTGATGTCCCATGTGCCCTTCTGTGGCGCCGTGATCCCAGGGGTCTGGAAAATAGACGAGCATACGATCCGGGTCACCAATGTAAAGCCGGCCGCTGAGCGAAAACAGCGCGGATTCGGCCCATCCCATTGCCGGTTCCTCCAGTGCCTTTTTGACAGCACCGCCGGGCAACAGCCCTATCGGGAAATGGAAGTTTTCCGGGAAACCGCCGAACGGCTGAACTGCCTGACGGCTCAGCCCCGCTTGCGGGAAACGGACGGGGCGTTGGAACTCTTTTATAAATTGAAGGAGTTGGAATCGCAGCTGCGGGACAGAAACCCGATGGTCTGGACCTCTGTTGCACATGGCGATTTTACGCCTTGGAACGTCTATTCCAGAGGCAAAACGCTCTTTGTATACGACTGGGAATTTTGCCGGCGGGGAATGCCCGCCCTTTTCGATCTTTTCCATTATGTCATCCAGGGTAAGGTATTTGCGGAAAACGCGTCGGCTACAGAACTAAAGGTGCAATTGGACGGTATGCTAAGCGGCCCGGTTCCCGAATTTTTCCTGAAGGCAAGGGGTTTGGATCCCATCCTTTGTCTGCAACTTTATTTGTTGTACAACGCCGCATATTATCTGGAGGTCTATTTGATGCAGGACAAACTGCATCGGGAAGCCTATCGGCTGTTCGCCGTCTGGAGCGAACTGATCGATGTGGCCTCGCCATTCCCCCGGCGAAGCGATTCGCCTGCGGGCTTATCGCAAAGAGCGGTCTTTATTTTATCTTTTTGGGGGTCCCTCAGGGAAAAGAAATACGTCGTTTTAAAGACAGCCGGCAAATCCGTCCAAAACCTTTCCCTGGAATCCGATCTCGATATCCTGATTCAGAAGACCGATCTGAAGAGGGCCCTGGATTGGATAAAGGATTACCCGGGCGTGAAGAAGCTCCGGTATACGCGGAAATCCTTTATGACCACCATACAGCTTTTTTTTAACGATAACAGTTTTTTGAGTATCGATCTGCTGACGGCCTTCCACCGGAAATCCCTTGAATATATTGACGCCCGGGAAATGCTGGATCACGCAGTGGAAGAAGATGGCATCAATATCTTGCCGCCTGCCTATGACTATCTTTATATCTACCTGTTCTATCAGCTGAACTTTGACGCCGTTCCTGCCAAGTACTCCAATTGTTTCAACCCCACACGAGAGGAGATCGAAACAACGACCCTTAAGCTCTTAAGCCGGAGGACGGGTATCCGGGCAAGACGGCTGGCAGATACTTTCGCCTGCTCAGCGGCCGGTCGGCGGAAATCGATCGGCTTTCTCCTTCAAAAACCGGCTAACGGGCTGTCCCTGCGACTGGTCCGGTGGCTTCGGTATGCGATGGATAGCCTGCGGGATCTGCTGCGGGCAAAGGGCATCATGCTGACGTTTAGCGGTGTGGATGGGGCGGGCAAAACGACCATTCTTGGCGAAGTTCGTGACCTGCTGGAGAAAAAATATCGGCGTAAGGTAGTGGTCCTCCGTCATCGCCCCTCCGTATTGCCCATCCTGAGCGCCTGGAAATACGGAAAAGAGGAGGCGGAAAAGAAGTGCGTCGAATCGTTGCCCAGGAAGGGGACCAACAGGAGCTTTTTTTCTTCCTTATTCCGGTTTGCCTATTATTATACCGACTTTCTGTTAGGGCAGCTGCTGATCTATGGTAAGTATATGCTGCGCGGTTATGTCGTGCTGTATGACCGCTATTATTTTGACTTTATCGTGGATGGCAAACGGAGCAATATTCTTCTCCCATCGGTATTTATCCGCCAACTCTATCGCTTCGTCTACAAACCTCAGCTCAACGTTTTTCTGTATGCGGCGCCCGACGTTATTCTTCGGCGGAAAAAAGAGCTCTCGGCTACCGATATCACGCAGCTAACCGATCGCTATAAGACCCTCTTTCACCGGCTGGGAAGCGAGCAAAAATATTTATGCATCGAAAATATGGACCGCAAGGTGACGATGGCCCGTATCGAGCAAGCCTTTATCCAACTAAACTAATCCCATGAAAACAATCTTAGCCTCTGTTTATGCTGTAAATCCATATAAGGGATCCGAGGATGGCACGGGATGGAACCTGGTACTGCAGATAGCCCGTTTCAACAAAGTTATTGCCGTAACGCGCGAAAACAACCGTCCCCATATCGAACGTTATTTCCGCGAGAACAGCGTACCCGGAGGAGAGAATATCCGGTTTGAATATTTTGATCTGCCCTATTGGATGCGGTTTTGGAAACGCGGCGGCAAAAACGCTTTACTGTATTATTATCTCTGGCAAATAGCGCTTCCTGGTTTTATCCGGAAAAAGAAGCTGGTCTTCGATGTTGTGCACAATCTTAATTTCCATAGCGACTGGACCCCCTCCTTTTTATGGCGGCTGAGGAAACCCTTTGTCTGGGGTCCGGTCGGCCATCACCCGCGGATCCCACGTTCCTTTATCGAATCCGTGTATGGCCGGAAAAAATGGTTGCTGGACTGGCTCCGGTGGCAGGCCAAGACATTGTTCTGGCGTCTGGACCCATTTCTCCTTCTGACAAAGAAAAAGGCCAAACGCATTATCGCCATCAATTCAGATGTGAATAAGCAGCTAAAGGTAAATCCGGGCAAACTGGTCCTCATGCCTGCCGTTGCCACTGACGACATGCAAGAGACCCGGCCGCCGGGCGCGGGTTTCCAGATCATTTCCGTGGGCCGGTTCGTTGCCCTGAAAGGGTTCGACATTACGATCCGGGCGTTCGCCTCCTTTCTGCTAAGATTGAGCGCGGCCGATCGGAACCGGGTAAAACTCGTGCTGGTTGGCAATGGTCCGGAGCTCGGTTTCCTGCAGTCATTGTGCAAGTCGGAAGGGGTCAGCCGTCAGGTGGAAATCATCCCCTGGATCGAAAGGGCTGCTATCCGGGCGTTGTATTCGGAATCGACATTGTTCTTTTTCCCTTCACATGAGGGGGCGGGAATGGTCGTTCCGGAAGCCCTAAGTTGTGGCCTGCCCGTGCTTTGTTTTGACAATGCCGGGCCCGGAGAGTTCGTCACCGCGGAATGCGGGATAAAGATCCCCTATCGAAACTATGACCTGGTCATTGAAGATTTTGCCGATGCGCTGGAGAAATTCTATCGGGATCCCGCCCTTCGGTCGAAGCTTGGAAGCGGTGCAAGGAAGCAATTCCTCGAACAGTTTCAATGGGATCAAAAAGGAAATATTTTAAAGACAATTTATGACCAGATCGCGTAAGACCATCGTATTCGTGCATTTGCTAAACGACTACAGCGGAAGTCCGCTGGTATTGTCGCATGTGATCGACGCTTTGCCGGATGCAGAATATAAAAAAATACTTTATACGTCAACGTCTTCCAAAGCGGGCTTTCTGTCAGGGCTAAATGCAGTAGAGACAAGGCATTTCCGATACCGCTGGAAGGCCAATGGCTGGCTGAGGTTGATGACTTTTTCGTGGAGCCAGGTATTGTTATTCTTTCAATTGTTGCGTCTGAGGCGAAAAGAGGTGGTGATCTATATCAATACACTGCTGCCTTTTGGCGCGGCGCTGGCGGGGAAGTTGATGGGGAAAAAAATAATTTATCATTTGCATGAGACGAGCATGAAGCCTCCCTTGCTCAAGTCCTTTTTACGATGGGTCGCCAATAATACAGCGGATAGCGTTATTTATGTCTCCCGGTATTTATTGGCCGCCGAAAAACTGCCCCGGCCATTCGGGTCGGTGGTTTACAACAGTCTTTCCGCTGTCTTCCTGGCCCGGGCGGCGAGAGAGCGGAGAATAGCACCCCCTTCCAGGCATTGCGTATTGATGCTTTGTTCGTTAAAGGAATACAAGGGCGTCGATGATTTCCTGGTCCTGGCGGGAATGTTGCCTTCGGCTGCTTTTGAACTGGTGCTGAATAGCTCCCGGGCGGAGATGGAGCGCTGGCTGACCGGCCGGAAAGTTCCGGTCAATTGTACGATCTACCCCACTCAATCCGATACGCACCCTTTTTATCAGCGGGCGACCATCGTGATCAATCTTTCACACACCGACAAGTGGGTGGAAACCTTTGGCATGACCATCCTCGAAGGGATGGCCTATGGCTTACCGGTCATCGTCCCCATGTCCGGCGGGGTCCGGGAACTGGTGGAAGAAGCTGTAAACGGGTTTTGCTGCGACTACCGGGAGTTGGAAAGGCTGACGGGGTATATCCAACTTCTTACGAACGATCCGGAAATGTACCGGCGCTTCAGCGAACAGGCGTTGATCAAATCGGAACTGTTTTCCGAATCGGTTTTCGCGACGGCGGTTCAGTCGATTGTAGCAGGAAAAGAGAAAAATATAACCACATTATTATGAATAAGAAGAAAATCGCAGTCATCGGTACGGTAGGTATTCCGGCAAAATACGGGGGGTTCGAGACCCTGGCTGAACATCTCGCCCGTCATATGGCGGAGGAATTCGAGCTGACGGTCTATTGCACCAAAAAGAAATACCCGCCGGGGCAGCGGCCAAAAAAACATCTTGGCGCGAGGCTGATCTATCTGCCGATAGACGCCAATGGCGTCTGGAGCATCTTGTATGATTGCTGGTCGATCCTGCATGCGCTTTTTTATGCCGATGTGCTGCTGGTGCTGGGTGTTTCAGGCGGTGTCCTGCTGCCCTTCATACGCCGCTGCACCCGCAAGAAGATCATCGTCTCCATCGACGGGATCGAGTGGAAGCGGGATAAATGGATCAGACCCGCGAAATGGTATTTATGGTGGGCGGAAAAGACGGCGGTGAAGTATTCGCATGCCGATATCTCCGATAACGAGTCCATCCAGGATTATACCGCTTATCGCTACAAGACCCTCAGCAATATCATTGAGTACGGCGCCGACCATACCATAAAAGTGACTGCATCAACCGCGGACACCGACACATATCCGTTTTTATCCGCTCCCTATGCCTTCAAGGTATGCCGGATCGAGCCGGAGAATAATATCCATATCGTGCTGGAAGCGTTTTCGCGGATGAAAGGGCTGCCGCTGGTCATGATCGGCAACTGGAACAACAGCGAGTATGGAAAATCCCTGCGCCGGGAATATGGGGAAACGGATGGAATTATGCTGATGGACCCGATATACGATCAGGCAAAGCTCGACCTGATCAGAGGTAATGCTGCGCTATATATACACGGGCACAGCGCAGGGGGGACCAATCCTTCGCTGGTCGAGGCCATGTACCTTGGCCTGCCGGTCATCGCCTTTCATGTCTCCTATAATAAGACGACGACCGAACATAAAGCCTGGTATTTCTCTTCTGTGGAGGAGCTGATGCAGCTCGTGACGGGTGCGAGCCCGGCCGATCTCCGGCTAAAGGCGGCGCAAATGAAAGAAATCGCCGACAGGCGGTACACCTGGGCTGTCATTGCCCGAAAATATACTTTTCTGGTGCACCAGGTCCTTGAGACCGAAAGAAAAGTCACCGTAAAACCCGATGCCAGTAACCTCACGACGAAAGAGCTTTTAGGTCTGGGTATGGGTCATCTGATCGATCCTTCTTATTTCTATGAAAAACGATAACACATGAATACTATTTATTTACAAATGGCAGTCGGATCGGTGGTGGCCCTGTTGTTCTCGTTGCTATTGATCCCCGGCATTATTGCGCTTAGTCATAAATTAAATCTGGTGGATATACCAAATGCGCGTAAAGTCCACAAAAATCCAATTTCACGCCTGGGTGGGATCGCCATTTTCTTTAGCGCGCTCGCCGGGATCGTGATCAGCCGCGAAGGGATGGAGGCGTTCAGGATGTGGCCGGTCCTTTTTTCATCGGTTGGTTTACTGTTCCTGGTCGGCGTGAGAGACGATCTCAAGGAGATCAGTGCAAAGCTTCGCTTCGCCATCCAGATCTGCCTGGCGGTCTCGCTGGCCTCAGCCGGTATCCGGCTCACTTCTCTTTATGGGATGATCGGCATTCACGAATTGGGAATCTTCTGGCAATATGCGATCACCGTTCTGATCATCGTGGGCGCTACAAACGCATTCAACCTGATCGACGGAGTAGATGGGCTGGCCGGCGGGCTCGCCCTTATCGGGTTGCTCGTCCTTGCTGGTTTGTCGTTTCAGTTGAGGCTTTATCCACTGGTCATCTTATTGGTAGCTTTTGCCGGCGCTTTGGTAGGATTTCTCAAAAATAATATCAGTCCGGCCAAAATATTTATGGGTGATGGCGGCTCATTGGTGCTTGGTTTCCTGATGAGTTCGGTCGGCATCCTGCTGATAGAAAAAGCAAATGCGGCCCCTCAGCTGCTACTGCCGTCCAAAGCAGCGATCCTGGTCACCGCGATCCTGGTCATTCCGGTCTTCGACACCTGGAGGGTATTTGCCTCGCGGACCAGAAAAGGGATCTCTCCATTCAAGGCGGATAAGACACATATCCATCATCTGTTCCTTATTGCCGGTCTCAATCATCGGAAAACGTCCTTGTCTTTGTATTGTTTTGAAATCCTGCTGATCCTCCTGGCCCTTTTTCTTTCCAATTCGACGGGGGTATCTATTGTCATTTTACTAATGGTTGCCATGTTTCATGGAATGACCGTCATTTTGCGGATAAACCAGGAAATGGAAAAATGGCTGGCTATCATAAAAAAAATGGAGTTGGAATAACAAAAAGTTAACCGCCGAAAAGAACCAGACCATGACGATCACGACTTTCCATGAAAAGTAAAATCAGCGAATATGAGCTTTAATAAATTACTAGAAAGGCAATTGCAAAAACATCTTCCGGACGCCAGTCCCGGTGCTGATGCGCTCACCGGCCCCGACAGAGAGGGTTTTGTCCGCTTCATCAATGCCGTCAATAATTCTTATAACGCCTTTGAAAAAGATCTGGCTTTATCGGCCCGGGCTTTTCACATCAGCGAACAGGACTTCAAGGCGATCAACGAACAACTGACCGAGGAAATCAATATCCGGAAGATAGGCATTAAGAACTTGAAGGAAGCCATCAGCAGCCTTGACGATTCTGTCGAATGGGTAGCGGACGAGGCTGGCGATGAAAATAACCTGATTCAGACGCTGACCTATCTGAAGGATCAGATTGCAAAACGTAAGAAAGTCGAGACGGATCTTAAGCAATCCGAATATCGCCTTTCAGCTACGGCAAACCGGCTGACCCAGCTGATATCCAATCTTAATAATGGCATCCTGGTGGAAGACGAGAACCGGAAGATCATCCTGGCCAACCAGCTGTTCTGCGATATGTTCGGCATTCCGGCGCCACCGGATCAGCTGACGGGGAGGGATTGCTCAGGCTCGGCCGAGCAAAGCAAATTCCTGTGCAAGGACCCGATTGCCTTTGTAGCCCGGATCGATGAATTGCTTGCCCATAAGCAGCTGGTGACGGGCGATGAGCTGGAATTGGTCGACGGCAGGGTGTTGGTCCGGGATTATGTGCCGATCTTTATCGAAGAGGATTATAAAGGGCATTTGTGGAAATACAAGGATATAACGGAAGAAAAACATCATCAGAAAGAGTTGCAACGTCTGGCCCTGGTGGCCAGCGCTAACGAAAACGGCGTCACCTTTTGTCGCCCCGATGGTGTTGTCTTCTGGGCGAATGAAGGCTTCCTGAAGCTGACGGGATATACCCTGGAAGACCTGGGCAAAAAGACGGCGGTCGAGCTCTGCAAAGGGCCGTTGAGCGATCGCGCCCTTCTCCGGGAAATGGTGGACGATTTTATGAACGGGCGGAATTTTGACGTCGAAGTCATCCATTACCGGAAGGACGGAACCTGGTTCTGGGGAAGGGCAAAGGGACAGGCGATACTGGACGCAACGGGAAAGCTGGAGCAGTATTTCGCCATCATCGAAGACATTACCGAGCGAAAGCAGGTGGAAGCCGCGTTGATCGAGGCCCGGGAATCGGCCGTGGAATCTTCCCAGGCCAAAGAGATCTTCCTCGCCAATATGAGCCATGAGATCCGTACGCCGATGAATGCCATCCTGGGCATGAGCCGGCAGTTGCAAAAGACCGAGCTGTCGGGCAAGCAACGGAGCTTCCTGGACACGATCCATTCTGCGGCGGAAAACCTTCTGGTGATCATCAACGATATCCTCGATATTTCGAAAATAGAGGCGGGAAAGCTGACTCTGGAAAAGATCGGCTTCCGGATGCAGGATGTCATTATGCGAATAAAAAAAGTGATGCTGCACAAAGCCGAAGAAAAGGGATTGAGACTTTCCGTTTCCATCGGGGAGGAGGTGTCACCGTTTTTATTGGGTGATCCTTACCGCCTGAACCAGGTATTGCTAAACCTGGTCAGCAATGCGATAAAATTTACCGAACAGGGGGAAGTTACCATTGACTGCCAGTCAGGGGAAAGAAGCGGGCGACGGCAGACGATCTCGCTAAAGGTCACCGATACCGGAATCGGGATGGATAAAGGATTTACCCAGCATTTGTTTCAAAAATTTTCACAGGAAGATAAAACGATTGCCAGAAAATATGGGGGCACAGGTCTGGGCATGAGCATCAGCAAGCAGCTGGTCGAGCTGATGGATGGGCATATCCAGGTATTCAGTGAAAAGGGGAAGGGTACCGAGATCATCCTCTTTATCCCGTTCGACATCGGCCGCGAAGAAGATTTGCCTGCCCGCGAGGAGTCGCCGGCGGATGCGGTGATATTAAAAGACAAGCGGATCTTATTGGTAGAGGACAACGAAATGAACCGGTTTTTAGCCAATACTGTGCTGAGCAATTATGGTGCGGTCGTTTCTGAAGCCGTCAACGGCATGGAGGCGGTGGAAGCGGTGAAAAATCATCCCTATGACATCGTGCTGATGGATGTACAGATGCCCGTGATGGATGGCCGGGAAGCCACCAGACTCATCCGAAAGGACCTTGACAAAAAAATCCCGATCATCGCATTGACGGCCAATGCCATCAAGGGGGAAATGGATATTTGCCTGGCTGCAGGAATGAGTGATTATGTATCGAAGCCTTTTGAGGAGGACGATCTTATCAAAAAGATCTGTCACTGGTTGGGTAAAGATCTCCCGACTGTGGTCAAACCAAAAAATGAGGTTGCGGAAACGCAGTTATACAGCCTTACGCAATTGGAAGCGGCCGGGCGGGGTGATGAGGCATTCATGCAGGAAATGCTGCAACTGGTCGTCGGGCAGATCCCTGCGGACGTGGTCGAAATAAGGGCTGCGTATGTTAGCAGACATTTTGATACGATCAGGACAATCGCGCATCGGATAAAACCGGTGCTGGGCAATCTTGGTATTCATGTGCTGAAAGACGAGATCAGGGAAATGGAATCTCTGGCGACCGAAAATAAACCTTCCCCGCGCCTGGAAAACCTGATCGTTCATCTGGAAGAGGTGGCGTCGAAGGTGATTTCGGATATAAGAATCACGCGTAAAATTTCATAAGCATACCCCGTCCGCACGAGCTAACCATTTATCAAGATGGTTAGCTTTTTTTTGTGGTATTCGCCGGCAGTTTGGATTCTCCGGTTCGCTTTAGTGGGATCGGAGGGTGAATTCAAGGCCTTCGGCCACATCCCCATTTTTGTTGGCTGCAATTTTAAAGGGCAAAGTCCAGGGCCCGCAGCTCATATGCAACTTTTCCAGTTGCCCGGAACTAACCTGGGCGATATATGCACCGGGCGCCAGGCCGGTAAAATCGAAGGAGCCATCGGTTTCTGTGGTGGCTTGACCCGCCGGGGATAAATCAGGGTGATAAAAGCAGACAACAATGCGGCCCAACGGCTTCCGGCTACTGTCTTCCTTCAGGTAGACCATTCCGGTCACCTCACCGAAAATATCGACCGGAATCTCCAACACTTTAAACTGGTTTGGGTCGATGACAACACGGATCGTTTTGTTGCGTATTTCCCATGCAATACTTTCAAAAGAGGCGTCGAGATGGAGGATATAACTGGCATAGGCCTCTAACCCGCTCACCCGGATGGTCGTGTCGGCGGAATTATTCTGGATAATACCGCCGTTGATTCGAATAATCACTCCGGATACCCGCGGCTCACCAGGATCCCGCCTTCCATTGCCGTTAAGATCGAGATAGGGTTCGATCAGTAGACCGCCTTTGCCGACAGCGCTGTGGTTATCATAGCCCACGTATTTCGTTCGGTCATCATATATCACACTTCCGGCGGCCGACTGCACCATGGCGACTGCGTCACCGACCCGCGTAAATGACATCGTTGACAAGGCAAAGGAAAAATTGTAACGCAGTCCGATTCCGATGCTGGTAAAATTGCTTTTGATATTTTTCTCGTAATAGACATTGAAGAACCCCCTGGAGGTAAAGTATTTGCCCATTTCAGCTCTCAGGTCGCTGATCCTGCGCTGGCTATATTCGTATTGGACCTGGGGGGTCAGGATGATCCCTGCAGGCAGGCGAAAAGCCATGGAAAGACTGCTGTAAACATAGGGCGCGGATTGTTGGGTAAACCAGGCATAGGTGGTTAAATTGGTATTCACATGAAAAAAGACGCCTGACAGCAGTCCTTCTCCGGTGGTATATTTTGAAGCCGGTGTCAGTTCTTTTGAACCCGGTGACAGTTCTGCGGAGGGGAGGATGGCCTGATAAAGTGACAGCCTCGAAAACAACGTGAACTTCCGGCTGCGGAATGGAAAGGATACGACCGCCTTGCGTTCCTCCAGGTAGGAATTATTGATCGCCTCCTGGCCTCTCGTGTACCGGATATAGTCCACCTCAAGCTGAAGATCGGATGGCCCGTGATAGCTGGCCACTAATTTTGCCCTTACTCCCAGGGCATATTCACCCGAAAGGAGGAGATTGGAACTCAGCCGGAGGGAGGCATTTACAAAAGGAATATTTCTGCCATTGGCGATGGAAGAAAGATATTCTTCACCGGCGCCGACCGTCAGTCGTTCGCCCAGGCCATAATTGCAGCTGACGCGGCCGAACCGACTGTTCAGGCTATCCTGGACGATGCCGGCGCTGGCGGTATATTCGAATTCGCCGACGGGAAGAAAATTAAAAGGTATCTGGATATTCTGTTCGTGGGAAAGTTCTTCGCCCCATGGACCGTAAAAGCGGAGCTTCAGCAGTGAATTACCATAGACCAAAGGCACCTTGAACGTGTACAAACCGGCGGTGGGCGCTTTTGCATAATTCACCAGCGTGTTGTTCATATAGAGCTCCACCACCCAGTTAGCCTCTGAATAATACGTCAGCGTGTAGGTGCCGAAGGATCGCCTGTATACGGTCGGAGCATTGGTAAACTGCATACCTATAACCGGTGCGTAGATAGAGGCGATGGAAGGCGTATAGATTTTACCGGCCGTCACCTGTCTTAACCCCGGATTGTCATTGTCCACATAGCGCCATTGGAAGAATTGCTGGCTACCGGTAAATGGAGCATGGCTGTCGTAATTAAGGGCCAGATTCGTTTCCCCGCCCGCCACGACGCCACCCAACGCCAGGTACAACCGGTTATCGTCCTGTTCCGGCAATCCTTGTTGTGATGCCTGTGTGGCCACTACGCCCCAATCGGCCATGCCCAACCGGAAGAGCGGATAGCTGCGCCCAATGGTCGTGTCAACTTTTGCGTCTCCTCTGAGCCGGTTTAAGTTATTGCGTATTTCTTCCTGCCTTATCTCCCGGATGACCGGCAAATCGAGGCTGGTCGTCAGGAGTACCGAAAGGGTACGAAAATTGAATTTGCAGTTCAGACCAAAAACGAGACCGAAATAGTCTACCCTGAGATACAGATCGGTTGCAGTCCGGATAATGGCATTCGGCGCCAGTTCGAATTTTCGCCCCTGGTAAATGATCTGGTTATGTAACGGATCTATCAGGAAAGTTGCCTGCTGAAGGATAAAAAAGCCGGTTATGGAATCCATTCCGGGGGAAACCGTATTTTTTATTTTCAAATAATCCAACACGTCGGAGACAGCCAGGTAGGCAATATCGTTACGAATGGCGGCGGGTATTTGTATACCGCCCACGCCCTGGACATTCATGAGAACCAGGATCTCTTCATAAGGGGGTACGGGTTCTCCGCCGGCAAAGCTGCGCCGGGGGACAAACAGGGTCAACAGCATATATACCGCTACCAGCAGGTGACCGGGTATTCGCCGGAACTTTTTGCATTTCAGAGGATATGGAGGCTGGTCTGTCATAAGGACTTCAAATACAATTTATTGGCTTACTGTTGAATAAATGTTACCGAAAAAGTGCCGCTATAGGAACCTGAGGGATTCGCGAGCGGGTTGCTGACCGAAAGCGTCCCGCCGATCCACACCTGTGTCCGGCTTGGTGAGACAATCGTGGTAGTGAAGGACGATCCCGTACTGGCGGCCCCCAGGTGGACGGTTATCGAACCCCCGTTACTTCCGGTAAGAGTCGCATCAGGTCCATTCATGATAGATACTACCGTCCCGACATTGGCATCGATTTCGAAAAGGGCCGGTGAGTATGGATAGCCCAGGTTGGCCAGTATCAGGCTCCCGGTTGCAGTACGCGATCCATCCGGATACAGGATGACCGTGCCGCCGGAGGGGCCCTGGAAGAAGGCGCCGAAAATCATTCCCTGTGCAGGATTCGCGTAAACAGCGATGGGCCTGGGCGGTGGCGGTTGCGCCTTCGCCGCCAGGGAGAAAATGAAAAAGGTCGCAATTATAGGACAGACATATTTTATCATCGGTTACCTATTAAGACTTTTTTGGTTTGTGTCCCTTCCGGTGTGGAAAGGCTCACCAGGTAGATGCCAGTTGCAAAATTCGAATGGAAGGGCTGGTAAGTACTCCCGTCGATCTCCCCTCGCAGGATGAGTTGTCCCTGCATGTCGAACACCCGGACCTCACCCTTTTCGCCGGGATTGAGGTTGCCATTCACAAAGAGTGTCCCGCCGGCACTGTACGCCTGGAAGGGGCCATTGGGAGGAGTACCGGGAGAGCCGCCCTGCGCAGGTTCTTTTGTGCTAAAATTCAGAAAGAACCGATTCTTATATTCCCCGCTGGCCAGGTACAGGCGATAAGGCGGAGCATTCAGCAGGTCCTGCTTAATTCCGGTTTTCGTATCGGACAGGTAAACATAGAGGCCAATGGGCATGTTCTCTATGTCTGAAGCCTTGAAGCTGATCCATCCATCCTGCGCCGTGGTAAGGCCAAGGGGCACTCTCTCGACGCTGTCGAAGGTATCGGGTAATGCATAGATGGAAAGTCTGGCCGTATCCGTTGCGATAGCGTAAAGATTCGGTACCCCTGTATGTGTGTTCATTAATTTCAGGGCGTCCAGGTTCCCGTCGAATGCGCCGTCAACGCCTGCTTTAAAATAAAAGGCGGCGGGATCTCCTTCGGGGCCTTCATCGTAGAAGCCGGCACTAAGCCGGATGAAGGGCGATGGCGCCTGTGGCACGGTATAGCCGAAAAAAACCGTAGTTAGATTCAGGTTCCTGGCCGTATTGTTGACAGCTAGCAGGCCGGCTACCGGGAATGTACCGTTTGACACATGAACAAAAAAACCCTGCATCGCCGCAATGATATTACCGGCGATGCCATTGCTGGAAACGCCGTTTACATAGCTGCTATAGGTGCCGGTGTACTGGTTGACGGTGCCGTTTGAAAAGAAATAAATGGCGTTGTCGACATTGGTTTTGGTCCAGCCGCCCACCGCATTCCAATCGACCGGCGAAGGATAGGGATTTCCCACCAGGTTGAATCCCTGGGTATAAGGCATGTTATGATTATATAGCGCGCCCGTGGAAATCGTGTGGTTGCTGACGACACCCCGCAGAGACACCGTCAGGGGTGCCGGTGAAGTCCCGAAGTTTACGGCATAGCCTGCCAGGGGAGTCAGCAAACCCGATGGGTTCGTGTAGTTGACCCAGCCGGCGGATGACAGGCTTTCATTGAAGCTATAGACATCGGGAAAGGAGGTCGCCAGGTTTATTTCCGAGGAGAAATCATTGACCGTGTCGCCGATAAAAGGAGAGCTAAAATATTTATAGCCAAATCCGGTTGGGAGATAGCGTTGCATGATCAGCTTGCCGATCACTTCGCCGGTTCCGCTGCCGCTTACCAACGCCGTTTGCGCGGCGGTAGACAGCAGGGTCAGGTTTCCGTTGGCATTTAGCGTGTCATTGCTGAGGACGATACCCTGGACCATTTGTCCCGCGGAAATTATACCAGTATTGCTCCCTGCCGCAATCGTGAGGTTGTTGAACTGGGTGGCCGATGTTCCGCCCAGGGTCTGTACGGCGCCGGCGAAAATAAGTGTGCCGCCGTTATGGGTAAAGGAGCCATTATTGACCCAATTGGCAGTAACGACGATATTTCCGTTGTTGGCAATCATATAGCCGCCGGACGGAATGATGAGTCCCTGTGCAGACGCGGGTCGCATGACCGGCAAGAGTAAGAGAATACAAAATATTTTTTTAAGTAGGGTTGGCTTCATCGGGTAACTTTTATGCCACTTGTGGCAGTGAATGTCACCGTCGTTCCTGCGCTGGGGATACCGCTGGTGACCGTCGTACCGTTGATCTTCAGCGTCGGTGCGAAGAGGACAAGCCCGGTCCAGCTCACCGCTTGCCAGGTGAATCCAGTGCTTGTTCCGGTGAGCACGATATTGACGGTTTTGCCCGTCATCCCCGGCGATGCCGGTAATGTAATCAATCCCGAGGCGGCCGATGTCGGTGTGGAGCTGGCATTAAGGGCGATATTCCAGGTGGCGGACGATGGTACGGCGGTAGTAAAGGCAACGGTGCCTGCATTAACCGTAGTTATGCCCGAATAAGTATTCGTTCCGCTTAAGGTCAGGGTGCCGGTTCCAACTTTTGTGAATGCAAAGACGGGAGTACCGCTTCCCAAGGGGTTGTCCACCATGGAGCCCGCATAAGTGGTACTGGTATTCAGCGCGCCAACCTGCAGAGTTTTGATCCCGGAGCCGCTAAAGGCGCCAAGGTTGGTAGCGGAATTTGTTCCGGACAGGCTTCCCAACTGAACGGTGGGTGTTGCTGCAGCCGCCGTTTCAATAACGCCGAACGATCCACTGAGGTTCCAGGAGGCTGCCGCACTGCCGGTAATTGCCGCGTTACCGACTCCCCCATTATCCGACCACATTACACCACGGGTGATGGAGGGCTCGGAAAAATTGCCGGTAAAGCCGCTGTTGTCCCCATAGAGCCTCATGGTCTGGGTCCCCGCGTTGATGATACTCAGGGTTCCGGGTCCGGAAATGGTCCCGGAAAGGTTGATATTTCCCGTGATGTCGGCCGAAAGGGTAGCTCCGGAAAGGATAGAGATGGGCGTACTCAGCGTGACGACAGTCGAATTTGCGATCCCATTGGCCAGTACCAATGTCCCGGAATTCACGGTAGTGGCGCCCGTATAAGTTGTAGCGGCATCTATGGTTACTATTTTGGCTCCCGCCAAGGTCAGACCCGAAGTTCCCGCCATTGTGCTGTTGATCGTCGCAGTGTCGTTGGCAGTGATCAGGCCGGAGGTATTGGTGATGGTGCCCCCTGTCAACGTGAAGTTCCCGCTGGCGGAGGGATTGAATACAAGGGATTGCACTGTTTGCGTGCCTGACACCGTCACCGTGCCGGCCGCCCCGGTCCCGGAATTGCCGCCGAAAATGGCTGTGGCGCCGGGTCTCCACGGCAGATCGGTGATCCCTATGTTGAAAGTCCAGGTATTGTTAGTGTTATTCCATGCCCCGCTGCCGTTATCGATGCGGTTATTACCCGTCGTATTGTCCCAGGTAAAGGCTGATGAAGACCCGTTCAGGGCCCAGAACATCTTTTGTTCGTTCTGTGCCATCGCCGGCAGGAAACAAAATACAACAGGAAATATATTGAATAGTTTGTACATTTTTATTTTATCCTTAATTGTAGTTATACCCTACTGTCCAGTAATAATTGGTGCCGTCGTAAAAATAGCTGAGGACATCCGTCGCGCCGGCTGTCGTCGTCAAGGCAACAACTCCTCCTCCGCCATTGATAACTTTTGAACCGCCGGGCAGCGTGAGGGTCCTCGACCCGGTGGCATCCTGTGTGACCCTGACCAGGCCATACATCCCGGCCACCGCGTTAGTGATGGCTAAAGTGGCATTGGCGGTGAGGGTGACCGCTGCCGTTGCGCCCTTGGTCTGATCCCAGGTTGTAGTAGTCCCGAAAGTTAGCGTTTGGAAGGTGGAGGTATAAGCAGGCGCGTTGACGGTGCTGTCGAAATTTCCTCTGCCATGGACATCCACCTTGTAGGCGGGGCTGGTCTTGCCGACCCCTACATTCCCGGACCCGTCGATCCTCATCCGTTCATTGGTGGATTGAGTAGTGCCGCCTGTCATGAATACCAGGGCTTTGGCGGCGGTGGCAGTCCCGATCAGCAAATTATTGCCTGTTGTGTAAAGATACGCGTCGTCGGCAGCGCCCATTGAGCCGCTGCTGTTGGTGCTGCTGTTAATGCCTAAATCCACATAGTTGACGGTCTCGGTGCCGTTGTCGGCCGTGGCGACCACATCGGAAGAGGCGTTGACCCCATTAGACAGATTCTGAATATTCAATTGCAGATAGTTGTTGATCGTTCCGCGGCCAATGATCGCGTTGTAAGAATTTGTAGTGCCGGCATCCACAAGCAATTTCTCCTGGTAGGTACCCGCCGTGAAACCGGGTGAATTACCGATACCCAAATTGCCGAGGCTGTCCAACACCAGTCCCTGCACAGCATTTGTCTTGAAACGCAGGCTTTTCAGATCGGTCGTTCCGAGGAAATTGGTCCCCGAATTGGTTCCGGTATTTCCGGTAAGCGACCAGACCGTGCCGGCCAGGGAAGACAGGGAAAGTTTTCGCACCGTCCCGGAGGCGATGGTCAGCATACTATCCGAAAGGGCGCCGGTCTGGACGCCCATCAACGTCAATGGATTGGTGGTGCTTACCACATGCAGTGCGGTCGCCGGAGCCGTTGTCCCGATGCCCATGAACCCCGTCGCACCGTCGATGCGCATTCTTTCGTTGGTCGATTGGGTGGTGCCGCCTGTCATGAATACCAATGCTTTCGCCACAGTGGCCGTGCCAATCAGGAAATTATTTCCTGTCGTATAAAGATAGGCGTCGTCGGAGGCGCCCATTACATTTTGCGTGTTTGTACTGCTATTGATACCCAGGTCCACATAGTTCACGGTCTCTGTGCCGTTGTCCGCCGTTGCGACCACATCGGAGGAGGCGGTATTCCCGTTGGACTTGTTTTGGATATTCAATTGAAAGTAATTGTTGAGCGTGCCCCTCGCAACGATCGCATTGTAGGAACTGGTAGTTCCTGCATCGACCAGGAATTTCTCCTGGTAGGTTCCGGCGGTAAAGCCGGGAGATGTTCCGACGCCCAGATTGCCGAGGCTATCTAGCAGCATACCCTGGAGGGAGTTCGTCTGGAATCGTAAGCTTTTCAGATCTGTCGTTCCCAAAAAGTTGGTTGGATAACCGGTGCCCGAATTGCCGGTTAGCGACCAGGAAGCACCGCCTGCTGTCAGCGAAGTCCAGGCCGAGTTCGTATAATAGTAAAAGCCCTTCACCCCATCGATTTGGTAAACCAGCAGGCCTTCCGCCGGGCTTGAGATGGCAACCCGCTGCGCTGTGGTCATGCGGGGTGCGAGAAATCCTTTTGAAACCGAATACACATCCAGTACGGAAGACGCTTGTCCCGTTACGTAAGCACTGTTATCGGTGACGACAACAGTTTGTGCGAAACTTCGGGTAGTTAAGAAAACAAAAGCAAACAAAATGACGGCCGTTCTCAATTTCATATGGTTGGTTTTTAAATCAGCGTAATTGCAGATCCGCCCCGGCAATCCTTACGGGATGAAGGTCTTCTCCTGTAGAGTATTCGACACTAAGTCGTCCGGAGTGATAATTGATCTCGCTCTTTGTATCCAGGGTGAGCCGGAACCTCCGGGCTGTGTTGGGCGTGTAGACGGCAATCCCTCTTGCGGTACCTGCCGGAGTCGTCTTTCCGCTGACAGAAGTGTAATAAACTGAAATATCACCATAGACGGACATATTCCCCGTCCGGCGAAAGGTCATGTCCAGGATGGGAACCGTGTCGTCCACCATTTGTACGGACAGATCGGAAAGTCGCACCTGGGTGGCGGCTGTTCCGATCCGTATGATGACCGGGATGGATATTCCGAAAACCGGAATTAACCGGATGGAGATACCGGAGTCTGTTGCAGGCCCTTCTTCGCCCAGGGGCGAATTGTCGGGGATTGCCCTGAAATACAAATGAGACCGATACTCTCCCGGCATCAGTTCATTTATTTTCGTCAACTGTATCTTTACCACCTGGGACTCTCCCGGACCCAGGGTGACACTGTGCGGAAAGAATCGAAGAAACCTATCGGCAAACCTTTCTCCGGAATCAGGCTGGCTGATCTCTTCAAATCCACCGTCTTCCTTCATCCGGACATGCATAAGGGAAATAACGTAGCGCGCCGTATCCTTTCCTATATTGGCCAGGTTCAGTTCCTCATATCTTTTCGGTCCTTCAAAGATCACCCTTCGCGGCAACAACAGCAGGTTGCCCTGCGCCATCGTCCTGCCGGAACACAGTATTTGCAGGAACAGCCATCCAAAAAGCAAGCATCTTCGGTTAGTCATGGGATCAAATTGTTAAAGAAAACGTTGCATGAAACAACGTCTTCTTTAAATGAACGGGATTAGTTATAATTTACCGTTACGCTAAACGGAGTTCCTGAAACATAGATTCCCGCTGCCTGAGCTGCGGCTACGTTCAGGGTGGCGCCCACGTTGAGGGTCTGCGTACCTGCGGTCAGCGCGCCTGTTGCAGAGGGAGTGCTGGTAAAGGTAGTAGCTGTCATGGTGTTCGCTCCGCTAGTCAGGGTCGTAGCGGCAGCCGGGAGCGTGATGGCATAGGTGTAGGTACCCTGGCCATTGACCGTAAAGGAGGCGGCAGTTACAACTCCGGTGACAGCAGGAAGCGTTACGCCCCCTGTAACCGAACGAACGCCGGCAGGGGTCATGACGACTGTGCCGCCCGTTGCGGTCTGTACAGCCACATTGCCGAAGTTCATGTTGACGGCCTCAGTGATGCTGATCGGTGTTACAATAGTGGCAGTTGCGGTGGCTGTTGCCGTCGCCTGTGCAAAAGAGCTGGATGAGAAGACGACCAGCGCGAGTACCGCGAAGACCAGTTTAGTTCCTTTTTTCATTCTTGGATTGTTTTACGTGATTAAATAATGTATCCCCCGGGTTGATCCGGCGTGGATAGCAGGGTGACAAACGGAATTGCACGTATTATATTCAATATGTTAAATAAATAGTTTTCTTTTAAGTAATTACCCGTGGATTCGACCAGGCACTTTTCAAATTTTCCCTTGTACTACGACGGGCTGCGATTCCGACTACAGCGTTTTGGTAGATTGATCTATTTCATCTGCCTTGGAAGAATGTTCTTTTTGTATCGGCTATATCCTTACCTATATGGGCAAGTCAACATCATCCAATATCTCTATCTATATTTCTCTGGACCAACAGAGTCTCACCGATTATTTCAATCCTCATGATCCTGCGCCACTTTATAAAAGGCAGTTGAGCCATGCGTTCGAGTTGTATATCCTTAATTCCATCGTCTCCGTCAAGAGATATTCCTTGCTCAGCTACAGGATTTGCAGTAAATCAGAGGAGGACAAGCAATATACGGAGCCCCTGATTTACGCGATCCGGCGCCATTTTTCAGAGAAGAAGTCCGTCAGGGAAGCACAATTCGAGAAATTCAAGCGTCGTTCTTACCTGCTTCTATTTTTCAGCCTCTCGGTAGTGATGATCTGCCAGGGCTTCTTACCGCTACTTTTTAGCGGGGCCCATCGGATTAGTTCAGGTCTCAGCAATACCCTTGACGTTTTTAGCTGGGTGATACTCTGGAGGCCGATAGATCAGTTGATTTTTTGCTGGAACCCTTATCTGAAGGACATTTCAATCATGAACAGATTGGCGACCGGAGAAGTAACCCTCATTGATAATGCATAAATGGAAATATAGTCATTGATGATTCTCTTAATGAATAATAAAATGCAATGAAAAGGTTCTATTTTGTTTTTATAGGTTTGACCATCCCTTGCTTTGTCTTGCTCCAATTTTCTCCGTGGTGGTCGCTTGCCATTCTAGGCGTTGCCATGCTGATGAGCGCCTATTATTTTTACAGGACAAGGCTGCAAGGAGCGGAGTCCCGGAACATGTCCCTGCAACAGGAAATTGAGCAATTACAAGTACAGCTGGATTCCAGCATCCTGAAAGAACAAAAGACTTATGGGGAAGCAGAGATAGCGAAAAAAGTTAAGCGGCAACTGCTCGCCACCGTCAATCATGAGATCCGCACGCCGATGAACGGGATGCTGGGAATGACCTCACTATTGGGAGAAACTGACCTTTCCAGGGACCAGCGTGAATATATTGATACCATCCGATTCTGCGGCGAGAACCTGCTGGGGACTGTCAACGGGATGCTCGTAAGCGACCTGCTCAATTTTTCAAAGTCCGATCGGGAGGGCGAAGAATTGGAAAAAAGGGATTTCGAATTGCGCAATTGTGTGAATGAAGTGATGATGATGTTTGCCGGGAGAATAGATAAGGACGGACCGGAATTATCGTACCGCATCGAAGCGCAGGTTCCGGAGCAGCTTAACGGCGACAGAAAAAGGCTTAGCCAGCTATTGATGAACCTGGTGGAAAATGCCGTCCGGTATACACCGAAGGGCGAAATAAGCCTGGTAATCCGAACCTTGTCTGCCACGAAAGGCGCAAAGTCGATCCTTGAATTCGAACTGCAGGACACCGGTTGCGGCATACCGGCGGATAAACTAAATCACTTGTTCAACGGTACTATCGGTGCGGACGCGTCAGGGCCGGCCGAAGGGGAACCAAAAGGTCTCGGGCTGGTCGTTTGCAAAAAGCTGGTGGAAATAATGGGCGGGAGCATCGGGGTGAAAAGCCAGCCGGGGCAAGGCAGCATCTTCACGTTCAACGCCATGTTCAGCGGCGCCCTTAAACCAAAACATTCTCCACTTAATCCCGGCTCTGCTGACAGCGGTAAAAAAATAATCATCTCGAAAGTGAATAAAAATGGAGAGAACAAGGTGCAAGAATTGTCCGAGTCTTTTTCACGGGAATTTCCCTTGCGGATACTGGTGGCGGAAGACAACGAGATTAACCAAAAAATCATTCTAAAAATCCTTTCGAAGTTGGGATATGAGGCGGGGCTTGCCCGAAATGGCAAGGAGGTATTGGAAATGGCGGATCTGCAGTCCTGTGACCTGATCCTGATGGACGTGCAGATGCCTGAAATGGACGGACTGGAGGCAACCCGTATGCTGCGGCTGTGCCTGGAAAAACAGCCGGTGATTATCGCCATGACGGCCAATTCGCTCGATGGAGACCAGGACAACTGTATTCAGGCCGGGATGGATGACTATATCTGCAAACCGGTAGAGCTTAATGAATTGATCAGGCAGCTGCAGAAATGGGGTGGGGCCATCAAATCTAAACGACCGGTTGCCGGCGAGAACCTATAACACTGAAACTTAATTATACACATCCAATGTCCCGATTTATGAAAAATAAATACTTACTTCTACTTTTTACCGTATTGACTTTGCAAGCGAAGGCGCAGGTAGGTATCGGCACTGTTACGCCTAATTCCACGCTGGATGTAAGAGGGGCTGTATCGGCCATCGTCAGGACTTTCACCGGAGGTACCAGCCTGACGATAAATGACCACACCGTCATTTTTACGGGAAGCGTCGCCGCGAGCGCTACCCTCCCGGATGCGACGACTTGCCCGGGCCGAATCTATTGCATCAAGAATTTCAGCACGACTTCGCCGACTCCCGTTTTGACGGTCACCACGTCATCCTCCCAACTGATCGACGGGTCGGCGTCCTGGATCCTGGACGAACCCAATAAAACGATCACCCTCATCAGTGATGGCTCCAACTGGGAGGTATTTAGCCAGAGTACACCTGTCGCGGGGAGCGCTACTACCGGCAGCGGCTGGAATGAAGGCGGCAACAATGTGACGGGCGCCAAGGCGCTGGGTACGATATCAAACCATGACCTCCCTTTCCAAACCAATAGCGGTGAAAAAATGCGGATTACCGCCGTGGGTAATTTGGGCATCGGTACTACTTCACCCGCCTACTCCTTGCAGGTTAACGCTACAGCCAACCCGCTGTATCTTGCAGGCGTTCAGACGGGGCTGGGCACGGATAGCCTCCTGACCATCAGTAATGGGGTCGTGCGAAAGCTCCTGGCATCGGCATTGGCCTCTTCTTCCAGCAATGCCTGGTCCCTGGCGGGAAGTGCCGGTACCAGCTCCGGAACAAATTTTTTAGGAACGACGGATAATACCAGCCTGAGTTTCCGGACAAATAACATTTCGCATGCGGTGCTGGACAGCACGGGCAATTTAGGCGTCGGCACGGCCGTCAGCTTTAATGCCACCGCTCCGGAAAAATTACTCGTAAGCGCGGGCGCTACCAGTTCCTATAACGCCGTTGTAGCCAGGGGGAGCGTGAATAATTATTTCCAGCTCAACATCAACAACCAGAATGCCGGGACCAATGCCAGTTCCGACGTAGTGGCGACAGCCGATAACGGCAACGAGACCAGCAACTATGTGGACCTCGGCATTAACAGCAGCGTCAATACCAGCGGGGTGATGGGCAATGCCGATGATGCTTATCTCTATTCAGCGGGTAATAATTTGGTCCTGGGAACTGCCAATTCGGGAATGGCCATGATTTTCCTGACCGGCGGCGCCTCGGAAACTACCAATGAAAGGTTTAGGATCACGGGCGCGGGGTCGGTGGGTGTAAACAACCCCTCACCCAGTTCAACCCTTATGGTACGAGGGTCGCTGGCGACCTCCATCAGCACCAAGACGGGCAGCGCAACATTGGCGGCAACTGATTTTTCGACGATGTGCAATAATACCACCGGCGCCGTTACCATGACCCTTCCCACTGCGGCTGGGATTGCCGGCCGGATCTATATCCTCAAGAAAACCTCGGCAGCCGGGAACAACGTGACGGTAGCCGGCTACAATGGGGTAGAAACCATCGATGGCAGCACCACTTTCGCAATTACCAATCAATATTCCTATCTCATGATCCAGTCGGACGGAACCAACTGGTATATCCTGACAAAACATTAACAACATGAAACAGCTTTTTATCAGCATCCTCCTTTCTTTATTCGGCCTCACGAATTACGCCCAGGTGGGTATCGGCACTCCTACACCCAACTCCATGCTGGATGTCCGGGGAGCCATTTCGGCGATCTCCCGGACGTTTACGGCCGGAACCAGCCTGACCGGCAACGACTATACGGTCATCTTCACCGGTACCGCCGCGACGAGCGCCACTCTGCCGGATGCAACGACCTGTCCGGGGCGGATCTATTGCATCAAGAATTTTAGTACGACCGCCCCTACACCCGTGCTGACCATCGCCACGGTATCCGGCCAGAAAATCGACGGTTCGGCACTCTGGATCATGGATGAGCCCAATGAAACTGCGACCCTCATCAGTGATGGGACCAACTGGGAAGTGTTCAATCAGGTCACGCCGGTGGCAGGCAGTGCCAGCACCGGCAGTGAGTGGAACGAAGGAGGAAATAGCGTGACGGGGACAAGGGCCATGGGGACGATATCAAACTACGACCTTCCGTTCATTACCAGCAACACGGAAAGAATGCGGATCACTGCCGCGGGGAATGTCGGCATCGGCACGACGACCCCGACTTACGCACTGCAGGTGAATGCTGCGGCCAATCCCCTGTCCCTCGGAGGCGTCCAGACCGGTCTGAATACGGACAGCATCCTGACCATTGCCAACGGGGTGGTGAGAAAGCTCCTGCCCGCATCTCTGACTACCTCTTCGAGCAATGCCTGGTCCCTGGTGGGCAACGCCGGTACCGTCTCAGGAACTAATTTTATAGGTACCTCAGATAATACCAGCCTGACCTTCCGGACCAATGATATCTCACATGCCGTCCTGGATAGCACGGGCAACCTGGGCGTTGGCACAGCTGTCAGCTTCAATGCTACCGCTCCGGAAAAATTACTCGTGAATGCAGGCGCTACCAGTTCCTATAACGCCGTTGTGGCCAAGGGGAGCGTGAATAATTATTTCCAGCTCAACATCAACAATCAGAATGCCGGGACCAATGCCAGTTCCGACGTAGTGGCGACAGCCGATAACGGCAACGAGACGACCAATTATGTCGACCTGGGTATCAACAGCAGCGCCAATACCAGCGGCTCGATGGGGAACGCCGACGATGCCTACCTGTACACCGCCGGCAATAATTTTTTGATGGGGACAGCCAACGCAGGGATGTCCCTTATTTTCCTGACCGGCGGCACCTCCGAGACAACCAATCAAAGAATGGTTATAACGGGCGCCGGAAACGTCGGCATTAATGCAACGGCGCCTAATTCCACCTTGCAGGTAACCGGTTCCCTGGGAATGTCCGTCACGACTAAGACGGCCAATGCCACGGTGGCGGCAATCGACTTCACTATACTCTGCAACAATACGACCGGGCCGATCACCATCACGCTCCCCAGTGCTGTCGGCGTCGGCGGCAGGATGTACATCATCAAGAAAACCTCGGCCGCGGGTAATAATGTCACGGTCATCTGCAATGGCGCGCAGACCATCGACGGCAATGCTACCTACTCGCTCGTCACACAATATTCAAGTATTATGATCCAGTCGGATGGCGTTAACTGGGGTATCATTGCACAGAATTAAAAATCACGCCAATTAAAAAAAACTCCAGCAGATGAAAAAAAATATACTTTTCGCCGCCCTGCTTACCGGCGCCCTGATGGCCTCTGCACAGAAGCAGATCCTGTCCGTAGGGAACACGGCTTCTCTGACGATCAAAAGCGGGACGGTGTTCAGTGCGGACAGCCTGGTGCTAACCCCCGGCGTCGACTTCACGCTGGCGTCCAATACTATCCAGGAAACGGCCACGCCGGCAGACATCATTCCTGCACCGGGGATCAACCGGCTGTACAATTTTGCCAGTCAGATCACGTTTACGGGAACCATCCAGCTTTACTATCAGCTCTCCGAATTGAACGGAAACCCGGAAAACACGTTGGAGTATACTGACTCGACTGCCGGCGGCGCGTGGCTGTCGGAATCCACCAGCACAGTAAATACCAGCCTGCATTATGTTCAGTTTGTAGCATCGGCTCAACCCTTTATCGCTTCCACCGCTTCCGGACCTGCGATGAACCTGGCCATTTCACTGGTCTCTTTTTCCGGCAACTGGAATCAGCAATACCCGGCACTGCATTGGGTGGTCGACCAGACCGGCGGAACGGTCAGCTTCAATATCGAAAGCTCCACGGACGGCGCCACCTGGAATACGATCGGAACGATGAGCGGTCTGGATAATAATGCCCTCGACAATTACCAGTTCAGCGACGCCAATCCGCCTGCACAAAACATGTTCTATCGGATCGAGCTGGTCCAGCCTTCGGGGCAATTGTCCTATTCCAACACCGTGAATCTGCAAAAGGGAGCAGATCGAGACAATATTATCCTAGTCGCGGGCAATCATGCGGTAACGGTCCGGTTTTCCGGCACGCTGCCCGGCGGCATCCGGCTGATCGATGTCTCAGGCCAGGTACTCCGGACCGATATGACCAGCAAGCAGGAATATGACTTTTACGGCCTGAATGCCGGAGCGTATTTCCTCCAATATGAAGTGAATCGCCAATGGGGTGTCCGGGAATTTGTGATCCAATAACCTTAAGATAATCTTCAATTATGCAAAATATACCCGAAGGGCTCGCTGAAATGGAGCAGGAACTCCGGCAAGCATTGATAGATAAGGCTGTGACGCAGGGAAAATTTGAAATTGCTGCCGATGTACTCCATGATATCGGGAATGCCATCGTAGGATTCGGGTCTTATCTTACCCGGATCAAGGGGTCCATCGAACAGGATAATCCCGAAAGCCTGCCAAACCTGGTCCGGTTCTTTTCTGACCACCTGGCTGCCATGGGCGCCGTTATGGGGGAAGCCAAAGCCGGGGCGGTGATCAGCATGCTTAGCAGCATGGCCGAATCCCAATGCATCAGCCGGGAAGAAATACAAAGATCCATTACAAAGCAGCTTACGATCATTACTCATATCCAGGAGATACTTGCTATTCAGCGGCAATACGTTGCCGGGCAGGAGACGAAGCAAAGAAAGGCTTCGAATCTCAGGGCTATAATCAACGACTCCCTCTCCATGCTATACGCTTCTTTTGATAAGAAGGGGATTACCATCAGCCTGGATGTCACCGCTGAGTCACCCGTTATCTATGGCGACCGAACCAGGTTAATGCAGGTTATTATGAATATACTCAAGAATAGTATAGAGGCTATCGACAATAACGCGGCAGAGAAAATTATCTCCATCCGCCTGTATCCGGAAGAAGGTTTTCTTATCCTGGAAATAGAGGATACCGGCAACGGCTTTGATACCGAAACGGCCGGAAGGATCTTCGGGCGGGGCTTTACCACCAAGCTGTCGGGTACCGGTCTTGGATTACAGCATTGTCGTGGAATCATTGAAAGCCATGCCGGTACGATTTCTCTTAGCAGCAGGGGAGTGGGAAAAGGGGCCATTACCCAGATCAAATTTAAAATTTAAATATCCGATCCGATGAAAGAAGCAGCTAATTGCGCAGTCCTGGTAATCGACGATGAAGAAATGGTAAGAGACAATATTGAAGAGATCCTGGTGCCGAGGAAAATCAGTTCTCAGAATGAGAGCGTTGAGGCGGCGGCCAGTATCCTATTCGATACTCCTGCCAGCCCGTCGCTGACGTCACGGGCCAGTAATATCCCCAACTTTACGGTACACAAGGCTTCCAATGGAATGGAAGGGGTTGAGATGGTGCGGCAATCGATAACGGAGGGCCGTCCTTATGCGGTTATATTCCTGGACATGCGGATGCCCGGATGGGACGGGATGGAGACGGCGATGCAGATCCGGAAATATGACAATAAGGCGGAGATTATCTTTGTGACCGCCTTTAGCGATCGTTCCATCGATGATATAATTGCAAAAGCGGGGCAAAACGTCGGCTATCACTGTAAGCCGTATGCTTCAGAAGAGATAACGCAGTTGGCTACCAAGGCCGTTACCGATTACAACAAGCTTCGTAACCTCGAAAAGCTGATCGAAGCTATTTCTTCCATTAGCCTGGACGAACACCACCTTAATTCCTTGTTGCAAAATATCCTGGATCAGCTGGCTACCTATGTGGAGACGGACATGGCCCTGCTGGGCAAGCTCCATGACAACGAGATATATGAGAAGATTTTTGCTATCGGCGCCATCGAAGCGAAGATAAATCTGAAGGAACTATTAAACCGGGTCAAATCCGCCAATATAAACGATGGTGAAGTGATGCAGTTGGATGAAGTGGTGCTGGCACGGCTGGATAATTATACCATTTTTGCCATATTGAAAAGCGAAGAGAAGCTAAAAACGGAGAAATTATACTTGCTGAAACTGTTTGTCCTGAATGCGGCAAAGGCGATCCATAACGCGGAATTGCGGGAGAAACTGCTACAGAAGGAAAAATTGTCGGCAGTCGGCAAGGCGATGAGCATGCTGATTCATGATCTGCGCTCGCCCATAAAAAATATCAAGGTACTGACGGATATGATGCGCCGGGATAATGTACAAAGTGAATGGCTTAATTTGATCGACGAATGCGGGACTCAGGCTTCGGAGATCTTTGAAGATTTTCTTGATTTTATAAATGAAACGCCGGCTAAAAAGTCACCGGTAAGCATAGCGCGCATCGTAGAAGAAGGGATCAGGTTGGCAAAGGCCAGAAACGATGTGTCGATTGTAGCTATCCACAAAAATATTCCGGCCAACCTGGAGATATCGGGGGATGAAAGCAAGTTGAAAAGGTCTATTATGAACCTGGTGAATAACGCTATGGATGCGCTGGTTGATCATAAGATCGCTGATCCCCGGATCGATATCCTGGCCGCTGCCGATAAGGATGGGAAGAACATGACCATAACTATCCGGGATAATGGCAAAGGCATCCCTCCGGAAATCATCAAGACCCTTTTCGAACCTTTTATTACAAAGCATAAAAGTAATGGAACCGGCCTCGGATTGGCTATCGTGAAGCAATATATTACGGCACATGGAGGAAACATAGGTGTGGAGAATGATAATGGCGCTGTGTTTACAATCCTATTGCCATTACAATCGTAAAAGTCAGATTATGAGAAAAGCCATCGTGATCGCTGGGTTGTCGCTGTTATTCGGAGGAATTATCGCCTTGTTCTGGTACAATGAATGGGTTTATAGTTTGCCAACGGCCATTCCCGACAAGTACAGGCCTGTCGAAACCGGCTCGGTCATCGATCTTGCCGGAAAATTTCCATCGGTCAATAAGCCCCTTTTCCTTCATTTTTTCAACCCGGATTGCCCTTGCTCCAGGTTCAATATCACCCATTTCAAGTCGCTGGTGCAGCAATATGGGAAGGCCGTTGATTTTGGCATCGTCGTATTGACTGCCAAAGGCTACACGGCCAGCCAAATACAGGATAAGTTCGGCATCCGCATCCCGGTGTCTTTTGATTCCTCTATTGCCGCAACCTGCGGGGTGTATTCTACACCGCAGGCGGTGATCATCACTGCCGGACATAAATTGTATTATCGGGGCAATTATAACAAAAGCCGGTATTGTACGAATAAAAGCAGCAATTATGCGCAGATAGCCCTGGATGCCCTTCTTCACCGGGACAACGCTATTGTCTTTGACCGGTATGCGTTGACGGCCTATGGCTGCAGGTTGCCCGAATGTAAAAAATAAGACCCGAAAAAAATCAATGAATACTCCTTCCCTTAATCAAGTACAAAAAAGATCCGATAGGATCATCAATTACTTTCTTCCTGCTTACTTCCTGGGAGGCCTGATCTATGCAAACTTTTATGACACCTGGCTGATAGCAATAGGGGTAGGGGGGTTATCGCTTGCGGCATATTATCTTGCCAAGATATTTTTACCTGATTCCGATCTTTATCAATATATCCTTAGCGCGGTCTTGGGGGTTTTTATGGCCCAATATATTTACCAGATGCACGGTTTGTTTGAAATGCATTTTTTTGCATTTATCGGGAGCGCAATCCTCATCACCTATCAGAACTGGAAGCTCCAGATTCCCATTCTGATCATCGTGGTCGTTCATCATGCCGTGTTTGGCTACCTGCAGGATCTGGGATTTACCAGGATCTATTTCACCCAACTGGACTATTTTGCGTTGCAGACCTTCATCATACATGTTTTACTGGCGGCGATCATTTTCTTTATTTGCGGACTGTGGGCCTATCAATTGAAAAAATACAGTGAACTGGAGGCAAGTCAGGCCAAAGAAATGGAGAGGCTGCAGAACGAAGCGCTGATAGCCGTCAAGGCTCAGAAAGAACAACTGGTGCGTCATGTCGCGGTATTGGATAAGGCGGTAGCGCAGGGAAAATTTGAAATCGCTTCAGACGTTGCGCACGATATAGGAAATGCCGTTGTAGGATTCGGTTCTTACCTTACGAAGGTCAAAAGACTGCAGGAGCAGGACAATCCGATGGTTCTGCAAAACCTCGCAGCCTATTTTAAAGAAGAAAGACCTGCCATTGCCGGTGCCATTGGGGAGATCAAGGCTGATGCCATCATAATGATGCTCATTGGTATGGCAGATTCTCAACGAAACACGTCAATTGAAGTAAGCACTGCGATTACGAAGCAAATCGATATCATCGCCGGCATCCAGGAAATTCTTCATATCCAGCGGCAATATACACAGGGTCATGAAACGCAGGAACGGAAGGCGATAAACCTCCGGAATATCATCAACGATACGCTGGCTCTTCTTTTTGGAGCCATCGACAAGATGGCCATTGCCATTCATCTGGACTTTCCCGATGAGCTTCCCCTGATCAGGGGGGACAGGACCAGGCTTATGCAGGTGATGCTCAATGTGCTCAAGAACAGCATTGAATCCATAGGCATTCAGGGCGGAGAAAAGATGATAGCGTTACGGGCGCACACTCCGGCAGGTCTCCTCGTGCTCGAGGTCCGGGATACAGGTACCGGGTTCGATGAGGAGATTGCGGCCGGGCTTTTCAAACAGGGATTTAGTACCAAGCCGGCGGGAGCGGGATTGGCATTATATAATTGCCGGTCAATTGTAGACAGCCATGCAGGCACAATAGCCGTAACCAGCGATGGCCCGGGAATGGGCGCATTAGCGACAATTAGCTTTAAAGTTTAACTCCTCTTTGACGTCTCTTTATTAATTAGCTGGCTATTAATGCATTAAGTTGTAGAGCATATTCTACGGCACCATACTATCCCGCTCTATCCAAGCTAGACAGGATGTACTATTTTTTCAGGGTCGCCGGTGACGCATCTTTGTACTGTCAAAGCGAAACCAATATCCGAATCCGTACCCAAATCCAATATCCGAAACCAGGTATTATCTCTGAAACGACTAAGGCAAATTCAAGATCCGACCCTATGAAAACCCATGAAATCCAATGTCCAAAAATCCGTAGAAACCGACCCTTTGAAACCCACTAACCCCTTCCAACACAAGCTAGCCATTTACCAAAATGGCTAGCTTTTTCTTCGGAGGCAGTTTTCGCCCGACCAGATCTGTCACTTGAAAAAATATCCTGATGAAGACGCTAAAGAAAATTTTTAACAACCTCTGCTTTCTTTCCTTCCTAAACGGGATTTTGCTGACCTCGCTGTTCTATTTCAAATCGCAATCCAACTTTGAAGATGCGCTTTTTGCCTCCATCAACAAAAATGTCAGAAGTACTTTGAAGCCCGGCGATTCGGATGACTCAATGATAGTGAGGTCCATGCATATCTGCTATCGGTTGATGCATATCCGGGCCAGCGTATTTATGGATGATAAAACGGAGAATAACTTTATTAGTATTTTGAATCCGGTCACGGTGGACCTTATCACTGCCAGGGGGGCCTGCGGCAGCTACTCCGCCGTCCTGGCAAGACTGCTGGCCAATGATGGCTATGCCGTCAGGATCGCGCAAATGAAGGCAAACGGGTTTTTTGGCGCTCATAATATTGTGGAAGTGAATATCGACCGGCGATGGGAAGTCCTGGACCCCACCTATGATCTGTATTTTATCCGGCCTGATGGAAAGATAGCCGGTTTTGCGGATGTGAGGAATAACTGGAGCTATTATATCCCACAGTTGCCAAAGGAGTACAAGCTCGCCTATCATTATGAAGATGTCCGTTATACCAACTGGGAAAAGTTTCCAATAATCATGCCTGCCATCAAGAAATTACTGAATATGTTCATGGGCGCCGACAAAGCCAATGCCATTTCTCTGCATGTTTACTTTTTACGGATATATGCTGTCTGTTTCTACATCGCCCTCGTCTTATTCCTTTTTCAATTCATACATACCTGTAGAAAAATCGCCGCAAAATATGCCCTTCCCAAATATAATTTCCGGATCCTGCCCGGAAAGGGGAAGCAGTTGTTGTCGCCTTCAGCACAATCCACGGGATGAAGCAATTGGCCACCAGATACAACGTCAACTGATTTTTTTGCGGAGCCAAAACCCTTTTAGCTTCCATTTAAGGCTGTCTCGGCGTCCTTCGACCACCGTGATCCCTCACTCCTTCGGATCCAACGCCCGGCGTATCCTTTCGGCGAGGTCCTGCAGATGGTATTTGCTGAGCCTGTCCGTCGTGGCCGGCAGGCTGGCAAGGATCTGGGCTCTCAGCGCGGAGATCTCCGCCCTGGCAATTGAAGGGAGATCGGTGTTCTTCGTATTCGGCCCAAAGAAGAGGATTAGCCCCGACGGAAAACCGGATGGCGGCGCCGTAGGATTCAGGATCGTCAGCAGCGACTCCACATAGGTTTTTTGCAGATTCCTGCGCCAGGCGGTGATCGGCTGATAAGTGGTCAGCTCCTTCCAAACCCCTTTGTGCGTATCGGTCAGCAACTCTTCCACCGTATAGACCCGGCCTTCCCCAAAGCGGTTGGCCGACTGTAACAGACTATTTAACCGGGAGGCGGACAACAGACTGCTCAATACCCCTGTCTGGATGCTACCGACAGGATCGCCGCCGGAAGGACTGCTGATCTTATTGAGGATCGATTCGTCCAACAACCAATACGGTGTCTGAAACAGCTGCGCATTCAAAAAAGCGACGGCCTCCCGCTGACGCGCCTTTAGAGTAGGCGCATAAACGTCGCCCGGCTGCTCTACACTGTGCAAAGTCTCACTTACCCCGCCCACATTTTTCAGCACATGTCCCATATAACGGCTGAACTGGCCAACCACTTCCCGATAAAGTTCGGCCAGATTATCGTATTTATCTCCCTCCTCCCGTGTCCATTCCGGTAAGCCGGGCAGGATCCGCTGCAGGTTCTTTATCCCATATTCACTCGCTTTCATACTGTTGTCCCCCAGGTCTTCCAACTGCGACCTCGGGTCCTGGCTGAACCCTTCCCCACCAAACCATAGCCGCGGATTGGCGCCCAGACTGTCGATGATCCGGCGGTTGAGGATCTTCGCCTCTTCTTTGGGGTCTTTTCCGCCTGCGTAAGCATATCCCCACTGAATGGCCCATCGGTCATATTCGCCGATCCGGGGAAACAGATCCATCTCAGGTACACTGTCTTCCGGCTGGGCAACATAGTTGAACCGGGCATAGTCCATAATGGAGGGCGTATGCCCGTGTACGTCCAGCCAGGCTTTGTCCCTCAGCTTCTCGACCGGCACCGTACTGCTGCTGCCCATATTGTGCCGCAGCCCCAGCGTATGCCCCACCTCATGAGAAGAAACGAAGCGGATCAGATTGCCCATAAGACTGTCATCGAAATGCATTTTCCTGGCCCGCGGATCCACGGCGGCAGCCTGTATCAAATACCAGTTGTGCAGGATCTCCATAATGTTATGATACCACCCGATATGGCTTTCGATGATCTCGCCGCTCCGGGGATCATGAATATTGGGCCCATAAGCATTTTCGATATCGGATGCAAAATACCGCAGCACGGAGTAACGGGCATCCTCCAGGCTCATGCTGCTGTCGCCGACCGGCCATTCCCGGCCCCGGATGGCATTTTTAAACCCGGCCTTTTCAAAAGCCGCCTGCCAGTCATCGATCCCCCGGATCAGATAAGGGACCCATTTTTTGGGCGTTGCCGGATCGATATAATAGACGATCGGCTTGTTCGGTTCGACCAATTCCCCCCGCTGCCATTTCTCCCGGTCTTCCGGCCGGGGCTCCAGCCGCCAGCGGACAATAAACTCCTGATTGTCTACCTTCTGCTGGTCGTCGCTGTATATCGTGTAGTCATCCGCAAAATAACCGACCCGGGGATCAAACAGCCGCTTTGGCATCGGTACAGCCGGTAAGAGCAGAAAAGAGGTATTCATCTCCAGCGTAACGGCTCCTGCCGCATCGGAAGGAGAAGGAAAGGAAAACGAAAAAGGCGAAGGCATTCCGCCGCCGGACGAAAAAGTCTTTACGCTGCGGACCTCCGTATTCATCGGGAAGGTATTGATCTGCTCGATATAGGACCGGTCAGAAGCAACACCGCCCAGCCTCATCCTGCTCTTGACCGCAGCAGGAATACCAATGGGAATATTGTCGCCCTTGAAAAAATCCGTCACATCGATGACCACACTCGCCGAGTCGGGCCCATAAGCCTTTATATCAAAGGCCACCGCAATGGGATTTACCGACGAGTTCCTGACAGCCGTATATATCTTATTGGTGGAATCGGCCACACTAACTAAGGTGACTACCCGAAGAAATAAAATATTCGCGGGACCTTTTTCCCATTCCAGCGTTTGCTGATTCGCCAGTTCGCCGCCGTATGTCCCGCCGCCGCCCGTTTTTCCAAACCGGGTGATCGCCATAAACTCCCGCAGCATCATCGAGTCGGCAATTTCTAAATACCACTTATCTTCCACTTTATGGACAGTGAACAGCCCCGAATGCGTAATCGCCTTGTCGGTGATCACCTCCTTATAAGGCTTGGGGCCCTGGTGCAGGGGGAAAACGCCAAAGCCGGATGCTTTCAATTTAGAGGTATCGACGAACATGGGTACAGACTGCCTTTTTCGTTGAGCTAAAGCAGGTATCACCGCCGATAGAACGAGTACGGCCGACAACAAAGTTTTCTTCATTTTAAATCATGAACTTTTAATAGAATTGGATAAAACTATCGAACTTTTGGGGATACCGCAAAAAGGATTTGCTAAAACTGTCTTAACGAAGTAAATCCCGGGAATCCTTTGTAACTTGAAGGAATGAGAAAACTCCTCCTATCATTCCTGCTGCTCCCCCTGCTCCCGCTGCTCGCTCAAAAATCTGCCACTGCCACCAGAACGGGCTCATCCGCTGATTATTTTCCCCCGCGCGGCGAATGGCAGCACCGCAGCCCATCCTCTCTCGGCCTGGATTCCTCCGCCCTGACTGAAGCCATCCGCTTCGCCCGCGAGAACGAATCCAAACTCCCCCGCGACCAGGAACTGGCGCAGGCCGAAACGTTTGGAAAGGGGGAACCCTTCGACGACGGCGTCGGCCCTTTTAAAGAACGCGGTGAACCAACAGGCGTCATCCTCTATAAAGGGTATATCGTAGCCGAATGGGGCGAACCATCAAGAGTAGACATGACCCATAGCGTTACAAAAAGCTTTCTATCCACGGTTGTCGGTCTCGCCGTCGATCAGGGTCTGATCCATAGCGTCCGGGACACCGTGGCCGCATATATTCCGCCGATAGAAGTTTATAACCCGGTCGCACCCGCACGCTCACCCGAGGACCTCGGCAAGCCGCAGCTGCTGTACCCCTTTGCCAGCGCACATAACCGCCTCATCACCTGGGACGTCCTATTGCGCCAGACCAGCGACTGGGAAGGAGTGCTCTGGGGCAAGCCCGACTGGGCCGACCGCCCCACAGGCAAGCCGGAGGAATGGACGACCCGTCCCCGCAATGCACCCGGCGCTGTCTGGAAATATAACGACGTCCGGATAAACGCGCTCGCCCTGGCCGCCACCAGCGTATGGCGCCAGCCTCTCCCGCAAGTCCTGCGGGCCTATATCATGGACCCCATTGGAGCCTCCAACACCTGGCGGTGGAACGGCTATCGGAATTCCTGGATCGTCCTGGACGGCACACCGGTACAATCCGTCAGCGGCGGCGGACACTGGGGCGGAGGTATGTTTATCAATGCCTATGACATGGGCCGGTTCGGTCTGCTGACCCTGCACCGCGGCAAATGGAACGGCAAACAGCTGATCTCCGAGGCCTGGGTGAGCCAGGCACTGACACCCACCCCCGCACAACCCACCTATGGCTACTGCAACTGGTACCTGAACACGGATCACAAACTATTGCCCAGCGCCCCTGCTACCGCCTTTGCACATATCGGCAACGGTGCAAATTATATCTACGTAGACCCGGAACACGACCTGGTGGCCGTCGTCCGCTGGATAGAGAACCCCTCGATGGATGAGATGGTAAAAAAGATTTTGCTGGCTATTCCTCCAAGATGAACCTGCCCGGCCGAATGCGCTAGTCCTCCGGATGCGCCAGATTTTTATACCGTAGCATCGCTTCCACAAAATAATAATCGGCATACGTCAGCGGCGCATCGACCTCCGAATGCCCCGGCAGGTTCCCGACGCTATGCAACAACAGGAATCCTCCGTTTGCCCCAACTACCGCATGATATGTCGCGGAAGACAGCGTAACCAGGATCTGCTCCGCCGCATCCAGATAGGACCGGCCCTTTCCCTGCACCGTATAACGGCTCAATTCTATCAGGGCGCTGGCCATGATCGCAGCGGCACTGGCATCCCGCAAGACCCGGGGCATACCCGGCGCATTGTAGTCCCAATAGGGTACCTTATCGGCCGGCAGGTTGGGGTTGCTAAGGATGAACCCCGCAATATGCCCGGCCTGTTCCAGGTATTTCGGGTCATGCGTGTATCGGTACATTACCGTATAACCATAAAGACCCCAGGCCTGCCCCCTTGCCCAGGCAGATGAATCGGAATAACCCTGGGCCGTCTTCTTCCCCAGCACGGCGCCGGTAGCCGTATCGTAGTCCACGACATGAAAAGCGCTGTAGTCCGGCCGGTATTGGTTGCGCAGCGTTGTATTGGCATGCGTCACGGCAATCCGGTAAAAGGAAGAATCCCCGCTTTCATGCGTAGCCCAGAACAACAGCTCCAGGTTCATCATATTGTCGATGATAACGGGGTATTTCCAGGGCTTGCTATCCCAACTGCGGATGCAGCCCACTTTTGGGTTGAATCGGGTCGACAGGGACCGGGCGCTGTTCATCAGGACGCTGTCATAGGGAGCCGTCTGCAACGACAATTGACCATGTTGGATCAGCTTCAGCGCATTGCCAAATGAGCAGTACATCATAAAACCCAGGTCATGCGTACCCTTATTGTACTGTTCAGGATCCAGCAGTTTCAATCTCCGCTCCGCCTCCCCCAGAAGGGAGGTATCAGGAGAAAACCCATAGAGGTAAAAAAGAGTGCCCGGATAGAACCCGCTGGTCCACCAGCCGGCATCACTGGTAGCCAACACCCCGTTTACGACATTATAACTCCTCGGAAGCCGGTCCGCAGGGACATGCCCCATCAGGATCTTATACTGATTGACCGCCTGCCGGAGATTGCCGTCTATCAGGCGGAGCAGGGCCGGTTTTGGCTGCAAACGTTCGGTTTTTTGCGCATGGGCATGACCAACGGCTAACACATTGGCCAGCAAGAGAGAAAGAAGTATCCGGTACATGATTGCAAAAATACCGGTAAAAAAGGAATAGCGGAAAATCCCGTGGCATCCTTCTGCCTTATTTTAACGTAGGGGAGAATAACTACTGCAAGGTGAACATAACAGAAACGTATCAACCCAGCAATATATATGTCCCGGGACTGTCCAGGCTGAATATGCCCGAACGACACCCCGATAGTCATAATTTATATACCGACCGGGAAGTAGCACTGCTGCCCCGGCTGAGCAACGCCCATCCCCGACACCCGGACTGGGTAGGTCGCATGGCATCCGGCCCCCTCGTCCGGTACCTGTCGACACATAAAAAAGCGGCCGGCATCCTGGAGATCGGCTGCGGCAACGGCTGGCTGTCCCACCAACTGTCCGGCGTCCCCGGCAGCCGCGTCATCGGTCTCGATCCCAACCTGGGCGAACTGCGGCAGGCAGCCAGGGTCTTCCGGAAGCAGCCCAACCTGAAGTTTATATACGGAGATTTTTATTCCGCTGTTTTGCAGGACCTTTCCTTCGATATTATCGTGATGGCGGCAACCGCCCACCTTTTCCCTTCACTTCCCCTGATTATAAAAGATACCGTGGCCTACCTGCGCCCCCGGGGCGAGCTTCACCTTCTCGACTCCTGCCTTCACCGGCCCGCCCTCTGCCCTTTTCCACACCGCTATCTCTATGATCCGTCTTCCTTTTGGAACAGGATAATCCGTAAAGGCGGAAATTATCCCTGGGTTTGTATCACGGCGCCATAGATCCCGTTACTCATTTGCAACCAAAAAGAGCTTAATTTTATCCCTCGTTGTAAATTTGGGCAAGTAAACATGAGTGAAAAATTGAAATTATTAGCCGGGGAATTAGAAGGGGAGTTATTTGACGACACCGCTATGCGGACTTTGTACGCGACGGATGCCTCCGCCTACCGGGAGATGCCACAGGCCGTCGCCATCCCAAAAACAAAAGCGGATATTAAAAAGCTGATCGCCTTCGCCCATGCCGAAAAGACTTCGCTTATCCCGCGAACAGCCGGAACTTCCCTGGCAGGACAAGTCGTCGGTAAAGGCATCATCGTGGACGTCTCAAAATATTTCACCGGGATCATCGAGCTGAATACCAGGGAACAGTGGGTTCGGGTACAGCCCGGCGTTATCCGCGACGACCTGAACCTCTTCCTGCGGCCCTATGGGCTGCTGTTTGGCCCGGAAACATCTACGGCAAACAGGGCAATGATCGGCGGGATGGTAGGCAATAACTCCTGCGGCTCAAACTCTATCGTCTATCGGAGCACCCGCGAACACGTGCTCGAAGTCACAGCCCTGCTGAGCGACGGAACGGAGGCGACCTTTAGCACCGTGGACCCGGACTGCTTCCATACCCATTGTGACGCCCCCGGAACGGAAGGACAGCTATACCGCCAGATCAGGAGCATCCTGGGCAATTACGACAACCAGCTATCCATCCGGGAAGAGTTCCCAAAAAAGAGCGTTGAAAGAAGAAACACCGGCTATGCCCTCGACCTCCTGGTAGAGACCGCACCCTTTACCGCCGGCGGCCCGGATTTCAATTTTTGCTCCCTGCTGGCCGGCTCGGAAGGTACCCTGGCTTTTATCACGGAAATCAAGCTAAACCTCGTCCCGCTGCCGCCAAAAGAAACGGGCCTGCTCTGCGTCCATTTCAATACCGTCGACGAATCGCTGCGCGCCAATCTCCTGGCGCTGCGCTACGGCCCCACTGCCTGCGAACTGATCGACCACTATATCCTCGAATGTACAAAGGGCAATATCGAACAAAGCAAGAACCGGTTTTTTGTCCAGGGTGACCCCGGCGCCATCCTTGTCGTCGAGTTCAAAAAGGAAACCCGCGAAGAAATTAAGATGCTGGCGACAAAAGCAGAGGCCGATATGCGCGCAGCCGGTCTGGGCTATCACTTCCCCCTGCTCTTTGGCGAAGACACAAAAAAGATCTGGACCCTCCGCAAAGCCGGTCTGGGTCTCCTCGGCAACCTCCCCGGCAACGACAAAGCCGTGCCGGTGATCGAAGATGTGGCGGTAGATGTTCAGGATCTTCCCGGCTATATCCGGGGAGCTGACGCCATCCTGAAAAAACATGGCCTTCACTCCGTGCATTATGCCCATGCCGGCAGCGGTGAGATCCACTTGCGGCCGATCCTCAATCTGAAGACAAAAGAAGGCAACCAGCTCTTCCGGACCGTTGCCACGGAAATTGCCGCGCTCGTCAAAAAATACCACGGCTCCCTCAGCGGCGAACATGGCGATGGCCGGCTGCGCGGCGAGTTCATCCCGCAAATGGTCGGTGAAAAAAATTACCGGCTCATCCGGGAGATCAAACAGACCTGGGACCCCCATAATATTTTCAATCCCGGAAAGATCGTCGATACCCCGCCCATGAATACCATGCTGCGGTACGAACCGGGGCAGCAAACCCCGGCCTTCCCTACCCTCTTCCGGTTCCACAAACAGGATATTCTGCAGCACGCCGAACAATGCAACGGCTCCGGCGACTGCCGAAAAACCCAGCTTTCAGGCGGTACGATGTGCCCTTCCTTTATGGCTACCCGCAATGAAAAAGATACTACCCGGGCCAGGGCCAATATCCTCCGGGAATTTCTTACCCATTCCACCAAGGCTAACCGTTATGACAACAAAGAGATCTATGAAGTGATGGATCTCTGCCTGAGTTGCAAAGGCTGTAAATCGGAATGCCCTTCCAATGTCGACGTGGCCAAGCTGAAGGCGGAGTTCCTCCAACATTATTATGATGCCAACGGTATCCCCTTCCGCAGCCGCCTGATCGCCAATTTCACGGCGTCTTCGCGGGTAGGTTCACTGATGCCCGGCCTCTACAATTTCCTGACCCGTGCCCGTTGGGTTAAGCGGCTCGTGGGTTTCGCCCCCGACCGGTCAATGCCCTCCTTATATAAAACGACGCTGCGCAGCTGGTATAAAAAGCACCGTTCGCAAAGTTCGCAAAATGCGAACTTCCCCGCCCCCAACAGACCCGCCGCCTCCTTCAATCGCCAACCCCCCGCCGCCCCTTCGCGCGCCGAATCCGCCGCCGGCGCCCCCCGCCGCGTCTACCTCTTCTGCGACGAATTCACCAATTATAATGACGTGGAGATCGGTATCACGGCCATCCTCCTGCTGGAACGGCTAGGCTATGAAATCCTCATCCCCGAACACGGAGAAAGCGGCAGGACCTGGCTGTCCAAAGGCCTGGTGCGGACAGCAAAAAAAATCGTCAATCAAAATATCCGCCTTCTGCAGCCCCTGATCACCGACGAAATCCCGCTGATAGGTATCGAGCCCTCCGCCATCCTCAGCTTCCGGGACGAATATCCGGACCTGGCGGAAGACAGCTTGCTGGATGCCGCAAAAATGCTGAGCCGGAACAGTTTCCTGATAGATGACTTCCTGGCCCGCGAAATCGATCTCGGCCATATCCGGTCGGAACAATTCACCACCGAAAAAGCGGCTATCGTCCTGCATGGTCACTGCCAGCAAAAAGCCCTGTCTTCGGTGGCCGGTTCTGTAAAGCTCCTTTCCCTCCCGGCCAATTACACGGTCACCACCATCCCCTCGGGCTGCTGCGGGATGGCCGGCTCCTTTGGCTATGAGAAAGAACATTATGAGCTGTCCCAACAGATCGGCGAGCTGGTATTGCTGCCTGCCGTCCGCCGCCAGACAGCGGAAACCATCATTGCAGCCCCTGGCACCAGCTGCCGCCACCAGATCAGGGACGGAACCGGACGATTGGCGGTACACCCGATAGAAGTACTGTATAAAGCGCTGGTAATCTAACCAAGAGAAACTAGCTTTGTCGAAAACCGGTAAACATATGGCACTCAGCAAAAAAATAGATCCCAGCTTAAAGGAGAATACAGATACCGGGTTCGGCACCAATGCCGATAACTATGGCGGGAGATTCATCAACCGGGACGGCAGCTTTAACCTTCGGAAAGAAGGCAAGACCTTCCTCGAACGCTACAGCATCTATCACCACATGCTCACTCTTCCCCGGTGGAGGTTTGCCTTAGTCATCGTTGTCTTTTTTGTGCTGATCAACCTGCTATTCGCCTGTCTCTACCTGCTGATCGGCATGGGTCAGCTGCAAGGGGTACTCGCCACTACTCCCTGGGCAAAATTCAAGGAGGCTTTTTTCTTTAGCACGGAGACGTTCACCACCGTCGGCTATGGACGGGTGAATCCTTTAGGAGACGGCGCCAACCTGGCAGCCGCCATCGAAGCCATGCTCGGCTTCCTGTCTTTTGCCCTGGCTACCGGTCTGATGTACGGGCGGTTTTCCCGGCCGCACGCTTTCCTGATCTTTAGTGACTACGCACTGGTCAGCCCCTACAAGGGAGGAGCGGCGCTGATGTTCCGCTTTGCCCCCTATAAAGACAACCACGCCCTGACAGATGTAGAGATCCGGGTGAATATCGGCCTGAAGGTGCAAATGGACGGCAGCGCGGAATACCGGTACTATGATCTCGGTCTTGAACGGACAAAAGTGGAAAGCCTCCCGATGAACTGGACCGTCGTGCATCCCATCGACGCGAAAAGCCCCCTGCAGGCCTTTACCTCGGAGGACATGCAGGCCGCCGATGTGGAACTCTATGTACTGATCCGGGGATTTGACGACGTCTACTCCAATTTCGTCCAGCAAAGGACCTCCTACACCTATTCTGAAATAAAATTTAACCGCAAATTCGTTCCCATGTACCGGGAAAGCAAGGACGGCAGAACCACCATCCTGGAATTGCATAAACTAAACGAATATGTCGAGGCGCCCTTGAATATCGGGACGATCGCGACAGCCGCTCCGGTCGCCCGGGAAACCGTCCCTTCCCCAGAAATCACCGGAATGGGCCCCGCCGCCGGAATGGGCCCCGCCGCCAACCGGAAATAACCATAAATCAGCCCGTTCCCAACCTGGGGTACCCACGGATCACAGGGATTTTTTGTTAACCTGGGTGAGGTTTTTTGATTATCTTAAGGGCATGAGAAAACCAACCATACTGCTCGCAGCAGCCCTGCTGCTCTATACTGCTATTCATTCACAACAAACAGATCCGCGCTTAGCCAGGGCCTCCCGCCAGGACAAAGCCGGATGGATTTACATTCATCTCGAAGGAAGTCCCCGCGATATCGGCTATCAGCACGGCACGCTGCTGGCGGACGAAATCGACGACCTGATCAAGGCTATGCAGCTATCCCTCCCGCATCTTTCCGGTAAGGATTGGGCGTTCTACCGCGCCGCCGCAAAAAATATGTTCTGGAATAAAATTGATAAAGAATACCAGGACGAGATCACCGGCATTACGGAAGGCCTGAAGGCCAAAGGCAAACAATATGATATCTACGATCTCGTGGCATTGAACGGGAATATCGAGCTGTCTCAATATTATGTTCCATGGCTGGCCGCGCAAAAACAGCCAGGGGCAGGCAATAACAAAGCCCCCGGCAACTGCAGCGGGTTTATCGCTACAGGCAGCTATACGGCAGATGGAAAAATCGCCATCGGACACAACAACTGGACCGACTATATGGGTGGAGAAAGGTGGAATGTCATCGCAGACATCACCCCACAAACCGGCAATCACTTTATCATGGATTGCATGCCCGGACTGATCCACAGCGGCGATGATTTTGTCGTTAGCGCCGGGGGGATCCTGATTACCGAAACGACCATCACCCAGTTCAAAGGATTTGATGAAAAAGGTATTCCGGAATTCGTCCGGGCCCGGAAAGCAGCCCAGTATTCCAACAGCATCGACGATTTTGTCCGGATCATGACGACAGGTAATAACGGCGGTTATGCCAATGACTGGCTGGTGGGCGATACGAAGACCAACGAGATCGCCCGGCTGGAGCTGGGACTAAAGGATTCCCGGGTGTGGCGCAGCAAAGACGGGATCTATGTCGGCTCTAATTTCCCCAGCGATGAAAAGCTGATGAAGGAGGAAACGACCTTCAACCCCAATGACAGCACCACCTCACCCAATGCCAGACACCGCCGCTGGGACCACCTGACCAGCGAGTATAAAGGTCGTATCGATATCGAGACCGGCAAGACTATCGAAGGAGACAGCTACAATGAGTTCACCAACGCAAGGGAAGCCTCCCGCTGCGTCATCGCGGGCCGGGTCGACACCGATCCGAAAGGATGTCCCGAATGGGACTGGCCGCCTTTCTTTCCCGGCGGCACCGTACAGGCAAAGATCACGACGGCTGCCCTGGCCAAAGACCTGAAATTCTGGGCGCATATGGGCAATCCAAACGGAGACGATTTCCTGGCCACCCCCTTTTTCGCGGCGCACCCGCAATATCAATGGGAATCACCCTTCCTGCACGATATGAAGGCCTATCCCTGGACACTCTTTGGCGCTCAATAGCGGCGCCCACCTGTCGGCCCGCCGCCAAAATCCAGCTGCGCGGCCAAAAGAACCGGCACAAAAAAAAGGTAACGTAGCGGAGGGTGCCGTACATTACCCAATTTGATGTGACAGGTTCGATGCAAATGCATTTTAAGCTGTTCAGTCAGAATGTTCATGGGTTAATCACAGGAAGTGCAGAGTCGATTGTGGAACCGAATAAGATCGGATCAGGTGGAGTTATGAAATTGCCACAAATTATGTACCAAGTTTATAACCGCCCTCGCCCCAAGCCCCCGTATCCTTACTCCCGATCACCCTTTTCACCGGGAGAAACCCGCATGACAGTCACTATTATATTTCCATCGATCTCTTCATAGGTGGCTCCTATCGCCTTACAGATCACCTGTAGCTTTTCATAAAAAGAGTCCTTCTTTCCCATCGTAGCATTCAGCGAACAGGAGCTAACTGCGTCCTCATCGAACATAATGGGGATCCCATATAATTGCTGCAGCCGGCCGAATGCCTGGCTGATAGGCGTACCATGAAAGGCAAGCGAGGTATCCGGCGTTTCCGCCAGCGGCTCCGGCCTGGCCGCAAGCGTTTTATGCAGCCGGTCCTTTTCCCGGTCATACACGACTTCCTGGTTGGGGATAAGAATGATCCCGGCCGGCTCTCCTTTCTGCGCCGAAGGCGAAAAATAATCATCCTCCCGGTATACCGATACTTTTCCCGTCCGGACAGTCACCGTAGTAACGGAATCGGCAGGGAGGGAGCGCACAAAAAAACCGGTCCCCAGCACTTTTGTAATGACCTGGCCGGTATAGACATAGAAAGGCCGGGCGGCATTTTTCTTAATATCGAAAAAGGCTTCCCCATCGAGGAAGACTTCCCTCGATTCACCTGCCGAATTCGATTCACCCCCCGGGTTCGCGGAAAAGTATAGTTTGCTGCCCTTCGTTAACCGGACAACGCTCCCATCGGGCAGATTGATGGTCTGATCTGTCAGCGCATCCACCGTCCGCTGCGAGACCGGATCGCTCTTATGACTGGCCAGGAAAGATTGGAGAACATCCCGATGCGAATGTAGACTGGTCCGGTAAAAAAGAAACCAGGCCAGAAAGAGCCCTGAAAAGAGGGCCGCGGGAACCAGGAGCCGGCGGGACGGACGGGACCAGGACAACCGCCTGCCTGCCTGCCTGTCCGGACCATCGAGAGGAATATAGCGGGGAGCTTCTTTTAGCCGCAGCAGGGCTTTCCGGACTTCGTCATCGATCGCCTCCTCCGAAAGAGTAGCCGTGTTGAGGTGCAGCGCAAAGATCACTGCCTTGGCATAGCTGACCATCTCGGCTTTGTCCGGGTTGCGGACGATCCAACTCTCCCAAAAACCCGTCTCGGAGGATTCCCTGTTCAATACCCAATTCCGGAAAGATCTGGAAAATACCAGGTCTTCCATGCTGTTGCATTCAAAATTTCCCATAAATGCTCTTTACTTACATAAAAGGCAGGAAAAGGAAAAATCTACTGGGTTTGCCCGATGATTTTTTTAATTTCTTCAGGGTATCGTGCAGAAGGTTGTAGACGGATTGCCGGTTGACAGACATGATTTCGGCAATATCCTCGATATCGGCATCGACATAAAAGCGGAGATAAATAACTTCCTGCTGGCGTTTGGAGAGACCGGTCAGCGCCTGACGCATTTTCCGGGCCAGTTCGACCATGCCTTCTTCCCGGATGATGCTGGTTTCTACGGAGGGCGCCCCGTTAAAAAGCGATTCAAAATGCAGCTCCTCCCAGGAACCAGTATAGCGGGACCGGCCTATCTTCCGGTTTAATTTCCGGCGAAGCGCCTTAAGGAGATAATATTTGACAAAGGAGGTTTCGCTGATCGTCTCGCGATTGATCCAGAGCTCCAGGAAAAGATCCTGCAGACAATCCTTCACCAACTCTTCATCTTTTGTAAAACGGGTTCCGTAATGAAAGAGATCCTGATAATGCACACGGATAAGAGCGCCGAATGCCTCTGCATTCCCGCTGCGGTATTCATTCCAGAGAAAGAGATCCTCACCCAGGAGATTAACAGCACTCATAGCAATAGCGTGTTCTGGTTTACGCCCCGGGGAACAAGATAGGAAAAAAAATCAGGATTTTACGGCGATCCCTTTTTTGAAGAACTTTTTTACCAGGAAACTGGTGGCAACACCAGCCACCATCCGAAGCAGGCTGGTCCGGGTGTCGGTGCCCCCCAAAACCTGGCTAAAAAGACCTTTTATCAGGTTCACCGGCTTCAGCCGGTCTGCAATTTCTGCGACCTTCTTCCGCATATGTTGCTCGTTGACATAGTTTTGATGCTCCATGTTGCGGATAGCTTCTCTCAATTCCTCGATGGTCTTTATCTGGCCCAATTCGATTTATTTTAAGATTTTCCGGATCAGCATATTACTAAAGGGCTCTTTCAGCCATTGGCTACGGAAAGCATAGAAAATAAGGCCGATAATCGCATAAAAACCACCGATGATAAAGAAGCCGTAAAAGCTCTGACCGATCCAGTGCCCGATCAACAAGGCCAGTCCGGTGCTGAAGATCAGGACAACCAACGAGGCCATCCCGATCAACGCCAGACCGGATACCAGTTCACCGGAAACATCCGAAAGACTTTCGATTGCCTTTAATTTCCACAACGTCGTTCTTGTCCCGATATAGTCGCCCGCATCGGACAACAGAATATCGATGTCGTGCTGCTGTTCTTCCATATTGTTCATATGCTCGTATTGATGAATAGTCGCTTAAGACATAGAACTCTTCGACTTATTAAAATTACCTTTCACCCCATCCACTACTTCATTGAACTTGTCTTTGATCGTTTCGCCGAATTCGGAAATAGAATCCCCCAGGTCATTACCTTTTTCAAGAATTTTCTTTCTGGTTTCCGTTCCCTTGTCCGGAGCCAGCAGGATACCCAATGCGCCGCCGATTGCCGCGCCCACTAAAAAGCCGATAAATACTTTTGAGTTGTTCATATTGCTTGATTTTAAATGAAGTTTATAATGACTTCCGTCTTAATCATCGAAAATCCTTGCCAATATTCGTTAAAGGGGGGAATGATTACATTCCTCTGCAGTCCTGAGAAAAATATTCTACAGAATGAGCAAGATATCCCGGTTCAACGGGCGCGGGAAACGAGAAATAAAGAGCGGATCTTGTTATTGATTATGGTATTATTTATGGTATTACAAGGTTTTCGATTAAAAAAATTCCACTAACGCTAAACACCATTTTTCATGCAAAACGGTACCATTCTCCAGTTCTTTCACTGGTATTATCCCACGGACGGAAGCCTCTGGAATAAATTGAAGGCCGAAGCCCAAAAGCTGGCCGATATGGGCTTTACCGCCGTCTGGCTGCCGCCCGCCAGCAAAGGCAACAGTGGTACTTATTCGGTGGGCTATGATATTTATGATCTGTGGGACCTCGGGGAATTCGACCAAAAGAATTCTACGCGGACCAAATACGGGACAAAACAGGAATACCTGGATGCGATCGAAGCCGTGCATGCGGCCGGCATACAGGTATATGCAGATATCGTTTTTAACCATAAAGCCGGCGGCGACGATTGCGAACTGGTCAAAGTACGGAAAGTGGATCCCGAAAACAGGACAAAGTTCATCAGCGAACCCTTCGATATCGAAGCCTTTACAAAATTCACCTTCCCAGGCCGGAAAGGGCAATATTCGCAATTCGTCTGGGACTATCATTGTTTTACCGGTGTGGATTACGACAATAAAACAAAGGAAACGGCCATCTATTCCATCCTGAATGGTTTTGGCGACGGCTGGGAAGATGTTATCGATGACGAGAAAGGGAATTACGACTATCTTATGTACGATGATATCGAATTCCGTAATGAATCCGTCCGGGAAGAATTAAAGCGCTGGGGTGAATGGTATTACAAATCGACCGGCATTGACGGGGCCCGCCTGGATGCGGTCAAACATATGTCCCCGGCCTTTATCAGCGAATGGGTAGACTATATGCGTCAGGTGGCAGGAAAGGATTTTTTTGTGGTCGGCGAGTACTGGGCGCCCGGTAACCTGCCTCTGCTGGAAAAATATATCGATGCCACCGGCGGGCGGCTGTCCCTTTTTGACGCATCCCTGCATCACAATATCGAAACCGCCTCCAAACAGGGTAAGGATTTCGATCTGACCACCATTTTCAACGATACCCTCGTGGCATCGAAGCCGGATCTGTCGGTGACCGTCGTCGGCAACCACGACACCCAGCCCCTGCAAGCCCTCGAGGCGCCGGTAGAAGACTGGTTCAAGCCATTGGCGCACGCCCTGTTATTGTTACGTGAAAAAGGATATCCTTGTGTCTTTTATCCCGATCTTTATAGTGCCAACTATAAGGATACCGGTCATGACGGAAAGGAATACGAGATTACCCTGGTAGCGGTCCCGCATATCGATAAGCTGATGGCGGCCCGGAAGCGGTTCGCCTATGGTCAGCAGCGGGACTATCTGGATCACGCCAATTGCATCGGCTGGACAAGAGAAGGGGATGACGAACACCCCGGTTCGGGCTGTGTGGTGCTGTTGAGCAACGGGGACGAGGGATTTAAAACCATGGAAGCGGGCAAGCGCCATGCAGGCAAATTTTTTGTCGACTGGCTCGGTCAGCGGCCCGAAAGAGTAAAGATCGATTCGGAAGGAAAAGGAGAATTCAAGGTGGGCGGTGGTTCGGTATCCGTATGGATAGAAGAAGACCAGGTCTGAGGGGCCATCCATACACCTTGTCTGCTATAGCGCCCAAAACTTCCCTGCCGTAGCGCTAAAACATGAAAACGGGAATTAAAAAATTTGCAATCGATCTCCGGATCCGCGTGGGGTATGGCACAGCCTTTTTCCTGTTGCTGTCTTCCTACCTGTTAACTTTATATGCCAACTCGGAGCTTCTAAAGGAAGCCATGCTGGTTGACCATTCCAACAAGATCATCATCGAAACGGAGTCGCTGACCTCCTGTTTAAAGGATGCAGAAGCCGGCTTCAGGGGTTATCTGCTGATGGATGACCCGCGCTTCCTCTTTCCCTATCAGGACAGCAAGCACAGCGCCGATTCCCTCTACGACGCACTGATGCAGGAGACAGCCCACGATCAGGAGGAGCATTCCGAGCTGACTACCCTGCGAAGACTGATCACAAAAAAATATGCGATCATGGATACCGGACTGGCCGAATACAACCGGCACCCCTTCCTGGTATCGGACAGCATAAGAGCGCAGCGCTTTTTTTCCCTCGAGATCATGAATCACATCAGGACGGTCGTACGTGAGGTACAGGACGCCGAACGCCAGCGGCTGCATACCAGGCTGGCCGGGATGACCAATCGGTATCATACCCTCAACAACGTTATCCTCCTATCGCTCGGCCTGGCCATCCTCATGGCCCTGCTGGGGTTCTACACCTATTCCCATGAAAATAAAGGCCGCCGGATCGCGGACCGGCGCGTAGCAGAATACCAGCTGCAGCTACAGGAAAGGATCCAGGATCTGGACCAGGCAAATAAAGAGCTGATCCGGATGCGCAGCATAGAAAAGTTCGCCGCCACCGGTCGCATCGCCCGGACGATTGCCCACGAAGTACGCAACCCCCTGACCAATATCAACCTGGCCGTGGAACAGCTGCAGGCAGAGCT